>JAABUN010001303.1_pt1 | contig 56486 bp, 46 predicted proteins | sample 5559311 | NCBI WGS metagenome assembly JAABUN01 (sample SAMN10711877, study PRJNA513370) | rock metagenome | isolation source: Antarctica rocks | place: Antarctica: Victoria Land, Siegfried Peak sud
GCGAATGCTGACAACTCAAGTATTTCCTTCGTAATTGCTCTTTTGTTAAGTGATTTTCTAAAGTTAATTTTTTGGGCATTTTTAACTTTTATCCTATATCATCCTATTAACGCAACTTGGTATAATTAGTTCGAGCAAAAATTTTAACCACTAAACAAATCGCGGCAATATGAAAATCGTGGCGCGTGTGGTTTTTTTCGTCCTATTTTTGATTAAAATCCCCATTCAAATTACTTTCCATCAATTCAATAAAATGTTGGAAAAGATATTCCGAATCGTGTGGACCGGGCGCAGATTCCGGGTGATATTGCACGCTGAAAATCGGCAAAGTTTTGTGTTTGATTCCGGCAATTGTATCGTCATTTAGATTTACATGAGTTATTTCAACCGTTTCGGGCAAAGTTTCTCTTGCCAACGCAAAGCCGTGATTGTGCGCGGCGATTTCGATTTTTCCGGTTGTCAAATCTTTAATCGGCTGGTTTCCTCCTCGATGTCCGAATTTTAATTTGTAAGTTTCACCGCCGAAAACCTGCCCTAAAATCTGATGTCCAAGGCAAATGCCGAATATCGGCACATTTTTTTCGGTCAGCTTTTTTATTTCTTCGACAACCTTCTTCATCGCCGAAGGATCGCCGGGACCGTTTGAAAGAAAAATTCCATCGGGTTTTAAGGCGAGAATCTTCTCGGCTGATGTTTCGGCGGGGACAATTGTCAAGCGACAGCCGAATTTTGCAAACTCGCGCAGAGAATTTGTTTTGACGCCGAAATCGTAAGCGACAACGTGAAGTTTTTCCGCGCCATCAGCTTGATATTCAAAGTTTTCTTCGATTGTTACCTGACTGGCAAGTTCGCGGTTTTTCATTTCGGGGGAATTTTTTACCTTTTCCAAAAGACTTTTTTCGTCCGCATCAACCGAAGAAATCACTACCCGCATCGCGCCTTTGTTGCGAATGTGGCGGACGAGAGCGCGTGTGTCAATGTGTTCGATACCGACGATTTTGTGGCGTTTCAAATACGAATCCAAAGTTTCGGTCGAACGCCAATTTGACGCGACGCGGCTCGCTTCTCGCACGACAAAACCTTCAACCCAAGGTCGGCGCGATTCGCTGTCTTCTTCGTTGACGCCGTAATTGCCGATGAGCGGATACGTCATACAGACGATTTGTCCGGCATAGCTCGGGTCGGTCAAAATCTCTTGATAACCCGACATCGACGTATTAAAAACCATCTCGCCGAAGGTTTCACCTTCCGCGCCGAACGATTCGCCCCGAAAAGTGCGCCCGTCTTCGAGAATTAAAATCGCTCTTTTTGATAAATTCATTTTAAGATTAATTGCCGAAAAAAACGCAAAAGCAACAAAAATTGTTTTTGTGTTTTCTGTGCATTTTTGCGGCTATTTCTTATTCTTCATTTTCGCCTTCATCTTCGGCGCGAACATCGTCCGTTTTTTCTTTTTCCGGCAAATTGTATCTGCCGTGTTCGATAAACCCGATGTTTGACGGATTCCAATAGCGGAAAAAGACTTTGCCGTAAATGTATTTTTCGGGAACCAAGCCCCAAATGCGCGAATCGGAAGAATTATCGCGGTTATCGCCCATTACAAAATAAAAATGCTCGTCAACTGTGGTCAGTTTAAGGTTTTGCAGAGATTGATTGTGTTCGGCATCGAGATAGTTTTCGTTTAATTCCTGTCCGTTGATTAAAACCACGCCGTTGCGCATCTCGACGGTTTCGCCCGGCAAGCCGATAACGCGCTTGACATAACTTTTATCGGGGTCTTTCGGATACCAGAAAACAACTACGTCGCCGCGTTCGAGATGTCCCCAACCGACGCTTTTAAATTTATAATAAATCAACTTGTCAACCAATAAACGCTCGCCGTCGTGAAGCTGCGGGAGCATCGAAGTTCCTTCGACGACGACCGGCTGCGCGACGAAAACACCGAGCAGCAGGAAAACGGCGACGATTAAAATAATATCGCGCAAAAGTTTCAAACTTTCTGACCAAAGTCCTTGTCTCGATTCCTTTTTCAGGCGATAAACTTCGATGTCGCGGTCGTCGTCGGCTGACACATTGCCGAAATTGAATTGGTTTTTTCTTTTAAAATCAAACATAATTGCAAAAAATTTCGATGTATAAATTGAGGTTTTGAGTTGGAGTATTTTCCAAGCCACACTAAAAATTATTCGGTAGTTAAAACATTTTGTCAAAGAAATTTACGAGGAGTTTGCCCGATTGAACGAAAAAATTCGCCGATTGTTTCCAATAACCAGAAATTACGCTTACCTGAACAGCGCGGCGGTTGCGCCTTTGCCGACGATTTCCGTCGAAGCCGTCAACCGGCAGCTGCGCGATGTCAGCGAAAACGGCTCGCTTAATTTCAACCAATGGATTGATACGAAAAACCGGGCGCGTGCGATTATAGCGCAAATGCTCAAAGTAAAATCCGAGCAGATTGCTTTTATGCGAAATACTTCCGACGCGCTTTCGACGATTGCAAACGGTTTAAAGTGGCAAAAGGGCGACAATATTGTGAGTTTTGCAAAGGAATTCCCCGCTAATTTTCACGCTTGGCGCAGAATCAGAGATGCGTTCGATGTCGAGTTTCGGCTTTGTTCGGAAAGAAACGGTCGCATTGATTTGGATGAATTTATCAATTTAATTGATGAAGACACACGGCTTGTTTCAATCAGCGCGGTGCAATATGGTTCAGGATTTCGTGCCGATTTGGAAAGAATCGGATGCGCGGCGCGAGCGGTTGACGCGCTTTTTGTAGTTGATATTATTCAAGCGTTCGGTGTGATGCCGTTTGATTTAGAAGCGCAAATGGTTGACGCGGCGGCGGGCGCGAGCCATAAATGGCTTTGCTCACCTGAAGGCTGCGGTATTTTGTATATTTCAGACCGCGCTAGAGAACGTATCGAACCGACTTTGGTTGGCTGGATAAGCGTCGGCGAGCCTTTTGATTTTGAAGACACCGAACAAAGCTATAAACCGAACGCTCTCGCATGGGAAACGGGAACGGGAAGCATTTCGCTCTTCTACGGTTTAGAGCAAAGCGCGAAACTTTTACAAGAAACGGGCGCGGAGAAAATTCAAATTTATTTAGAAGAATTAACCGATTATTTGTGCGAATCGCTGGTGGGGGGAAATTATGAAATCGTCAGCTCTCGCGCAAAAGATGAAAAGTCGCAAATCGTCTGTATAAAACATCTCGGCGGTTTGCAACCGACAAAAATTGCTAAACACTTAGAGCGTGAAAATGTAATTGTTTCGCCGCGCAACGACCGCGTTCGCATCGCGCCGCATTTTTTTAACAATCGGGAAGACATTGAAAAGTTGATTGAAGTTTTACCTTAGAAAGAGAAAGCGAAAGAAAGAGAAAGCGAAAAACTAAAAGTGAAAAACGAAAAATTCTTAACTTTTCACTTTTAGTTTTTAGTTTTTCACTATTTAAGCAGTCTGTCGGACGAGATTTGCGGAGTCAAATCATCCAGATTCAAACGAATCATTCCGCCCGCGTCGGAAAAAGCCTCCATTGTCGAGCGTTTTTGCTCACGCAGGTAAAAGAAAATTAAGCCGACCGCGATACCCGCCAAGATTGCCAATCCGAGTCCCGACACAATCATCAAAAGTGTCGAAACAAAAAGGTCGGAAGTGTCATTGATAAAAGCGCGTTCCGCGCGTCTCAGCAAAAACGGATTAGTCCCAAGCCACTGTATTGTTTTTTCGTATTTAACCTGGTCAAGCAGAGCATTTGCTGACGTTTCATCCTGCGCATCAAATACAAAGGCGTTGTAATTTCCGATACGGCGATAAACGAACGGCGAGTTTTGTCCGGCTTCCGCCAGAAATTGGTTGACTTTATTGTCCGTCTCAACTGAAACCTGCGGCGCGGCAAATTCGACGATAAGAAGTTTCCCCTGATTGTAAGGCGCGGTTACGGCTTCCGTTCCGGTGATAAAATCAATCGAATCGAAAACCGGACGCTCTCCGAGTGCTTGACGCAAATCGTTGATGCTGTTCGCAAAAGTCGCACGGTTTCGGACATTTTCCCAATCGGGCAAATGCTTAAGCAGAACGGGCAGACCGTCGCCGTCCGAAACTTCCTGGCTTTTCATCTGCTGAAGAGCTTTTTCCTGCGCAAACATACCGCAAGTCAACAGTAAAATAACGCAGATTGAAATTAAAGATTTTATCAGCCAAACCTTTTTCATATTTACAAACTCTCCGCTCGGAATTTTTCCGAATAATTTTTAGGTAACAATAATAACATCGGTTAAAAATTATCGGCAAATTCAGTAAAATCAAGTAACGTTTCGATACAAACGACAAACCGTGTATCAGATGCGCTAGTCAATATACGTTTTCGTTTAAATCCAAACTTGGATGAGCGGCGAATATAAAAGTATGCCTGAGAATGTGGAACAAAAAGGCTTGAATAGCGTGGAAAACTTATAAATGTCATAAGAATAATTTGTGGCACACTAATTGTAATACAAACCAACCGAGGGGGAATTTGAAAATGACAACAACAACTGAAACATTGAGTTATCCCGTTTGGCAAGATGCCGAGCAAGCTAAAAATGAGAAGAAGGGATTTATCGAATCGAAGAAGGTGCTTGATATAACTTCGGCTAAGGATTTTGAACTGACGCAAGCCGCCGCTTCCGGCAATATGATGGCTTTTGAGGAAGTTTATCAACGTCATCATCGCAGAGTTTATTCGATTTGTTTGCGAATGCTGCAAAACGCTACCGAAGCGGAAGATTTGACACAAGACGTTTTTATCCAGCTTTACCGTAAAATTGGTAGTTTTCGGGGCGACTCGGCTTTTACGACCTGGCTGCATCGTTTGACGGTTAATCAAGTGTTAATGCACTTTCGCAAGCGCAACGTCAAATTTGAAAAAACAACCGAAGAAGGCGAAACGCCGGTTCAAATCGTCGGCGGCACGGAGAATCCGCGTAAAATGCCGGTGGTTGATAAAATCGCTATCGAAAATGCGATTGCCCAATTGCCGAATGGTTACAGAAATGTGTTTGTTCTGCACGATGTCGAAGGTTATGAACACGAAGAAGTTGCGAAAATCTTGGGTTGTTCAGTCGGGACATCAAAATCACAACTGCATAAAGCGCGTTTGAAACTGCGAAAACTGCTTCAAAAGAAAGCACCGCCAAGATTATTCGGAATTTAATGAATTATAAAACTTAATAACTCGAAACGGCTTTTCAGAAATGAAAAGCCGTTTTAATTTTGTTCAATCTGTTCTTTTTGTCCGTGAATCGGTTCAAACGGCAGGAAATTTATTTCAAACCACGCGCTTGCCACCGAGAAAAATTCACGAAAAGACCAATACTTGCCGCCTTCGTATTGCCGACGGTCAGCGGTTATTCCAATACTATCAATTCCCAAATTGTTGCACAGATAAAGCGCGCGCGCCTGATGAAATTCCTGCGTTACGAGAATCGCTTTTTTCACTTCAAAAATTTCTTTAGCGCGGAAACAAGTGTCGTAAGTTCTGCGTCCGGCAAAATCCAAAACAACATCGCCTTCGGGAACGCCGAGTTTTACGGCGGTTTCCTTCATCGCGGTTGGTTCATTGTAACTTTCAGTTGGATTATCGCCGCTCATCAGGATTTTTTCGACTCGTCCGGCGCGGTAAAGTTCAACTGCTGTAACGACTCTATCGTAGAGAACGGGCGAAGGCGATTTATCATCCCAAACTTTTGTGCCGAAAACTATCGCAATTCGCGGCGGATTTTCGACGGGAATTTCGGTCATCGAAGTTTGCAGTTTTGCATCGCCGACCGAGTAAATGTGTCGATTGATGAGGTAAATGCACGAAAGCCCGACCAAACTGATTACAAAAAGAGATAAAATAACGCGCCGAAACCATTTCATAAATTTGTGTTATTCGCGCGATTCGCGGCTAATAATTCTTATGTTTCGTTTTTCTAATTCCGCTACAAACCTTTCCGCGTCAATCGCTTTTTCCTGTGGTGTCGCACCGCGCATTTTCACGTCGCCGCGCGCCATCATTTGCGCGATAATCGAAACGGGAAAAGCGGTTGTGCGCATCATCGCGCTCAAATTTGTCTGCTCGTCGAATTTATCGACAATATCATAACGCAGGCGTTTTCGTTCACCATTTTTCGTACCAACAAATTCGAGCCGAATTAAGACGTAATCAGGCTCGTCGGCAGGAAGATTTTTTTGAAGGAGTTCGCCTAAAACTTTGCGTGGTTTGATTTTAACGTAATCGGCAACTATTTCTTCGCTCGAACACAAACCCAAATCAATCATCGTTTTAAATTTTTCGCAATGTCCGGCGTAGCGAATCGTTTTGTAATCCAATTCTTTGATTTTTCCCAAAAATGTTTCGGGCAAAGTCGAAGTTCCGCCGGAAGTTTGAAATGCTTCAAGTGCGGGAAAGCCTTCAAACTCAAGGCTTTCAAGTTCGGTCATTGATTTGACCTCTTCGATTTCGCCATTGCGAACAACTCGCGCTGATTCGACATATTCGTTTATCAAACCTTCGACCGAAAAAACGAGTTGATAATTCAAAGGCGGCTTTGGATCTTGCGGCAGACCGCCGACGCGAATGTGAATTTCCCGCGTTTCGTCAAAGCAATTCGCGCCGCGCATTGCCAAGATTGAGACCATTCCGGGCGCGAGTCCGCAATCGGGAATAATAGTTATATTTGCCTTCCTTGCTTCCGCGTCGAGCGCAAGTTGTTCGTCAACAACATAATTATTTCCGCCCAAATCGCAAAAATTCGTTTCGGTTTCAATCGCAGCTTTTGAAAGTTCGAGATTATACCAATAATTTACACAGGAAATCGCCGCGTTGTGTCCGCGCATAGCCGAAACGCACTTTTCATAATCCGAAACATCCAACTCGATTGCTGAAACTTTTGCACTGTTTGCATTTTCAGCCGCGGCTTGCGCCTTTGCAAAATCGGCATCGGCAACCGTCACGGCTTCGACATCCGAAGAATTATGCGCCAAATCGAAAACCGCGCCGTGTCCCATTCGTCCCGCGCCGAGAACAAGTATTTTCATATCAAAAAGTGAGCAGTGAATAGTAAGCGATGGTCAGTTGTTAGAAAACTGACTACCGACCACTATCTAACTACCAATCCTCAAATTCTTCAAATTTTTCGGCGGCGAAAGTTTCAGCCGCATATTCTCAAACTTTTTTCTTCCAGAGTCGAAGCGAATCGGAAAGGAAGTATTGAAACGTGAACCTCTGCGGCGTTCTTGCATAAAAAGTTGTTCTACCTGCTGGATTTTTTGAAACGAATGCAATATACTTTAATCATTCGAACTAAGTCTAATCCAATAATGAAATTATAAGTGTTTGCTTTCTGAAGGCTTACCTGTTTCATTTTATTGACTTTTTATCGAATGCGCAAACCGTGTTAAAGAATGTTTTACATTATCCGGTTTTTGAAAAACTCTTCGCGGAACAATCCGCGTCCGTCTGTTTAGTCAACTACAAAATTAACTTTCCATAAGTAAATTTAACGAAAAGCAAAAATAAATTTTAGCTGTTTTTGCCGTGATTAAACTGAACAAACAAACTAACAATAAGGAGCAATTGAATGATAAGTAATTTAGCTAGAGGAAGTATATTCCTTGGCGTAAGCCTATTTTTAGCAGTTTTTTTCTGCTTCCAGCCGAGAGTCGAAGCGAACGATTCGCAAAATAATTTACAACCGAATTTTAATCAAATTGATATTCAACAAAATAATTTAATAAACCAACAATCAGAAAATTCTCAACCAAAATCACTTCCCGAAAATTTAGAAAACGAATTAAAAATTAAAAATAATGTAGTTTCAGGATCGCGTTCATTCAAAGCAACCGCGTATTGTCTGCAAGGCAGAACTGCATCCGGCGGAGGCGTCCGGCGCGGAATCGTCGCCGCCGACCCGCGTGTATTGCCGCTTGGCACACGCATCCAAGTAAGCGCGGGTTCATACAGCGGAACATATACGGTTGCCGACACCGGCGGCGCGGTCAAAGGTCGCATTTTGGACGTTTGGGTTCCGAGTTGCTCGGAAGCCGTGCGTTTCGGACGCAAAACCGTGATGGTTAGCACATTGAGCAGAAAAGGAAAATAACAATCAAAATTTAATAGAGTTTTTTCAAATAAATTTATAGCGTAGAGTTAAACTCTACGCTTTTTTTGTCTGCTTAATTTCTGTAAAACAAAAAAGATGTCAGTGCATTACTTGTAAAATCATAAACATCGTCTTTAATGTAATCGTCAAGTTTGATAACTTGTTCAAATGAATTCAGAACACTTCCGAAGCGGCTACGTCGCGCTTATCGGTCGTCCGAACGCGGGAAAATCAACACTTTTAAACTTTCTAGTAGGCGAAAAAATCGCTGCCGTTTCAAACAAACCGCAAACCACCAGGCATAAAATTAAAGGTGTTGTTACGCTTGCGGACGGTCAGATTGTTTTTGTCGACACGCCGGGCGTTCATAAACCCGGCTATCTGCTCAATCGCCGGATGATGTCCGCCGTTCACGACGCAATTCTTTCGGTTGACGTGGTTGTTTTGATGCGGGACGCTTCGGTTTCGACGGGAAACGGCGACCGATTCGTTTTGGATTTAATCAAACAATCCGAAAAACCCGCCGTTCTCGTTCTCAATAAAATCGACAAAGTTCGAGACAAAAAAGAGCTTTTGCCGCTTATCGAATTTTATTCAAACGAGTATAACTTTCAGGAAATCGTTCCAATATCTGCACTAAAAGGCGAAGCAATTGATAATTTGCTGAGACAAATCGCCAAGCATCTTCCCGAAGGCGAAGCAATATTCGGTGAAGATGAACTCACCGACCAATCAATGCGAACGTTGGTTGCAGAAATGGTGCGGGAAAAAATTTTACAAACGACGGGTGACGAAATTCCTTATGTAACGGCGGTTGTTACTGAAAAATATGACGAAACCGACGCGACGGTTACTAGAATTCACTGCGCGATTTTTGTCGAAAGAAGTTCGCAAAAAGGAATTATTATCGGGAAACAAGGCATAAAATTAAAAACAATTGGCACGGAAGCGCGGGTTGACATCGAAAAACTTTTGGGTAAAAAAGTGTTTCTCCAGCTTTTTGTCAAAGTCGTCGAAGATTGGCGCAATCGCGAACAAGATTTAGACGAAATCGGTATTACTGAATAATTGAAACTACGAACTAACACAAATGCAGATAGATAAAACTTGGTTTGCAGTTGAAATCACAGCCGATTCGAAAGCGTCCGAAGCAATCGAATTCGCGCTGAACGAACTCGACGCGCTCGGCACGGAAATCAACAATCTCGGCAAAAAACAAACCGAAACTCTTTGTGTTATCGGTTACTTTAACGAAAAGCCGAACGATAAAATCCTGAAGGCGCAGATTGATGAAGCGTTGCGGATTTATGACTTCACGAGCGATGCGGTCAAAGAAACTTCTTGGCATAAAATAGAAAATACGGACTGGCTCGAAGAATGGAAAAAGCATTGGCGACCGACAAAAACAGGAAAATTCATCGTCGCGCCGACTTGGAGCGAAGTTAATGCCGATAAAAGCGATACAGACTCACAAAATCAGGAAATAATCATCCGAATTGACCCGGAAATGGCTTTCGGCACCGGAACGCACGAAACGACGCGCCTTTGTCTGCAAGCCATCGAAGAAAATTATTCGGGCGAGGAGAGCTTTCTCGATGTCGGAACGGGAACGGGAATTTTAGCGATTGCGGCGGCAAAAATAAAGTTCAAAGTTCAAGGTTTCAAGTTCAAAGCCGGAAAGATTGACTTTCAGGATAATACTTTAATATTAGAAAACGCGAAAACCTTGAACTCGGTTTCGGGCTGCGATACGGACGAAAATTCAATTGAAATTGCCAAAAAAAATGCCGGATTAAATCACGTCGTTGGTGATATTACTTTTTATGTCGGTTCTGTCAGCGAAGATACGCCCGCGTTTGATTTTATCTGCGCTAATTTAACGGCTGACGTAATTTTGCCAATTCTGCCGCTTTTAATTGAAAAGGCGAATAAAAAACTCGTTTTGTCGGGAATTTTGAAGGAGCAGGAAAGTTTAATTGCAGAAAAGTTGCGTGAATTACAAATTACAGATTTCAAAGTTCAAACCGACGGCGAATGGATTTCAATTTTAATTGAAAATGGAAAATGCTAAATTAAATCATTCTTCATTTTCCATTTCCAATTTTCAATTGTTTTTCTTTGGCGGCACGGCACGCGGGATATCGCCGTCGTCGGTAATTGTCAACAAAGGCGTGCGCAATTTGCTTTTAGAGCCGCGCAAGCGTAAAACCGGCGGTATTTTCGGCGCAGATGTAGTTTTGATAGTTGAAAGCGATTCGGAACGCTTCAGGATTGCCCCACCGCGTCCCGCAATCCAAAGATTGATTCCGCCGCGATAGACAACCGCTTGCAGAGAATTGCTCGTGATATTCGGTTGAATCTCCCAGGTTTTTCCGCCGTCTTCAGTTTTCAAAACCGAGCCTCGCTCGCCGACGACGATAACTTCATCGCGCTTATATGCCGTTACCGCGTAAAGATTTACGGTCAAATTCGATTCCTGGTCCTGCCAAGTTTCGCCGCCGTCTTCAGTCCGCAGAATCGCGCCGCCCGCACCGACGGCATAACCGATTTTTTCATCGAAAAATGACAGCGCGTAAAGATTTTCCCGCAGATTCGTTTTAATTTTTTTCCACGTCAAACCGCCGTCCGCGGTCAGCAAAATCGTGCCTTTATCGCCGACCACGACACCGCGTTTTTCATCAAAAAATTTCACCTCTGCCAGCCAGAGATGCGTGCCGGATTCAAATTGTTCCCAATACGCGCCTGCGGAGTCAGAACGCAAAATAATTCCGTTCGCGCCGACGGCAAAACCTGTTTTTGCATTGACGAAATATACACCAAGCAAATCTTCTTTGGCATTGGTAATGCCTTTCCCCCAACTTGCTCCGCCGTTAATTGTGCGCAAAACCGTGCCTTTATCGCCGACCGTCCAGCCGCGTTCAGCATCAATAAAACTGAGCGCGTTCAAATTTTCTTCGATGCCCGAAAAAACAGGAATCCAATTTTTTCCGCCGTCATTGGTAATCCAAGTTTTACCGCGCGAGCCGATTGTCCAGCCGATATTGTCGTCCGCAAAAGCAATGTCGTTGACATCTTCGCGCCCACCTTCGCTAAGACGCTGCCAACTGTAACCGCCGTCATCAGTGCGAATCATCAAACCGCTTTCACCCACCGCCCAGCCCGTGTATTGGTCGGCAAAATACATCGCAACGAGCTTTGGATTTGTCCGCACGCTGAACGGCAGCCAGATAATTCCGCCGTCGCCCGTCAGCCAAACCATTCCGTTCGCGTCGGTCATAAAACCGTTTTTTTCATCGGCGAAACTCAAAGACAAAAAATCGGCGCGGCTGAACATATTAATTTTAATCCAATTTTCACCGCCGTCTTCGCTTCGCGCAACACAACCGCCATAACCGACGGCAACGATTTTTTCCGCCGAAAGATATGCCGCGCTCGACATCAAAGAATTTTCGCACGGCTTGTTTAATTTCCAATTATCACCGCTATTTTTTGTTGTAATAATCGTTCCGTTCAAACCGACGGCAACACCGTTCAGCGAATTGAAAAAGGATGTTTTCAATAAATTTTCACTCGTTCCGCCTGTTTGATTTTCCCAAGTCAAACCGCCGTCCACAGTTCTCAAAATTCGTCCGTAGGTCCCGACCGCCCAGCCTTTTTGAAAATTTTCGTCCGTAAATATAACGCTGTAAAGATGGTCTTTAGCTTCGATTACGCTCTGCGTCCAATCTTTTCCGCCGTTTGCGGTCAGGAAAATCACGCCGCGCGCGCCGACAAGGACGGCATTTTTTTTGTCTTTGACAAAAACGCCCGAAAGCGTTGTTTCTACCGGCAATTTCTGCGTCAGCCAACCAAATCCGCCGTCTTCCGTCCGCAGAATCGTGCTGTCCGCGCCGACGGCATAACCCGTTTCTTTATCTTTAGCAAAATGAATCGAATAAAGCGGATTTCCCTGCGGCAGAGGATTTTGCCAAACCCAGCCGAGCGCGTTTCTTTTCTGAGAAAAGACGGAAGAATAACCCCCAAAAAGCACAAAAAGCGCAAAAAAAAGACCTGCCAACCTGATTTTATTTGTGCTTTTTGATAATTTCATTTCTGTCTGTAACTCTGATGTTTATTTATTTGCGTCTTTTGCGCTTTTTCGCGGCTATTAAATTTCTTTAATTCCGATTTCCGCAACTGCTTCATCCAAAATCGCGTCGTCAACGCGACCGAGTTCAGCCATTCGCCGCGCCATTTTGTCGGCGACTTCTTGAACTGTATGTCCGTTGTGTCCTTTCACCCATTCCCATTCGATTTTGTGTTTTCGCGCGGCTTTGTCTAATTTTTCCCACCATTCGAGATTCGTTTTTTTACGAAAATTTCCCGTCATCGTTTCGACGACATAGCGCGAATCACTCAAAACTCTGACTTTGCAAGGTTCAGTCAAATTTTTCAACCCGATTGTCGCCGCCGCAATTTCCGCCTGTTGATTCGTCGCGTTTCCCAAAAATTCCCCAAATGCCCGCCAAAATCCGCGATAACCCAAAACCGCAACCGCCGCCGCGCGTGTCGAACCTTTACCGTTTCCCAAACTCGAACCGTCGCAGACGATTGTAACTTCCTTCATAAATTATTTTAGATGCAATCGGCGCGAGACAATTTTTGACCAAACAAATTTGAAAACTAAGCCAACAACGAAACTAAAAATTACTGTAACGAAAATGTTGCCAATAAAACCAATCCATATAAATCTGTCAACTATTATAGTTTCGTATTCGTATAACGGAAGATTTCCGACTTGGCTAATGCTGTCGCCAAGTTTCCATTCATGAAATGAAAATGGAAAACCGTATTGGTGAACATAATAAGATGTTGTCGAGTCCGACAGAAGATTGAGCGCAACAAATAAAATTGCCCCAATTATAAATCCCACAAAAAACATTTTACTTTTGATTAAATTTTTCATTGCGATTCATTTCTTCCAACCGAAACAACATTATCCGCATAACTTTCAAACGTATCGTCGTGCGAAATCACAAAAAGCTGGTCAAAGGTTTGTTTTTCCGTGATATGACTGATTTGTTCCGCCAGCCGCTCGCGTCGTTCCGCGTCCATATTTGTTGTCGGCTCATCGAAAAACGCCAGACGAACATCGGAAAGCTGTTTGAGAAGCGCGAGGCGAACCGACAAAGCCGCCGACATTTGCTCGCCGCCGGAAAGATTGACAAACGGACGTTCGTAACCGTCTTCTTCCAGAATAATTCCGTAATCTTCCGTCCATTTCAAAGTTCTTTCGGCGTTTCCGGTGATTTCCCGAAACATTTGATTGGCTTCATTGGAAACGTGAAAAACATAATTTCTGGCAACTCTCGGTGCGGCTTCCTTCAAAGTGTCGCGGATAAATTTCGTCGCCTCGCCGATTTTCTCTAACCGTTCCTTTTCCTGAACTTCTCCGCGCATCGAAGCGCGAATTTCTGCCAAACTCTCTAATTCTTTGGCTAACTGCGCCTCGTGTCTTTTAGCGTTTTCCAGATTTGCCCGCGTTTCAGCCAGCTTTCTTTCCGCATCGAGCAGCAAATTCTTCTCGCTCAGATGCCGCTCACGGTCGTAATCTTTGCTCGCATTTTCAAAATCTTCCGCAGCCTTTGTTAATTCTTCCTCAAGACGCGCAACTTCTTTGGTTGCACTTTCAAACTCGCTTTCGCGCATTGCAAAGGTTTTTGCCAGCGATTCATTCGCCAAGAATTCTCGATGAGCATTCGATGTTTGGTCGCGCTCGTCGGAAAAATGCTTCCACTTCGTGTCCAACGCTTCAAATTGCAACAGTCGCTCGCCGAAACTCGCTTTCTCACTTTCGAGGCGAACAAGATTCTGCTCGGTTTGCGAAAGTTTTTCTTTTAATTCGCTTTCGCGCTTTATTTCAGTTTCAAATGCCAGCAGTTTTGCTTTCGGATTCGCCAAAACATTTAATTTAGTTTCGATTTCAGCAAGGTCGGTATTGATTTTAGCTAAATTTTCAGCCTGTTTTTTCCAGCTTTCTTGCTCTTCACGAAGTTTCTTTCCGCGCTCGGTTATATTAGTTTTGTTTTCCAAAAAAGTCGGCAAAATAGCGGAAGACTTTTGGGCTTCACGCGCTCTTACGAGATTGCCGGAAAGTGTTTTTTGTTCGGTTTCCAAAACGGCGATTTGCGCTTTGCCGTCGCCGTTTTTTGTGACGAGAAAATTCTCCGATGCTTTGCCCGTCTCCAGATTCAAACATTTTTGCGACAAAATCGGGCAGAAATGATTTTTGAATAAACTGTCAATTATTTCGCGTTCAAGCTGTTCGTCACGTTCAATCACGGCGCGAAGTCTGGCAAGCTCGCGCGTGATTTCCGTGTCGCGCGTTTGCAGACGCTCGGAATTTTCAACGCCCGCGCTTTTTTCTTCGGCAGCTTTTATTTTATCGTTAATTTCCTTTAACTCATCGCGCAAGCCGTTCAACTTTTTTTCGTAGCTGTTAACTTGATTTTCGGCGGCTTTCGCGTTTGCGGAATCTTCTATCAAACGCTTGTTCTGCTTTTCGAGTTCTTCCTGCTCATGCGCTTGCGGCTCGATTCGGACAATGTTTTCACGCGCTTCCGCAACCTTTTTCAGATTTTCGTCGTAGCCTTTTTGTTCGGCTTTTAAACTGACGATTTTATTTTCGATTTTATTCAGTTCGGTGCGAATCTTATCGCGTTCGCCACGCTGCGTATCAAGATTTTTCAGTTCCGCCAAAGCCGCGATGTGAATTTTATAATCGGCTTCGACGAGTTTGATTTTTTCCTGCGCCTCGAACGCCTGATTTCTTTCATATTCCTTTTGTTTTTGCAGAATTTGCGCCGCCGCGCTTTCCGTTTGCAGTTTATCTTTGGCAAGCCGAAGCGTATTCGCTTTGCTTTCGACCGCTTCAAAAGTTTTAACGATTTCGCTTTTCTCAGCAACTTCGACAGTCAAATTTTCGAGCGTTTTGCTTAATTCCGCGGCTTGTTCGGCATAATTTCTGTGTTCCGTTTCGACAATTTCAAAGCGTGCGAGTTCGCCTTCGGCACGCGCGATTTTTTCTTTGACGGAGATTATTTTATTTTCGATAAAGCGTGTGGTTTCAAGCAGCTTCTCCGCGCCTTGACGGTATTCTTCAACCTTTAAAAGTTTGTCAAATTTCGGTTTACGCTCGGACGGACGTTCCAGAAAAACCGCCGTGAACGTGCCTTGCGGAACACCGATTGCCGAGCGAAAAAGCGTTTCCAAATCCGTTCCCGCCTCGACGCCCAAATGCTGCCACAAAAATCTGGCGACTTCTTCTTTTTTCTCGGCGATGCGCATTTTCAGTTGCGGGTCGTAAACGTGATAACCCGTTCCGGTATCACGATAAACACGGTATTCGCGCTCGTCCAGACTGCTTTGAAAAGTGACGTTGACCACGCCTTTTTTCGCGCCGCGCCTGACAAAATCTTCCTTTTTATAATCGAGCAAATCGAACAAAGTCCACGCGACGGCTTCGATAATCGTCGTTTTGCCTGCGCCGTTTTCGCCCGTAATCGCGGTTGTTCCACGCTCAAATTCAAAACTGGCTGAATGGTGAGATTTAATATCTTCGAGTTCGATTTTCGTGATGTGCATAGATAGATTTTAGAGCAAACTTCGGGAAAGAAAAAGTGAGCCGCAACCAATTGAAAGTTTTATAATTTATAACATAATCAAAATCAAAAAAGAATTTAACCCGGCAATTTCAACGTATCTTGAGACTTATTCGGGTGATTGCAATTTGCAAATCTTTTTGCGGATTATGCGAATAATTTTCAACCGGCAAGCATAAAGCAGATAGGCTTCTTATCAATATATCGGCTTAAACTATCAATTTATCAATAATGATATAATTGGGAATATGATTTGCTTTAATGAAGACTGTGAAAATATGAGGAAGCATCTAAATTTTTTGAAAAAGGTTCGCTTGGATATTCCGCCACGAAAGACGGCACGGATTTGGACGGCATTAGTTTGGAAATCAAAAATTGGAAGGTCGAAGCGCTCGATTTGAATTGTGTCGAATCGAGTTTTTACGACGACGAAGCGATTTTTCCGAAAGGCTCGATTGAATTTGACCACGCATTGCTGATGCAAAACATCACGCACGAATGGCACAGCGCGCCTGCTTTTGATTTAACTTAAATTTGAATTTATGCAATTTTCATTTGATACAAAATTAAACACAATCGCCGCAAAAGTTGAAGCAAACGAGCGTTTGACCTTTGACGAAGGTGTTGCGCTTTATAAAACCGATGATTTGAACGCGCTCGGCAAACTCGCCGATTTTGTGCGACGCAAAAAGCACGGGCGGACAACTTATTTCAATGTCAATCGTCATTTTAATCACACGAATATCTGCGTTGCCGACTGTAAATTCTGCGGTTTTTACAAACGCGCCAGACAGGAAGGCGCATACACGCATTCGATTGACGAAGGCATCGAGATTGCGCGAAACGCCGTTGCCGAAGGCGCGACCGAACTGCATATTGTCGGCGGTTTGAATACGAAATTGCCGTTTGAGTATTACACCGATTTGTTTTCGTCTTTGAAACGCGAATTTCCGCGCCTGCATTTGAAGGCGCTGACGATGGTTGAACTGGATTTCTTCGCGCGGTTTTACAAAATGTCTGACGAAGAAGTTATTGAAAAATTGAAAGTGGCGGGAATGGATTCGTGTCCGGGCGGCGGCGCGGAGATTTTCGCCGAGCCGACTCGTTCAAGAATTTGCGACCACAAATGCGACGGAAATCGCTGGCTGGAATTGTCCGGCAAAGTTCATCGCGCCGGATTGAAAACAAACGCGACAATGCTTTACGGGCATATCGAATCAATCGAAGACCGCGTTGACCATTTTGTAAAATTGCGCGAACAGCAGGACAAAACCGGTGGTTTTCAATGCTTTATTCCGCTCGCGTTTTATCCGAACGGCACGGCTTTATCGAGTTTGCCAGGACCGGACGCGATTGCGAATTTGAAAACAATCGCCGTTTCGCGTTTGATGATTGATAATTTTGACCACATCAAAGCGTATTGGGTGATGCTCGGCAAAGCGACGACGCAAACCGCGCTTCATTTCGGCGCGAACGACGTTGACGGCACGATTGCCGACGGCGGCGAACTGACGCACAGCTATTCGGTCGAAGAAGGCGGCGACCAGAAAATGACGAAAACCGAATTGATTCAGATGATTGAAAACGCGGGCTTTGAAGCGGTCGAACGCGATACGGTTTATAATCGCGTGGAACGAGTCGCGGCTTGATTTGGAGTTGGTTATGTTTATCTCAAAAGTTTTTTCTTTCTTTTTTGTTTGTATGTTGACGGTTTGCGGAAATTCAGTTTCACAAATAGAAAATACAAATCAAATTCAACAAAAAGAAAAAACAGAATTATCTTTGAGAATGGAAAGGACTGGTTGTTATGGTCAATGTCCGGCTTATGATGTAGTTGTTCAATCGGATGGAAAAGTTTTATTTAACGGTAAGTCTTACACAAAAATAACTGGAAAAGTTGAAGATAAAATAACTGAAGAACAATTAAAACAGTTAATTGCTGAGATTGATAATTCTAACTTTTTTTCTTTTGACGACGCTTATACTTATGACTCTGAAAATTGTCCAAGTATTGCGACGGATATGGCAACTGTAACGCTTTTCATTTCACTTAACGGAAAGGAAAAAACAATTATCCATTATTGGGGCTGTTGGATAAATCAAGTTCCGAAAGAACACAATTCAGCAAATATAAGAGTTGAAAAAGATTACTCACCACAGGTATTTCCGCAACAGCTTTACAATTTAGAAAATAAAATTGATGAAATAGTCGAAACAAAGCGTTGGGTTGAAGAAAGAAAATAAGTGTGATTCCGACAACAACTTAAATGAAAATTCTGTCTGACATCTTTATTCCGCCGATAGTTCCCGACAGGACAAAATCGGTGGGTTTGCAGTTTGAGTTTGATGGCGAGTCAAAAAAATTGAGTGTCGATGAGTTCTGGGCTTTTTGCAGCCAAAACGATAAACTTCAAATCGAATTGACGAAAGAAAACGAAATTACCGTAACTTTTCCAAAAGGCTTTGCATTCAGTCAAAAGTCAATTGAAATTCTGCTGCAATTCGGCAGTTGGAAAAAAACTTCTCAAACGGGCAAAATCTTTAACCATTTAGTCGGCTATGTTTTGCCGAAAGGTCTTATTTTTTCGCCGAGTTTTTCTTGGATAAAGAAAGAGCGATTTGAAAGTTTGAGCAAAGAACAAAAAGAAAAACTGATACATCTTTGCCCCGATTTTGTAATCGAACTGCGCTCCTTATCGGACAGTTTGAAAGAATTGCAGAAAAAAATGGAAGAGCATATCGAAAACGGCGCTCGGCTCGGCTGGCTGATTGACCCGAAAAATAAACAGGTTCACGTTTATCGTCCCCGTCTCGACGCGGAAATTTTAGATAATCCGCAAACTGTTTCGGGCAAAGATGTTTTGCAAGGTTTTGAACTCGATTTAACAGAGATTTGGTGATAGCTGCCCGGCAAAATTCAAACGGCTTTTACCGATTACAAAAACCCTTTTCGGCGGAGCTGAAAAACTTACAAAATGGCGAGACATAAAGGAAAACTGCAAATTTATGCGGAGTATTGCGCCGCTCGCGCCGCGCTCGGCGCGCTCGGACTTTTTCCGCTCGCATGGTCAATGAAAATCGGCGAAGCGATTTCCATACTTCCCTACAAATTAGCGAAACGATTGCGCTTTGTCGGTTTTCGTAATCTGGAACTGGCTTTGCCCGAACTTTCCCGCCGAGAACACGAAGAAATTCTGCGTGGAAGTTTTAAATCTTTAGGCAGACAGTTGGGAATTTTCAGTCATTTCGGACGTTTGTCGGCTGAACGAGTGCGTAAAATTATCGATGTCGAAGGCATCGAGCATTGCCGCCGAAATGCGGAGCAAAAACAAGGAAAATTTATTTTCACGGCGCATTTCGGTGGTTGGGAATTGTCGCATCTGGCGATGACGGCGCGTAATTTTCCGATGAACGTCGTGGCGCGACGGCTCGATAATCCGCTGCTGGAAAATTTGGTGAATAATTTGCGAACCGCTCTCGGCAGCCGCACGATTGATAAAAAGACTTCGGCGCGGACAATGTTTCGGCTGCTCGAAAATGGAGAATTTATCGGTATTCTGGTTGACCTCAACACGCAGGAACAGGAAGGAATTTTTGTTGATTTTTTTGGTCTTCAGTCTTCGACGACAAATGGACTTGCCAAACTCGCTTTGCGAACCGACGCGGATGTCTTACCTGGATTTGCTGTCTGGCAAAAAGAGAAAAAGCGTTATTTATTGAAAATTTGCGAGCCGCTTGAAATTCCTGCGAGCGGAGACACCGAAGAAAATATAAAAGTTTTGACCCAGGCAATGACGGCGAAAGTCGAGGAATTTGTCCGCGCCTATCCAGACCAATGGATGTGGATTCACAAGCGTTGGAACACGCGCCCGACTGGAGAGCCGAATCTTTATGCAAAAGACGCGGATGTCCAGAATCTAAAGTCAAGAGTCCAAAGTTCAAAGTCCAAAGTCAAATCGAAGTCGAATCGTGAACTTGAAGTTTCTGAGTTCTGAGTTCTGAATTCTGAGTTCTGAGTTCTGAGTTCTGATTGCTGCTTTTTATCCAATCGGCGAAACGCCGGATGCCTTCTTCGATTTTCGTTTGCGGATTGTAATCGAGCAATTTTCTTGCTTTTGAAATGTCAGCGAATGTCTGCGGAACGTCGCCCGCCCGCATCGGCTTTTGCTGAACGATTGCCTTTTTGCCCAAATTTTCTTCGAGCAGTTTGATTAAGTGTTTTAATTCAACTGTTTGCGATTCGCCGAGATTAATAATTTCAAAATCGCTCGCCGCGTAATCAATCGCCGCGCGTACGCCCTCGATAACATCGTCAACGAATGTGTAATCACGCCCGGTTGTGCCGTCGCCGAACATTTCAATCGGTTTTCCTTCCAAAATCAATTGCGAAAATTTGCGAATCGCCAAATCCGGTCGCTGACGCGCGCCGTAGACCGTAAAGAATCTTAAGCAAACCGTGCGAATGTCATAGAGATGCGAATATGTATGACATAAAAGCTCGCCCGCCGCTTTGGTCGCCGCGTAGGGCGAAATCGGCTGAAAAATTTTGTCGTCTTCGGAAAAAGGAGTTTTGCAGTTAATGCCGTAGACCGAAGACGACGAGCCGAAAATGAATTGTTTGACGCTAAATTGCCTGGCTAATTCGAGCAAATTTAGTGTGCCGTTGATGTTCGTTGCAGCATAAAGTTTCGGATGACGCAGCGAAGGCTGCACGCCAGCCCGCGCTGCCAGATGCACGATTGTATCGAATTGGTTTTCAGCAAAAACTCGCGCCAGGGCTACCGCGTTACAAATGTCAATTTCATACAATCGAAAATTCGGGTTTTCCAGATACGCGGAAACGTTGGCGCGTTTGAGTTCAGGCGAATAAAAATCGTTAAAATCGTCAATGACGTTGACGCGCCAGATGCCTTCACCGAGCAAGCGTTCAACCAAATGCGAACCGATAAAACCCGCGCCGCCGGTAACAAGAATATTTTTCATTGATTACCCAGAAAGCTGGAATGTTATTAAATTACTCCAGCAAAATAACACACTTCGATAAGGACGGCAAAACTTGAAATCTTTAAAACATATTGATTTACGTTTTATTTTATTGTAAATTTTATAGGTCAGAAAATCTTAAGGAGTTCTCATGAAAATATCATACAAAATTCAAATTTTTAAGTTCGTATTTGTGCTGCTGTGCATTCCGACCGTTTTTCTAACGGTCAATGCTCAGAATAAAATGGACGGTATCGAGCGCGACCGTTTAAAGGCGATGCTCAAAAACATTAAGAATGAAATCAAGAAAAATTATTATGACCCGAATTACCACGGAATTGATATCGAAGTCCGGTTCACACAAGCTGAAAATCGGCTAAAAGAAGTTGGAACTACCGGACAAGGACTTGCCGTCATCGCGCAGGTGTTAATGGATTTCAACGATTCGCATCCTTATTTTCTCCCGCCGGCGACCAATTTGGAAGTCGAATACGGTGGGCGAATGCAGATGTTCGGCGATAAAGGTTTTATCACTACCGTCAAACCGGGAAGCGATGCTGAAGCTAAAGGTTTGAAAACCGGCGACCAAGTTTTAGCGGTGGAAAGTTTTCGTCCGACAAAATCCGAACTATGGAAAATGATGTATTACTACAACGGGTTAAGCAAGCGCACTAAACTCAATCTTACGATACTGAGTCCGAAAGACGAAAAACCGCGCCAGTTGGAAATTAACTCGATAATAAAAAAACTGCCTACCGTTATTACGCAGCAGACTTTATACAGACTTTTCGACACGAGCGGCGAATTGGATATTGATAAACACTTGTTTATGAAAATCGGTGGCGTTGCGGTCTGGAAAATGCCGACTTTTTCTTTCGATCCGCAAAATGTTGACCTATTGATAGGAAAAGTCAAAGGTTCGCAGTCGCTCATTTTGGATTTTCGCGGCAACGGCGGCGGATATGTCAAAACGCTGGAGCGCTTAGCCAGTTTTATGTTCGATAAGGATTTAAGGATAGCCGAACTAAAGGGTCGTAAAGAAATGGAGCCGCAAGCCAGCAAAACCAAAGGTGCGGATGCTTACAAAGGTAATTTGATAGTGCTGATTGACGCTCGCTCCGGTTCAGCTGCCGAGATTTTTGCCCGTCTGGTGCAGCTCGAAAAACGCGGAAAAGTTCTCGGCGATGTTTCAGCAGGCTCGGTTATGCAATCAATGCCTTTTTCCGCTTCGCTCAGCAACGACGCGGTTTTCTACGGCGCAAGCATCACTAATGCCGATGTCATTATGTCCGACGGAAAAAGTTTGGAGCATACGGGTGTTATTCCAGATGAGTTAATAGTGCCGACCGGCTTAGACTTAGCCAACCAGCGAGACCCGGTTTTGGCGAAAGCGTTTGAACTTCTTGGCAGCAAAGTTACTTCCGAACAAGCAGGCAGCTTTTTTCAATACAAATGGAAAAACGATCGGCTAACGCTGGATTTAGGTTCAAAGTAAAATCTTTACCATCCGATTATTGCCGAATGTCAAAAATAATTGGTATTCGGCATCTTTAATTTGAAAACTTTTGCCGCGAGTGAAAGCGGTGAACGAGTTCTTCCAGAAATCCTTCGTAGGTAAAATTCTGCAAATCGTAGCTCGGCTTGAGTTTATACATAATCGGAAGCGCGACGCGCCATGCCATCCAGAGACGCTGGCAGTCGGTTAAATCCCAACGCCGGCGCAGAAAACTTTCGGCGACTTCAATCTCGCCTTCGGTTATCGAATTAATGTCTGCCTGAAAATTCGTCTGCTTCTGCACGCGCCGAAACGCGGCATCGCTCACCGGATTTGAAAAAGTTTCGGCAAACGTCGGTGCTTCGTCCAATCTTTCGCGCACGACGACCGTTCCGGCAAATATGTCGCCGATTCGCTGGTCGCGCCCGCTCAAAAAAATCGTAATCAAACCGACCGAATAAATGGGAACAACAAAGCCCGGAACGGCATCGAAAATTCGCAAAAGGTTTCTGGCTAAGGCTTCCCAAAAAGTAATCGGGCGACCGTCTTCGCGGATAACGCGCAGTTTTAAAAGGCGTTTGCCCGGCGTCTGCCCGTTCCAAAGCCATTCAAAAACGATAAAGTAACCGGCAAAAATCAAAAAAACGACAACGATTAAAATCGCCAGCGTCCATTTCGGCATTTCCTGAAAAATCTCGCTCGCCTTTGATTCCGCGCCGTAAGCGTCAAAGCCGGACAAACCAATTAACGCCCAAGCAACGATGAAAATCGTAAAATACTGAATAAAATGGTCAATCGCCACCGCCAGAAAGCGATTGCCGATAGAAGCCAGCGCAAAGGCGAGCGGAACTCTTTCGGGCGTTTCGATAATTAAGGTTTCTTCGGTTTCGATGATTTGCGACATTACTGATTACCTTTAACACGCAAAAACTTTCGCTTGCCGACTTGAAGCAAGATTTTGTCTTTCAATTCAATTTTAGCTTTTACGTCGGAAACTTTTTCGCCGTTTATTTTAGCACCGCCTTGTTCGATAAGACGTTTGGCTTCGCCTTTTGATGCAACAAGATTTGTTTGGATGAGCAAATCAACGAGTTCGTAAGTTTGCGCGGCAAGCAACCGTTCTTCAATTTCATCAGGTATTTCTTTTTTAACAAAGCGACGATTAAATTCTTCTTCGGCTTCTTTTGCCGCTTGCGCCGAATGAAAATCTTCAATAATAAGTTTAGCTAAATTTACTTTTACATTGCGCGGATTTTCTTCGCCGCTTCCACATTTCGATTTTAATGCAAGAATCTCGTTTGCGCTCAAATCGGTCAAAAGCTCAAAATAACGCCACATCAAATCGTCGGAAATTGACATTATTTTCCCGAACATTTCATTTGACGGGTCGGCAATACCAATATAATTTCCCAAACTTTTCGACATCTTTTGCATGCCGTCCAAACCTTCGAGAAGCGGCGTGGTTAAAACTACTTGCGCCTCTTGTCCATACTCGCGCTGCAAGTTGCGCCCGACGAGCAGATTAAATTTCTGGTCAGTTCCGCCGAGTTCGACATCGGCGTTTAGCGCAACTGAATCATAGCCTTGCACAAGTGGATAAAGAAGTTCGTGCAATGCAATCGGTTTTTCCGCCTGTATTCGTTTTTCAAAATCATCGCGCTCCAAAATTTGTTTGACGGTCGTGTGTGAAGCGAGTTTGATAAAATCCGCCGCGCCGAATTTATCGAACCACTCGGAATTGTAACGAATAACAGTTTTTTCTTTATCCAAAATCTTAAAGATTTGCGCCTTATAAGTTTCGGCGTTTACCGCAATTTCTTCGCGCGTCAGCATCGGACGAGTCGCACTTTTGCCCGACGGGTCGCCAATCATTCCCGTAAAATCGCCGATGAGAAAAATCACGGTGTGTCCGAATTCCTGAAACGCCTTCAGCTTTCGGATAACAACCGTGTGACCGAGATGAATGTCTGGCGCGGTCGGGTCTGCGCCGTATTTTATAATTAAAGGCTCGCCGGTTTTCGCGGAGTTTTCCAGTTTTTTTCGCAAATCTTCTTCGCGGATTAAATCAACCGCGCCTTTTTTCAAGTGTGAAATTTGTTCGTCAATCGTCATAAATATCAGTCGTAAAACGGATGTTCCAAATAAGGTTTGGAAATCTCGATAATTTCGTCTTCAGGATTTTGTTTTGGGAACTTATTGCTCTTGTCAATAAATTTAAATTTTACTTCAACTTTTATAAAGTTACATTTTTTATAAACAAATCGTTCAGTTACCGATGATATTCCGCCATCGTGGGAAAATATCTTATCTAAATCTTTTCGTTTTGTTGCGCCTTTGATTTTTTCGATTTCAGACAAGGCATCGATAATACATTGACAATTTGACGCTGGGCTTTGACTGTTTGAAGTTTTAACACAATTAAGTAGAAAAACTGTTCCCAAAACTATAAATACTGAAACTAAAATTCCTTTCATAAATTCTCCTTGAATTTACAAAGCGTAAATTTCCAAACCATTCTATTTTGCGCTTCGTCGAAAATATATTTACCTTCCGCCACGTGCCAAAAGCCTAAAAATCGCCAGCGTCCGACGGCTAATTTATTAAAAAGCGGAACAGCGTGTTTTGATTCGACGGCATTAAACATTGCCCGATTAAACGAATCGAGTTTTTGGTCGCCGCTTCTGCCCGCGCCTGTATAGAAAATAGTGTCTCGCGTGTCGCCGTGAAAATCAGGATAACACGGATTTATTCTGCCAAAATCAGTTAAAAGAGAAATAACTCGTCCGTCGCGCTGGTAAATTCCATTCCGCGTTTTGTGAAGTTCGCCGATATCATTCCAACTTAAAATTTCTCCGACATCCTGTTCAGTAAATACAACCATAAATTCACCTAGATTTTACCATTAAAACAGAAAGGAACGACAACTTTGCCGTTCCTTTCCTAGTAATTTGGGATAGATTTTTACTGGTTGTAGAAGGATGAAATCGGCATATCTCCCGCCACTCCGAAATGAACGGAAGCAAATGCGCCGGTCGAGCTGTTTAGGCGATACCAATAGCCGTTTGAGGGGCGAAATACCGATAAATCCGTACGCCCGTCACCGTCATAATCCGCCGCCACCGGAATGTCTCCGAGAATTCCGAATGTCGCGCCTGAAAATGCTCCGTTGCTGCTTTTTAACTGATACCAAACGCCGTTTGACGGACGCCACACTGCTAAATCGGCTTTGCCGTCGCCGTCAAAATCTCCTATCACGGGTTTGTCGCCCGCTGTTCCAAACTGCGCCGCGTAAAATGAATTGTTTGAACTGTTCAAGCGATACCAGATGCCTTTTGATGGTTGCCACACATTGATGTCAGCTTTGCCGTCACCGTCATAGTCGGCGGGCAGCGGCACGTCGCCGTCTGAGCCAAATTGAATTGTCGAATATGCATTGTTGCTATTGCTCAACAAGCGATGCCAAACGCCTTCGCCGGAACGAAATACGGCAACATCGGCTTTACCGTCGCCGTCGAAATCAGCAGGCACAGGTATATCGGTCGGGTTTCCAAAGCTGACCGAATCGAAAGTGTTGGTAGTAGATTTAAGCCTGAACCAAGTGCCTGCGCGATAAACGGCAATGTCGGTTTTACCGTCACCGTCATAGTCGGCGGGCGTCATGCGGTCACCGACCGCGCCAAATTGAACAGAGTTGAATGATGAATTTGAACTGTTGGTGATATACCAGATGCCGTTTAACTGCCGCCAAATGGCAATGTCAGATTTGCCGTCGCCGTCAAAATCAAATTTAGCACGAGAAGCGACAGTTGCGGGAGGAACGGTTTTTATCTTCAAACAAGCGGCACTCGCCCCGACATAATTCGACACTTCATTACGCGAATAAGGACAAAAAGTTGGCAGGGTCAAATAACTGATAACAGCATTCATCGTTGTATTGGCACAGTTCTGGGTTTCATCAACGTGACGCGCACCCAAGTTATGTCCTATTTCGTGCGCTGTAACTAAATTATTAATCGAGACGGTATTCGTTCTGCCGCCCAGACTATAAGCATAATTAGGATTGGTGCAAACGACACCGATGTATGCAACTCCCAAGCCTAAAACATTTGGCTTGCCGGAAAATAAATGCGTTGCGTTTCGGGGATATTGTGACTTCGGGAAATTTAAGTTCCAAAAATCCTTAAAAGAAACAAGCAGATTGTTGGCATTAGTACCGTCAAAAGGGTCTGCCGTTGTCCAAGTATGTTGATACGTAAGGCTGATTGATAAATTAAGTTCTCTTTCAAACATTCCTTCAACCATATTCAAAGTACTCAAAATTTCATTATTGGCTAGAGTTGCTCCGCCAAGCTGGGTAACAAATTGAAAATCGGCTTCGGTTGCCAGTTCAATAACACGCTGCTCCTGTACGCTTTCGACACCGTTTACGGCAATCATTTCTTTTCCTTGCTCGATTCTATGGCTAAGTTCCGTATCACAGGCAAAACTCTTATTTTTCAGTAAATTTTCTTCGTGATACACAACCATATCTTCAGCACTCGCAAAGCGCGAATAATTTTGCGCCGGTTCGATAAAAAATCTTTCGCCCGCGACCTCAACGTAACCTTCGATTGCCGCGCCGCTTATCGTCATCCGAACGTCGGAATCAATTGTGCCTGCTACTTTTCCTTTGAATGTCGTAACCTCGCCTTTTTCAAGCGTATGAACCCCGTTTTCAGTAGTGTCTTCCGCTCGAAAGCCGGAGGCTCGCAAATCATTCGGCGTTAAATTCAACTCAAATTTTCCTTCGGCGGTCGGAATCAAAATTGATTGTTTGGCATTAACCTGTCCGCGTGTTTTTTGTTTATTTAACTTTATTAAGTCGAATTTTTTGAATGACTCTCTCAAATCGGTTTGTAATTTGCTGCTTTGTCCAAAAGAGAATGTGGCAAATACGCAAACACAAAGTGCTGCGAAGAATACATTTCGGGTATAATAAAAACTCTCAGGCATCGAATTCTCCATTGACCGGCTATGTTTTTTAAGGGTTTAAAGTGACTGTAGCTAAATTTTGACCTACATTGTTAATACAATTTTTAACGGCGTTAAATTTCCAGAATTTTTTTGTGCTTGGAAAGCCGTATTTTCGGGGGCTTTCGCTTTATGATAAAAAAAATTATCAAAATAATTTGGAAAAAATTGAATCCGGCAATGCGATTGAAAATTATTCGCTCTACACAAAAAAAGTTCACGGTTTCGGTAGCAGCAATCATTATCAATGAAGACGAGGAAATTCTACTGCTCGACCACATTTTGCGTTCGGATTTAAGCTGGGGTATTCCGGGCGGATTTATCGAGGATGGCGAGCAGCCCGAAACTGCCGTTAGGCGAGAGATTCGAGAGGAAACAGGTTTAGAACTTGAAAACATAAAATTGATTAGGTTGCGGACGGTAAATTGTCACGTTGAAATTCTCTTTCGCGCCAGTCCGGTCGGCACAGCCAAAGTGCAAAGCCTCGAAATAAACGAATTGGGTTGGTTTAAAGTTAACAAAATGCCCGAAAAGATGAGTCACATTCAGAAACAAATCGTCGAAAAAGTGTTAAATTCCGAATATAAAGTTCTGATTGATTGAATTCACAAATTCAAAATTTATGATAATTATCATATAATTTTGAAGTTATTTTAGAATTTTATAAAACAGGAGAATATAGAATGATAGATTTAATTCCGACATCTGAATCGGTAATGCAGATTTTACACAATACGGGAGCGTATCGTCAAGGGCATTTCGTATTTCCGAGCGGAAAACACGCTTCGCATTATTTTCAGATGCCGCTTGCCTTTCGTTATTATGACAACTCAAGGGTTTTGTCGGTTGGTTTGAGCCGCAAATTTCGGATGGAAAAAGCGATTTCCAGCCGCTTGCCGAAAATTTCGGTTATTAGTCCGAGTCCGGGCGGCATTCCGGTCGCGTTTGCCGTGCGCGAGGCACTCGGCGCAGACCAGATTTACTGGGCGGAAATCGAAAACGGCAAACGGCAGTTTCGCCAGTATTTGAGAGAAGGCGATATTTATCCGTGCATCATTGTTGACGACCTAATCCGAACCGGAAAAGCGATTCAGGAAACGGCGGCGTTAGTCAAAGAACTTGGCGCGGAAATTATCGGTTGCGGCACGATTGTTAAATTTGAAGACGCGCCAAAGGAAATTGAAGGCATCAGAATTCAATCTTTAGCCGAATTTGACTCGAATTTTTATGATACGGCAGAGGAATGGAAAGCGGCAGAAGGAAATGATTCACCGGAAGAAACCGTCAGATTTTAACGGAATTCAAACGAAGCGCAAAAATCTTTTGTCTCGTCAAGTGTTGCAAGCAATCAGATAATGTGTGAAAATTTCTCTTACAAATGTTGTTTTAACAGGAGATTTTCCCCAAGTGAAATCAGAACTTGAAAAGCTAATCGAATTACAAAAGACGGACACCAATATCCGCAAATTAAAAAAAGCCATCGAAACCGCAGAACAGAGGCGTGCAAGTATCGGACAAGAGTTTGAACAGCACGCCTCTTCTATTCGTGAAATACAACAAAAGCGCGACACGGCGCAAGCTGCCCGCGCCGAACTGGAAAGACAAATCGTCGAAAATAAAACGTATCTCGAACGCGCCAACCGCAACTTAAAAACCGCAACCGACCAAAAACAATACGAAACCGCAATGCGCGAAACCGACGCTTTGCAAAAACAGATTTCCGCGCTCGAAACGCAGGTTTTGGAACGAATGACCGAATCTGAAGAAGTCGAAAAGGTTTTGGCGGAACGCAGCGAAGAAATAAACAGTCTGGAGTCGAATCAAAAAACTGCTTTAGCGGGTTTTGATAAGGAAGTCGCCGCGAATAAAAAGGAGTTTGAAGTCGAAACAAAAAAACGCCACGAAGTTTTTATCACTCTGCCGGCGCAAATGGCTTCGATTTATAACCGCCTCGCGCAAAGAAGCCGCGACGGAATCGCCGTCGCGGAAGTCGTCAACGGTTCGTGCAGCGCGTGTTTTATGAAACTTCGTCCGCAAATGCAGCTCGAACTAAAAACCACAGACAGAATTATGACGTGCGAAAACTGCACCAGAATTCTGTATATCGCGCCCGAACCAGAATCAAAAGCCGTCAGCCAAGATTCATAAAATCGTCATTCCAAAAGTCGCAAATTTTAATCTGTAAAATTTAGATTTGACAATAACCCAGACTTAGAATTATTCTAAATCTAACTTTAGGACAATGAAAAACGCACAGATAAATATCGGAGAGTTGGGTTTGACGAAGCAGCGCGAAGTTGTTTTGCAAGTCATCCGCGACGAAGACGAGCATTTGACGGCGAATGAAGTTTTCGACAAAGCCAAACGGCTTTTGCCGGGCATTTCGTTTGCGACCGTTTATAATTCTCTGCGCTATTTGAAAGAATCTAATTTGATTGGAGAAATCAGTTTCGGCAACGGCGCGAGCCGGTTCGATTCGTTGACTTCGCGGCACGACCACGCCATTTGCACTGGTTGCGGCAAGCTGGTTGATATGGAAATCGAACTGCCTGCGGAAATCGTCAAATTGGCGACGAAGTTTTCAAAATTCAAACTCGAATCTATCGAACTTACTTTGCGCGGATTATGTCCTGAATGTAGTAAGAATTAGCCACAGAGAACACAGAGGAATAATATAATCTTTTTTTAGATTTTCTCTGAGAACTCTGTGTTGCCTGTGGCAAAACTAAGTTTCAAGTTGGGTAAACTCTTTTATTTTTCAAAATACAAATTAGGAGGAAAAGGAATAATGATTGAAGACAACGGCAAAAAAATTAATGAAAATCCCGAAGATTCCGCAGACACAAACGGTGAACAACCAATTTTGACAACCCGGCAAGGTCATCCGGTCTACGATAATCAGAACACGCGCACGGTCGGGAGTCGCGGACCGACGACGCTGGAAAATTATCAATTTTTGGAAAAAATTACGCACTTTGACCGCGAGCGCATTCCCGAACGAGTCGTTCACGCGCGGGGCGCGGGCGCGCACGGCTATTTTGAAGCGTATGGAACGGCGGGCGACCAGCCGGTTTCCAAATTCACACGCGCCAAGCTCTTTCAGGAAAAAGGCAAACGAACGCCGATGTTTGTGCGCTTTTCGACTGTTATTCACGGCGGCACATCGCCGGAAACCTTGCGCGACCCGCGCGGATTTGCGACGAAATGCTATACCGAAGATGGTAATTGGGATTTAGTCGGCAACAACTTGCCCGTATTTTTTATCCGCGACGCAATCAAATTTCCCGATGTAATTCACTCGCTGAAACCTGACCCGGTAACGAATATGCAGGATGTGCGCCGCGTTTTCGACTTTATGAGCTTAACGCCCGAATCAATGCATATGCTGACGTGGCTGTTCAGCCCGCGCGGAATTCCGCAGGATTACCGGCATCAAGACGGCTTCGGCGTGAACACTTATAAATGGTATAACTCCGAAGGCGTGGGCGTTTTGGTCAAATATCACTGGAAAACCAAACAAGGTATTAAATCGCTGACCGAAAAGCAAGCCAGCGAGATTCAAGCGACAAATTTTAATCACGCGACGCAAGATTTATTTGAAGCAATCGAACGCGGCGATTTTCCGGAATGGGAATTGTGCGTCCAAATTATGTCGGACGACGAACACCCGGAACTCGATTATGACCCGCTCGACGACACGAAAACCTGGGACGAAGACCAATTTCCGCTGCTTCCCGTCGGACGAATGGTTTTGGACAGAAACCCGAAAAATTATTTCGCCGAAGTCGAACAAGCCGCGTTCGGAACAGGCGTTTTGGTTGACGGACTCGACTTTTCCGACGACAAAATGCTGCAGGGACGCACGATGTCTTATTCGGACACGCAGCGTTACCGTGTCGGACCAAACTATCTGCAATTGCCGATAAACGCGCCGAAAAAGCACGTCGGAACAAACCAGCGCGACGGTCAAATGACTTATATCGTTGACACGGGCGGCGAAAATCCGCACGTCAATTATGAGCCGTCGAGTCTCGGCGGATTAAAGGAAGCGCCGAAAGCCGGGAAAGACCATACGCCTTTCGTTTCGGGAAATCTCGTGCGCCAGAAACTCGAGCGGACAAATGATTACAAGCAAGCGGGCGAGCGTTACCGCGCAATCGAACAGTGGGAACGCGACGATTTGATTTTCAATCTCGTCGGCGCGATTTCGCAATGCACAGAAGAAATTCAAAATCGAATGATTGACCATTTCACCAAGTGCGATGCTGAATACGGACAAAGAGTCGCCGACGGAATCAAGCAAATGAAATCCGAAAAATCGGAAGCCGCACAACCAATCTAGTCGTCGAGCAAAAAGTTGAGCCTTTTATATTGCAATAATTCCGCAATATAAAAGGCTTGTTTATTTATAAAAGCTAACTCAAAAATAGGTGCAAGCGTTTTGAATTCCGCCTTTAGGCGGCTTTAGTTTCAGAGTTTAGCCGCTTAAAGGCGGAACTCAAAACAACGGATCGTATTCTTGAGACAGCTTCTGATTATTTTAATAAAAATAATTTTTTTGTGCCTCTTTGCGACTAGAAAATTAAATGAATCCCAAAATCCTTCCCAGAATATACACGCTCGCAAAAATCGAACCGACTAAAATCGCAATCAAAAGTAAAATTATCAAACCGACAAAAAGATAATCCGAAGTCGTGCCTTTATCTTTTCCGGTTGCTCTTTCCCTAATCAAATTCATATTTTGCTTGTTCGCCTTCCAGACAAAATCGAACGCATCGCCGACAAACGGAATCGAGCCGACAACGTAATCAAGCCCGATATTAAAAGCCATTCTGAGAAGCGTAATTTTCGGTACGCCGTAACGAACACCGGCAATTAAAATATAAAATGAAGCAAACGAAGTCAGCGTATCGCCGACATTCGGCACAAGACCGACGAGCGCGTCAAGTCCGAATCGCCAGCCGACAATCGGAATTTTCACCCAATCGTCGAGATAACGCGACAGACTTTCGAGACCTTCTTCAATCTCAACCTGTTTGCGTTCTTCTTTCGCCATTCCAAAACGCGAACGAGTTTGTATTTCTTTCATAGATTTATTCTGCCGCAAAACTTCACAAAAAACATAAAACTTGCAAATTATTTTTTGCGACCTTTTGCGCTTTTTCGCGGCGAATTTCCCTCAATAATTTTCACGCTCAAGATTTTATCGCCGCGCGCCAGATTATCTACGATTTTCATATCGGTTTCGTTCACTCGCCCGAAAACCGTGTAGCCGCCGTCCAGATGCGGCTGCGGCGAATGCGTTACGAACCACTGCGAGCCGCCAGTATCTTTGCCCGACAAAGCCATTCCGACTGTTCCGCGTTCATACGGAATCTGGTTGATTTCATCGCGGATTTCCCAGCCCGGACCGCCGTTGCCATCACCGCGCGGGTCGCCGTCCTGCACGACAAAATTCGGCACAACACGATGAATCGTCAAGCCGTTAAAATAATTCGAGTGGGCGAGCCTTATAAAATTATCAACCGTCAAAGGCGCGTCTGCGGGGAAAAATTCGATTGTAAATGTTCCCTTTTCTGTCGTTAAAATCGCCTTCGCATTTTTGCGCGAAACGGCGCGAACGTAATCGGCTTGCTTGAAAATCGAATCAACCTTTCCGAGTTTGTCTGAAAAATCGCCTGCGCCCTTTTCTTTCAACAACGCGATAATTCGACGGCGAGCTAAATATTTTGAAGTTCCATAATTCGGATTCCATTTTTCTAAGGCATAAAGTCTGTCTTTTAGAAAATCAGTTGCGCGCTCGGTTTTCTGTTTACCGATTGCTTCGATTGTTGCTAACAACGCATCGTTTAATTTTTCGTCTTCGAGCGCAAGGCGAAAAGAATCTTCAAAATCGCCAAACTGTATTTTTTCCGGCGATAATTCGCCAAAAATCTCGACCGCTGTGGCGCGAACGATTACGTCTTTGTGTTTTAAATGTTCACGCAAGATTTGCGGCAAATCGGTGGTTTTGAATTGAGCATAAGCGCGAAGAATATCTGGAATAGCCTGAGTTGAAAGAATCGCTTCTTTTCGCAGACGCGGCACAGCGACTTTTTTTATATTCTCAAATCGTTCATCTTCAACCTTCTCAAGCGCATACCGCAAAGATTCCTTTGCAGTATTTTTAGTTGAATTCTCTACTTCTAGATTGGCTATTTCAGCTAAGCCTTGAGCTACGCTCGATAATGATTTCCAACTGAAAATGCTGGCTGACTCAAGTAGCAATTTAAGTTGAAATGTTTGATAAACAGCAATTGAGGAATAACTTGTCGGAGAAATTCTGGCATAAGCAATCTCGATTTCAGGTGTTTGAGCTTTGTCTATACCGCGAAACTCGTTCAGAAACTTTACAGAGCGTTGATTATTTGAATTGGGCAAAAGTTTGCCTAAAGTCGTCGCAATTTCAAGCAATTCGTTTTTCTCAATCGGATTAGCAAATTTTGATTTTTTGTAATCAACCAAAAGTTTTTCGCCGTACTCCAGCAATCTATCGGCGGCTTTCGCGTCTTTCAAACTTCCCAAACTGCGAATCGCCGATACGCGGACGCGCGAGTCTTTGTCGGAAACAGCCGATTCGAGCAGGAGATTGAAAGCGTCTTTGTCTTCCGCCGCGCCGAGTGCGCGCGCCGCGTTTGCTCTAGCAATTGCGTCCGCATCCGACGAAAGCATTGCGCGAAGTTTTTCGCCTGCGATTTTTGAACGAAGACGCGACAAAGTGTTTACCGCGTCTGCGCGGATTCGCGCGTCCGTATTGGTCAAAAATTTTGCCGCAACAACTTCGCCTGTTTCGGGTTTCGCACGTAAAATCGCTGTTATTCCGAGTAAAACAATCGCGCGATTTTGTTTCGCGCCGCGCTCGTTTTCAAACTGCAAAGCGTCCAAAATTGCTTTGCCGAGCGGTTGCGCTTTTTCGTCTTTGGCATTTGCCGCCGCGATTTTTCCAGCCGCTTCGATGGCGCGGGCGCGGATTTCATCGGCATTATTTGTATTTTGCAATAAATTTAGAATCGCGTTCGCGCCTTTGATTGATTCGATTTCGCCGAGCGCGAATGCCGCCGTCGAACGAACCGCGACATCGGAATCTTTTTCTAAAAGATTGGCGAGCGCGGGAATCGCGTTTTCATTTCCGATTCTTCCGGCAGCAAGCGCGGCGCGGGCGCGAATTTTCGCTTCGCCGCTTTTCATCAAATCTTCCAGAGTTTTATCAAAACGAAGCTCGTCTTCGGCTTTTGAAATTTGCACCAGAATATTCGTCGGAATTTGCGCGAAAAGCCGAATCGTGAAACAGACGAGAACGGCAAAGCAGATTGTTAAAATTTTTTTCATCGGTTGACCTTTTATAATTTGATAGGCAAAAGGATTTTAACGATTCGAGCGGCGAAAACCAAGTTATTTACAAAAGATTGACATTTCGGTTTATAATCAATCGAAACTCAAAATCAATCAAAAGGAATTATCAATGCTGAAAAATCTTTTAATAATCACACTTATCTTGAATCTATTGTTTTTACCGACTTCCGTTGCGGCGCAAACGAAACAAAAAATCAGCCTGCTTCTTTATAACGGCAAAGTTTTTATGGCTGATGAAAATTTTACGACGGCTGAAGCCGTTGCGGTTGACGGCGAGAAAATTGTCGCGGTTGGAAAGACGAATGATTTGCGAGCTAAATATCAAGCTGCGCGGGAAATTGATTTGGGCGGAAAACTTGTAACGCCCGGATTTAATGACGCGCACGTTCATTTTCTGCGCGGCGCGTTGTCGCTTTTATCCGTAGTTTTGACCGACACGAAATCGCTCGCCGAAGCGCAGAGCAAAGTTGCCGAAAAAGTTAAAACGACGAGAGCGGGCGAATGGATAATCGGGCGCGGTTGGGACCACACGATTTGGAAACAAAATTTTCCGTCGAAAAAAGATTTAGACCAAATCGCGCCAAACAATCCGGTTTATCTCGCGCGCGTTGACGGTCACGTCGGTTGGGTCAATTCGGCGGCTTTGCGATTGGCGAAGATTGATAAGAACACGAAAAATCCTGAAGGCGGCGAAATCGAACGCGACGGAAACGGCGAGGCGACGGGAATTTTGAAGGAAACGGCGCAAGGTTTGGTTTCTGGTTTGATTGCCGAACCGAGCGCGGCGCAGATGCAGAAAGGTTTGGAACTCGCGCTCGATATGGCGCGGCGTTACGGAATTACTTCGGTACAGGACAATTCCGGTTATGAAACGACGAAACTTTACCGCGAATTTTTGCGCCAAGGCAAACTAACCGTGCGCGTTGCGGAATGGCAGGATTTTGAAGATTCGATTGAAAAATTGAAAGCGCAGCGTGCCGAGTTTGATTCGTTCAAAGACGACAAAAACCGTTTGAAATTAACCGCGCTCAAAGGCTACGTTGACGGAACACTCGGCTCGCGCACCGCCGCGATGCTCGCGCCTTTTTCCGATGACGCAGGAAATTCGGGAATCCCGCGCCGTTCGCAGGAAGAATTGACGAAAATGATTGTCGAACGCGATAAAGAAGGCTGGCAGATTGCGCTTCACGCGATTGGCGACAGAGCAAATCGGATGGCTTTGGAAGGCTTTGCACAAACTACGAAAAAGAGTCGTGGGAATTTTTCATTGCTGGCGAATGAACAAATTAGAAACGAGTCTGAAATCGCCAAAAAAGAAAATCAGTTTTACGATGTGGGAATGATAGTTAGAGAAGACCGACATCGCATCGAACACGCGCAAGTTATTTCGCCGTCCGATTTCAAGCGTTTTGAAGAACTCGGCGTTATCGCTTCGATGCAGCCTTCGCACGCGATTTCGGATAAGCGCTGGGCGGGCGAGCGTTTGGGCGAATATCGCGTTTTGGGCGCGTATGCGTGGCATTTGATGCAGTCTTATAATGTTCACGTTCCGTTCGGGACGGACTTTCCGGTTGAATCAATCAATCCTTACAACACGCTTTACGCCGCCGTCTCGCGCCAGGATGCGGAAGGAATGCCGCAAGGCGGTTGGCAGCCGCAGGAAAAACTTTCGATGGCGGAAGCGATTCGCTGTCATACTTTTGAATCGGCTTACGCGGAATTTGCGGAAAACGTCAAAGGCGAAATAAAAGTCGGAATGCTCGCGGATTTGGTCGTGCAGTCGAAGGATTTATTGACGATTGAGCCGAAGGAAATTTTAACCACCGAGCCGCTTTACACGATTTTCAACGGCAAAATTATTTACGAGAAAAAATAGGAATTATACCGAACGCCGAATTGCAGTTGGCGTGCCGGTGCCGCCGAGGTAAATCCTAACGGCGCGGTCGGCGAAATACCTTTTATTCCTCTGGCATTAATCGGAATTACGTTGGTCGCGCCCGCGCAATTCGGATTGGTCTGAAAGTTTGCCACGCAAGCCGTCCCAACGACATTGTTGATACCGTTGTAATTAACGTGATTGAACAAATCGAACGCTTCAAATGTCAATTCGAGATAACGCTGCTCTCTGGCAAAAAAGCGGCGAGCCAGGCGCATATCAAAACTGTAATAAGGTTCGCCTTTTCCGGTATTTCTGCCAGCTAGTTGCCGGACGGTCATTGTATAAACGACTGTCGTTGTTGGTATCGGTGCCGATTAACAGATTAAACAGACGACCGCTGCCCGCCGTAAAAATCGGCGAAAAGACAAAATCTTTTAGAAAAGCGTTTTCAAACGGACTGATTAAAACGGCACTGATAACCGCGCGATGTCGCTGGTCGAAAGATGAAAGAGCGCGGTCGTTGCGCACGTCGAGCGGGTTTTGCGCTAAATAGTCGGTGTTGAAATCGGTCGATTCGTCGATTGATTTCGCATATGTGTAATTAGCGTTCAGGCTGTAATTACGCGCAAACCGTTTGGTAATTTGTAGCGTTCCGGCGTGATAAAACGTATTGGAAACCGATTGATATTCAGCGTCGAGCGCGAAACGTGGCAGGAAGTTACCGGTCAACGCGCCGCCGGTTGCCGAACAGTTGAAACCGGCTGCGGGAACGCCCGGAATTGTAAAACAGCCGAGCTGCGTTCCCGTGACAATCGGCTGTCCGGTGAACGGACTCGTGCCGATTACCGCATACTGACGAACATCGACGGGTCGCACGATATGAAGACCGCGCGTGAACAAGTAGCTGACTTCGGCGGCAAAACCGCGTCCTAAATCCTGCTGAACCGTTAAGCTGGCTTGATAGGTTTCCGGGTTTTGGAAATTTTGACCGATACGAATTCTCGCTTCGAGCGGTCTGCCGGGCGCGGTGTTTAATCCGAATTGCGCCAAATCGGAAGCCACAATCTGCCGGCTTCCAATCACGCCCTGTGCAAGCAGCGTCTGGTAGATAACGGCGGCACTATGTGTGCCGGGAAGTGTTATCGCCGAAACGACGATATTGATGCTAAAAGGTTCGGTCCCGGAAGCCAAAGTGTTGGTAACATTGGTGATTTGATTATCAATCTGTCCGGTAAAAATTCCCGCGCCGCCGCGAATAACCGTTCTCGCGTTATTAAAAACGTCCCACGAAAAGCCGAAACGCGGTTGAAAATTATTTTTATCAAGCGGTATCGGGTCGGATTCGTTTTGAATGAAGTAACGCAAGCCGTAGCTTAATGTCACATTTGGACGAACTTTCCAGGTGTCCTGCCCGAAAACGGAAAATCGCTGACTATTGCTGGCAAAGTCTGGAAGACCGAAACCCTGCTGGTAAACTTGCGGCAGATTGACGTTATAAGCCTGCAAAGCGTTGATCGTGCTGGAAGTCGTGTTGCTCAAAGTAGTGCTTAAAAGTCCAGCCTGTGCCGGAGTAATTACACCGGCTGTCGCGTCAGCCGTGATTTGCTGACCGATTGCCGTCCTTTGCGCGGCGGAAAACAATGTAGCAAATGGCAGCGAACCAAATCGGAAAGTTCCCGGCAGAAAAATTTCTGAGCTGGTCGTAACGCGGTTAGCTTGAAAAACAATGCCTGTTTTGATTGTGTGCGCGCCTCTGACCAGCGAAACCGTATCGGCAATGTCAAATTGTCTGGTGATGCTGTTTGAAGGCAGAAAAATGTCGCGTCCGAAGTTTCCGAAACCGAGAATGTTAATTTCCGGTCCAAACGGGTCATTCGGCGTGACGCGAAGATTATAATAATAAAATTGAGCGCGAAGCTCGTTGATGGTTGTGTTGTTGAAAGTGTGATTTTCAGACAAAAGAATGCCGGCACTAGGAGCTTTAACCGAACGCCCGCGCGAGACGGCATTTAATGCTCCGGTCGCCTGATTTTCACCGCTTGAGCGAGCATAATTCATTCGGACGAACCCGGTATCGGAACTGCCGAATGTGTGGTCAATCCGACCCGAAATCAAGGCGTTTGAATCGTTAGCGGGAAATTGACCGTTGGTTGCGCTGTAAAGATTCGCCGTGCGCGCGCTAGGAGTTGTCAAAGCACCGCGAACACCGGCAGCTAAAGGCGCAAAAGCCGGACGACCCGCAAGATAAGTTAAAAAGAAGTTCTGGTCGCTGGCGGCATTTGCCCTAGCGATTTGTAAGCCGCCCAACGTATTATTAAGCGTGACGAATGATGTTTGGTTTTGGCGCAAGCCTTCCGCCGAAACGAAAAAGAAAGTTTTGTTTTCGACGATTCTGCCGCCGATTGAACCACCGAATTGCTGGCGGCTGAACGGCGATTTGCCGTTCGGGTTAAAGTCAAAAGCGTTACGCGCGTCAAAGCGTCTGTCGCGGAAATAACCAAACGCGCTGCCGTGAAAATCGTTGCTGCCGGTTTTGGAGACGATGTTGACCACGCCGCCCGACGCGCCGCCGAATTCGGCAGCGTAACTGTTGCGGTCAACCTGGAATTCCTGCACTGCTTCCTGGCTCATAACGTCGCGCGCGCCGCCCGAAGGCGTGTCGGCGGTCGAGCCGTCAACATTTATCGAGTTGCCGCGCCCGTTGTTGCCGCCGAACGACAAACCCGATTGCGGAGTTTGCGCGACGCAGAAATCGGTCGAGTCGTTAATGTTATCGGCATCGGTTACGCCGGGCGTGAGCAGCGCGAGATCTAAAAAATTGCGGCGATTAATCGGCAAATTGTTTAATTGTCGGGCAGAAATGACTGATGATTGCTGCGTTCTTTCTGTATCGACCAATACCTGTTCGCCCTCCAATATATCGACCACCGCGCCGACCGCGCCTACACCGAGTTTTATGTCGAGCGATGATTGCTGACCGACTTCGAGCGGCACGTTATTGAATGTGCTGGGCGCAAAACCGGAGGCTTCCGCCTTAACCGAATAAGTGCTGGGCAGCAGCGAAAGAATCACGTAATTACCGCCGGCATCGCTCGTGACGGTGCGGGTCGTACCTTTGCTGTTGTCGGTTGCCGTTACGGTTGTGCCGCCGACCGCCGCTCCGTTAGCATCGGTGACGTTGCCTCTCAGCTCAGCCGTCGCCGTCGCTTGCGCGAAAACAAACGACGCGCTCAAACTCAGAAACAAACCGAGCCAAAAAACAGTTGATAATTTTTTCATTGAATTAAACTCCTCTGCCAAATATATCTAAAATTATTAAGACGAATATCGTTATTGAAATGACACCGGAAACCGCACGGTTTTGACTCGAATCAAATTCATTTTACCCGAAAGAGAAAATGGATTTGATTCATCCTAAAACCTACTGCGAGAAAAGACTTTGCCCTAGTTTTGAAATCACGCTGAAAAGCGAATCAAGTCCGACTTCTCGAATTCAAAAAATTGTTTTTTGCTGAATTATGTGTTAGGTTTTACTAATCCGTTCGGTAGAATTTAACTTCAATTTAATTCACCCTGAAAGGGTGTAACTTCTTGGTTCTTAGAAAATTCGTGGTTTTGCCGCTTTGGGCAAAAATTTTCGGGCCAATACCCCGTCAGCTTGCTGCGGAGTAGTCCGAAAATAACGGATTTTCAAAATTTAATTTTTAACTATAAATCTTAACATTTTTCGATTACGATTCCGTCTTTAATCGTCGCCACTTACGGCGGCGGGACGGGTTTGCCGACGCAGCGCGAATGTTTGGAAATGCTTGGCTGTTACGGAAAAGATAAAGTAAAAAAATTCGCGGAAATTATTGCGGCGACGGTTTTATGCGGCGAATTGTCTTTGGGAACTGCGGTCATTGCCGACGAATGGGTTTCATCGCACGAACAACTTGGACGCAATCGATTTTAGAAACATATATTGTAAGATTCAGGATTCAATTTTGAATTCCGCATTCTGAATTCTGAATCTTATTCGGTTATGAATAAAAAGAACGGCGCGTGGTTCGCATTGTGGATTTTGTTTGCCATTAACGCGATAAATTTTTTTGACCGTCAAATATTGGGCGCGGTCGGCGAGCAGGTGCGCAAGGAATTTTTGTTGAGCGATGCGTCGCTCGGACTTCTCGGCACAGCTTTTACTTTGCTTTATGCTTTTGTCGGCGTGCCTTTCGGACGGCTGGCGGACAGAATCGGACGCAAAAATATTCTTTCCGTTGGAGTTTTCTTTTGGAGCTTGATGACGGTCGGTTCGGGTTTGGCGCAAAGTTTCTGGCAGATTTTCGCGCTGAGGCTCGGTATCGGTGTCGGCGAAGCGTCGTGCGCTCCCGCCGCGACATCTTTAATCGGCGATTTGTTTCCACCGGAACGCCGCGCTAAGGCACTTTCAATTTTTATGCTCGGACTTCCTGTCGGCGTCGCTTTGAGCTTTGCCGTCAGCGGCACGATTGCTAAAACTTACGGTTGGCGGGCGGCGTTTTTCGTCGCGGGAATTCCCGGACTTTTGTTTGCCGTCGCTGTTTTATTCGTCAAAGAACCGAAGCGCGGCGCAACCGAAGTTCACGACATCGGCGAGCAAAAACGCGCTGGTTCGCCATATCGCTTGATTCTCGCTTCGCCGACGATGCGCTGGCTGATAATTTCCGGCGCGATTCATAATTTTAATATGTATGCCATCGGCGCGTTTATCACGCCGTATTTGATGCGTTATCACAAGGTAGACATCCAAACCGCCAACTTCGTCTCGATGATTGTTTATGGTGTGATGGGCGCACCCGGACTGCTTATCGGCGGATTCATCGGCGACGCGGCAATGAAAAAACGGACAAACGGACGCTTGCTGGTCGGCGCGTTCGCTATTGTCGGCGCGATACCGTTTCTTTTTTTCGCCCTTAATGTGCCGAGCGGAAACATTGTCGGCTTTTTAATTTTGATGGGCGTCGCCTGCGCATTGATGTATTTTTATTACTCGACCGTTTATTCGACGATTCAAGACATTGTTGAGCCGGGACTACGCGGAACGGCGATGGCAATTTACTTTTTTGCGATGTATGTTTTGGGCGCGTCGTTCGGACCTTACGCGACCGGATTGTTGAGTGATTTTTTTACCAAACAAGCGGCAGCGGCGAGCGGCATAACCGATTCGGCGCAAGCCGCGCTCGAACCGTTTCGCGCCGCCGGTCTGCACTCGGCAATGTATATAACTCCGATTCTCGCGGTGCTGCTCGCGCTGGTTTTATTCGCCGCTTCGCGCACCGTAACGAAGGATATGGAGAAACTGCAAAACTGGATGCGAGAAAATTCAAGAAAGGATGAATGATAAATCAAAAAATCTCTTATATTCATCCTTTATCCTTTCAATCACTCTACGGGCAATATAATTATGGCAAAAAATATTAAGGATTTGTTCGATTTATCGGGCAAAACGGCAATCGTAACGGGCGGCTCGCGCGGGCTTGGCAAGGAAATGGCGGAAGGTTTAGCCGAAGCGGGCGCGAATTTGATGCTTTGCGCCAGACGCGAAGAATGGCTCGCGCCGACGGTTGAAGAATTTCGTGGGCGCGGCTTTAACGTCGAAAGCGGATTGTGCGACGTTTCTAATCCCGAACAAGTGCAGACGGTCGTTGATAAAACCGTCGAAACTTTCGGCGCGGTTGATATTTTAATCAATAATGCCGGAATTTCGTGGGGAGCGCGTCCCGAAGAAATGCCGTTCGATAAATGGCAAAAGGTTTTGGACGTTAATTTGACGGGCGCGTTTTTGTTCGCGCAAATCGCCGGACGCGAAATGTTAAAACGCGAATACGGACGTATTATAAATGTTTCGTCTGTGTCGGGTTTGCGCTCTTCAGCGCACGGTCCGCATTATGCCGGTTATGCCGCCAGCAAAGCCGGATTGTTTGGTTTGACGCGCGAACTCGCCGCTTCCTGGGGAAACTTAGGAATTCGCGTTAATGCGATTGCGCCCGGATTTTTTCATTCAAGGCTCGCCGACGCTTCGATTGAACAAGTCGAGCCGTCAATCCAGCAGCGCAGCCCGATTCCGCGCGTCGGCGATGAAGGCGAACTAAAAGGCGTGGCAGTTTTTTTAGTAAGCGATGCGTCGAATTATATTACGGGACAGATTATCGTCGTTGACGGCGGAATGACGATTGTTTAGAAAAGATTTTATTTCATAAAAAATGATTGGTTCAACTGACACAAAAACCGTCCGCGCAAGCGAAAATCTCGATTGGAAAAATCTCGAAAATTATCTGCGCGAAAATCTGAAGGAAAAGTTTTCCAATGAATTCGATGTTTCCGCAGAGATGGAAGTCGAACAATTTCCCGGCGGACATTCAAATCTGACTTACCTTTTGCGTTTCGGAAATCAAGAATTTGTTTTGCGTCGCCCGCCGTTTGGACCCGTTCCGCCGAAGGCTCACGATATGGCGCGGGAATATCGTATTCTCGAAAATTTTCATCCGGCTTATCCGCTTGCGCCGCGCCCGTTTGTTTTGTGCGAAGATGCCGCTGTTATCGGCTCGGTTTTTTATGTAATGGAACGGCGGCGCGGAATTGTCATCCGCACCGATGAGCCGCCGCAATTAACCGATAATCCGGCGGCGCGGCACGATGTAAGTGAAGCGATGGTGAACGCGCTTGCCGGGCTTCATCTGGTTGATGTTTATGCAAATAAATTAGACGCGCTCGGAAAACCGCAGGGTTTTGTCGAACGTCAAGTTTCGGGTTGGACAAAACGCTGGCACAATTCACAGACAACCGAACTGAACGAAATGAACGCGCTTGCGGCTTGGCTGACTGAAAGATTGCCGCCCGACCCGGAAAAACCGACGCTTGTTCACGGCGATTTCAAATTAGATAATGTGATGCTCGATGCGGATGATGTCGGCAAAATCGTCGGCGTGTTCGATTGGAAAATGAGCGCAATCGGCGACCCACTCGTTGATTTAGGAATTTTTCTCTGCTATTGGGTTCATGCTTCAGCGGCGGTGCAAAGCGATTCGATTACGTCGGTGACGAACCGCGAAGGCTATTTTACGCGCGAAGAAATTATTGAAAATTACGCCGAAAAAACAAATTTTGATTTAACCGATATAACCTTTTACGAAGTCTTCGCCGTTTTCAAACTCGCCGTCGTTATTCAGCAAATTTTCTACCGCTATTTCAAAGGTCAAACCGACGATGCGCGTTTTGTCCGGCTGAATGAGCGAGTCGAGTGGCTGGCGCGAATCGGGGCAAAACTCATCCAGAAATAATTGATTAAAATTTTCCCTCAAGCGCGTCGCGCAACTCCGGCGGAATTTTCGTCAGTTAGCCGTTTTTCAAAACAACGACGGTCATCGTGCCTTTGAGCGCAAGCAATTTAAATTTTTACAGCCTGCTTGACAGACATCAATTACGATTACTATTATTTAAAGTAAGCAGTTTAATTATGAGCAGAATTCAGCCGGACAATCAAATTACTTATTGTTGTTGCGCAAAAGCGGCGCGTCGGCTGAAACATTATCAAGCGATTAAGTATTGATTAAATCTTAAATGCTCGAAATAATAAAATTCAGTCGGTCGTGAATCTCTCTTTGATTTCACGACCTTTTACTTTTTGGTTTTAGAGAATTAAAAACGCGGGAAAAAGCAGTTTTAGAGGCAGAAAAAAATTTGGAAGTTCAAGCAGAAACAATCTCAAAATCGTATTTGGAGGCAAGCGTCGGAAACACACCTTTGATTCGCCTGCGTTGCGTCGTTCGAGATTTGCCCGCCGAAATTGAAATTTATGCCAAAGCCGAACATTTAAATCCGGGCGGTTCGGTTAAAGACCGCGCGGCGTTGGCGATGATTCTGGCAGGCGAGCAAAGCAGAAAACTGACAAAAGGCAAAACGATTTTAGACGCGACAAGCGGCAACACCGGAATCGCTTATGCAATGATTGGCGCAGCGCGTGGTTATAAAGTTACGCTTTGTCTGCCAAGCAATGCGAGTGTCGAACGCAAGCGAATTTTGAAAATTTACGGCGCGGAAATTATTGAAACAGATGCGATGGACGGCACGGACGGCGCGCAAATTAAAGCAAAAGGATTAGTTGCCGAGTTTCCTGACAAGTATTTTTACGCCGACCAATACAACAACGAAGCGAATTGGAAGGCGCATTATGACCAAAGCGCCACGGAAATTTGGCAGCAGACAAACGGTCGAATAACGCATTTTGTCGCAGGTCTCGGAACATCCGGCACTTTTGTCGGAACAACCAGAAAATTAAAAGAACTTAATCAAAACATTCAAGCAATTTCGATGCAGCCCGATTCGCCGCTTCACGGACTCGAAGGAATGAAACATATGGCGACGGCGATTGTGCCGGGAATTTACGACGCGAGTTTGGCGGACGAAAATGTAACCGTTGCGACCGAAGACGCGCAGGAAATGACGCGCAGATTGGCAAAGGAAGAAGGTTTGCTTGTCGGCATCAGTGCCGGCGCAAATGTTTTCGCGGCGGTTCGATTGGCAAAAACTTTGAAAAACCATGCGGTTATCGTTACCGTTTTGTGTGACGGCGGCGGCAAATATTTAAGCGAAAAATTTTGGGATGAGGAGTAAATGCTGTGTTCGCAGTTATTCGGAAATTGTAGGATAATTAGACACCGATGAAAGATTTAGCAATCACAACCCGACTGGTTCACGCAGGTGAAAGGCGAGCGCAACCTGCTGGGCTTCCCGTGGCAATGCCGATTTACGCGACTTCGACTTTTACATACGCTTCGATGGAAGAGATTGACAAAGTTTTTAGCGGCGAAATAAACGATTATGTTTATTCGCGCAACGGAAATCCGAATGTCGCGGCTTTGGAAGAAGCGTTAAGCGTTGTCGAAAACGGAAATGCGGCGGTTGTTTACGCTTCGGGAATGGCGGCGATGCATGCGGCGTTGCTGGCTTGCGAATTATCTACGGGCGCGGTTGTTCTGGCTTCGCAGGATTTATACGGCGCGACATTTGAACTGCTTTATAAAATCTTTGCGCCGTTCGGCATCAAAACCGCGACGGCTGATTTTAATAATATTGACGGTTTGCGTGAGAAAATTTCGGTAGTAAAACCGCGTGTTTTGATAGCCGAAACGATTTCCAATCCACTGCTTAAAATTTGCGATATAGAGACTTGCGCGAATTTAGCGCGCGAAGCCGGAGCGCGGCTTATTGTTGACAACACATTCGCTTCACCGTATTTGTGTCAGCCGCTCGATTTGGGCGCGGATTTTTCGGTTCATTCGACGACCAAATATTTGGGCGGACACGCCGATTCGACAGGCGGCGCAGTTATCGCGCGTGACGAATTCGACCGTGCCGCGCTCGTCGGCGTGATGAAGCTCGTCGGCGGAATTTTAGCCGTCTGGGAAGCGCACCAGATTTTGCGCGGTATGAAAACATTATCTCTGCGGATGGAAAGACAATGCGCCAATGCCAACTTGCTGGCGGAGTATTTAACGAAACACGCGAAGATTGAAAAGGTGTTTTACCCGAATTTGGGAGGCGTGAATGAATCGGAAATAGTGCGTGGCGTTTTGCGTGAACCGTTCGGCGGCGCGCTCATTTCGATTCAGCTTAAGGAAAACACGCGCGAAGCCGCTTTTCGTTTTATGAACGCCTTAAAGTTGTGCGTGCGGGCGACGAGTTTGGGCGATGTTTTTACCGGCGTTTCGCATCCGATGATTTCTTCGCACCGCGAGCTTTCGCCAAAAAAGCGTGCAAGTCTCGGTATCGGCGACGGACTCGTGCGAATCTCCGTCGGCATCGAAGATATAAAAGATATTATTGCGGATATTGAACAGGCATTAGAGAAATAATGGTAGGCGGTAAGTGTTTAGTGGTTAATTTTTAGAATATAAACAACTTATTTCACTCACCGTTCACTATTATTCGCTAACCACTGAAATATGATTTCGATAGCCAAACAATTAATTGAACAAATCGAAGCGCACGGCGAGCGCGATTATCCGTTTGAGTGCGGCGGAATGTTAATCGGATATTTCGATGCGGAAAAAGGCAAAACGATTATCGAGTTGCTGCCGATGGAAAACTCCAGCGAAGAATCAACCAGACACAATCGCGTGCTGATTCTGCCGAAAGACGTTTTGCGAGCCGAACGCTACGCGCGTGAGAAAAAATTCGATGTCGTCGGCTATTATCACTCGCACCCGGACGATAAGGCATTTCCGTCGCAGTTCGATTTAGACCACGCGCTTCCGGTTTGGTCTTACATTATCGTTTCGGTTTTAAAGGGCAAAGCGGCGGACGTTCGTTCGTGGGAAATGGAAAACGACCGCTCGAAATTTAATGCTGAAGAGATTAAGAAGGAAGAAAATTAACCACAGATGCACACAGATAAACACAGATAATTTTGATTTATGAAATAGGTATGATGATTAATGAATTAAAATCACAGAAATTCATCAATTATCATTTCGCATTTATCGTTCTAAAAATCTGTGTCTATCTGTGTTTATCTGTGGTTAATAATTGGTTTTAATTTTTAAGGAGAATTTTATGGCAGTAACAATTGTAATCCCAACGCCTTTGCGCCAGTTTGCAGGCGGGCAATCGGAAATCGAAGTCGAAGCGGCAACGGCTGGTGAAGCGTTGAACGCTTTGACGACGCAGTTTGCGGATTTGAAAAAACATCTTTACAACGACCAAAACAAGCTGCGAAATTTCGTCAATGTTTATGTCGGCGATGAAGATATTCGACATCTCGACGGTGAAAACACACCGATTAAAGACGGCGAAACATTGATGATTGTGCCTTCGATTGCAGGCGGAAGCGCAGTTGTCGAAGCAAAAGCGACAAGCGAATTGCCGACACTTAATAAAGACGAATATGCGCGTTACAGTCGGCATCTAATTTTGCCGGAAGTCGGGCTTGAAGGTCAGCGAAAACTCAAAGCCGCGAAAGTTTTGATGATTGGCACAGGCGGTTTGGGTTCACCGCTCGGTTTATATCTGGCGGCGGCGGGAGTCGGGCGAATCGGCATTGTTGATTTTGACGTGGTGGACGAATCGAATTTGCAGCGGCAGATTATTCACGGTACAAAAGATGTCGGGCGACCGAAAATCGCTTCGGCAAAAGACAGGTTGCTGGACATCAATCCGAATACGCGGATTGATGCTTTTGAAACTCGCCTTACGAGCGAAAACGCGCTCGAACTCTTTAAAAATTATGATGTCGTCGTTGACGGAACTGACAATTTTCAAACTCGTTATCTAGTCAACGACGCTTGCGTTTTGACGGGAAAGCCAAATGTCTATGGCTCAATTTTTCGGTTTGAAGGGCAGGCGAGCGTTTTCTGGGCGGAAAAAGGCGCGTGTTATCGTTGCCTATATCCCGAACCGCCGCCGCCCGGACTCGTTCCGTCGTGCGCCGAAGGCGGAGTTTTGGGCGTTTTGCCCGGAATCGTCGGCACGATTCAGGCAAACGAAGTTATCAAAGTTATCTTGGGCGCGGAAGGAATTTTATTAAATCGGCTGTTGCTTTTTGATGCGTGGAAAATGAAATTCCGCGAGCTAAAACTTCGCAAAAATCCCGATTGTCCGATTTGCGGCGACAATCCGACGATAAAAGAATTGATTGATTACGAAGAATTTTGCGGCTTGAATCAACCGGAAGCGGAAACGCCGAAACTCGAAGAAATCACGGCAACCGAATTGAACGATTTAATCAAAAACAACAGCGAAGTGCAGATAATTGACGTGCGCGAACCACACGAATACGAGATTGCGAAGATCCCGAATACAAAATTGATTCCGCTCGGCGAAGTTGTAAATCGCGCAAAGGAAATTGATTCATCGCGCACGGCAATCATTCATTGCAAAGCCGGCGGGCGTAGCGCGAAGGCGATTGAAGCATTGAAAAATGCCGGCTTTACCGGGAAACTTGTAAATTTGAAAGGCGGCATTACGGCTTGGTCGGACGAAGTTGATTCGTCTGTGCCGAAGTATTAAAAAATTGATGAACGATGAATGATGAATCAAAATCATAATCGTTCATCATTCATAATTTAATTACCTGTGGTTAATAATTCTTAAATTAATTTGAAAATGAGGGGTAAAAATATGGCAGTCAGGTTAGGCGACGAAGCACCGAATTTTACGGCGGAAACGACCGAAGGCACAATCAATTTTCACGAATGGCTCGGCGATAGCTGGGGCGTTTTATTTTCGCACCCGCGCGATTACACGCCGGTTTGCACGACTGAACTCGGAATGACGGCAAAACTTAAACCCGAATTCGATAAACGCAATGTCAAAGTTATTGGTTTGAGCGTTGACCCACTCAATTCGCACGCGGGTTGGGCAAAGGACATCGAAGAAACGCAGGGCGCGGCGGTTAATTTTCCGATGATTGCAGACCCCGATAAAACGGTGGCGAATCTTTACGATATGATTCACCCGAACGCAAGCGATACGGCGACCGTGCGTTCGGTTTTTATCGTCGGCGTGGACAAAAAAATCAAATTAACTTTAACTTATCCGGCAAGCACGGGACGCAATTTTCTGGAAATTCTGCGCGTCATTGACTCCTTGCAACTGACCGCGAAACACAGCGTCGCAACTCCGGCAAATTGGCAGGACGGCGAAGACGTGATTATCGTTCCGGCAATTTCAGACGAAGACGCGAAGGAAAAATTCCCCAAAGGCTGGAACGCCGTTAAACCTTATTTGCGAATCACGCCGCAACCGAACAAATAACGGATAATGTTTTAACCTGAATATTATGGAATTCGAGCGTTAATTCTTTAGATATTTATTTTTCTTCCGGTTTTTGCTTATCAAGGAAAAAGTGACGAGCTATTTCAAGCGCTTGAGCAAAATCGTGTCGTGTTTCCAACCGCCCTGCATGACGGCGAAACTTTCTCAATCCGGCGATAACGCAAAAGATTTTATGCTTTCGTCGCCCAAGTCGACGATTTTTTGCGGCGTTTTCGCGTCAAGCGGTTGAAGCCAGAGAGTTTAATTATCAAGTTCATTGTCAGCCAAAACATAGGTCAAACTTTTCCCGTCCGGCAGCCAACCGAGTTTCGGCATTCCGGCATCCGCGACGGCAAATTCATCGGTGTATTCAAGGATTTTGACTATACGTCCGTCGGCGAGCGAGTTGCCCTTGACTAAAAGCCGATTGGTCGGAGTTTTACTCTAACCCAAAGCGCCTGACCATTTCATCGAATTGTGGGTCGTCGCGCAGAGGAGCAAGATGCGGTTCAACTAAAAGCGAATTCATTCCCCATTCGCGGTGTTGATACGACTTTTCCAGATATTCAAAAACCTTATCTCTGTTCCCTATCCGGGTATTCAGAATCGCGCCGATGTAGTATTTTGTTGCCTTGCTCGAATCTATCCAGCGAACGCTTTTTCGTCGAGCGCGGCAAGCCGCCCGATACCGCTTGACGCGCCGAAGATGACAACCACTTGAACACCGATTGGTTTTAATATAATTTGCATTTTTATTTCCCTTGCTCGTTTTATAAAAATTTCATGTCAATTGTTTAATCGCTTCTCGACACAAAATAAAAAACTGATTGATTACAGTCTAGCTTTTATAAGTTTTGACCTGCAAGTAGAAGTAATTGACTTGTAAATTTTAAGTAGAAAAAAGGGAAGAATTTATTTTAAGCCGTCAATCAAAACCGCGTCGTAAAGCCATTCTCCGCGCGTAAAAGCAACCGCGCTTCCATCGGGCGCGAGCGCGAAATCTTGAATTTCCTTATCGCCCAAATCGGCGATAAAACGCGGCTTATCTTCGTCAAGCGATTGCGCCCAGAGCGAATTTTTCGCGCTCAAATCGGTGATAAAATTCAGCGTTCGGTTATCGCTCGACCAGGCGATGGCGACGGGATGAGATTTTCCGTCGCCGTAGTCGAAAACTTTCACCTGTTCCTTACTGTCAAGATTCATCACGCCGATTTTAATTTGATTGTCGTTTTGTTTATCGCGGAAAGAATAAGCCGCGAAATTGCCGTCGGGCGAAAACGTCGTCCGATAGGCAATTCGTTCGGAAATCTGAATTTCTTCGTCGCCGTCGGCGGAAACCTTCCAAATCGTCTGGTGCAAACCCGATTCGTAATAAATCCATTTTCCGTCGGGCGTAACAAATTGCGGATAACCGCCATCGTTTTTCGTTAGTTGCGTTTGGCTGCTTCCGTCGACGTTCATTTGCCAGACTTGATTGGCGCCGGTGCGGTTCGAGGTGAAATAAATGTAGCGTCCGTCGGGCGAGACTCGCGGCGAAAAATCCCTGAAGACATTGTTCGTCAATTGACGCTGCTCGCCGCCGTCGCGCCCTATTGTCCAAATGTCGCCGTCGTCCGTCGCGTAGATGATTTTTCCGTCGGGCGCGAAAGTCGCTTCGCGGGCGGCGGTTAAAATTTTTGTGCCGCCGTCTGTGGAGAGATACAGGTGAAAGTCGTTGCTAAATTGCGTGGCAATCATTTGATTTGCACCTTTGTTTAAACTAATTCCCACCAAATTTGCGGCATCTTTCGTGAGCGGCTGCGCCTCGCCGGTCGCGGTCGAAACTTGCCAGATTTTTGATTTCCCGTCGAGACTATCCATTGCCGTCAAAAGCAGATGGTCGCCGTCGGGCAGCCATTTCAGACTTTTGATGTCGAAAAATGTCTGCGGCGTGATTTCGCTTTCCGCGCCGCCTGCAACGTCAACTTTCGTCAAACGAAAATCGTTTCCGCCGTTCCGAGATTGCCCGCTTGCCAGAGCGATTGATTTTCCGTCGGGAGAAAATTGATTGTCGGCGATACGAAAGGGTCTGGGTCTGGTCAAAATTTTTCGCTCGTTTCGTCCGTCCGTGTCGGCAATCATCAAAGAGCAAAAATCGTCGTCCTGGTATTTGCAGCGAACAAAGGAAATTTGCCGGTCGTCGGGCGAGAGACTAAACCAGCCTTCGGTTTGCTCTAAAACTTTTTCGGGAACGCCGCCGAAAATCGAAACGCGGTAGATGGCGGACATAGTGTTTTTGTTGTGCGGTTTTCGCATAAAAAAAAGTGTCTGCCCGTCGTGTGTGAAGGCGAGTCCGCCGTAAAATTCTTCGGACAGCGGAACGAGCTGCACGTTGTCCGAAGTTTCCAGTCGTCTTAGCCAAACGCCGTATTTTTCGCCCGTTCTATCCACATATGCGGCTAGTTTTCCGTCCGGCGAAATGACGGCGTGATGAACTTTGCCCGAATTTGAGAATTTTTCCGAGTGAAACGGTGCGGACAAAATAGGCGCGTTCGACTCGCTGCTGAAAAGTTGTTTTCGCGCAAACCACGAACCGACAGAGAGTGTGCAGAGCAAAAGAATGACCAACGCGGCAAAGGATGAAGAAGATTTTCGCGGCGACGGAAAAGTTTTGACAGGCGGAGAGTTTTTTTCGGTTTCGGGAAAAACTTCTTTGACTTCGGCGATGAAGCGATAACCGCGTTTGGAAACGGTTTTGATAAATGTCGGCTTGGCGGCGTTGTCGCCCAAAGCCTTGCGGAGCATTTTGACGTTAAATGTGAGATTGCTTTCCTCGACAAAGCGGTCTTGCCAGATTTTTTGCATCAACTCGTCTTTTTCAATCAGGTGTCCGGCACGCTCTACCAGGACGCAGAGCGTTTCAAAAACCATCGGCGTAACAGGAACAGACTCGCCGTCGCGCAATAAAACCTTTTCCGCAAGGTCTAAACGGAAATTTCCGAATTCGTATAATCGTTTTGTTTGTAACGGCATAAAAGCCTCTCACAAATTTCTCACAGAAATCTCAGACAATTCTCAAGACAATTTTTGCAAAGTCGATTTAGAGTCGCATTTATCGAAAGATTTGAGCGACTATAACACAAATTTCAGACGCTCTAAAGAAAATTTCTAAAAAAACTATAAGGAGAAAAACCAAAATGAACTACAAACAACTTCTGAATTGTCTTTTGACAATGACGATTCTGCTGTGCGCTCTGACGAATGTTCGGGCGCAGACCGTGGACGCGCCGGACGCTAAAGAGCGGAACGCCGCGCTGTTTGAAACGCAGACAAAATTCACATTCGTTCCCGAACAAATTATTAACGTCGCTAACATCGAAGAACTCTATACGGCGGTTAACAATTCTGCCAACGCGGGCAATCAAATCGTGCTTGCGCCGGGCGTTTATATGCTTTCCGTCAACAGCGCGGGCGGAGTCGCCAGACCGAACGGCGGACGGCTTGAGCTTCAGGAAAATATGTCGCTGCGCGGCGTGGTCGGTGACCGCGGCGCGGTGATTATTGACGCGATTAATTTACCGTTGAGTTCTTTTAACAGCGCACCACCGATTTCGCGTGTCGCGGCGATTAGAATGGGTAGAGGAACGAATTCAATCGAATGGCTGACGGCGAGGAACGCGGTCAACGGATTCGCAAACATCGGGACCGATCTTGCTTCGACAACGACTAACATTCGCGTCGCGCACGTCGCCTCGACCAACGGCCAGCGCGGATTGGATGTCCGAAATTTAAGATCGGCGCAAGCGGGTAGCGTTATCGAGGCGGAAATCGTTGATAACGATTTATATAACAATCGGGCAATCGCGCAAGGCTCAGGTATGCGTCTCGTTAATGTCTTGGGAGCGAACGGCATCATCAATGCCACTCTGAGCGGCAACCGCAGCTATGACAACTACATAGGGCTTATAGTTGAAAACCAACGGACGAACCAAGGCACAATTACATTTTTTTCTTCGGGCGACCGATTCTATGAAAACGGTCTCGGCGCACTCATCGGCGCACTAAGTTCCGATTTGACTCCCTCCAATGGGAACACAGTCAATTTCACGGCACGCGGCACCAGTTTTGAAAACAACAACGGCTTCAGCTTTTTCGATTTTGAGGGTGGTCTGGCTGTCATCGCCGGTGAGAACACGAACATCGGGAGCGGAGGAATGCCGAACGGCGTGAACAACAACACTGCCAACGTGGAGTTGCGAAACTGCCGGTTTGCTAACAATCGATTGCATGACATCGTTGCGTACGGCGCACGCTCGTCGCCCGCTTCCATCGGAGTGCCGGGAACAAACAACCGCGTAAGATTAAGATTATTCGGCACCCTTGTTCCGGTTTTAGAGACCGCCGACAGCATCCCTGAAACTCCCGGCGGGATGAATTCCGCCATCGTCATTCGCAGTCCGATCACCTCAAATTTTGATTATGACGGCGACAGTCGCGCCGACTTATCAGTCTTCCGACCGTCCGACCGCACCTGGTATATTCAGCCGAGCAATTCAGGAAACTTCTACGGCGTGCAGTTCGGTCTGGCAACCGACAAACTCGTGCCAGCCGATTACGATGGCGACGGCAAAACCGACATCGCCGTTTACCGCGGCGGAACTTGGTATCTGCAAAGAAGCCAATTAGGTTTTCTAGCAATTCCTTTCGGTCTCTCCGACGACGTTCCGCAACCGGCAGATTTCGACGGCGACGGACGCGCCGAAATTGCCGTCTGGCGACCGTCAAACGGAACTTGGTATGTCCTTAATCTGGCGACTAATCAATTTACTTTCTTTCAATTGGGAGCAGGCACGGACAAACCCGTTGTCGGAGATTATGACGGCGACGGACGCGCCGATTATGCCGTGTTCCGCCCATCGAACGCCGCTTGGCTGATTCAGAGAAGCACCGCCGGATTCGTTTCCATTCCATTCGGTCTTGCTTCCGACAAACTTGTTCCGGCTGATTACGACGGTGACGGCAAAACCGATTTGGCAGTTTTTCGTGAAGGTGTTTGGTATTTACTTGGTTCGCAAGCGGGCTTTACGGCATTTCCGTTTGGCTTCGCTTCGGACATTCCCGCGCCCGCCGATTATGACGGCGACGGCAAAGCCGATATTGCTGTGTATCGCAACGGAACGTGGTATATCGTGCAAAGCTCCAACGGACAATTCACGACGCATCAATTTGGCGCACCCGACGATATTCCCGTCGCTGCTGCCAATGCTCAATAAATGTGGCAAGCGGCGCATCGCCATCGGGAGAGTTGATATTTCGTCATCTCTTCGGCTTGCGCCGCTTGCTCAACGACATTCGTTTTGAACATATTTGGGAAGGTGCGGGCGGCGCGACGCGCTCGTATGCGGGGTTTACGGCGATGGCAAACGAAGAAGAACGCAGCCGCGTGTGGGGCGGAATTCATTTCACGTTTGACCAAACCGCCGGACAATCGGCGGGGCGCAATGTCGCCAACTACGTTTTTCTGAATTTTATGAAACCGCGCTGCGACCGTTAGCCAAATGAGTTAGAGCCGTCCGCGTGTACAGACGGCTCTGACCTCTCTAATTCTTGCAAGAGCAAAACCATATCAGCCGTCCACCCGCCGCGAATGATAGCGAGCGTTTTGCCGTCGCCCGAATTTGATTTCAATCATAAATTCAAGGTATCGCAGCGACAAAGCCGGAAAAATTAAAAACAGGAGACAGTTATGAAAAAGACAGCATTGCAAATTTGCTTGGCAATCAGCGCGGAACATTTTTCACGCTCGCGTCTTCGATAGAATCTTCTTCCGACTGACTTTGCCAATCGGCGACGGCAATAACATTTCCCTGACGCTCGACACTGAAATGATGACGGGTTGAAATTTGTGGTTTGGTGATTTTCGATGCGCTGAAATTTTCCGGCGAATCTTTCTCTTCAAGTTCGACGCGCCGCACTTCGGCGATAAAGCGATAACCGCGACACGGTACGGTTTCGATAAAAACCGGCTTGCTCGCGCTATCGCCCAGAGCCTTACGAAGCATTCTGATATTAAACGTGAGATTACTTTCCTCGACAAAACGGTCTTGCCAGATTTTTTGCATCAACTCGTCTTTTTCAATCAGGTGTCCGCCGCGCTCTACCAGCACGCAAAGCGTCTCAAAAACCTTCGGTGTAATGGGAACAGACTCGCCGTCGCGCAATAAAACCTTTTCCGCGAGGTCTAAACGGAAATTTCCGAATTCGTATAATCGTTTTGTTTGTAACGGCATAAACGCCTCTCACAAATTTCTCACAGAAATCTCAGACAATTCTCATGACAACCTTTGAAAGCCGGATTATAGTCAGGTTTATCAAATGTTTTAAACAAATGATAGCACAATCTTTGGAGGTCCAAAGAAATTTCTAAATAAAAAAACCAAGGAGAGAAAAAATGAAAATCAAACAAATACTAATCGGTTTCGTCGGTGTCGCCGCCGTTTCCGCTGCAGCTGTCGCTGCTGTCTTAACGCCATCCTTCGGAATCTTGAGCGCGCCCGTTTTCGTCAGGGCAAGTTTTGCGGATACGACTGACCTCAAATTCACGGTTAGGCAGGAGTTTAGCCAGTTCAGGCGGGGGTTTTATAGCGAGGAGGTTATTGATGTAACAAACGCACGGGAAACGGTGATGCAGCAAATCGTCATTGCACCCGGCGGGAACACTGGTTGGCACACTCACCACGGACCGGCGGTTGTGCTGATAAAGTCTGGTCAAATGTCCTTCTATGAAGAGGACTGCACGCTTCGCACCTACTCGGCTGGTGAAGCATTTGTCGACAGCGGTCAAGGTCACGTACACATAGCCCGCAACGAAGGAAGCACAAATCTTGAACTATGGGTAACCTACTTTGACGTGCCTCCCGGCGGCGCATTCCGAATTGATGCTCCCAATCCGGGAAATTGCAGTTTTTAGCTGCGGCAGCATCCGTTATTTTAAGCGTTTAGAGTTCATTCAAAGAGCGTGCTACCGCCAGCCAAGCGCGGTAGCGCAAACTAAAGTTTGAACTCTAAACGCGCTAACCTAGTGCTAAGTAACATTAGTTTTTAGAATTACATTTTCATAATGGCGATTTAGTTTTTCTCTGGCGTTTTCAACCTTAAACTGCCATTTGAATTTAATTGCTAATTTATTTCGTTCTTTGACAATT
>JAABUN010001304.1_pt1 | contig 56484 bp, 46 predicted proteins | sample 5559311 | NCBI WGS metagenome assembly JAABUN01 (sample SAMN10711877, study PRJNA513370) | rock metagenome | isolation source: Antarctica rocks | place: Antarctica: Victoria Land, Siegfried Peak sud
CTAAAAGAGCAAAAATCAAAACCATTTAAGCAAATTAAATTTGTAGTACACAAGCCGCCAATCAAAAAAACTGAAACCCATACTAATGCTCAATTTCTGTTAGAGTAGCTGCAATGTGGGTTAAGTTGCATTAACAAAGTATTGCTTGCCTTCAGCTTTTGGCAATTAAGAGATTAATACCATCAAATATTCCTTTTGAAAGCTTATTGCTTAAGGCTGATAGTAAATGCGTTGATTTATAGTAAACATAACACTACTTATTCCAATAATAATTTCTTATTATTGCGTAAGTCACTATCATCCCTATTTAAGCTTTCATTATGTTTAAGCCTATTACCCGTTTAGCTTTTTTGTTACTTACGATATTAACTATTTCCTGTCAAAAGGAAATAAGTGTTGAATTAGGACGACAGGGAACTCCAACTGTAAGCGCAGTCTTAAAAATGAAAATTAATGGATCACAATGGATTGCTAACAGAGGAGCCGGCGCAAGTATCATAGCTGGATTTATAAATATTAATGGATTAAGTACTGATGGAAAAGCATTATCCATTACATTAAACGATAGTGTTCCCGGTACTTATGTGTTAGATCAAATAAGTTTTAATACAGCAGCTTTGTCAGACAGTCTGGACAATAATGGATTAGCTTATACCACAAATGAAGGCAAAGACACTTCCCAGGCAGGAGGGGTTATTACTGTTACAGCTATTGACAAAGCAAATAAAACCATTTCGGGTACGTTCCATTTTAAAGCGTACCGTGAATTTGACAGCAAGCAAAAACAAATCACTGAAGGCGTTTTTAATAAATTGCCTTATGTTGCAACATTACCGGCAGCCAACCTTACAGATACTTTTCATGTAAAAATTGATAATGTAGACTGGACCGCTAAAAGCATAATAGGATCTACTTCCGGCACAGATATATACATATCGGGTTCCGAATTAAATCTTTCAAAATTAGTAGCCTTATCTATACCTTCAAATATAACTCCAGGCACTTACAACCTCGATGCTATTACCGGAACATATATAGGTATTTACAGTCCTGTGTCAACCAGTATTATGACTTCACTATCAGGTAAGATCACAATCCTTGAGCATAACACTGCTACAAAAAAATTAAGGGGGAATTTTAATTTCATAGCCGTGGATGTGAGTACTGCTAAATCCTCCCAATTAACAGCCGGCTATTTTTCACTTAAATATCAGTGATCGGTAAATTTTATTAAACTGTTGGATAAAGAATGGTTTTACTATACCTTTGCCGTCCCTTTCACAGTACAGTGGGTATGGTGGCCTATTGTACAGTTAAACTTAATCCGTTTTAAAACGGGAATTATTATTGGAATTAGTAGTATTTAAAAATTAACAAAAATGAAACGTACATTTCAACCACATACACGCCGTCGTAAATCAGTTCATGGATTTCGTAAACGTATGCAAAGTGCTAATGGCCGTAAAGTGCTTGCAAGCCGTCGCGCTAAAGGAAGAAGAAAACTAACAGTTTCCAGTGAGTCGGCTTTAAAATAATAAAAGATTCTAAACATTATATGTCAATTCAATTAATAGCTCCGTTTGCGGGGCTGTTTTTGTTTGATGACCGATCATTATTTTATTAAAGAAATTTATATTAAAAAAGCATTTACATTAAGTAAAACAGAAAGGCTGAAAAGCCGTAAACTTATTGAACAGGTTTTCGGTAGTAAGCAATCTTTTAATATCTTCCCTTTTCGTGTATTTTACCTGTTCTTAGATGCATCTGCAATTCCTCTCCAGGCTGGGTTTGGTGTTTCGACCAAAAATTTTAAAAAAGCTGTAGAGAGAAATCGCATAAAACGATTATTGCGTGAGGCTTACCGGTTGCAAAAAAATAAATTATATGAATTGCTGATTGCAAAAAAACTTCATCTGATCATCTTCGTTATTTACAGTGGAAAGGAACTTCCTGACTTTGCGCTTATTACAGGAAAGATGGAAATATCTTTACAGCGGTTAATAATTCTGGTAAATGAAAAGTCTTCTCCAAATATGTAGCCTTCCTTTTATAGGCCTGATCAGGATATACCAGTTAGTAATTTCACCTTGGCTTGGCCCAAGTTGCCGTTATACGCCTACTTGTTCACAATATGGAATCGAGGCGCTTAAAAAATATGGATTAATAAAAGGAGGATGGCTTACACTTAAAAGAATTGTTAGTTGTAATCCATGGGGTGGTCATGGGCATGATCCGGTACCTTGATAATGGTTAATGATTAATGATTAATGATTAATTGTTAATTATAAACGGTTAAATGCATTTGGTATTAATTTCCATTAACTCGGTATTCAGGTAAGTTGCTACATTGTAAAATAAATTAACTGAATAGGATATATGAAATACTGAAATTTGAAATAATGTGAAACAAAGTAATATTCTTATTTTTTTCTTTCCTTGATCAGGTTTTCTACTGCTTCCCTTTGTTGTTTGTTGGTATACAACTTATATAATTCAGGCATCTTGCCTGAACTGCCTGCATCAAGAGATCCCGGAATACCATTATAGGGACCAACAACCCTTGATTCAATATTGCTGCTTATTTTTTTAAGTGTAAAAGGTAAAATGAAATAGGTTTTACTATCATCACTGGCATTTTCACCCATTATCATTTTTTGTGTACTATCAATAATTCGATCAACGTCTTCGCCTGTTAAATTTGAAGTTCTGGCACCGGTACCATATTTTACCATTCCTCCTACCAGGGTATCAGGTTTGAGATTTAATATATAATTGCCAGGCTCGTTAACTTCGAAAGTTTTATTACCACCTGAACTTTGAACTGTTAATGTCTCTTTAGCTCCTCCTGACAGTATAATTTCTTTTTCATTATGTGTAGTACCAGGAACCAGTTTAATATTTTTCTGATCCTTTTCATCAATCATAATTTTACCAGTGGCCATTATCATGACTTTTTTACCGCCTCCTGAGCATGATATTAATACTGCCGTCACTAATATAAATAGCACAGCGTTGAATAATTTCATAAAATATTTTTAATTGGTATTGATGAGTTATAAGGTACTACTTCTTTGCTTTCATAAGAAATCCCGGTGTCTTAAGTACCGGGATTTCGTAAATATTTTTTTAAGATACATTATAAAGCATCTTCATAACGCTTGCCAGCTACATCCCAGTTTACTACATTCCAAAATGCTGCAAGATAATCAGCACGTCGATTTTGATACTTAAGATAATAAGAATGTTCCCATACATCTATGCCTAAAATAGGGGTTCCCTTTACTTCTGCAACATCCATAAGCGGATTGTCTTGATTGGGGGTGGAACTGATAACTAATTTACCATCCTGTTCAATAAGCCATGCCCAACCACTTCCAAAACGCGTCATAGCAGCAGCGGCTATTTTTTCTTTCCATTGATCGAATGATCCGAACTCAGCGTCGATAGAGGCCGCCAGCTTGCCATTTGGACTACCTGTACCATTCGGAGTCAAAGATTCCCATAAGAAGGTATGATTCCAATGTCCTCCCCCGTTATTTCTAACAGCAGGACTGATTTTACCTGCCTCTGCTACAAGCTGCTCTAAAGTTTTGCTTTCATTTTCTGTTCCCGCAATGGCTTTATTTAAATTATCAACATATGCCTGGTGGTGTTTACCATGGTGAATCTGCATGGTAGCCGTATCAATATGAGGTTCTAATGCTTCCGGTGCATATGGTAATGCAGGTAGTGTAAATGCCATAGATATTAGTTTTATTGTTTTTAATAACTGATTAAGGATAACAAATTTACAATGTTAAAGTTAAAAAAGACATCAGGTTAAGATTAATTAAAAATAAATTGTAATAAATAAATCTGTGAATATTTGCTGTTTCATTTCATAAGCGTTTAAATTACTTCTAGATTTTAATTCCTCATTCAGTATCTAAGAGATTGCTATCAGCAGTCAGCTATTAGTTATCAGGAAATCAATACCAGTTTATTTTTCTCCTGACAGCCGATAGCTGACTACTGATAGCAAAATTAATAGTCAGTTTATAATTGATATAACACTGGTGTCGTGTCAATTATAAAATGTCGTATTAATTGCTATCAGCAGTCAGCTATCAGGACGCTAATGTATGATGTATTTCCTCCTGATTGCTGATAGCAAAAGCGACAATTTAAGGTTGACATGACACTGGTTATCTTCTGGCTCTGAAAAAATCCTGCATCAGTTGGGTGCATTCTTCCTTTAATACTCCTGTGAGTAATGTAGTTTTAACATGGAATGGCCAGTTAGATTGCGTTGTTTTACTGTAGCCGTTTTTCTCATCCGAAGCACCGTAAACAATGCCCCCGATTTTACTCCAATAAAGGGCTCCTGCACACATCAAACAAGGTTCTACTGTAATATATATACATGCAGTTGGCAGGTATTTACTTCCTAAATAATTAAACGCTGTTGTTAAAGCAATGATCTCAGCATGAGCAGTGATATCAGTTAATTGTTCTACCTGGTTATAGGCACGCGCTATAATTTTCTCATTCATAACAATAATCGCCCCGACAGGAACTTCACCTAGTTCAAAGGCTTTTGACGCTTCTTTCAATGCTTGCTGCATAAAGAATTCGTGGGACATGATGATTTGAGGTATCAGGTATGAGGTATGAGGTACGTGTCTCTTTTGGTTTAAAGGTAATTATAATAAAATATAACACTGAGAGCAATGTCATTTAAGATTCTGTAGTTTCAATATATTCAATACAACTTACATCTTGTTCCTGCAAAGGCTGTATTGGATATTATTTATTGAATATTGAATATTTCTTAACCTAATGAAATTTACCTAACAGGTGACATAAATGGTACTAACCAGGAAGAATAATTATTACCCCCATACCTCACAGCTCATACCTCATACCTATTTCTTACCTTGTAAGTAAATCATCCCAGATGCAAGACTTAATTGCCGCGCTTCAAATGATGCGTAAACATTTTGATACCGGTACGCTGATTCCTTATGAATATCGAAAGCAGCAATTAATCAAGTTAAAACAATCTGTTTTAAAATATGAGAAGGAGATTAGTGAAGCTCTTTATACAGATATGAAGAAAAGCGCTGAAGAAGCCTATGCAACAGAAACAGGATTATTACTTGCAGAATTAAATACCAGCATTAAAAATCTCTATAGCTGGATGAAACCAAAATCTGTTTCTACAAATTTGGTAAACCTTCCTTCAACAAGTAAAATTTATCGTGATCCGTTGGGTGTGGTATTGATCATTGCACCATGGAATTACCCTTTGCAACTTTCCCTTATACCACTTGTAGGTGCTATTGCAGGTGGAAACTGTGTAGTGGTAAAACCTTCTGAACTGGCACCTGCAACTGCATTGATCATTGAAAAAATTATTAGCGAAACTTTTCCACCTGAATATGTAAAAGTTATTTTGGGAGATGGTGCTGAGATAATTCCTGCCATGATGAAAAGCTTTTGCTTTGATCATATATTTTATACAGGAAGCATCCCGGTTGGAAAATCAATTTATCAAATGGCGGCAGCTGACCTGGTGCCGGTAACGCTTGAACTGGGTGGTAAAAGTCCGGTTATTATTGAAAAGGATGCAAATATTGAAGTTGCATGCCGTCGCATTGCGCTTGCCAAATTTGTAAACGCCGGCCAAACCTGTATTGCGCCTGATTATCTATTGGTGCAGAATGAGGTGAAAGAAAAGTTTATATCACTGCTTAAGAATTCCATCAGTAAATTCTTTACACAGGATGCTTCCGGCAGTTACGATTATAGCAAGATAATAAATACTAAACGTTTCGATAAAGTGGTGAGTTACCTTAAGGAGGGGAAAATAGTTTATGGAGGACAGTATAACAGGGAAACGCTGTTTATTGCTCCCACAATTATAACAGATGTGTCGTTAGACGGTCCTCTTATGAATGACGAGATTTTTGGACCTGTATTGCCTGTGCTGGGTTACGATTCACATGAACAAGCAATTGCTATCGTTCATCGAAATCCGAACCCATTGGCTTTTTACTTGTTTACCAGTAGCAGCAGTATTGAAAAGGATTGGATTACTAAACTTTCTTTTGGAGGGGGATGTATCAATAATGGTATCTGGCATTTCGCCAATCATCATCTTCCTTTTGGAGGTGTTGGTACCAGTGGGATGGGAGCTTATCATGGCAAATTCACTTTTGAAACATTTACAAGGCCCAAATCTATTATGAAAACGCCTGCATGGTTTGATCCGGGCATCAAGTATCCTTCATTTAAAGGCAAGATGAAATTATTTAAAATGTTATTCAAATAGAAAAGCAGAGATATGACAGTAAAACAAACCATTTTAAAATTTATATATCCACTGATCGGAAAGCTATCAGGTTTAAAAAACAAGGAGTCCGGTATATATAGTAACACTAGGCAAACAAGCGCAGTGGTTCCTTTTTATTCTTTACATGCTACTCTTGCTAACAAATCGGGATTTGACTTTACTACGCTAAAAGGAAAAAAAGTAATGCTTGTCAATGTGGCATCCAATTGCGGGTTTACAGCACAATACGATGAATTGGAAAAATTAAGTCAGTTATATAAATCAAGCCTGATAGTATTGGGCTTTCCGGCTAATGATTTCAAAGGACAGGAACCCGGCAGTGATGAAGAAATAGAAAATTTTTGCAGAGTAAATTATGGTGTATCATTTCCCATATTTACAAAAGCATCGGTAATTAAACCTGGTCAGCAGGAAGTGTTTTCCTGGCTCACCAGTAAAGATAAAAATGGATGGAACGACCTTCAACCCTCCTGGAATTTTTGTAAATATCTTTTAAATGAAAACGGAGAGCTGCAGGCCACCTTTAAATCTCATGTATCTCCATTAGATAAAGAGGTATTAAAGATGATTGAACAACCGGGTTCTTTTAATTTTAAACAGCATGTGGTTAATAAAGTGAACCACCTTCCACCATGCTAAACGGCGCATTTTTCATGATAGTTGATTAACACAATTGCTGTTTTTTCAAATTCAAAACCTGCATAGTATTTACTTACATCATCCAATACTTCACTGATCTCCTCTTTAGTATTAAGAGTTACCAATCTGTTCCTGTATTCTTTTATGTTAGGAAGTCCTTTTAAATAATTTGCATAATGCCTGCGCATTTCGTGAATACCGGTAATAGGTCCTTTCCAGTCAACGGATCTATACAAATGTTTTTTGCAGACTTCAATTCTTTCTTCAAGGGAGGGGGCAGGTAAACGATCACCTGTTTGCAAATAGTGTTTGATCTCTTTAAATATCCAGGGATAACCTATTGCCGCACGTCCGATCATGATGCCATCAACCCCATAACGATTTTTATAAAGCAATGCTTTTTCAGGTGAATCAATATCGCCGTTACCAAAAACAGGGATATGAATACGAGGATTATTCTTTACTTTTTCAATTAGTGTCCAGTCTGCTTCTCCTTTATACATTTGTGTACGGGTGCGTCCGTGAATGCTTAGGGCTGCAATACCAATATCCTGTAACCGTTCTGCTACTACTTCAATATTTTTAGTCTGATCGTCCCATCCAAGCCTTGTTTTTACTGTAACAGGAAGCCGGGTGCTTTTAATTACCGCTTCTGTTAAGCGAATCATTAAAGGAATATCTTTAAGCACCCCTGCGCCGGCTCCACGACAGGCAACTTTTTTTACAGGGCAACCAAAATTTATATCAAGCAGATCAGGATTAGTAGTGTCTACAATTTTTGCTGCAAGAGAAAGGCTTTCTTCATCTCCACCAAATATCTGGATACCTACCGGGCGTTCATTATCAAAAATGTCTAATTTCTGGCAGCTTTTAATAGCGTTCCGAATGAGGCCTTCAGAAGAAATAAATTCAGTGTACATCAGGTCGGCCCCGTTGTCTTTGCAAACCGAGCGAAAAGGTGGGTCACTGACATCTTCCATGGGAGCGAGTAGCAACGGAAATTCAGGAAGTTGTATATTGCCGATCTTTATCAAGCTGCGAATTTACATACTTATTCAAATAAAGTTACAAGTTGTTGTATGAACAATTATCTGAAGTATAAGCCGGGATGGATGCAATTGCTGATTTTTGGAAGTTTAACATTTGGAGTTTACCTGATTTCAAGTTTTATGGCCGTGCTTATCCTTACTCAATATTATAATATACCCATAACCCAGTTAAGGGAGATGAACCTTTCTGATCCTGCTTTGCTATCAGCATTAAAAGTGCTCCAGACGATTCTTTCCATTATGCTGTTTTTCATTCCATCGGTAATATTTGCTTATTTGTCTGATCCAAAGCCCCTCCAATATATCGGCTTTAAAAATCCTGTTCCCAAGAGCTTTTTTCTGATTGCTGTGGTTATATTATTAGCATCTTTCCCAATGGTAGCATGGTTAAGCGATGTAAATCAAAATATGCATTTACCAAAAAGCATGGAGCATTTTGAAAAAATAATTAGGGACTCGGAAACGAAAAATAATAAGATGATTCAAAGTTTCCTTAAAATGAAATCTCTCCGTGACTTATTTATGATGCTGATTGTAATTGGTATTATACCAGCCATAACCGAGGAGGTTTTTTTCAGAGGTGTACTGCAAAGACTGTTTATTTTATTAACTAAAAGTCCATGGGCAGGTATCATATTTACTGCCGTGCTTTTCTCCGTTTTACACGGATTCCTTGGTTTCTTTCCCCGCCTGGCACTTGGGATTATACTAGGAGCTTTATATTGGTACAGTGGTAGTTTATGGCCAGGATTACTGGTGCATTTTTTAAATAATGCCCTCCAGGTAGTACTGATATATTATAATCCGCAATTTGTTGAAAAAGATCCTAATTTTTCAGTATTACTAATTACAGCAAGCACATTTTTGGTAATCGCACTTACCTGGTGGATGAACAGGATTTCTCACACCAGGTTTGCTGAAGTATACGATACGGATGATTTTCATATAGGTCCCCGCGATCAATATATTGCCTAAATAATCTTTAATGGCTTTTAATCTCCAGACACTTAGAACAAGGGCTCTTACTTCAGCCGTTTTTGTAATTGTAATGATGATTGGATTGTTATGGAGCAACTGGAGCTTTTTTTTACTATTTACAATTATCCATTTTGGATGCTGGCTGGAATATCAGAAACTGTTGGGATTGATTGACAAAGATTACACCCAGATTACAGCTTTTCATAAATATGGCGTAATGCTGGCGGGCTGGTGTTTAATGCTTTATTTTACGAATGATTCTTATAATTTCGGGAGGTTATTTTTACATTCAATGGGCTGGTGGCTTGGATTGATATGCATCTTTCTTTTGCCGGTTATAGAATTGCTATTCTCAAAGGAGGTTAACCTGAAAAATATTGGTTATTCCATTTCAGGTTTAATTTATATTTCACTAAGCTGGGCATTGATGATAGACCTGAGAAACCCCGATATTTTATTGGATGCTGCCGCGGCAAATATATCCAGGCCATGGCTCATTCCGGTTCTTAGTATCCTTTGCATCTGGACCAATGACACTATGGCTTACCTGGTCGGTTCCTGGATAGGTAAAACACCATTTTCTAAAATATCGCCTAAAAAAACCTGGGAAGGAACGATCGGCGGTGCATTGCTTTGTGTTATTCTTGTTACGGCAGTGTTTCAAAAAATATTTCCCTGGAAGCATCTTTTAGTAATATCATCCATTGCAGCTGTTATTGGCACCATGGGCGACCTGCTTGAAAGCAAGCTTAAAAGAATGGCCAATGTAAAAGACAGCGGCCACATTATGCCCGGACATGGCGGCTTTCTTGATCGTTTCGATTCCCTGATAGTTGCTACACCTTTTATCTGGTTATATGTACGCTTTTTTATAACACGATAATCAATACTGTAAGACCATTTAAGTACCTTCAATTTATACATTCTAATATGAACCAGGAAAAACTGCTCTTCCTTAAAAATGATTTTATATTGTTGTTACAGTCACTTAAAGCTGATGCAAAAGGAGAATGGGGACTTATGAATGGCCAGCAAATGGTGGAGCATTTCGTTGATGCTGTGAAAAATGCGAGTGGCAAATTAAAACTTCCTCTTATTGATAACGGCGTTGAAAAGGTAAGAATGCAATCTTTTCTGTTTAGTGAAAAACCTTTCGCACAAAATATCAGGAACCCATATATGAGCGAACAGCCACTACCTTTAAAGCAGTCAAACATTCAAGCGGCTATAGAAAAATTAAGAAATGAACTGGCCTTCTTTTTTGGGGCTTTTGAAAATGACCCATCACTAACAACCGTTAATCCTTTTTTTGGAGAACTCGATTATTCTGGTAATGTTCAATTGCTTCATAAACACGCGCTTCATCATTTAAATCAATTCGGATTAATAAAGCAATAACAAGTTTATACTTAAAAGATGTATAAACACTTAATAACTTTGAAAAGCATCATCTGGCCTGCAGTTTAACAATCTTCACTCAACAAATAAATTCAGCAACAATGATACATGAAATAAGTGAGGGCTATGTTAAGGTTGAAACACATACCGGGGTTACAACCATTGAGTTTTTCCATCCTAAAAGTAATTCATTACCAGGGAAAATTTTAAGCGATCTTGAACAGGAAATTCATTCGGCAGGAAATGACGATAGGTCAAAAGTAATTGTACTTCGATCAGGAGGCGATAAGGCTTTTTGTGCAGGAGCTGATTTTAACGAACTATCATCTGTTAAAAGCATTAGTGAGGGTGAAGAATTTTTTCGTGGTTTTGCCAACGTTATCAATGCCATGAGAAAGTGTCCGAAATTTATTATTGGCCGTATCCAGGGAAATTGCGTGGGAGGAGGTGTTGGCCTTGCCGCTTCAGTTGATTATTGCATAGCTCTGGAAAATGTTCAGGTTAAACTCAGCGAACTTTCAATTGGTTTCGGACCATTTGTAATAGGACCGGCTATTGAAAGAAAGATTGGTAATGCCGCATTCAGTCAGCTTGCCATTGATGCAACCATGTGGCGAAATGCTGACTGGGCCAAACGCAAAGGACTGTTTGCTGAAGTACACACAGGTATTGAGGGTATGGATGAATCGGTTGAACGATTAGCAAATTGTCTCGTTCATTCTAACACTGAAGCAATAAAGGAAACAAAAAAGATGTTGTGGAAAGGCACCGATCATTGGGATGAATTGCTAAAGGAACGAGCTGCCATCAGTGGCAGGCTGATAGTTTCTGAATTTGCCAGGAATGCTATTAACGCATTTAAAAACAGGATCAAAAATAAAGATGTATAGCATCTTAGAATGATTATAACACTTAGTGAAGAAAATTTTAAAAACCTGTGCGACTTACTTGGGAAACAGGATCAGGTTTTAAAATCTATCATTAATCAATATGGATACCCACCATTCTGGAGTCGCAAACCGGGTGTTTGAAACACTCATTCATATTATACTGGAACAGCAGGTATCATTGGCTTCTGCTAAAGCCGCTTTGATTAAATTACAATCACGTCTTGGCATTGTTACACCTGCGAAACTCTTAACACTTTCTGATGAAGAATTGAAAGCCTGTTATTTCAGTCGCCAAAAAATATCATATGCCAGGCATCTTGCAAATGTTATTATCATGAAACAACTCAATCTAAAAAAGTTAGTAACATTGCCTGATGATGATATTAAGTCTTCATTGATAAGATTACCAGGCATAGGTAACTGGACAGTGGACATCTACCTGATGATGGCACTGCACCGTTCCGATTGTTTTCCTTTTGGTGATATTGCTTTAATAAATAGTATGAAGCATATTAAAAACCTGCCAAAGGAAACGTCCACGGAAGCATTAATTCCCATAGCAGATACCTGGAAACCATATAGAACAGTTGCCGCCTATTTGTTGTGGCATTCGTATTTAAGCAGGAAAAATAAGGTATGAGGTAGGCTGTTCAAAAGTCAATGGTAATCTTCTTCCAGTTTTTGAAGTAAAAAAAGATTCATTCTTTCAATAAAACACTTTAATGGCATGATTTCAATCATTATAAAAACGATGTTCTTTAACAAAAACTGTACTAAGACTTATATGGACTTTTAAAGAGCCTACCTCACAGGTCTGAGATGTAAGCTGTATTCTCATTCAAGACCTGTGAGGTTTTTAGAAACCTCACAGGTCGAACCCTATTTATATTCAGCTCCAAAATCATTGAACTTAATGATATTGCTCTTCTGGGTTTATCTCACATGCTAAATGCCACTTACAATATAGCTCATACCTCACACCTCATAGCTCATACCTCATACCCCATATCTGACAGCTACAAATTATCATACTCGTACAGCTCATCCATTTTAGTTCCGGGAGATATGTCAGAAACAGGTCTTAACAGCCCATCACTTAATCCATACACCCACCCGTGGAGATGAGGACGCTGATGGTATTTCCAGGCGGTTTGAATAATTGATGTTTTAGAAAGATTAAAGACCTGTTCTATTACATTGAGTTCTGTTAAGCGGTTTGCTCTTTCTTCCTCTGTTGGTAAAGTATCAATTTCATCCCGGTGAATCCTGTAAACATCTTTAATATTTTTAAGCCAATGATTGATGATTCCATAATGATGTTGATTCATAGCAGCCTTTATTCCGCCACAACCATAATGACCTACAACAATTACATGCTTCACTTTCAAAACTTCCACTGCATATTGAAGAACACTCAACATATTGATATCCGTGTTTACTACCAGGTTAGCAATGTTACGATGAACAAAAATTTCGCCCGGCTGTGTACCTGTAATTTCGTTGGCAGGTACACGACTATCACTGCAACCTATCCATAGAAATTCCGGTTCCTGTAAGCTCGATAAACGTTTGAAGTATTGATCGTCGTTTTCAAGCATCTCTTCGGCCCAGGCTTTATTTTCAAGAAGTAATTTTTCGAATGGTTTCATTTATTAAGTTTATAAGTAAGGTAATGTTTGCAGATCTGAAACTTACCGGCATTCCAACTATAAACAAGCTCCGTTATTTAAAATTAAATATACGCATGATTGTTATTCAATGGTATAAAGGAATGCCAATAGCTTATGTTGCAATACTAATACAGTAAAGCTATTATAATAAGTATACTAAAGCCGATAGCTGGTAACTGAAAGCTATATAGTAGCTACCAGTTCATATGGCTCGTCTTTTTTTTCTTTTTGGGAATTGGCACTTGTTTTTGTATCAACAGGTAAAATAAAATCTATTAATTGATGCATAGGTTTATTAGCGCTTCTTTTAATCTCTACCCTGATGTTTTTTAAATGCGCGTGTCTCATAAAGTCATTGATAACTTCTATAACATCTTTATCAATAAAGTCAGCACGCATCGCATCAATCAGCACATAAGAATTTGCCTGCACCTTCTCTAGTTTGCTTTTAAGTATGGGTTTATTAAGAAAAGAAACATCCTTTCTAAGGCGAAACAGGTAATTGTTTTTATCGTTAACAACGAACACAGATGTTTTGAAGTTGCTGCGTAATACGAAAAATAAACCGGCTCCAATTCCAATTACAATACCTGATAAAAGATCAGTAAGCATAATAGCAACAACAGTGATTACAAAAGGTGCAAATTGGTCGAACCCTTTCTTGTAGAATTTTATAAAGATGGCAGGCTTTGCTAATTTAAAACCGGTATAGATTAAAACTGCTGCCAGCGCAGAAAGAGGGATATAATTAAGCAAGCCAGGGATAAAGGCTACACTTAATAATAAAAGAATACCATGTATTACTGTTGACATTTTAGATTTAGCACCTGCATTTACATTAGCAGAAGTTCTAACTATGACTGATGTTAATGGCAGTCCACCAATTAAGCCGGATACTACATTACCCACACCCTGGGCCTTAAGTTCCCTGTTGGTAGGTGTTACACGATTATAAGGATCCAGCTCATCGGCTGCTTCAATATTTAATAAAGTTTCCAGGCTTGCAACAATAGCAATCGTCAATGCTGTGGTCCACACCGCTGGTAAGCTGATAAAACCAAAATCAGGGAATTTAAAGAAGGATATAAATCCGCTAAATGATTCGGCGATTGGAATTACAACCAGGTGGTTATCTTTCAATGCCCACGGGTGCTGCTGATTTGTAAAAATCAGATTAATCAAAATAGCAGTAAGCACCACTACAAGGGGTGCAGGAATCTGTTTAAAAACCTGTGCCTTTTTAACCAGAACTTTATCCCATAATAGTTGGATTAACAATGAAACCGTTCCAATAATAATTGCCAGCGGACTAATTCTTTGAAGAGAAGAAGTAATTCCACTGAAAGTATTCTCATTATCTGTCTGTTCAAAAGACTCGTCTCCTTCAAAGTCAGCATGGTATCCTAAAAAATGCGGTATTTGTTTTAAAATCAGGATCAAACCTATAGCCGCCAGCATACCTGTAATAACACTCGAAGGAATGTAATCACCAATGACGCCTGCCTTAACAAATCCTAATATTACCTGAAATACACCTGCAATTAGTACCGCCAACAAAAACGCCTCAAATGTTGGAAGCCTGGCGATAGCAGTTGCAACAATAACTGTTAATCCTGCAGCAGGTCCGCTGACACTTAGTTGAGATCCACTTAAAGATCCAATTACTATACCTCCAACAATGCCTCCGATAATACCAGCGAACATCGGAGCACCTGAACCCATTGCAATGCCTAAGCATAATGGTAAGGCAATCAGGAATACTACCAAGGAAGCAGAGATATCAGCTCCCATATTTTTAAAGATATTTTTCATTTTGCTTTTTTTAAGGGGAATTGCATAAATATTCATCCTTTCAAAATTTACTTTTGAAATTATTAAAGCAATCCTATTTAATCAATTAAATTCTTTGGTAAGAATAATCAAAATTGTATATGACAATGCAGATACAGTTGTTTAACACAAGAATAATTAAGCAAAATAATTTGGCGGAGGGGTGGGAATAGCTCCCGGATGCGGATCTGGTAAGGATACCGAGAAATGAAACCTTGTATTATTAATATGGATAAAAGGTACTGCTATCCAATTATGTTCAATATGAATATCCTTATGTTCTTCTTCTACAAACTGGCGAAGCTGATTGACTGAAGAACCTGCCATTTCAGTGTAGTCATCATCTGGTAAATCGAGTAGAAAAAACCTTCCAGCCTGATTCGTTGGAAATAACTGAATTGAAAGCGTGAAAATAAGAATAAGATGTATAATTTTCTTTTCAATCATAACTTGCGGCAAATGTAACCCTGCAAGTTGAAAAAACAAATGATCTAAAGATCTTTTAACATATAAAAATTAAAGCTTGGTGATGCAGCTATATCAGCTGTCAGCTATCAGGAGGAAACCCAGTACGCCGTGATATGCTGATGGCTGAAAGCTGACGGCTGATAGCTAATTATATATTCAATCCCCCACAAACACTTATTACCTGACCTGTAACATAGGAGCTCATGGGGCTGGCAAGAAATAAAGTAACGTTAGCAATTTCTTCAGTTGAGCCAAATCTTCCCAAAGGAATTTTATCGATAAAAGATTTTGATACTTCTCCTTCTTTCAAATGCTGAGTCATATCTGTTTCAATAAATCCAGGCGCAATAGCATTACAGCGAATATTACGGCTTCCTAATTCGAGTGCAATTGATTTGGTGAAGCCAATAATGCCCGCTTTACTGGCAGCATAACTACTTTGGCCCGCATTTCCCCTGACTCCGATAATTGAGCTCATATTGATGATACTCCCGCTTTTTGCTTTCATCATAGGACGGATAACCTGCTTAGTCATGTTATAAACGCTGGTAAGATTGATCTTGATAACATCATCCCATTGGTCGGCAGACATGCGCAATAATAAATTGTCTTTTGAAATGCCGGCATTGTTTACACAAATATCTATTGTGCTAAAATCTTTTATAACATCATTTACAAGCGTTTCGCACTCTTTCAAAATACCTGCGTTACTCTTGTAGGCAGTTGCTTTTACACCAAAGCTCCGGATCTTTTCTTCCAAAGCCTTTGCCTTTTCTTCACTGTTGATAAAAGTGAAAGCAATATGAGCACCCTCCTGAGCCAGCTTCAATGCAATGCTTTCTCCAATACCACGACTGGCACCAGTTATAACAGCTATTTTGTTTTCTAGTAATTTCATGTGAAGAGAACAATTATTAATGATTAATTATTAATGTTTAACGGAGTGTGTCCTCAATATTAGAAGTACTGACCAGAAAATTTGCTTAAAATACATTGAATATTACCAACTCACCGTTAATCATTAATCATTAATAATTACATCTTAACTCTCTTGCAATCTCCAGCATCTCATCTACATAAATTCTTTCATTACTTAAACGGGGTATTTTATGCTGGCCACCTAGTTTGCCTTTTTTTCGTAACCACTCTTTAAACACGTTTTTTTTCAATGAATGTATGATAGGCATTCTAAGTGCAATATCTTTATGACGCTTGGCTTCATAATCGCTGTTAAGCGTTTTAAGAGCGACATCCAGCTCGTAAACAAACAATTGCAAATCCTTAGGCTCCTTTTCAAATTCAATCAGCCATTCATGTGCGCCATTACTGTTTTCACTAAAATAAACCGGTGCTGCAGTGTAATCATTTATGATAGCGCCTGTTTTGTTACAAGCTATAGTAAGGGCATTGTCGCTGTTGTCTACTATCAATTCCTCACCAAATGCATTTATATAATGTTTTAATCTTCCACTTACCTTAATCTTAAACGGACTTAACGAAGTAAACCGGATAGTATCACCCACAATGTATCTCCATAATCCTCCATTAGTTGAAATGATCAATGCATAATTTTTATTCAGTTCTACATCAGATAATCCGATCGTTTCGGGAAACTGTTTGCCATATTCTTCTATTAACATGAACTCGTAAAAAATACCATGCTGTGTAAACAGCAATAAACCATCTTCTTCAGGATTATCCTGGGCAGCAAAAAAACCTTCACTGGCATTGTACATCTCAAGATAATTGATATCCGTGCCTATAAGTTTTTTAAATTGTTCTTTATAAGGAACGAATGAAACACCGCCATGAAGATAGAGCTCAAGGTTTGGCCATACCTGCTTTAAATTGGTTTTGCCCGTAATTTCTAAAATCCGCTTTATTAAAACCAGCGTCCAGGTAGGCACGCCTGAGATAGATGTTACATCTTCGTAAATAGTACTTTGAGCCAGGCGTTCTATTTTCTCTTCCCATTCATCCAGTAAGGCCACACTTAGCTCAGGTGTTTTTATCCAGTGCGCCCAGAAAGGGGTATTTTGAAGCAGTACAGCACTCAGGTCGCCATAACTTACTTCTTCATTAACCTGGCTTACCTGGTGACTTCCACCCACCACCAATCCTTTGCCGGTAAGTAAGTCGGACTCAGGAAAAGATTTATAATAAAGAGTGAGTACATCCTTGGCTGCCTGGTAGTGACACTCTTCCAGGCTTTCCTCGCTTATCGGTATGAACTTGCTTTTTTCACTGGTAGTGCCGCTGCTTTTTGCAAACCAATTTACAGGAGTATTCCAAAGCAGGTTTTCTTCACCTCCCATCATACGTAATATATAAGGCTTAAGATCATCGTACTCATGAACAGGCACTGCTTTCTTAAAAGCTTTTATAGAGAATAACCTGTTGAATTTATATTTTCTGCCGAATTCAGTGTATTGTGCCGCAGTTACAAGTTCCTGTAAAACTTCCCGTTGGGCAGCCACCGGCCTGGTGGACCATTGACCTATTTGCGTAAAACGCAATCTGGCAAGATGTGATATGGCAGGACTAAGAAGTTTCATGTATGCAATATAGGTAAGTTAGAAAATGACTGAGGAAAAAGTTATATTTCACACACTCCTATAAAACTACCATTAGGAAACAAGCAGGCCACAAAGACACGAAGGCACTAAGTAGCATAAAGAAATTTTATTTATGATACTTTGTGCCTTCGTGTCTTTGTGGCATTAATGCAATTATTGATATTTGTGCCGTAGTGGTAGCCTATAAAATACAGCAGCTAGTGATTTTTTTTCTCTTGTACTAACTGAAGCATCTGATAAAGGTCTTCCCGGATATTTTCTTTTTGCTGAAATAAGGCATTGCTTTTTTCTAACAGATCTTCATTTTGTGATTCTTTCGCATAGATCTGAATTGTATCCTGCAATTCAGACAAGGTTTTTGCATAATCGTAGGTACCTAAATCTTCCGCATCATCTAAATTCTCATAGCCTAATGAAAAGCTTTTTTCTTTTTCCTTTTCAGTCATCTTATCATACATTGCAAGAACCTTTTCAATAGACTGTATAAGATTATTAGCTGTTGGCCTGCCATTATTTTTGCCCTGATCAAGTAAATAATCTTTTCTTTTCAACTCAAAATTCCTGCCCAGGTATAACCGCCGGACGTGTTCATCTGAAGATAATTCTTCAGCAGTACCATGTTTAAAGATCTTCCCCTCAATCAAAAGATAGGCCCTGTCACAGATTGACAAGGTCTCATTAACATTATGATCAGTGATCAATATACCAATATTCTTATACTTTAATCTTGCAACAACTGCCTGGATATCTTCCACTGCTATAGGGTCAACCCCCGCAAAAGGTTCATCCAGTAAAATAAATTTTGGGTCAACAGCCAGTGCCCTGGCAATTTCTGTTCTTCGCCTTTCACCACCACTTAAACTGTCTCCGTTATTTTTGCGTACATGATGCAAATGGAATTCATCAAGTAATTCCTCCAGCTTTTCTTTTCGTTGTTTTTTGGATATTTTTCTCATTTCCAAAACTGCCATAATATTATCTTCTACTGTAAGCTTCCGGAAAACAGAAGCTTCCTGCGGTAAATAACCGATGCCCTGCTGTGAACGTTTATACATAGGCATGCTCGTTATATCATCTTCATTGAGGAATACCTCCCCTTCATCAGGTTTAATTAATCCAACCACCATATAAAATGTAGTTGTTTTACCGGCCCCATTCGGACCAAGTAAACCTACAATTTCACCCTGACTTACTTCTACGGAAACATGATTGACTACAGTTCTGTTACGATAACTTTTTACAAGATCTTTCGTGTGAATAGTTAAATTCAATAAAGTATGTTTTAGAAAAACAAAAATAGATCAATTGTAGTTACCTGTTTTTGTTAACTGGTGTTATGTTAATCATAAATGATGTTATTGCTATCAGCAGTCAGCTATTAGCTATCAGGTATGAGGTATGAGGTATCAGGATGAAACATCAAACATCAGGTCCTTGGTAGTGAGATGTACCGGCAATTCAAAATGTGACTTCAATGATAATCCCTGGGGTTACACTGATAGCTGATAGCTGACGGCTGATAGCTGAATTAGCGTTTGATAATATATAACTCCTTGCTTATGTTTGCATGATTATTTAACAAACAATGAAAGTTATAGAACATATTAAGGAGGCAAAAGAAACGCTCGTCTCTTTTGAAGTGTTGCCACCTTTGAAAGGCAAGACAGTGGCTGCCATTTATGATCATCTGGATCCATTGATGGAATTTAAACCTTCCTTCATAAACGTTACGTATCATAGAAGTGAAACTATGTTTAAGAAGAAAGCTGATGGCACTTTCGATAAAGTTGAAGTTCGTAAAAGGCCCGGCACTGTTGGTATTTGTGCAGCAATTATGAATCATTACAAGATAGATGCCGTGCCACATCTTATTTGTGGTGGCTTTTCCAAAAGGGAAACTGAAGATGCACTGATTGACCTTCATTTTCTGGGAATAAATAATGTGCTGGTACTGAGGGGTGATGCCGCTAAAAACGAAGCATTTTTTGAACCGGAGCCTGATGGTAACCGTTACGCATTAGACCTGTTAAAACAAACGGCTAACCTCAATGTTGGTATTTATCTTGAAGAAGATATCAAGAATGGTGGTAAAACAGATTTTTGTATAGGTATAGCCGGTTACCCGGAGAAGCACTTTGAATCACCTAATCTCGAAACAGATATTGCATACCTTAAAGCAAAAGTTGAAGCAGGTGCTGAATATATTATGACCCAAATGTTTTTTAATAACCAAAAATATTTTCAGTTCGTAAAGGATTGCAGGGATCATGGTATTATGGTTCCAATCATACCCGGACTAAAGCCTATCACTAATAAAAAACAACTGAACATACTGCCGAAGATTTTCCATGTAGATATTCCCAGTGATTTTTCAAATGAAATCATGAAATGCAAAACAGATGAGGACGTTGAAAAGGTGGGAACACAATGGCTGATACAACAAAGTAAAGAATTGAAGAAATTTGGTGTACCCGTTTTACATTACTACACGTTGGGAAAATCAAAAGTGATTTGGAACGTAGTTAAAGAATTGGTATAAGCTGTCAGCAGTCAGCCGTCAACTATCAGGCAGGTATCATTTCAGAAGCGACCTGAAAACAGTTTCATTTATTTTTACAGGATATTTATTTTTTAATTCAACTATCCATTTATTTTCCAGAAAAGTTTGATAGTCGTTAAGAACAAATCCTTTTGCGTCTTCAAAATTTCTTGGTTGCTTTTGAGGATACTGCCTGATAAAATATAAGAATGAAGTATTATTATCTCCCACATTCTTCAACGGTTCGGTAAATTGTCCGGATACCGGTATTTGATGTTGGTGCATGGGTAACTGTGACAGTTCAAATCTTCCTGAATCTGTCTGCACTTTTGTTGCATAAGTAGATACAATATCTTTCCAGCCTTTAATATTTTTATCCAGCTTACGTTTCAGGTCATATGATGTAAGGGAATCTGTGCAGCTGAATATGATTGCATCAGCACTGGATTCCCACCAGTACTTATTTTTATTATTTTCAAAGAAAGCTTTTAATCCGATTGAATCGGTGGAAGCCTTGTCCCATACATTGCGTTGCATGATCTCAAACAATAAATTACCTTCTTTAAATTCTTTTAATTGTGAAGCGAATTCAGGAATGTATTCTTGCAGATGATCACGGTAATATTGCCGCATCATAATTTCTTCATACTGGGTCAGCACGTTTTGTATTGCCGGACCACTTTGATTAAATCTCGAGGCTTGTAAATATTTTATGAAATCACCCACATAAATCTGTTGATGCGGAAATGAAAATAATATTGTTTTGCCTGAAATATTCAACGGCACCACATTCTTTTTATTGAAATAAGTATTCTCGACATACTTAAGCAAGGTGCTTTCCGGTAAGAGGCTTTTTTTAAAACCAGTAATCTTAAAAATTTTTTGTGACATGGCTTTTCTGGCCATCTCTATACGGGAATCATTACGCAGCTGTTGTTTCAGGGCTGACATAGCTGAATCATTAAGAGGATCATCATTAACAGGTATTTGTTCAAGCCTTTTTATAATGTAATAACCTGCCGGTGTTAGTATGGGTTTAGTAAATGCTCCGTTTTTATTTAAACCAAAAACAACATTTTCAAAACCAGGATCAAAACTGCCCACTCCAAATTCAGGCATCTCTCCATGCGTTGCCAAAGCATTATAATCATTGCTATAGCGGTCAACCATTTCATTGAACGAGGCACCCTGTACTAAAGCATTATATATTGAATCGGCTTTTTGTTTTATAACTGATTGTACGTTGTTAGCAGCATCAGGAGGAAAAGTAAGTACAATCTGGGCAGCTTTTATTTTACCAGCAGCTTTACGTTCTCCCAGGTTTTTAAAAATATGATAACCGGTCTTACTGCGGAAAGGTTTAGAGAACTTTCCTAACGGTGTTGAGTAAGCCAGGTTTTCCAATGAGTAGGGTAAAGTGAAGAGGGTAAGGTAACCTATGTCACCTTTGTTCAAACGTGAGGATACATCAGATGAATATAATGAAGCCAGTTTTCCAAAGTCAGCGCCTTTTTCTAATTCATGATAGACTGTCATTGCAAGTTTCCACGCCTTTGCTGTATCCTTTATTTCGGTATCCGTAGATTTATTATTGCCGGAAGAATCAAATGCTATGTATATATGTGCGAGGTGAATGTCTTTCCTGCTTCTTACAAAAGCCTCATTCACAATATCCTTAAAGCTGTTTTCATCAGTCAGAAATCCTTGTTCGATTTGCCTGCGAAAATCATTTAACTCCGCTTTCTGATTAGGCAAAGTGTCCATTTTTAAATCATATGCTGCTTTAACCTTAAGCTTAAAACGGATGTAGAGCTCAAGATAATCACGATATGCTTTTTCTGAAGGATGCTGATCCGCATTATTTTTCGAGAAAGCTTTAATAAACTCCTGCTTACTAACATTGCTGTTACCATAGCTTAAGAGGGTTTGCGCCTTAATGCAAAAATTTGAAAACAGTAGGACAGTACAAATCAAAAAGGCTGCTATTTTCATTACCTGTTGTTTAAGAGGTATTTAATTGCAATTATAATTCACTTCAGTTATTAATCTTTTCAGGACCTTTAATTGTTCTGGTCATTAATCTTATATCTGTGCTGGAAAAAAACTTAAGTTCGTGAGTAATTTACAATTAGCTGACAGCTGATGGCTGAATGCTGATAGCTATTTTGATACACCATTTTTCATTTTCAAAGTAATCACTTCATCTATTTGCTGGTAAGTAAGTTTTTTTGCAATGATACGTTTTTCATTATCCAACAGGTACAATACCGGGGTCTGATAAACGTCATACAACTGCTTGTAACTGGGTTTGCCTGCAGCAGAAACCACATCTCTTTGTTCAGCCGTTTCATAAACATTAATCCAATCTGTCAGCTTATTTTCACGGATATAATTTAACCAGGCTTCTTTACCTCCATCCACCATAACTCCGTAAACCTTTACTCCAACTGCCTTCCATTTATGCTGATACATAGAATCAAGTTTTGGTACCATTTCCTTACAATGACTGCAGGTTGGATCCCAAAAACAGATCACTGTGAAAGGTGCTTCTACACTATATAATGGCATTGCCTTTCCTAAAGTATCTTTCATTTCCATGTTTGAAGCAGGCTGACCGATAAGGTTGGCCATCAAACTGTAAGCTCTTTCAAACATGTACTTACTATATTTTTCGGTAAACCAGTCTACTTCAGGTACGTTATTAATGTATTTTTCAAAGAGATGCACGAATACTGCATCTTGTCCCATAAATTCAGGGTTAATGTATTTCTGTACAAAATGTGTAAGTAGGTATTTGTACATTTCTTTGTCGCTTTTGGATTTAAGCAACATAATATCTATTTCTTTATTAATAGAATCAGGCTCAGGAACAACCAGCTCTTTATAATATTTCTCAAGCCGGGGTTCAAAAATAGGGGTGCGTAACAAACGGTCATCAGTAAAAGAAAACCCATCCCAGTAATGCTGTTTATAATATTTATAAGCAAAGAGCGAATCATATTTTTCTCCCGGCTGTTGCTCAGCAGGCGGAACTATTGGTTCTTTCATGGACCTGAACAAGGCAGCCAGTAATGATGCAGGAAATTTCTTTTCAAGGGCATTACGGTATTGCTGCATTTGTTTGTTTAATGCCTGTAGCTTTTCTAAAATACGATTAGAATCTGCTTTAATGGCAGCTGTTTGCAGTTCACTTAACAAGCTGTTGATCTCTTTTCCACTCACAGCGATATTTTTTGAGTAAGTCTGAAATTGAGCATTATCTTCTGAACCTGTGAACACTACGCTATTGGGAAGATGTGCCGTATCTGCTGAAATAGAAAAATGCTGTTGTTTGTCAAGCAATAACTCAAACAGGATATCCTTGCGTGAAGAAACCAGGAAATATATACCACCCGGAAGTTTTTGTTTGCCAGAAAATGTACCGGTACCGCTATTGTTAAGCTTAGTGGAATCTGCTAAAGCTTTTAATTTGCCATAATAATACCCCAGGTAAACATATTGGTTTGTACACGGTTTTATAGTAACTGTAACCTGGTAACCTGTTTGTGCCATTGCGCAGTAACTAATAACAATGGCTAAAACTAAAAACACTAGTCTTTTCATTTCCTTATATGAGGATGTTTTAAAGGCGAATATATTAAATTTAAGTGCAGCGGCAGGTTAAATACTTGATAAACTTTGGTTCAGTAGGTACTTATCCTTATGCACTAAAATATACTTGTAATCTGAACTAACGCTATTACTTTTGAGGTTAATTTTTAGACTTAAGTAATCCGCATGTCAGATATTAAACTTTCGCATTTATCAGAAACACTTATCGGCTCTGAAATAGTTAAGCTGGGCGGAGAGATCAGGGAGAAAATCCGGAAAGGTGAAAAAATATACAATTTTACTATTGGAGATTTTGATCCGGAAATATTTCCAATACCTCATGAACTAGAAAACGAAATCATTAATGCCTATCGGCAGCATTTTACTAATTATCCTGCTGCAGAAGGTAATCTTGACCTTCGGGATGCCATTTCACAATTTGTAAAGGATTGGGAAGGCCTTGATTACAGCGTTAACGAAATACTGGTTGCTTCCGGAGGACGGCCACTGATCTATTCAATATTCAGGGCTATTTGCGATAAAGGAGATAAGGTTATATATGCGGTGCCATCATGGAATAATAATCATTATGTTCATTTTGTAGAAGGCGAGCATCTTGTTGTTGACACCTATTTTGAAAATGACTTTATGCCTGTTGCTGAAGATATCCTTCCCTACGTAAAAGGAGCAACTTTGCTTGCCCTCTGCTCGCCACAGAACCCCACAGGTACCACATTCAGCAGAGAAGAACTGGAACGTATCTGTGATATGGTAATTGAAGAAAACAATAGTCGTGCTCCGTATGCAAAGAAACTTTACGTAATGTACGATCAAATGTACTGGCATTTGACGTATGGAGAAATCAGGCATTATAATCCGGTAAGCCTTCGTCCGGAAATGCGCTCTTACACCGTTTTTGTAGATGCAATTAGTAAAGTGTTTGCGGCTACCGGGGTTAGGGTAGGATGGGCTTTAGGACCTGCTGCTGTAATTGATAAAATGAAGTCGATGCTAACACACCTGGGCACCTGGGCACCGATGGCTGAACAGAAAGCAGTAGCACGGTTTCTGCTGCAAAAGGAAACTATTGTGAAATACCTTTTGTATTTTAAAAGCGAGATAGAAGAAAGGCTTCGTCGTATCTATGAAGGATTTATGCAATTAAAGGCAGAAGGATACCCTGTAAATGCCATCGCTCCCCAGGCAGCTATATATCTTACAGTACAGATAGATCTCATGAATAAAGTTATTCAAGGAGGTAAATTGATAGAAAGTCAGGAAGAGGTTACGAGATATATACTAAATGAAGCCAGGCTGGCATTAGTTCCTTTTTATGCATTTGGAACACCACGTAACTCGAATTGGTACCGGCTGAGTGTTGGAACAAGTAAGAAAGAAGAAATTGAAGAGATGATCGACAAATTAAGACAAGCCCTTCAAAAATTATCTTAAAGGATTTTTTTTAAACTGCAGGAAGATCAGTTTTTATTACAAATAAATTGGAACGGTTTCAGCTTTTCCTGGTTAATAACCTGGATAATTTTTTTTCGCTGATTATAAATTTTGTATTTATTTATATCAACAATTTCATATGCAATACAGTAATTGTCAACTGTTTCTATAAAGTGAAGTAGCTCATTGAGTCTTTCTAATTCAATTTCAATGGCTTGTTCATTTCTGAACTCGTCTTTCAATAGCACAAGCAAATCGCGATTTCTAGTTTTCATTAACTAAGTTCTTTTAATATCCCACAAATCCCTTATGTACGCCACAGCCACAGCCTTTTTTGGTTCCGCCCATACGGTTACTGCTACTACAACTATTTAAGGCAATACTAATAAAAAAAAACATAAAAATTAATTTCCAAATTTTCATACTCACAGGTTGGTTTCTCTAAATTAACTATTTTAATACAAAATTAATATAACATTTGACTTTCATTGAGAAATTTAACATTAATCCCAAAAAGAAAAATTATAATCTTAATTGCTCCGCTCGACTGGGGATTAGGGCATGCTTCAAGATGTATACCTATAATAAAATACTTAAGCTCAATAGATTGTGATGTTATTATTGCGTCAGACGGAATTCAACAATCGCTTTTACAAGCTGAATTTCCCCATCTTCAATTTATAAATCTTTCCGGATACAGAATAACTTTTAGTAAAAACAGGTGGAAAACACTTATAAAATATTTTTGGCAAATACCAAAGATTTTGATCTCGATCAATCGGGAAAATAAATGGTTACAAAGTTTTTTGCTTAAAAACCGGGTAGATGCTATCATTTCTGACAATCGCTATGGGCTATTCAACAAAAATATCAGTTCAATTTTTATAACTCATCAGCTTACTATAAAAAATCCATTAGGAAATTTTTTTGAAAACCTTTTACGCAAAATAAATTATCACTACATTAATAAATTCAATGAGTGCTGGGTTCCGGATTTTGAGGATTCGGATAATATGGGTGGCAAACTTTCTCATCCTGATAAAATGCCCTCAACATCCGTAAAATTTCTTGGCAGGTTATCTCGTATTGTTAAAGAAAAATCCTTTTCAAAAAGCATTCAATTATTAGTAATCTTATCAGGCCCTGAGCCGCAACGCAGCATTTTTGAAGAGATATTATTAGCTCAATTGCACACTTACGGTGGAACTACCGTCCTCATCAGAGGACTACCCGGAGAGACGGAATCACTAGTTAACAATAAGAAAAACCTTTCCATCTATAATCATTTGTCTGCTACTGCGCTTAATCAATATATAAATGAAGCAACTTTCATAATCAGCCGTTCTGGATACAGCACTATAATGGATTTGATAGGATTAATGAAAAAATGCATTTTTGTTCCTACCCCAGGGCAGTCTGAGCAGGAATACCTTGCTGAATACCTATCTTCCAGAAAATTTTGTTTGAGTTATAAGCAAAGCAAATTCCATCTTGGTGAGGCCATCCGTGAAGCAGCATCTTATAAATTTGAGAATTTTAAACATCCGGGAAATGATCAATACCAAAAAGTTATTACTGACTTAATCAGTAATCTTCTTCTTGTAAATAAACTCCGGAAATAAAACCATGATCAGCTTTTCAATTTAGGATAGTTGAAGAACCAGAATTCTTTGTGTGCCGTTTCAAAATCTTCCCAGCTATCTGAATGTATTTTTATAGCGAATATTCCGCAGGTAGGCATATCATCTATTTTAAAAGTGGTAAGAGAATTAGCAAAATCTGTAACACCGGGATTATGCGCAAAAATGGCTACCGTGTTATGAGTTTGATCTAAACCTGCGGCTACATTGTAAAAAACTGATACCGATGCATTGTATAGTTCCGGAATTAAAACAAGATCATCTTCGCTGTGTTGAAATTCATGTATAAATAACCGGGCTGTTTTCTTTGCCCTTTTCGCCGGACTTGAAATAAAAGTATCGATCTTTATTTTTTCCCTGACTAATCTTTTGGCCATCTCCGGTGCGTCATTTTTACCACGTTCATTCAGGGGACGGTTGAAATCATCGGTTATGTTTTCCCAGCTGCTCTTAGCATGTCTTACTATAATTAAGGATTTCATTTTTTTCAGGTATGAGGTATCAGGTATCAGGTATCAGGTATCAGGTATCAGGTATCAGGTATCAGGTGAGCGAATACAAGATATAATTATAATTACACATTTAAATCTAATTAGTGTCATGTCAACAATAAAATGACGAATAGTTATCTGGATAGTATTACATGATACATTTCCTCCTGATTGCTGATAGCTGACGGCTGATAGCAAAAGCATTAATTTAGTAACGCAACACTCGTTAATATCCCCTGATATTTTTACCTTCCATATAATTCATAAAAGCTTTATTAACTACTTTATTACCACCGGGGGTAGGATAGTTACCTGTAAAGTACCAGTCGCCTGTATTTGTGGGGCATGAATCATGAAGTGACTCGATAGTCTGATAAATAACCTGAATTCCCAAGCCGGTATCTTCCGGAGTGATTAGCTCTGCAATTTTATCAGATATTTCCTGCGTTGTAAATGGTTTATATACCTGCCGGACCACATTTTCAGAATGTAACTGGCTGGTTCTTGACAGTTCCTTACAACGATCATACAGTTCAGTTAATAAGCATTCCTGTTCTCTTTCCTTTAATAATTCCATTGCAGCCCGAAAGGCAATAAAATCGCCCAGTTTGCTCATATCTATACCATAACAATCAGGATAACGTATTTGCGGGGCAGATGAAACGATGATAATCTTCTTTGGTTTCAGTCTTGATAACATTCTTACAATACTTTCTCTTAGAGTAGTTCCTCTTACAATAGAATCGTCGATTACCACAAGCGTATCTACGCCTTTGTGCACAGTTCCATAAGTTATATCATAAACATGCTGTACCATTTCATTACGCCCGGCATCAGCAGTAATGAATGTTCGCATTTTTACATCTTTAATGGCAATTTTTTCAATACGGATATGCCGGTTAATCATTTCAGCAAGCTTTTCATCATTGAAATCTTTGTTCCAGCTAAGGATACGTTGAATTTTGATTGTGTTTAAATAATCTTCCATACCCTTTATCAAGCCTAAAAACGCAACTTCAGCTGTATTAGGAATAAAGGAAAAAATGGTGTTCTTAAGATCATAATTAACGGCTTTTAATACAGCTTCACTAAGGTTGTAACCGAGTTTAGATCTTTCCTTATAAATTTTTTCATCATTGCCTCTGGAAAAATAGATGCGTTCGAAGCTGCAGGCACGTCGTTCTTTTGGTTCTAAAATCTGTTCAATGCTGAAATCACCATTAGCCCTTACTATCAAAGCATGCCCTGGCATTAACTCTTTTACTTCATTTTCGCCTACATTAAAAGCTGTTCTTATAGCCGCCCGTTCTGAAGCAGCTACAATAAGGTCGTCATCAATATAATAATAAGATGGCCGGATGCCATGAGCATCGCGTATTACAAAGCTATCGCCATTGCCCAGCAATCCTGCTACATGGTAACCACCATCAAATAATTTAAAAGATTTTTGAAGTACGGTGCGTATATCCAGTGCTCCCGGGTTTTGCTCATCTTCTTTAACAAGAAAATTATGAAGTACTTCCAGCATAGCTGCAAGGTCGCTTTGACGCTGAAATTCGCCAGGTTCCATATTTAACAGGGCGAAAAGCTCCTCTATATTTACAAGGTTAAAATTGCCTGCCAAGGCAAGGTTTCTTGCCGGGATGGTATCCCGCTTAATAAAGGGATGACAGAAATCCACGTTGTTTCTACCCTGCGTTCCATATCTTAAATGACCTAATAATAATTCACCTAAGAACCTGATGTGGCCTTTCATGAGGCCGGGGTGCTTTTTAATATCCGGCTGATATTTTTCCAGTTCAAGCACTTCTTCAGATATCTGCCGGAAGAGTTCTGCTATAGATTGACTAACATTGCTTCGAATACGATACATGAATGGGTAACCTGGTTCTGTATTAAGCTTTACAGTAGCTACTCCCGCACCATCCTGGCCACGGTTATGCTGCTTTTCCATAAGCAGGTAAAGCTTGTTCAGGCCATATAAAACAGTGCCATATTGTTGAAGATAGTAAGAGAACGGTTTACGTAAACGAATGAAAGCTAATCCACATTCGTGTTTTATTGCATCGCTCATGAGTGAAATTAGGGCGCTAAGGTACGGCGAAATTGCAAAGAATTAAAAGTAAGGACTTAGTGTTCTGAATACAATAACTTATACAAAAAAACCCCCTTAGCCATCATAAGGCAAGGGGGGTATTTAAGGTACTAAATTATAATTTTGATAGGAACAAAGTATCTTGCTACTGGTTTTTCATGAATATTACTGATCTGATTTTTCATGAAATGGATAGGATCTTCATTGGGTATAAGAACTTGGATGTAAGATGCATTGATTAGCCAATAATAGAAAATTTAACCATCATCATTATGCCTATTTAATAACATCTTTTATATTTATCTAAGTGTATCTACTTAATGCCTGTAATTTTTATAAAGAAAACTTGTAATGAATTAAATAAAAGCTACTGAAAATAAAAAACCCCCGTAGTCTTCATAGGATCTAGGGGGGCGGTTTTTCAGTAGAATAATTGGTTTTTCAGAATTGGATTTTACTGGATATTGGTTTTAATCTTTCATTGGAAATTGGATACCTGTAATACGCAAACATCTAATGATTATTATATCTTAAAGTGTTTAATCAGTACTATATTTTGTTTATAAAGGATTCACTTAGTTAGGTTTAGTTTTTATACTTATATAATTATTAATTGTGAATTGCACGGCTTCTTAGAATTAAGTTATGGTCTCATGGCATGGTAATAATTTGTGATTACCATTAATTATAGCAAATCTTACAAGTATGAAGCTGAGCTATTAATAAAATTAACCAGGGAAGCAGAATTTTTTAGCTTTAATTTCTTAAGAATATTATGCCTGTGCACTTCCACTGTTTTAAGCGAAATGTTTAAAGAAGTAGCAATTTCTTTTGATGAAGATCCCTCTTTGATATAATTAATGATCTGAATTTCTCTTTCAGTTAAAGAGTTAATGTTTGGAGAGTCTGGTTGATCTGTTAACAACTGGTCAGAAATAATGTTTTTTATTTCCTCGCAGATAAATTTGTTTCCCCTGTAAACCTCCATGATTGCTTTAATCATTTCTTCCTTTGAAGAGTTCTTGGTAACATAGCCTTTTGCACCCATTTGCAACATCTTCTTTGCATAGGCCGGCTGTGAGTGCATAGAGACGCCTATGATCTTAGAACCCGGCGAGAATTTTCGTATCTTTTCTGTGGCTTCAAATCCTGAAAAAGGAGCCATATTTATGTCCATAAGAATTATATTCGGCCTTTTGTTTTTAGCCACTTCTACAGCTTCTTCAGCGTCACCGCATTCAGCAACAACTTGGAAACGGGGATCGCTGTTAAGAATATAACTCCAGGTTTCCCGTATCAGTTTGTGATCATCAGCAATTAAAATAGTGATTTTATCCATGGTTTTTAGATTTTATTTTTTAGATTTCTAAATTCTTGTAATCTCTCCTTTAGTTATAGGATTGATAGTAATTTTGCGGGTACGGGGAGAAAATTTGAAATTTGAAAAAGAGTGTTTTTTATACTCATCTTCTTACTGCTCAACACTTGTATCCTGTTACGGATTATCTTAAATAGTATCTTACTATTAATACGGTAAATAATTACATTTATTGAGTAAGTATATGGATATTATAATAATTAAGGCATTTATTTTTCTTTGGATCTTTAAACATATTTAGAGAAGGGTAGCGTTCACTTTAAAATTCAACTTAAATTCTGGTATTAGTGAAGCTAGTGTTAAGTCAAGTGTAAAGTGACGCGTTCTGCTATCAGCCGTCAGCTATCAAGAGGAAATACATCATACATTAGCGTCCTGATAGCTGACGGCTGATAGCAATTAATACGGCATTTTATGCTTGACACGACACTAGTTCATATCTGAAGATAAAAAAATAAAGGCTCTAAAAACTAGAACCTTTATTTTTTTTTTAATTTTAAGAGTTAACCCTTATTAGTCTTTCGCAGCATTTGCAAACCATTTGCCTAATTGATTACAGCTTTTTGCCTCATTATCAATCATTATATAGTAGGTTGAAATTTTAGAGCCAAACCATTTCTCAATTGCATCATATTTCTTCTCTTCGATAGCGCGACTGGCAACTTTATTATAATCATCTTTTAAATTCTCACGATGAGGTTCTGAACGGCTTTTAAGATAAACAATGCGAACCCCTTTTTTACCTCTCTCATCCGTAAATGATACAGGTTTTGATATCTCACCTACTTTTAATTTATCAAGCATCAGAGCAAGATCTTTGTCTAACTGATCAATTGTGCAATAGGTGCCATTAGCACATTGTTTCATACCACCTGTAAATTTAGATGTTTCGTCTTCTGAATACCTGGAAACAGCTTCGCCAAATTGCATGGTATTTGAAAGAATAACAGATCTTACAGAATCAAGTTTACTAAGTGCACTGGTAGCTTCCTCATCGGTGATCTGAGGTATTTTAAGAATATGGCGCACTGTTGCATCATCTCCAGATCTGTTTACCATCTGAATAATATGATAACCAAACTTGGATTTGATAACAGGTGATACTTGTCCTTCTTTTAAACGGAAAGCAGCAGATAGAAAGGTAGGATCGGTAGTTTTTTCTGTACGATTTAAATTATATAACCCGCCTTTATCTTTACTACCCGGATCATCAGAATAAAGACTTGCAAGCGTTTCAAATTTCCTGGTACCTGATTCAACCTGTTGTTTATAATCATTTAATTCATCTATAGTATATTTTTCAAGATCGCGACTGACTTTAGGATAGGCTATTATTTCACCAATTTCTATTTCAGATTCATAAAAAGCCAGGCTGTCTTTCGGTATTTTATCATAGAACGCTTTAACTTCCGTAGGTGTTATTTTAACAGTGCTAACAATTTTATTGCGCATCAGTTCAGCAAGTTTGCTTTCTTTAATCGGCTGACGGAAATCTTCTTTTAACTGATAAACAGTTCTGCCTGCCACTTGTTCCAATGCTTCTTTTGATCCAAATTGAGACACAAAGGCGCGAACACGGTTATCAAGCATGCCTTCTAACTCTTCATCACTTACAACCAGTGAATCTTTTTCTGCCTGCATAACCAGGGCTTTCATAGCAAGTGCCTGTTCAAGCATTGCACATTGTGCATTTTCAGGAACCTGTTCTTTCCGTCTTTCAATATCTGCGATTTCATTGGAAATTTCGGAGCTTAAAATAATTTTATCACCTACGATTGCCAGAATTTTATCAGCGACCACTTTTTGACCCGCAGGTATAGTCGTAACCGGAGTTTGAGCTACGGGAGCTGTGGTGGGAGCCTGCGCAAATGTGGCTGCCAGACTTAAGAGGGAAAAACTTAGTAAGAAATAATTTTTCATAATTGTAAGTAGAAATAGAAAGGGCAAGAATTACCAGAAATCAATACAATTCAAGGTTCGTCCAATCTTATCAAATTTATTGAGAACTGTTTAGTTTAATTAGAGGTAACCCGCTTTTAACAAAGGTTTATAAGGGATATTTTTTATCAGCCGCATACTTCCAAAGAAAAAGGGAGAAGGATTAACTCCTTACTCCCTGATTTCTTACAGTGTTCTTTTCACTTCTTCTTCTTCGTAAGCTTCAACAATATCGCCTACTTTAAGATCATTATAATTCTTAATAGTTAACCCGCATTCCATACCGGTAGGTACTTCCTTAATATCATCCTTATAACGTTTCAATGAAGCAAGCTCTGCAGTAGCACCTTCACCTGTAGGATAAACCACTATACCATCGCGGATCAAACGGATTTTAGAATTACGGTTAATTTTTCCATCAATAACCTGACAACCTGCAACCGTTCCCTTATCAAATTTATAAACCTCTCTGATCTCAACATTAGCGACCACTTTCTCCTGTATCTTCGGTTCAAGCATTCCTTCCATCGCACTTTTAATTTCCTCAATGGCGTTGTAGATGATAGAATAAGTTTTAATTTCAATATTTTCTTTTTCAGCAATTTTACTTGCCTGTAATGACGGCCTTACCTGGAATCCTAAGATGATCGCATCTGAAGCCGTTGCTAATAGTACATCACTTTCGGTGATGGCACCTACTGCTTTATGAACTATTCTTACAGCAATTTCTTCTGTAGACAATTTTTGCAATGAATCACTCAGAGCTTCCACAGAACCATCAAAATCACCTTTAATAATCAGATTCAATTCCTTGAAATTTCCTAAAGCAAGGCGACGGCCTATTTCATCAAGGGTAATATGCTTTTTGGTTCGGATACCTTGTTCGCGAAGTATTTGTCCTCTCCGGCTCGCTGTATCCTTTGCTTCACTTTCATCTTCAAATACTCTGAACTTTTCACCGGCCTGGGGGGCGCCATTCAATCCCAGTAATAACACTGGTGTGGAAGGAGGTGCGTCATCAACCCTTTTATTACGTTCATTGAACATTGCTTTAACCCTTCCATAATGCTGGCCAGACACAACGAGGTCACCTACTTTCAAAGTTCCGCTTTGAACTAATACGGTAGCTACGTAACCACGACCTTTATCAAGAGTTGCTTCAATAATAGTTCCGGAAGCTTCTTTATCAGGATTAGCTTTAACATCCAGTATTTCAGCTTCCAATAATATTTTTTCCAGTAACGCGTCTACGTTTAATCCTGTTTTCGCAGAAATCTCCTGGCTTTGATATTTTCCACCCCACTCTTCCACAAGGAGATTCATACCGGCAAGTTGCTCACGAATTTTTTCAGGGTGGGATCCTTCTTTATCAATCTTATTTATTGAAAAGATCATAGGAACGCCAGCCGCCTGTGCGTGAGAAATGGCCTCTTTGGTTTGTGGCATAATAGCATCATCTGCCGCAATTACAATAACGGCTATATCTGTAACTTTGGCTCCCCTGGCACGCATGGCAGTAAATGCCTCGTGGCCCGGAGTATCGAGGAATGTAATATGCTTGCCATTTGGCAGTTCTACTTCATACGCACCAATGTGCTGGGTAATACCGCCGGCTTCACCAGCTACTACTTTTGAACTACGGATATAATCCAGTAATGAAGTTTTACCATGATCTACGTGACCCATAATCGTTACAATAGGGGCGCGGTGTTTAAGGTCTTCCGGATCATCTTCTTCCTCATCATCAGAAAGTTCATCAACATCTTCCAATCCCATAAATTCAACATCAAACCCAAACTCACTGGCTACCAGTTCAATAACCTCAGCGTCTAAGCGCTGATTAATAGACACCATCATTCCGAGGCTCATACACTTACCGATTACTTCAGCATAACTCACATCCATTAGATTGGCCAATTCACTTACGCTGATAAATTCAGTAACCTGCAATTTATTATCCTGCATATCGTCAGCACCCATCTGTTCTGCCATTTCTTCTCTTTTGGCACGACGGTATTTTGCTTTAGGGCTTTTTCCTCTTCCACCTGAGCCGCTCAGCTTGGCCTGCGTTTCGCGTATTTTATCCTGGATTTCTTTCGCATCAATTTCTTTTACTTCACGGCGTGGAGGTCTGGGGCCGGCAGCTCCTGCAGCAGGTCTTGGTGCAGTTGTATTAGGGCCTTTCCGATCATTATTATTTCTTTGGAAATTATTATTTCCAGGAGGCCTTGGCCCACCCTGATTTTGGCCACCCTGTACCTGAGGTGGCCTGGGGCCACCCTGACCCTGGTTAAATCCTCCTTGCTGGGGTGGTCTTTGAAATTGTCCTGGTGGCCTTGGGGGTTGCCCTTGCTGCCCATTTCCAGGCGTTTGTCCCTGCTGCCTGCTAAAAGGTTCACCCTTTTTCTCTACCGGTATTCTTTTCCGTTTTCTTTTTTCATCATTGAGTTTAGGGCGTGTATCATTAGTCAACGGCAATTGTATTTTACCTAATATTTTAGGCCCTTCCAGTTTATCTGCCTTTATATTTTCAATAACGGGCATTTGAGGCCCTTCTGCTTCCAATTCTAAAAGTTCAGGTATGATTATTTCTTCGGGTATAAAAATTTCTTCTACTGTTTCAACAAGTGGCTCTTCATTGAAAATTTTAGGAGCTTCTTCCGGTTTAATTTCTTCAACAGGATTTATTTGTTGAACAGGCTCTTCTATTTTAGCCTGCGGTTCTTCTATTATTGGTTCCGGTTCAACAACAACTTCCTGGATAATTTCTTCAGGTTTCTTTGCTTGAGGCTTACGTGGCCTGGTAGAAGAGTCAATAGTACTTAGATCAATTTTACTCAGAATTTTAGGCCCTTCAACTTCCGGCACTTCCAGGTTTGACAATTCTATTACTTCGGGTTCTTTAACAACCGGCTCTTTAATTTGAGGTATAGCTTCTGGTTTTATTTCAGGTATAATTTCCTGCTTTTCTTCAATTACCGGAACTATAACAGGCTTTTCTTCCTCTTTAACAACTTTTTTAGTTTCTTTCTTAAATACAATCTCTTCCTCATCTCTTTTTTTCTTTGCTTCAACAGATCCCCCTCTTGGCAGATCAATTTGATCACTTTTAATTTTTGCTACCTTATCGCTATTAAACTCCTGTTGCAAAGAACGATACATATCCTCCGTGAGTTTAGACGTAGGCTTCAGATCATCTTTGCTAAATCCTTTTCCCGCTAAAAAATCAACAAGGGTGTCTTTACCAATGTTAAATTCTTTTGCGGCTGCCATAAGGCGTGGTGTAGTAACTTCTGACATTCGTATTTGTAAACTGTTTATTTTATTTTTAATGTAATTGATCATCTGTAAACCCTTACTCATCATATAGCTCCCGGAGGATTTAGCTTTCTATTTGTTCTAATTATTCCCGCAGGTAACCCTTAACCAGGATAAATATCGTGCTTATTCGGCTTTTGATCTAACAAAACTAAATTTTTACCCGGCTGCTTAAATTAAATTATTATATCCTGATCAAATTATTCTTTTTCAAACTCCGCCTGTAATACTTTACGTACTTCTACAATAGTTTCTTTTTCCAAATCAGTTCTCCTTTCTAATTCTTCTGAGGTGAGATTCAACACGCTCCTTGCGGTATCACAACCTATACGTTTCAATTCATCTAAAATCCAGGTCTCAATTTCATCGCTGAATTCTTCCAGATCAATGTCAAATTCTTCCGGTTCTCCTTCTGTATCACGGAAAACATCAATGGAATAACCGGTCAATTCCTGAGCCAATTTTATATTTACTCCTCTTCGTCCGATCGCTAATGAAACCTGGTCAGGCTTCAGGTATACATCAGCATGCATTGTGTCATTATTCAGTTCCATACTGCTGATTTTTGACGGAGTAAGAGAACGTTGAATGAGCAATTGAGTATTGTTTGTCCAATTAATAACATCAATATTTTCATTTTTTAATTCGCGTACGATACCGTGAATGCGACTTCCTTTCATGCCCACGCAAGCACCTACCGGATCAATCCTGTCGTCATACGATTCAACAGCAACTTTTGCTCTTTCACCTGGTTCTCTAACAATTTTTTTAACCACTATTAATCCGTCAAAAATTTCAGGAACTTCTATTTCAAGTAATTTAGCAAGAAAAGATGGATGAGTGCGAGATAAAATTATAACAGGACTATTATTTTTTAAATCTACTTTTTTAACTACGGCGCGGATACTTTCTCCTTTTTTAAAATAATCCTGGGGTATTTGCTCACTTTTTGGAAGAATCAGTTCACCACCCTCTTCATCCAGCAATAGAATTTCTTTTTTCCAAACCTGGTAAACTTCTGCACTGATGATTTCTCCTACTCTATCGTTGTATTTTTTTACAAGTACATTTTTCTTCAGGTCACTAATACGGCTTGCGAGTGTTTGTTTAGCAGCAAGTATCGCACGGCGTCCAAAATCCATGATGTCAACACCCTCATATAATTCCTCTCCTACTTCGAAATCAGGTTCAATTTTAGCAGCATCCTTATAAGCTACTTCGGCTAACGGGTCTACAACTTCACCGTCGGTTACAATCATACGGTGACGGATAATTTCCAGGTCGCCTTTTTCGGCATTTACAATCACGTCAAAATTTTCATCGCTGCCATATTTCTTACGCAGTAATGTTTTAAATACATCTTCAACCACTTTCATCATAGTCGGGCGGTCGATATTTTCCGCGTCTTTAAATTCCTGGAAAGCTTCAATCAGGTTAATACTTGCCATAGCGCATACATTTTAAAAACCCTTACCGGGAATAATCCGAAGGGAATTGTTTAAAAAACTACTTGAATTTTTGCTATTTTTATGTTTTCGAATAAGAAGTTATGTTTGATCACTTCTTTTTTCCTTCCAATTTTTTCTTCAACCATAATACCCTGGCCCGTTGCTGATTCCAGTTTCCCTTCTTTCTTAACGCCGTCTTTTAAAACTATTTCTATATTCCTGCCTATATTTTTCTGATATTGCCTAAGGAGTTTAAGCGGTTCATCCAAACCAGGAGAAGATACTTCCAAAGAAAAGTCGGCACCTGAAAACAGGGAACTTTCTTCCAGTTGCTTGTATAAAGACCTGTTCAATGATACACATCGGTCAATAGTAACACCCTGGTCTCCGTCAATAAACAACTGTATGTTGTTAACCGGCAATATCCTGACTTCTACCAAAAAGTAGCCAGGATCGTTATCAAGCAGACTGTTTGTCATTGATGTTATTTCCTGTATCTGCGTTTCGTTCTTCATTTGGAAATAAATAAGGGAACGGACCCGTTCCCTTTCATTTGATTCTTGTGCTGAAACAAAGATATGATAATTACATTATTCTTTCCAAATTAGCTATTAAATAAACATTAACTACCTCAATATATCAGGATTCTTTAACTTTGGTTTGTTATGCAAGCACTACTGATAATACTGGGTATTTACCTGTCGTACAAATTCATGGTTGATTTTGTTATTCCTGTTTATAAAACTTCTAAAAGAGTTCAGGAACAATACCGGAATATGCAGCAACGGCCGAATGCAAACGGACATGCTACTCAAAATACTTACAAGGCATCCCCGGTAAATGATCCTGCTAAGGCAAGTTCAAAAGATTATATTGATTTTGAAGAAGTGAAGGATTAAGCAATTTTCATAGTCACCTCTATTAATTTTTTAACCACAGAGGAACAGCCGAAGAAAAAACAGAGGAGCACAGAGGCGTTTGATTGATTATGTTATTCTACGAATTCAACCAGGATGTCTTCAATTCTTTCTGAGGATGTGATATAAATTGCCTGAAGATTAACAGACCTGGCGGCTTCTACGTTTGCAAGGGTGTCATCAAGAAAAAGTGTTTCCCGGGCAACCAGTTTATTTTCATTTAATACAAATTCAAAAATTTCTTTGTCGGGTTTTCGTAGTCCCATTTCGTGAGAATAGTAAACTTTTTCGAAACAGGCATCGAGCGTACCTGCAGTGTCAAGCTCTATTTTCTGAAATGCCTGGTGGTGAATGGCGTTTGTATTACTTAGCAAAAAAGTGCCGTAATGATTTTTTAATTTAAGTAAGAATTCAATTCTACCAGGGGGAAAATCAAGAAGCATTGCGTTCCAGGCAGTGATAATGTCTTGCTCTGAAAGATCGGAAGCATAAGTTTTAAGTTGTGATACAAACAATTGAGGATCAATTTTTCCTTTTTCAAAATCTTTAAAGAAGCTGTTTGCATGGAACTGGCTATACAGCTCCTTGAAATCAGCAATGCCCAGGTTAATAAATGCTTGTTCGGTTTTATGATAATCAATATTAAGTATCACACCGCCAAGGTCAAAAATAATATTTCTAATACTGTTGGTATTGATAGGATTCATTGGATGTAATTGGAATTAAGTTAATTATTACCCTTCTTACCGATTAATCAACAGTGGCAATGTTTACCTTATTATCCGCCACGTGTTTTTTAAGATGGTTATATTAAACGCTCAGGAGTGATTAAAATTATCTTTTTAAGTAAGGAAGTAAAGCCTGTTGCCATATCTTATAACCTTCCTGGTTCATGTGCAGCATGTCTTCCAAAAATAGTTCTGGTCTGGCCTTACCGTTAGCATCCAGCATCAGCTTATAAACATCCAGATAAATAACGTTGCTCTGTGTCCACAAGAAATTCTTGATGATCTGGTTGCCCTGAACAACAATAGGAGCAAACTTTTCTCTTGAGGGACTAGGCTTCATTGAAATAAATATGATTGGAACACCCGGCATCTTTGACCGTATCAATTCAAAAAGGGTTTTAAATCTTTCTGAAACCAATTTAGAATCAACGTTCCCGGAAGCGACATCATTCTCACCACAATAAATTACGATCTGTTTAGGTTGATAAGGAAAGATTACATCATCAGCATAATGGATTACATCCGGTAAACCGGAACCACCAAAGCCTCTGTTAATAATGGTATATGCCGGAAACATATTCTGAACATTCTTCCACTTTGTAAAAGAGGAGCTGCCTACAAAAAGTATGGCGTCTTTAGGTGGCGGATTCAGGCTATCCTGTTGTTTAAAGGCCGTAATATCATCATAAAAAGCAGGCTTAGTTGTTTGCGCAAACAATGAAGAAAAAGTGAAAAAGGTAATTGAGAAAAATAAAATTTTGATGATAGACATGTAACTGTGTTTAGATAACAAATGTAGTAATTAGGTATGAGGTATCAGGTATGAGGTGAACAAGGGTGAGGTGGAGGAACGGTAGAACACAGTGCTAATAAAAACAAAGAAAACCGTGTTTCTCTGTGCCTCCCTGTCACCGTGGTTCACCTCATACCTAAAAGTAAGGACTTTCAAATCCAAGTTTCTTCAATCCTTTTTGAATGCGCGGATTGTTCATAAATAATTTCCATAATAATCCTGTACGGTAGTTTTCAATCATAATAATTATAGGGCCCTGATCAATTGCCAGGTGTGACCGGGCATACCAGTTTTCTGTTTCATTGAAGGCATCAACAAATCCATATTCACTCCAGATCTTATCACCGAGATTATTATAAAAATGCCGCAAGGCTTTCATGGAATAATCGGGTGTGTAAGGGAATGCAGAAAGCGCTGCAGTAGGAGTGATCACACCAAGGTCTTCCGTTGGTGAATGAGCACCATAACCCAAGTGATTATCACTTGCAGTAAGTCCCCAGCAATTTTCACCATAGCCTTTAAATTTTTTAGGGTTATCCAAACAGTAAGCATGGTTGATGAGTGTGTGATTTCTATTTTGTTCCCAGTAATCAGCGTATAGATCTTTTAATCCATGAGGGTCTAATCCCAAAAAGGAGTAATGAGAAAAAAACAGGGGACCGCCGAAATCGAAGCCCAGCGGAAGCTTGATGTTATAAAATGTTTTGCCGTTTTTAAAGAAGTTACTTTGTGCCCAACCTCTATGATAAACGGTAACAGGTACCGGGTATCTTTCCGCAGAGGCAGCAAGCACATAAGTGATTAGAGCCTCATTGTAACCTCTTAATGGAAAGTTCATTGCCCAGCCGTTGTTGGGCGACCAGTGCCAGTAAAGCACTTCTTCACCGCCTTTGGTGTACCAGTTCCATTCAATTTCATCCCACATCCAGCCAATCCTGTTCCTGATATCTCTTTCAGTTTGCGAGGTATCATTGAAATATTGCTGTATGCAAAGCAGGCCTTCAAAAAGATAAGATGTTTCTACCAGGTCACCGCCATCATCCTTGCGTCCAAAAGGGATTACCTTACCTGTTTCTCCGTTTAGCCAATGCGGGAATACGCCATGATAAGAATCTGCCTTGAATAAAAATTTTACAATTTTTAATAGACGTTGAGCAGCTTCAGTACGGGTAATCCACTTTCGTTCTGTTGCAACAATGATAGCCATAAGACCGAAGCCTGACCCACCGGTTGTTACCACTTCATCACCATAATCAAAAGAGGTATTACTGCGTTCCCTTGCCAAGCCACTGACCGGGTGCGCATAATCCCAGAAATATCTGAAGGTTTGCTTTTGCACCAATTCAAGCAGGGCTGTATCTGAAAGATGTAGCGGTCTTTGGGTGGCATGGAAGTCAGGAAGTTTTTCCGCAACCCGCTTTTGGCTTTTTTGAGCAGTTAGTAACAGAGGCAGGATTGATAATATAATAACAAAGTATCTCTTTTTCATTTTTGAAGAAGAATTTTCAGGATGGAGAGAATTAACAAACCGGCCGTCAGTTATCAGCTGTCAGCAATCAGGAGGAAATGTATTAGGTAATAATACCCTAATAGCCAACCGTCATCTTATAGTTGACATGACACTAGTGTTAAGTTAAGTGTAAATTGACGTATTCGCTATCAGCCGTCAGCTATCAGGTATCAGGAGGAAACTTATTACACATTGATCTGCTGACTGCTGATAGCTGACGGCTGAAAGCAGAACGCGTCACTTTAGAGTTAACTTAACACTAGTGCCATGTCTAGCATAAAGTTTCGTACTCCTTGTTATCAGCTGTCAGGTCGCTGTGTGATGTATTTCCTCCTGACAGCTGACAGCTGATAGCAAATAACATGAAATTTATGCATGACACGACACTAATTAGTAACCCGGATTTTGTTTAAGGTTTCCGTTGCTAAGATCTATTTGCGGCTGAGGAATAGGGAACAATTCATTTTTTCCATCTACAAAACTTTTTCCTTGTGCTCTAAGTATTTGTCCTGCTTTTCCTTGCCTTACAATGTCAAAAAATCTGTCATGTTCCATTGCTAATTCCACACGGCGTTCATGCCAGATCGTATCACGAAGTGCTGCTTGTGACAAACCTGTTATATTTCCTAATCCTGCACGCTGCCTTATTTTGTTAAGGCTGGCAAGCGCCTCATTAGTTTTACCTAATTCGTTTGCTGCTTCTGCATTCAGTAATAGAACCTCGCCGAACCTAAGGATACGAAGATTCTTAGGTAGCTTGTCGTTATTACCGCAATTGTCTTCCAGTGTACGGCTATGGTATGCTTTATAATTATAGCGCGAATTTTCTACAGAATCCTGGCTGGGCACCCGGAATCCATCCCATAAAACCGTTCCCTGCGGAGAAGGATTGATAAAAATTATAGTACCGTTTTTACGCTTATCATTGGGTTCATAAGCGTTTGCCAGGCTTAACGAAGGGTTATTAAAACCGAAGCCAAGGTCCTGCCATCCTCTTTTACCCCCGGCCCGAGGTCCCTGGCTTACCGCATACACGTTAATAGCAGCATCACAGGACGCATTCTTGCCGGTTTGAACTTCAAATATTGATTCAATGCTGTTTGCACCAACCTGGCGCCAGATATTTTCGTATTGAGGCAGCAGGTCATACTGTCCGGATTGACCTGATATCACTGAATTCGTTAAATCGTAAGCTTCCTGCCATTTCTTTTGATAGAGGTATACTTTTGCCAGTAAGCTTTGTGCAGCACCTTTAGTAGCCTTGCCAACGGCAGTTTGACCTTTTACCGGCAGGTTATTTACACCAAACTGCAGGTCATCAATAATAAACCGGTAAATGGAATCTTTTGAAGCCCTTGTTTGAAATTCCGCACTATTAGCTTCCTGGGGAGAAGGCACACGATCTATTTTTGGAACACCGCCAAAAAAACGAACCAGGTTGAAATAAAGATACGCTCTTATAAATTTCACTTCACCAATCAACCTGTTTTTTGAAGCATCATTCAGAGGGCTGGTTGGTAAATAGGTAAGCGCCTGGTTGGTGCGTGCTATGGCCTGGTAATAACCTCTCCAGATACCATTAACTATACTGTTATTGGCACTTAAAGTAAAATTATCAACTTCCAGGGCAGGACCATAATCGGTAGGACTGCTTCCTTTATCAGCATCATCAGAAGCAACGTTGGTTAAAATTATATAGCTTAAACTATGTACATCCGGTCCTCCAAAGGCATCTCCTAACCACAAACTATTGTATACACCGTTTGCCAGATTAACAGCAGCGTTTGGATCGGTGCCGATTACAGCGTCTGTCAGTTCACCTTGCGGAGCATTATCCAGGTATCTTTTACAAGAAGTGACGAGTAATATTATTAAAGATATAACTGCAAAAGCGGTTATTGATTTTTTTATAAACTGTGAGTTCATGTACTATTTTTTAAAAGTTAACATTCACGCCGAAAGCGAATGTGCGCGTGGTAGGATAAGCGTTAGTCTCAATTCCTGAATCAAGAACTCCTGCCGGAAGTTCCGGTGTAAAACCTGAATAGGGAGTTGCTGTAAACAGGTTCTGTGAAGTAAGATATACCCTGATGTTCGAGATCCTGGCTCTTTTCATAGCGGTTTTAGCCAGCGTATAACCTACTGTTAGATTGTTTAACCGGAGAAATGATCCTGACTCAATAAAGTAGGTAGATGCCGGAATATTTCCTGAAATAGTATTTGGATCAGTTAATGAAGGACGGTCTGTTTTCCATCGTTTATTCGCATATGATGCTTCAATATTATCGGTAGACTCATAACGAAATGCCTTCTTGCCATTGTATACTTTGTTACCGGCATTTCCGAAAAAATCTGCCGACAGATCAAAATGGTTAAAGTTAAAACCGGAATTGATACCATAGTAGAACTTGGGCTGATAAGATCCTGCGAAAATCCGGTCTGCGGTCTGGTCGATTTTTCCATCTCCATCTGCATCCAGGTATTTTAAATCACCGGGTTTAGCAGCAGGTTGAATAACTGCACCGGTTTTACTTTTATAATTATTAATTTCTTCCTGTGTCTGGAATACACCTAAGGACTGAAGCACATAAAAACTTCCTATAGGTTGCCCGTTCGTTGAGTAGGTAGTAAATGATTGTTGACCTACACCACCTCCTCTTAAAGGTTGTCCCTGGTTAAGGCCTATGATTTGATTTTTGTTGAAAGTAATGTTACCACCTATGGAATAAGAAAAATCTTTTTGAATATTATCTTTCCATCCCAGGTTTATCTCGATTCCTTTATTGCTGAATGAAGCTGCATTGGTAATAGAAAGCTGATCCGGATCACCAAGTATACCTGGAATTGTAACGTTCACTAAAGCATTCTTTGTTTTCTTATCATAATAGGTTATTTCTCCTGTTAATCTTCCTTTGAAACTGGTAAATTCAAGTCCCAGGTCTGTTTCTTCGGTAGTCTCAAATTTTAAGTTTTTATCCTTAATTTGTTCCAGCGCGGTACCTAAAATCGGCCGTCCGCCGAAAAAATAAGGAATGTTGGATGTTAATGTATTGATGAATGACGAGCTGGCTATCTGGTCGTTGGCAACCCGGCCCCAGCTTGCTCTAAGCTTCAGAAATTGAAAAGCATTTTGATTGTCCATGAAGTTTTCTTTACTTATCACCCAGGCAGCACCAACTGCCGGTGAAGCCAGCCACCTGTTTGCTTCCGAAAACAAAGAAGATCCTTCATATCTTATAGAAGCAGTGACCAGGTATTTCTGATCAAACCCATAATTCAAACGGGTGATATAAGAGAGACGGGTTATAAGCTGGCCTGAATTTCCGTTGATAGCTGTATTAGGGTCACCAACATTTAAATACCAAAGATCGCGGGAGGCAGGAACGTTTTGTCTTTGTCCTGTTACCGACTCACTTCTATACTTTTCAGTTAATGCACCTACTAAAAGCGATAGATCATGACGATCGAATTTTTGGGAAAAAGTAGCCGTGTTATCCCATATCATACGTGCAGCATTATCCCTGGTAAGGTTGAGCTGGCTCAGGTCTCTTCGCTGATTGCCACCTGCTACCGTAAAAGTGGAAGAGTCAGCACTATACTGGTAAGCATATTCTTTTCTGTTGTCAAAAGAGAGATCAATATTTCCGGACGAGCGTAATTTTAAGAAACTCCACGGAGAATAATCTACACTGACATTTCCCTGTAAGCGATTTTGAATAAGCCTGTTATTCGTTTTATCAAGAGTAAGTACAGGGTTACCGACATTACCAAAAGCGGATGTGTTACCGTACTTGTTACCAACTTTAGAAGGAATCAGCGGGTTAGCACGGTATGCATTATTATACACGCCCAGTGTTGCAAGATTTACATCCTGCGTAATTCCCTGGCTAAAAGATATCTGTGAGCTAACCTTCAGTTTCGGACTAAGCGTATATATATTGTTGGAACGGATTGTATATCTCTCATAGTTGTTATTTTTTACTATGCCTTCATCTCCAAAGTACCCGGCGCTAAAATAATATTTTACAGATTCGGAGCCGCCTGAAACGGCCACATTATGGCTCTGTTGCAAGGCATCTCTTAAGATGGCGCCAAACCAATCGGTAGTCCCGCTATTTGCAGGAAACGTAGCAGTAGGAGCGGCGTCTTTTAAGTAATCAAGGTATTGTGTTGCATCGGCCATCTTAACCTTGTGTGCTACCTGCCTTACGCCGACATTACCATTATATGTTACCAATGGTTTTCCGTTCTTACCTTGTTTAGTAGTAATTATTATAACACCATTACCAGCTCGCATACCGTATATAGCTGCTGCAGAAGCATCTTTCAATACTTCTACGCTTAGTATGTCAGTGTTATTAATATTACGGATATCGGTAGTAAGAACACCGTCAACTACATACAAAGGATCGGCTCCTGCCAGCATAGTGCCTGTTCCACGGATTCTTACCACAGGTTGTGAATTTGGCGCGCCCGAGCTTATTATCTGAACACCGGCGGTTTTACCCTGCAAAGCCTGGGTAGGTGTTTGTACAGGCTGCTTAGATAATTCTTCGCCTTTTATACTCGCTACTGCTCCCGTTAAATCTCTTTTACGTTGAGTGCCGTATCCGACTACTACAACCTGTTCCAACGCTGTTGACACTGCACTAAGATTTATATTCAGAGAAGTTTGATTATTAACGGAAACTTCCTGTGTTTCAAAACCAACGGAAGAAATGATCAATGTGCCATTGGTTGGCACAGAAATTTTAAAATTTCCATTTTTATCCGTTGAGGTGCCGGCCGAACTTCCTTTAATGGCAATGCTTACACCGGCAAGTCCTTCACCTGATGCAGAAGTGATTCTACCGCTCACTGTAGTATCTGCAATAAAATAAAAAGGATCGTAAATAACCGTCGGTTTATCTGCCAGTGAATGTTCATTAGCTGAAACATCCATGCTATGAAAGCAAACAATGAAGGCAGTGAGTGATAAACCGCAGAGCAGCTTTGAAAAAATTTTTCCGGATACCAGGTAAAGCAGGTAATTATTTTTCATATATCATTAGATTGAAGAATGATAAAGATACCCTGATAAAAGTGGTGATAAATGATTTATTTTAAAACGATAGTAACTTGTATACTGTAATAGAGTGCAGTTTATAAACCACTTGTAATTGGCTTTTTGGTTGTATTAAATAAGTTTGTTGGTTCATGCGATGTTATAATAATGAATTTCTGTTTCCTTGTGTATAGGTTTTAATTGAGAGATAACATAAGTGAGTTAATAATTTCCTGTATAATAAGTTAAATGGTAAGTAAGGTGCATAGAACAGTTTCTTCGCTATTGAAGCAATCTGCATCAACAGGTTTATTGTGGCAGAAGAAAGCATCGTTAAAAGTATTTAACTAAAATATCAATGTTCTGGAGTAATTTAAATAAACAATAATTTGAACTCCTTCGCTGCTTGCATTCTTAATTAAATTACAACTCGGATTTATCGAAATCAATGATGGGGTTTATTTTTTATATATTAATCTATTTTTTCTATTTTTGCCATCCTTTCAGGTGCTATAGAGCTCTTGAGGGCCCATAGCTCAGTTGGTTAGAGCACCTGACTCATAATCAGGGGGTCGCTGGATCGTGCCCAGCTGGGCCCACTGAAAATCAAGCAGTTATGAAGTGAAATTCGTGGCTGTTTTTTATTTGCAAGTAATTTGCAAGTGGAATTGGAATAAGGCTTTTTCCTTTCTTATCTTTATTTTACTTTATTTAAACTTCCAATTATATATGGAAGAAAAAAGCACCACGGCCAAAGCATCCCAAACAAGACCTGGCAGCGCAGCAGGCGTTTAAAAAAAACTTCCTGATGCAGTGCCAGCCACCTTTGTAGAAGCACAAGACCCCAGGCCGGTCAGGTTATTTTTTGAAGACGAGGCACGCTTTGGCAGGATTAATATTGTAGGCAGGTGCCGGGTAGCAAAGGGGTCACGTGCAGTAGTGAGCCAGCAGATGGTCAGGGAGTACATCTATGCTTACACAACTGTGTGTCCTGAAACGGGAGAGAATTATTAGATCATAAGTCCTGTAAACAATACACAGGCAATGAATATATTTTAGCAGCCTTTTCAAAAGCATATGGTCATTACCGCATAAGTATGTGTCTGGATGGAGCAGGATGGCACATCAGTAAAAGTTTAACATTGCCTGAAAATATTGAATTTCTACGATTGCCCCCTTATTCACCTGAACTTAACCCAACCGAACATATCTGGGATTATATAAGAGACCAAAAAAAGTTTAATAACTATAAATTCAAAACCCTGGACGATGTTGAAAACCAATTGGCACAAACGCTCAAAGAGCTGAATGAAGAAAAAGATGTCTTAAAATCAATGTGTAGTTTTAACTGGCTTACTTAATTATCTTGATAACGGTTTGGTATAAGTGGATTTTCTTGCCACTTGTTCATCATCCTTTTGAAGTTCATGGTAGCCACTGATGATTTTTTCTTTTGTTGCTTTGCGGGCCTAGCTTTTATTCTTTGGTGATGCCTAAAATGTTGTGCGATCAGTAAGGTCTTCAGCGTCTTCGTATAAGTTTGCCGTAGTTCGAGGCCTTTATTTATTACCGCTATCTATTTTTTTATCATTTTTCTGTGCAGCTTGCTATCGATCGGATAGGTGATGTTTTCCTCCTGCCCATTAGTATCGGTTGTGGCTTCTTGCTGCTGGCAATCTTTACCGTTATACGGATGCTTTCTTTAAAACCAGTTTAATCCCCTCCTGGCCAATGTGGTTTCTAAAATGTACCAATTCACTTGCCTCACAAGACACTGTGTAGGTATATGTTTTTTCTCCGCTAAAATAGCGTTAGTAGATATTCTTAAACAATTGTTCCACCATATTATAATCACTAATGTTTCGGAGGTGTTTGAGCAACAGCAGGGATACCATGTACCGTATTGATTTTGCGGTATCTGCCTAAAGTACGACAACCTCAACACATATAACAGCAATTTTATAAACACTTTGTGGCAGCAGAAGCCTTCCGGCTGGCGCAGCGCTTTGAATAATCTCTATTGATTTCCATCTTTTACTCAAATTTTTTTTAGCAATACTCTAACGCAGCTTATTTAACGGCTTCACCGGCGTATTGGTATACCTGCTCCATAATGTGCCGAACATTTTCGCCTATTCCATGTATGGAAGACCCGCCATAAAGACCGGGAAAATAAAGGCCATTAATTTTGGACAGGCCATCATGATGTTTGGGATACCCATCGCCGGTCAGTATAGGTAATTGAATATAGTTATAATCATTACTGAAGCCACAAGCCCAGACCACCGATCGGATATTTTGTTCCGTTAAGTTGAGTGTGAGGATAGAAGGATCCCAGTACCCCATTTGGTCGGTCGCATCATTGCCATCGAAGTCCGGCAGCGGAACAAGCATTTCATTTTTTATTATGTACTCATCTATGATGGCTTTCACTTTTGCTGAAAAATCATCGGCATATTTGATATGCTCAGCTACATCCAATTGAAAATGCAAATCATGTCCTTCTACATTTTCCAGCCTTCCCAATAATGTAACACCACGCTTTGCGAGCGCCTGCAAGCTGATAGAGGGCGGCGCATTGAAATCCGGTTTGAGCCCATATCTTTCCATCATCACTCCAAAGAAGCCGGCATCGATCACCCAGTGATAAATATCTTTTCCGCGATAGACGGCCGGTATGCGTCCGACGAAACTGGTTGACAGGTACACTTTTCTGCCTTCATTGTTGAGGTCTTCCGCAATCTGGCTACCGGATTGGGCGCTGCCGATCACCAGAACAGCTCCTTCAGGCAACTGTGCCGGATGCCTGTACGCTCCCGCATGCAAATGCCTGATGCCGGAAGGCATTTTATTTGCCAGCGTCGGGATTTTCATCAAGTTCATCGATCCCGATGCGATGATCACTTGACGACTGCGATAACAATTGCAACAACCATCCTCTGAAACCGCCACATAGAAAATACCTTCCTCATCATTGCATGTAACAGAAGTGACTTTTGCGTTTTCCCTCACAGGCAGCTGATACCTGTACACATAATCGGTCAGGTAAGCAGCGAACGCAGGTGCGCCCTGGTGGCTCTCGGGTTCATCTCCCTCATATGTGTCTCCGGGCAGCGTTGCATAACAGTTAGGCGATGTGAGCCAGAATGCATACCATCGCTGTGAAATCCATGACTCCGCAATTTTTCCTTTTTCGAAAACGATATGGCTTAAATTGTTTTTTTTCAAATAATAACTTGAGGTTAGACCCGCCTGGCCCGCACCTACAACAATTACATCCAAAACAGAATGGATCATAATTTCAGGTTTAGTAGTGAATGACTATTTTTTACATTTAATCACGTATCATGATTATGGTATTGTTGTGAGGACTGCACCCGATCTCTTAATAGGCACCCATCACTTTAATTAGTTTAGTGAACCCCTCTATGACTCCACAGATTCTGAAAGTGCTGGTTTTCTTTACCCAATGACGCAAAAGTCCCTTCGCCAACGATGCTGCCGTTATCCAATAAGTATATATAATCAAAATGCTTTAGCAGGTCCAGCCGGTGGACGGAACAGACAATAACTTTATCACGGAACTCCCTAAAAAGCTTGGCATATATCAATGCCTCCGTTTTAAGGTCAACGCTGCTTGTCGGCTCATCCAATAAAATTATTTCGCTTGATTTGGCTGCAAGAATTCCTCTTGCCAAGGCCAGCCGCTGGCGTTGTCCTCCCGATAATTTTGCACCCTTCTCATTTAATTTCAACTCCATCCCTTCGGGAAGATGTTTTACCACTTCACTCAGGTGTGCCACCTCGCAAACTGCTTCCAAAGTTTCTTCGTCTATGGGTAAGCCCAGTGTAATGTTGTAACGAATCGTATTATCGAAAATTTCCGGCTCCTGTGGAAACAAGGTTGTGACATCCTCAAGCGGTTGAAGGTTGTCGAAAACCCTATTTTGTACCCGGATGGAACCTTTGCTGTTTGAGTAGAGCCCCCGCAACACTTTCATAAGCGTCGATTTTCCACTGCCGCTTTCTCCAATAATTGCAATACTCTGCCCCTTTTCAAGCTTCATTGAAATGTTATGGAGCGTTTGTGTTCTTTTCTCTTCATGGTAAGAGAAGTTCAGGTGGTCTATATACATTGATTGCCATTTTGGAAGTTTTTCGCCTCCATCGCGCAACGTGTCTGGATTAGACCAGTCACGTTCGATATCCTGTGCTGCTTTAACGCTGGCATAGGAATGAATGATGTGGTTGTATTGCCAGGTTATGTCGTAAAAGACGCTGTTGAATTGAAACACATAACCCAATAGCGTAACTAGGCCGCCCACATAAAATTCAGAAGTATAATTATGATGTTGCAAAACATAACCGATCGTGATGACCGCGAAGATAAGCGCAACGAAGAAATCGGTAATGGTCCATTTCAATTCATGCAGCCGGATGTATTTATGGTACGGCTGCCTCACCTGTTCAAACTCGCTATCAAGATGGGCAATTGTTCTTTTTTCCAACCGCAGTGTAACAACGGTTATGATGTTGGACAGGATATCGAACAGGGAAGCAGAAACCTGATTTTCTTTTTCATGAGTTTGTCGTAAGTGATGGATCAGCGGTTTGTCTATCCGCACCACAATGAATATCAAAACAATACCGAAACACAAACTTATCGAGCCAAAAAGGGGAGAAAAATAAAGGATCGCGGCAAATGAAAAAATGAATTTCGTCAGCGTTTGAAAGTAGGTAAAGCCGTTCTGAAAAAAAGTCAATAAATTATCGTGTGCCCGTTTTATCTCGCTGATGATGGCTCCGCTGTGATGGTTCTCATGCCAGGTCAACGGAAGCTGCAGTATCCGGCGGAACTTCTCGAAAAGATAATTTTTGCCCAGGTTAAAAGCCAGTTCTTTTTCTGCGATCTTAGCGGGAGTTCTAATCAAAAGCTCAAGAATGTTCGTAAAAAAGAATACCACAACATAAATCCAGGCGATGCTAAGCACTTCCCTGCCCCGGGTCAGCAAAGAGTTCACAAACCATCCATAAAGCCAGGGTCTGAATGCATGAATCAGGGCGATCAACAGAAAGGAGCAATAAGTAAATTTGAAGCGCGTCCGATAGCTTCCTAAATATTTATAACATATCCTGAGTAAACTAATGTATGGATTGTTCATGCTATTCAGTTTAACTTTTGCCCCACTTTCTTCCTTTGACCTACACGTTTTGTTACCAAAACAGAGGCCGCCACTTTTTTTTATCGATCCAGAACGAAAAAATCTCTTTACGTACGTCAAAAAAATCGTCCTGCCTCCAGGAGGAATGCACATCCGTGCCGTAACGTTTCTTCAGGTTGCCGGTATTCATCACAGTGGTCTGTTCCGGCACCATTGTCCGGATACCGGCGGCAAGTGCGAGACTGGCCGACAGATGAATGTCTTCTCCCATGTTCATGTTCGCAGGCCATTGCCCCCAGAAATAACGCAACCATTCTGTACGGATGAAGTAGCTGTTGCAACCATAGTCCACATATCGGTCTGCAGGACAATAGTTGAATTCATCGTCGGAGAGGCCGTCGCCGATAAAATATTGCCTGTGGTGCTCTCCCTTCCAGAATTCCGGCGTGTAATCGTCAGGTGGGATCATTCGTCCTGAACACGAAATAACGGACTGAAAACGGTCCACCTTAGCGAGGCATGTTTCCAGCCACATAGGGCCCGGCAGCACATCGTCATCCAACATCAGCAGGTATTCGGTATCCACAAGGGCTGCCAGCCCGTACCGCCCGAAGTATTTCAAATTCAATTCTGATTGGATATGAAAGATCTCTGTGGCCTCCGACTTGTATTCCCCGATCAACTTCGCAACGTTGATATGGTTTTCATTTTGCAGGACGATGATCGCATGTGGCAGTATTGTCTGTTCCAGCACGCAAAGCAACTGCTCCCAAAGGTAATGCCGCTTCCATACCGTAATGATGACGGTAACCGGTGCGTTCCCGCTGCTGTTGTTTCTATGTTGGTGTTCTTTCAATACCATGTTTTATAAGCGTCAATGAGGTGTTATTTAATTGGCGTTCCTTCGTAGCCGCCCGGACTCTTCCTGATTGGTTTTTTCGAAGGACCTCAATTCTATTTTTTTCTTCGCCCCGAAATTGTGCGTCAACCTGATGGAGAACGTCCTTGTCTCATTCCGCTCCTTAAATCCGTTGGCCTGGTCAAGGTATCGCACGTTCACTTCATAATTCGATGTGTATGAAATATCAGTCAAGTTCAGCGACAAAGATGTCTGCTGACTCAACGGCAGCTTCAGCCCCAGCGACAAATCAAACATGTCGTCGAACTGAAAAACGCCCACGATATCCTTTGACGTGTACAAGCTGCTCACTTCCAGTTTGTAGCCGCGCTTTTTCGAGAGCGAGAAAACCAGGTTAGCCTGGTCGTAAAAGCGCCAGGTATTGAAACGCACCTCCTTGTTCTGGAGCAGCGACTCATTGGAGCGGTGCGCTAAGTACAGGTAATGGTTGAAGTCCAGAAAATCCGTGATGCGCATAGGTGTGTACGCATCAAAGCCGTAAGAAAAGGTCTTTGGAAAGTTATACTGCGAATCCACGGTCAGTCTCCGCGCATAATCCTGTATCGTGATATTGCTGAACCTGTCCGACGTTGCATTGTAGAACACCGAAGCATAGTACTTGCCCCTGAACAGGTGGCTGAGTGAAAACGAATGCGTCAGCGCCGGTTGCAGGAAGGGATTGCCTGTCAGGTAATAATTAGCAGAAACAAAACGCTGGAAAGGGTTCAGTCGCCAGTAGTCGGGACGGGAGATCCTTTTGTTGTAAGAAAAATTAAACTTGTTGTTTTGGTTCAGATCGTATTGCATGAATACGGTAGGAAAGAGCCGGAAATAGTCGTTATGGTTGGTCTGGTTCAGCGTCACCGACCTCGCTTCCGTGGTGGTATTCTCCGCCCGCAGCCCCCCATAGAGTTTTATTTTCCTGAAGTCCTTGTTGAAGCTCAGGTATGCTGCCTGCGTCCGTTCTTCGTATTTAAAAACATTCGATCGCAATGGATTGCGTACAAAGACGCTATTGACGCTGTCTCTGAAATCAAAAGGGTTGTCTGTTGTGATGAAAGTGAGCTTGGCGCCGGCATCCATTTTCACGCCGCCTTTCAAGAGCTTGCTGAAATCTATCTTTGCGGTTGTAATGTGAATATCCTGGTCCGTACCCACAAGGAGTGCCGACCACCCCATCGGGGCACCGTCCTTGTCGAAAGAAATGTTGCGGAAGGTCTGTCCCGAACCCGATTGATAGATCGTATGGTCTGCGTTGAGCCGCAGGCTGCCCCCGATAGAATCGAGCTTCAGCGTATAGTTAACCGTTCCTGAATACAGTGATATGTCATTGGTGATGATGGACAAGGAACGCTGTGAAGAATCCGGCGCTGCAGTGGTGCCGAAGATAAAAGCATTGGTCAGGTTCCTTGCCCTGGAATCATTGTTCATACCTTCGAATCCTATAACAAGGCTACTTTTTTTTGAGATGTCGTAAAAAAGATTTGTGGTATAGCTCACTGCCGTTGTCCTTGTCTTCCTCGTTTGATCAAGTCGCCAATACACCGGTGGTTGCGCGGTGAAATAGTTGAAATAATCTTCTTCCATACTTCTGTAATTGCCTGCCGTAAGGTTTATATTGGCGGTAATGAGGATCTTGTCGCGCTTGTAGTTCAGGTTAAGCGAGTTCAGGCTCCGGGCATAAAAACCCTGCTGGTACTGTGCCGAAATAGAACCCGTAAAACCTCTTACGAGTTTTCTGTTTGTTCTGATGTTGATGATGGAAGCACCTTCTGCATCATAGCTGGCGGGAGGATTGTAGATGACTTCGATGCTGAGGATATTGGCCGCAGGCAGGCTTCTCAGGTAGTTAGCCACATCAGCAAAAGACAGGTGTAACGGCCGGTCGTCCACGTACACGATCACGGTTTTTCCGTTCACCAAAATTTCTTCCCTTCCTGTAACGATCACGCTGGGCGTATGCGGCAGGGCATCCCATACACTGCCGCCAGAGGCAACGGGACTTGCTGCGATATTAAATACGAGCCGGTCGATCTTTCGTTCTATCAATTTGATGCCCGTAGACACAACCACTCCCTGCAAAACGGAAGGCTCACGCTCGAGCGTAAGCATGCCCATGTCATATACACTGTTTATGGCATGCACCACGGTATTCCTGCTTCGAAAACCGATGAGTCTCAGTGAAATGATATGGTCGCCAGCAGCAGGAAGCTGCAGTTCGAAATCTCCCACGGCATTGGTTACTACCGTAGTTAGGGGCTTTAACAGCTGCGTATCTTTAGGCGCTCCCGCCTGCACGGTCACGAATTCGAGAGGTGTATGCAGCGAATCTGCTACCACCTTCCCCTTCACCGTAACCTGCGCATTAGCAAAATGTAAAAAAAGGAGCATAAGTCCGGCTGCGAGCCCCCTGATCAAAGAAAACTTCACTTTCATATCGAAATAAATTTAGGCATTTGTTGACATACATCCTGTAATTACATTTTAAATTATATCTGTTTCTTCCATTCTTTCCGCACCTGCCAGTACCTGGAGAGGCGCATCCGGACCCGCAATGGCATTTGTAAGGATATCGAGAAAAACAGTTTTCATTGCATCCACCGTTTCCTTTTGCAACAGGTCGGTGCTGAACTCGAAGGCGCATTCCACGATATTACCTTTTTGTGTAGCGAATAAACGCAGGTCGATACCATGAAAATACTCTTTATCATAAAGACTTCTTTCTTCGGATATCTCCAGACCGCCGGATAGCGGCCTTTCTTCAAAAGACACATTGTCGAATGAAAAGCTGGCCTGATAAAGCGTGTTTCGTTGGTCTTGTGCCGAAAGCACTTCCTCCACCACCATCTGGTACGGCACATCCTGATGCTCGTAAGCTGCGAACGTGGTCCGCTTTACATTTTTTAAATACTGGCGGAAGGTGGTGCTTGCAGCTATTTGCATCCGCAATACAACCGTATTGACAAAAAGCCCGATCAGCGGCTCCACCTCAACATGGGTCCTGCACGCCACCGGACTTCCGATGCAAATGTCTCTTTGTCCGGTGTACTGGTGCAGCATTAAGGCATATACTGAAAGCAAGATGTTGAACAGCGTAGTCTCCTGCTCGAGTGCCATTTTTTTCAGATTGCCCGTAAGCTCTTCATACAGCCGGAAATTTACAAGGCAGCTCGGGCCGGAAACTTTGTCCGTACGTTGGTGATCCAAAGGCAGCTGCAGAACGGGAGCGTTGCGGAGTTGCTGCTTCCAGTATGCCACACGTTGAAGGAATATACCGGCATAGCTGCGCTGCCACCGTGCATAATCGGCATATTGAATATCCAGCGCAGTGGTTTCTATATCCTGGCCCTGGTCCAATCGCTGGTAATACTGCCACAGCTCCCGTTGAAATACCGCAGCCGACCAGCCATCGAAGGCGATATGGTGAACAATGAACCAGGCAATGTGCTCTTCCGGATTTATGCTAATAAGGTAGGCCCTGAGCATGTAGTCGGAAGAAAGGCCAAATTCGCGCAACAACAGAACATGCAGTAAGCCGTTCAAGTTGTTGGTGTGCACTTCTGCGTCCTGCACGTGGATGTGCTCCAGTTTCCATTGTTGGTAGTCTTTTACATATTGCAGTGGCTGTCCTTCTTCTTCACTGATGATGGTGCGTAAAACATGGTGCCGCTCTACAATGGCTTTAAGGCTCTTTTCCAGTGCTTCAATAT
>JAABUN010001305.1_pt1 | contig 56450 bp, 34 predicted proteins | sample 5559311 | NCBI WGS metagenome assembly JAABUN01 (sample SAMN10711877, study PRJNA513370) | rock metagenome | isolation source: Antarctica rocks | place: Antarctica: Victoria Land, Siegfried Peak sud
AATGTGGTACCGGAAAGTAACATTATGGAAGAAAGCAATATTGTGCCGGGAAGCACTATTATTGAAGATAGCAATGTGGTACCGGAAAGTAACATTATGGAAGAAAGCAATATTGTGCCGGGAAGCACTATTATTGAAGATAGCAATGTGGTGCCTGAAAGTAACTTGGGAGAGGAAAGCAACATGATACCGGAAAACATCCTGATATCAGGTGAAAAAAAACCGGTAGTTGAAGACAAGGCTTAAGATTTCTAATTCAATATATCAGATTGATAAAAATCTTATAGCACTTTCATGTCAATTGTTGTTATAACAATGAGATGTAATTTTAAAAATCAAAATTCTTGGCTGATAAATCAGTATTTGACACTAAACAACAGTTAGTTAGTAATTAGTAAAATCTTCTGTTAGTTTTATTTTTATTTCATTGTACAAACACTTAATAAAACCAATCTATATGCCACATTCAACGCTTGCAGTAATATTAGGAGGAGGAGCAGGAACCAGGTTATTCCCGCTTACTGCCAGCCGCAGTAAACCAGCGGTTCCCATCGCAGGTAAATACCGGCTGGTAGATATACCGATTTCTAATTGCATCAATTCGGGAATCAATAGGATGTTTGTGCTAACGCAGTATAATTCAGCTTCCTTAAACCGGCATATAAAAAACACCTATCATTTCAGCGCTTTCAGTTCTGCGTTTGTAGATATTCTTGCAGCTGAGCAAACGCCAGATAATCCAGCCTGGTACCAGGGCACTGCTGACGCGGTAAGGCAAAGCCTTCGGCATATAGGTCCATTCGATAGTGAATATATCCTGATCCTATCCGGTGACCAGTTATATCAAATGGATTTTCAGGCAATGCTTGATAATCACAGAGCTCTGGGAGCTGATATAACTGTTGCAACTATACCGGTAAATGACCGGGATGCACCGGATTTTGGTATTATGAAAAAAGATGAGGAGGGATACATAACTGCTTTTATTGAAAAACCACAAATAGGCCGTGAAGACTGGGTAAGTGATACAGGCCCTGAAATGCAAAGCAAAGGGAGAGTGTACCTTGCTTCAATGGGTATATATATTTTTACGCGAAAACTTTTATTTGAATTACTGGAAGTTGAAAAGAAAGATGCCACCGATTTTGGAAAAGAGATTATCCCGGAATCTATTGATAAATATAAAGTAGTTAGTTACCAGTACGACGGATACTGGACAGATATAGGAAATATTCATTCATTCTTTGAAGCAAACCTGGGTTTAACAGCAGATGTCCCTGAATTCAATTTGTTTGATAATAGTAAATCGATCTATACCCGTGCACGAATGTTGCCACCTGCTAAAATAAGCGGCACCACTCTGGAAAAAACAATTATTGCGGAAGGTTGCATTATAAACGCATCGCGTGTTGAAAACTGTGTAGTGGGTATTCGTTCACGCATCGGTTATGGTACCACGATAGTAAGCAGTTATATAATGGGCAATGATTATTTTGAAACTATTAATGAAATAACAAGTGCCTTGCAGCGTGGAATGCCAAATCTCGGAATCGGGCATCGGTGTTATATTAAAAATGCCATTGTAGATAAAAACTGTCGTATTGGTGATGATGTGCGTATTAACGGAGGTCCTCATATGGAGAGCGCCAATCACGAATTATATACCGTTAAAGACGGGATAGTGGTAGTAAAAAAAGGTGCTGTTATTCCGAATGGGTATGTTATTTAATAGCTGTCAGCTTTCAGCCGTCAGCTATCAGGAGGAACGTTAACTGGCTGTTTAATTAAAGAAATTTTAAAAAGAGGGAACAAAAAAATCAGTGAAGCGAATGAGCTTCGCCAGGTCGTTTCTTCTTTCTAGTCCGCTCCGGATAAAACACGATCCCCTATGGCTGCTTCATCAACTTCTCCTCAAAAAGCTTCTTCAGGATTAGTTCCTAAACCGCGGTTATCTATCTGGCAGATATTTACGATGAGCTTTGGCTTTTTGGGAATACAGTTTGGTTTTGCTTTGCAAACCGGGAATACGAGCCGCATCCTGCGTTCATTTGGAGCAGATGTGGATCAGCTGCCTTTGTTTTGGATTGTAGCTCCATTAGTAGGAATGATTGTTCAGCCTATTATCGGTTACTACAGCGATAAAACATGGACAAGAATGGGGAGGAGAAAACCTTATTTTTTTGCAGGAGCGTTATTATCTTCCACTGCTTTAATTTTCCTGCCGAACTCAGGCTCCCTCGCAGGGATAATTCCGGCATTATGGATTGGTGCGGGAATGGTAATGGTTATGGATGCTTCCTTTAATGTTGCTATGGAACCATTTCGTGCATTAGTGGCAGACAATCTTCCGGATAATCAAAGAACACTTGGATTTAGCATTCAAACATTTCTTATAGGTTTAGGCGCAGTTATAGGCTCCTATCTTCCTGAATATATGAGCCATCATGGTTTTAGTATGGCACCTGGTTCTAATGGAATCGCAGATAATATTAAATATTCCTTTTACATAGGAGCTGCTGTTTTTATTATTGCTATAATGATAACCGTTATATTTTCAAAGGAGTATTCACCGGCAGAATATGAAAGATACCATGGCAAACCGGAAATTAAGTCAAAACACAAATCTGGTTTTCAGGAAATAATCGCTGACTTTGGAAAGATGCCTAAAACGATGAAGCAACTGGGATTGGTTCAGTTTTTTAGCTGGTTTGCACTTTTCAGCATGTGGGTTTTTACTACTGATGCAGTAGCTACCCATGTTTATGGATTGACAGGAGAATATACAAAATCCATTGCTTATAACGAGGCTGGTAACAAAGTTAGTTCAGCTTTCGGAGTATATAATTTTGTTGCTATGATATATGCATTGTTACTTCCCGCCATAGCGCGTTATATTGGCCGGAAAGGAACGCACGCCCTATCGCTGATTGGTGGTGGCATAGGATTGATTTCAATTTATTTTGTTAAAGATCCGGACATGCTGAAATACTCTATGATTGGTGTCGGGCTGGCTTGGGGAAGTATTCTGTCAATGCCCTATGTAATTTTATCCGGCGCCATTCCACCCGGAAAGCTTGGTATTTACATGGGCATATTTAATTTCTTTATTACTTTACCCCAGATTGTAAATGGCTTGTGTGGTGGTTGGATAGTTAAGCACCTTTATAACGACCAATACATTTATGCTATTGTTTTAGCAGGGATTCTGATGATATGCGCGGCAATAAGTGTTTTATTTGTTTATGATGAGGCAGCTATAAAGATAAAGCAGGAGCAATTGATTCCTACCGGTTAAGTGTAATTGAAATACTTAAAACCTAAGTTTTTTCTATAACCACGGAGGAAAGGCCAGAGGGAAAGAAGAGGTTACCCAGAGAAATCCTCTGTATAACCTCTTCTTTCCCTCTGGCCTTTCCTCCGTGGTTATAATAGATTTGGTCTATCTATTTACAACATCATCTGCCATTTCATCCTGACACCTTCATCGCCCCAATTTTTTAGAATAGTTGTTAACTGATTCCTAAAATCAGGACCTGCATATTTTTTTCCTTTTTTAGGAGCAGCCAGTTCATTTGAAGGGATATCAACCAATTGTAATTTCGTAGCGTACCAGGTAGTATGCATTCTTGGTATAGCAATTCCCAGTATCATTCCAGGCAAGCCGGCAAAGGATTCAGGACCGCCAGTGGCTAATATCTCATCGGTATAGAAGGCGATTACTATAATGGAATCCATCACTTTGCCGACTGCCTTGCGGCAATCGAATCCGGCGATTTTGCGAATCTCAGTACTTATCTTCCAGTCTACTTTTCTAACCGTATCCGTTATCAGGTAAGTATCTCCATAAACTTTTTTTTGGGTTACAGACGTATTACTGTCGAGGTTGGTAGCTATGATATTATCCGCATCAAAAATACCCCAAAATTTATTTTGCTTAACATCCGGTTCACGTCCCGGTTTGTATACGGAATGACTTTTATCAAACTCAAGATCAAAGTAATAGGTAACAAATTTTGGAAGGTTTTTTTTTAATGCAGCATCCCATGCGTCGTTATCGTCCATGAAAGCATGCTGGTTGGTTTTGCGTTCATATTCAATCTTCCCTTTAGATATAAACTGAGGTGCACCGCTGATTTGAGCCCAACCTGATGTTGAAAGACCAATAAAGGCGATGAGTACTATTAATCTGAGATTCATAAATCAAGATTTAATTTACTGATTTGTAGGGGTTGTACCATTCTTATTAAAGTTCCAGATTACCGATAGCAAAAAATACCTTCTGAATGTATCATAGGTTCTTTCAGAAATGAAGTTGCTGTTTACGTTCCTTTGAAAGCCAATGTTTTGATCAAGGATGTCGAAGGCAGCAAGGCGTAATATCGCTGCATCTTTTTTAAGGAACTTCTTATCTATATGCGCGTTCCACCTGGTAGCATTGTTGTTTTTATCAAATGCATCCGTTTTCTGCCTCAAGCTGAAAGTGCAGTCTGTGTTAAACTCCAGTTTAAAAGGCAGGAATACGGAAGCATACACTGTATGTTCCTGCGTGATATATTTTGTTGGCACATCCGGACGTATTGAAGAAGTAGACTTAGTAAAGTTTACCTGTGGCCTTAAAGTAATATCATACTTTTTGTCTTTTGAAATAGAAATGCTCGGACCTATACCGGCGTTTAATGAATTGTTTATGTTCTTAAGTGAGTTTATAAAGTTAGTATTGTGATTACTGTTCAGGTTGATATTTGCACCCAGCCTTATATCTGGTTTTTTAAGTTTTTTATAGTAATAACTGTAAAAATTTAGGGAACGATTGCCCTGAACATTCAACGGTTGCGATATCCTGCGGCCAAGTTGGTCTACAAAATTGATCGTACTAAAATCATTTGATACCGTATTAAAGTTTAGGCTTGTATATATGGAGCGTTGTGATAATAATTTATAAGAATTATAACTTAGTCTGAAATCCTGCCTGAACGACTGTTTTAAATTTGGATTACCAATTCTTTGGTTGAGCAGGTCACTATTGTCTTTGATAGGCTGAATCTGGTCTACAGAAGGCGCCCTGGTAGATCCGTTATAATTAAGGTATACATTTCCACCATTAGGTAAGGTCATATTTAAATTTGCCCGTGGGAAAAAATTAATAAAATCATAGGCTGTAGAAGTATCTGCTTTCATATCTTTCCTTAAAAAATCTGCTCTTGAAATGTTAGCGCCAAAAGAAAAATTTATTTTTTTAGGTTTTGAATACCTGTAATTTACACCGGCTGAGTTGGAGAGCACATTTAAACTATAATCGTTACTCAGGGAGTCAATTACATTTTCATATTTTGCACCGGTAGAAAATTTTTCAAGCGTAGTAATACCGGAGCGGCCATGTGCATTATTAAGACTGTAATTAAATTCAAGGATTGCCCTTTTTGACAATGGCTCTGTATAAACAAGTCGTGACGTAAGACCAGAGCGGATATTGTCTCTTATTTTTTCCTGATCTGTTGTCTCTTCTTTTTTTACATTTCCTGTGCCATCATAATATTTATAATCAGCATTTAAATATCCATCAGACTTCGTGTCGTTGTAATTCTGGTTTACATTCAATGAAATAGTACGGCCGATTTTCTTAAACTTTTTACGATACAGAAGGGTTGCATTTACGTTCTTTTCATCTGCCAATGAAGTTGTACGACGATTGCTTGTATTTACAAATTTTCCAAATTCATCCAGTGACTCAGTATAGGAGTTGTTGATATTGGTTGACTTGCCGGTATATCCCTGGGCAGTGACCTTAAGGCTTGAGCTGGAATCAAGCTGGTATTCGTAAAATCCGTTTAAACTATTGCGAAACTTGCTGCTGTAGCTGTTCCCGTTTTCATTTATATAGTACAATGTATCAGGTAAAATATATTTGCTTTGGGTAAGTCCCCTTGCCTCTGTATTCAATTTTTTATATTGATACCCTGTATTAAAGCTTATCTTATCATTATTCCATTTGTTTGAATAGAGAGCTCCGAGGTTCCAGCTTTTAGGAAGACCCTCACCATAATAATTTCCGCCATAACCACTTCCGCTAAAATTATCTCCACCTCCATCTGATGAATAATAAGTCATGCCCCCTTCTTCATAAACATCAACATTGCCTGATGAGCCGTACTTATCACTTTCCTGCCAGCTAAGTCCTGTTTTGCCGGTGTTAGACATGATGCCATAAGTAGAAAGTTTCCGCTTTCCTTTAAATGCATTAAGCATGGCGCTGTTGTTCCAGTATTTGGCTGCGTCACTACCTAACTCAATTTTTCCGAAATAACCCTTCTTGCGGTTAGCTTTTAATTTAAGATCTATTGTTTTTGTTTTCACACCATCATCAACACCGGTAAAAGTTGCCTGGTCACTTTTTTTATCATACACCTGCACTTTATCAACCGCATCGGATAACATGTTTTGTGTAACGATTGTAGGATCATCACTAAAAAATTCTTCGCCATCTACCAGCACTTTTTGAACTGCTTGCCCCTGAGCGGTTATTTTACCATTTTTATCAACCTGTATTCCAGGTAGTTTTTTAAGCAGGTCTTCTACTGTGGAGCCTGCCTTTAAATGAAAACTATCTGCTTTAAATTCTGTGGTATCTCCCTTTATCCGAACAGCGCCAACACCGGATACTATCACTTCCGCCAGCAACTGGCTTTTTTGTATCAGGCTGATTTTACCTAAATCCAGCGGAGAATTTTCGGTTATATCCATTACATCAATATAATCGGCATACGCAGGATGCGTGATCATCAGTATAGATTTTCCTGCCGGTATTTTTTTTAGTGTAAAGTTGCCGGATTTGTCACTCCTTGTAAAACCTACCATAACGGAGTCGGCTTTGCGCATAACTGTAATAACAGTATTTGTTAAAGATTTCTTTTCGCTTGTGTCAACTACAGATCCTTTGATAATTATATTTTGCGAAATGGCATAATAAGAAGCACAGCTGCATAATAGCAGGATAAGGGTTAATTTTCGCATTGAAGAGTTGGCTAAAGGATTATTAAATAAAATTTTCTCTTTAATGGCAAGAAAGATTTGGATAACCAAATATTAACTAAAAAGCGATAACTTAGAATAAATGATCTCTTAATATTACGTTAAAGCAACTTAAAAAACCATGTTTTCAGCTATGATGCATTCTGAACAGAAATCCACAAAATGAAGAATGAAAAAATTAATCAGGTGATGTAAAGGACAACAGTAAGCCAAAAATGAAAAAAGCAATTATTATGGAACGTTATGAGGATAAAAATTTTGTAGATACTTCTAAATCTGTCTGGAATTATTCGTTACTCAATGATGAAGATATTAGAAACTTTCAGCATGGAACGCATTACAGGTTATATGAAAAATTTGGAACTCATTCCATTAAGGTGAATGACCAGCCGGGAATGTATTTTGCCGTGTGGGCCCCCAATGCTACAGCATTATCAGTGAAGGGAAATTTCAATGACTGGAAGAATTTTGAATACAAGCTGTTCCCACGTTGGGACAAGAGTGGGGTATGGGAAGGCTTTATACCGGATTTTAAACAGGGCGAAGTGTATAAATATCATATTGTAGGTTTTGAAGGTGTTGAAACTGATAAAGGTGATCCCTTTGCTAATTTCTGGGAACTTAAACCTAAAACAGCCTCTATTACCTGGGACATGAATTATAAATGGAGCGACGATAGCTGGATGAAAGAAAGGAAAAAAAAGAACGCATTAAATGCTCCATGGAGTGTTTATGAGGTGCACCTTGCCAGTTGGATGAGGCCGGATAAAGACGATGAAGAATCGTATAGCACCTATGCACAGATAACAAAAAAACTAGTTCCCTACGTAAAAGAAATGGGGTTTACCCACGTGGAATTTATGCCGGTAATGGAACATCCTTTTGATGGAAGCTGGGGTTACCAGGGTACAGGATTTTATGCACCAACCTCACGGTTTGGGTCACCCCAGGATTTTATGATGATGACAGAAGCTTTTCACAACGAAAGCATAGGAGTGATCCTCGATTGGGTACCATCGCATTTTCCCTATGATGCTCATGGCTTATTTATGTTCGATGGTACGCATACTTATGAATATGCGGATATGCGTAAAGGTTATCATCCTGACTGGAGCTCTTACATATTCAATTATAAAAGAGGAGAAGTAAAATCTTTTCTTATCAGCTGTGCGAGATTCTGGTTTGATAAGTTTCATATCGATGGCTTAAGGGTGGATGCAGTTTCCAGTATGCTTAAATTAAATTATTCAAGGGAGGAAGGTGAATGGGAACCTAATGAATTCGGCGGTGATGGAAATGTGGAAGCCATCGCTTTTATCAAAGACCTTAATGAAACTATCTATCGGGATTTTCCGGATGTGCAAACTATCGCTGAAGAAGCTACGGACTGGCCCGGAGTATCAAATGCTACATTTGCCGGTGGCCTGGGCTTTGGTATGAAATGGATGATGGGCTGGATGCATGATACGCTGAAATATTTTAAGACCGATCCCTTATTCCGTCCCGGACAGCAGGATTCATTTACATTCAGCATGGTTTATTTCCGGGATGAAAATTTTATGTTGCCGCTTAGTCATGATGAAGTGGTGCATGGAAAGTCACCTATGATTTACAAGATGCCTGGCGATGACTGGCAGAAGTTTGCTAATCTTCGTGTGTTATACACTTATATGTTTACACACCCGGGTGCTAAACTCCTGTTCATGGGAAATGAATTTGGTTCCACCTCTGAATGGAATTATAAAACTGAATTGCCCTGGGAGTTGCTGGAGCATGACTCCCATAAAATGCTTAAAGATTGTGTAAGAGATATTCTTCATTTATATAAAAGTGAGCCTGCCTTATATGAAAAACAGTTTTTAGTAGAAGGCTTTGAATGGCATGATCTTCAACACCGTAATGAATGTGTAATAGTGTACCGGCGAAAGGGAGAACATCCTAAAGATGATTTGTTGATCATATTAAATATGACTCCTGTTGTTCGTATGAATTGGAAGATACAGGTGAGGGGTAAATCAGAATGGAAGGAGATTTTTAATAGTGATAGCAAAATATACTGGGGAACCGGTGATGTTTATAATCCTGATATCAAGGCATTAGTATTAGATAAGAAAGAGCCATTCCTTGAGTTGAACGTGCACCTGCCGGCTTTGGGAGCGATTGTGCTGAAATAGTTTTGAAACAGGATTTTCAGGATTAAAAATAATTTACAGAATTTCGATGCATAATTCTGTAAATTATTTTTAATCCTGAAAATCCTGTTTCAAAAACCTACATCCTCTCAGGAACCTTGATCCCCAACAAACCCATAGCTGATGCAATAACATTCGAAGTCATTTGGGCTATCCGTAACCGTAAGTCTTTCTTAGATTCGCTCTCTGCTTTTAGAATCGAATGAACATCATAGAAGGAATTAAATTTTTTTGCTACCTCATAAGTGTAGATAGCTAAAATAGAAGGATTCATTTCTTTACATGCTTCTTCAATACGGTCGGTATATTGTTCAAGCATAACAAGCAATTCTTTTTCCAGCGGTAATAATTTTTCCTGCCAAAGCGGTTCTGCTGAAGGCTGGCCGGTACGCAAAATTGATTTTATTCTTGCATGTGTATACTGAATAGCGGTAGCGGTAAAACCATGCAGGTCTATTGACTCAGCCGGATTAAAAATCATTCTTTTTTTTGGATCTACACGAAGCAGGTAAAATTTCATAGCCCCAATACCTATCATCTCATAGAGCTCTTTCAATTCATCAGGAGTAAAACCCGTTGCCTTTCCTGATTCCTGCGTTTTAATTGCTGCATCGCTTACCATTTCTGATATAAGATCATCAGCATCAACCACAGTACCTTCACGACTTTTCATTTTGCCGGTGGTAAGTTCCACCATACCATAAGATAAATGGTACATGTTATCGGCAAAAGGCATTCCCAGCTTCTGACAGATCAGCTTCAGCACTTTCACATGATAGTTCTGTTCATCACCTATTACAAAAATGCTCTGGTCCATTTTATAGTCATCATATTTTTCTGTTGCAAGCGCAATATCCTGTGTAATATATACCGAAGTGCCATCCTTTCTTAATACCAGTTTTTCATCAAGGCCTTCTGCTGTCAGATCTATCCAAACACTTCCATCATCCTTTTTAAAAAATATATTTCCTGCAATCCCTTCTTCTACATATTTTTTTCCGTTAAGATAAATTTCACTTTCATAATAAATCTTATCAAAATCACTACCTATGCGTTTGTATGTTTCATCAAAGCCGGTGTACACCCATCCATTCATGGTTTTCCATAGTTCACGAATCTGAATATTTCCTTCTTCCCATTGAAACAACATCTCCTGTGTTGCTTTCATTATAGGGGCTTCTTTTTCAGCTGCTGCTTTATTCATACCTTCTTCAATCAAAGCATCCACCTGTTTTTGATATTCTTCATTAAATTTTACATAGTACCCGCCAACGAAGTGATCTCCTTTGGTGTTGGTAGTAAACGGAGTTGCTCCGTTGGCAAAAAGTTGCCAGGCGATCATGCTTTTACAAATATGGATACCCCTGTCATTAACAATACAGGTTTTTGCGATATCATATCCATTTGCTTCAAAAATTTCAGCAATGCTCCAGCCAAGGAAGTTATTACGCAGGTGTCCGAGGTGCAAAGGTTTATTGGTGTTAGGAGAAGAATATTCAATTACAACCTTTTCATTTTTTTTTGCCAGCCTGCCAAAGTCAGGATTATTAAACTGGTTGTTGAGCACATTAAGCCATTGTTCATCAGAGATCACCAGGTTTAAAAAGCCCTTTATAATATTGAAAGCAGAAAAGCTTTTATAACCTGTAATCAGGAGCGTTCCCAGTTCATTACCCAGTGCATCGGGTGATTTTTTTAATTTTTTTACCAGGGAAAAAAGAACAACAGTGTAGTCTCCTTCAAATTCAGGCTTTGTCTGGTTGATCTGAAAATCTTTTTCGGAAAATGTTTGCTGGTATAATGCTGACAGGCTTTTTAATACAGCTTCTTTAATTAACTGAGAGATGACCATTAATTTTTTTTAGATTTGCAAAAGTAATATAAACGATGTCAATTATTGGCTCGGGAATGATTATCCGTTGATTGATAGGAAAGCTCACGTTGCAAAAAAAGGCCGCTGAAAGCAGCGACCTCACATTGGTTTAAGGGTTATATCTAAAGTTGAAATGTTTACTTAAATAAAGCTACATCAAAAATAAATTAAACAAATACCCACTTTATGGTATTTTAAAGATATAGTTATTTTTCTGTATTTGTAATAATGTTATTTCAATTGTATATTAAGGCCTTTGCTATTAGCAGTCAGCGATCAGCAATATGGAAGATTATCTACTGGTATTGATTTCCTGACTGCTGATAGCTGACTGCTGATAGCTATTGACACGGGATCCGATTGTTAATAACACACCAAAAGCACTACCTCTTACTTTTAATTAAACCTCAGAACTTATAATTAACTTCGTTCCCACAAAAAAAGCTGGTGTCAATGACGAACCTGGTGACTTCCTTTATTGATTTTTTCTATCCTCCTTTTAAAAAGTTTTTAAACCTGCAGACATTTCGCTATATCGTATGTGGCGGAACAAATACTTTTCTTGACATATTGATATACTTTATCAGCTATAACTTTATCCTTCATAAGCAAGTTGTTTTTCTGGGATTCATTGCAGTCAAACCTCATATCATGGCTTTCATCATGTCTTTTATCATAAGTTTTCCCACAGGTTTTTATTTAAACAGGAATGTAGTTTTTACCGGGTCTACACTAAGAGGAAGGGTTCAATTATTCCGTTATTTGTTGCTGGTAGTTATCTGTGTTATTTTAAATTATGTTTTTATAAAATTATTTGTAGAACAGTTTAACATCTTTCCTACAGTAGCTAAAATACTTACTACAGTTATTGTTGTGAGTTTTAGTTATGTAACCCAACGTTATTTCACTTTTAAAAAATCAGGAAGTGTAGGAAATGTTTTATAACCATGGAGGCAGGTAGGCACAAAGGAACACGGAGAATGTTAATGCAGGACATACATTACTTTGTGTTCCTCCCTGTCGCTTTGTCTCCGTAGTTATAAAACATTTTTATTTTAAGTACTCAGTTCAGCATTTTGCCGTTTCTCCTGCCATTTTTACACCTCTTCCTCAATGGCATAATGATTGCCTAAATAAATGTCATTAAATTCTTAATAACATGGGAAAAATTATAGGTATTGACCTTGGAACAACAAATAGTTGCGTTTCAGTGATGGAAGGCAATGAGCCTGTTGTAATTGCAAATGATGAGGGTCGCCGTACAACCCCTTCTGTAGTTGCTTTTCTTAAAAACGGTGAGCGTAAGGTGGGTGATCCAGCAAAACGCCAGGCTATTACAAACCCCCAAAATACAATAACCTCGGTTAAGAGGTTTATGGGTAGAAGATACGATGAGGTAACTGAAGAGATTAGTCACTGGAGTTATAAAGTTGCAAAAGGTGACAATAATACCGTACGTATTGACATAGATGGTAGATTGTATACGCCGCAGGAAATTTCTGCCATGATTCTGCAGAAAATGAAGAAGACGGCTGAAGATTATCTTGGCCAGGAAGTTTCTGAAGCTGTAATAACTGTTCCCGCATATTTTAACGATGCCCAGCGCCAGGCAACGAAAGAAGCCGGTGAAATTGCCGGTCTTAACGTTAGGCGTATTGTAAATGAACCTACTGCAGCAGCACTGGCATATGGATTGGATAAAGGTGGTAAAGATCAGAAAATAGCTGTATTTGACCTTGGTGGTGGTACTTTTGATATATCAATTCTTGAGTTAGGCGATGGTGTTTTTGAAGTTAAATCTACTAACGGTGACACGCACCTCGGCGGAGATGATTTTGATAAAGTAGTTATGGATTGGCTGGCAGAAGAATTTAAAAAAGATGAAAATGTAGACCTTCGTAAAGATCCAATGGCTTTACAACGTTTAAAGGAAGCTTCCGAAAAAGCGAAAGTTGAATTATCTTCTTCTTCTGAAACAGAGATCAACCTGCCCTATGTAACTGCTATTGACGGGGTGCCTAAGCACCTGGTGAAAAAGCTTACCCGTGCAAAATTTGAACAGTTATCAGATATGCTGTTTCAACGTTGTTTGAAACCATGCGAACAGGCTTTTAAAGATGCAGGAATGACGGTTTCTCAGATCAACGAAGTAATATTGGTTGGTGGATCTACCCGTATTCCTAAAGTACAGGAAATAGTTGAAAAGTTTTTTAATAAAAAACCAAATAGAAGCGTAAACCCGGATGAAGTGGTAGCTATCGGTGCTGCTATCCAAGGTGCGGTAATGACAGGTGAAGTAAAAGATGTATTGCTGTTAGACGTTACTCCGCTTAGTTTAGGTATTGAAACAATGGGTGGTGTGATGACCCGTTTGATAGATTCCAACACGACTATTCCGACAAAGAAATCTGAAACTTTTTCTACAGCTTCTGATAACCAGCCCGGGGTTCAGATTCATGTAATACAAGGTGAACGCCCGATGGCATCTCAGAACAAAAGTTTGGGCATGTTTAACCTTGATGGAATTCCACCTGCACCAAGAGGAGTACCCCAGATAGATGTAATATTTGATATTGATGCTAACGGCATCTTACATGTTACTGCTAAAGATAAGGGAACCGGTAAATCACAAAATATCCGTATTGAAGCGGGTAGTGGTTTAACCAAGGAGGAGATTGAAAAAATGAAGAATGAGGCTAAGGCTAATGAAGCTACTGATAAGGAAGCAAAGGAAAAGGTTGAAAAAATCAACCAGGCTGATAGCCTGATCTTCCAGACAGAAAAGCAGTTAAAGGAATATGGTGATAAAATTCCTGGTGACAAAAAAGCGCCGATAGAATCAGCTTTAAGTAAACTGAAGGAAGCTCATAAATCTCAGAATATTACAGCTATAGACAGCGCAGTTACTGAAATGAATACTGCCTGGGCTGCAGCCAGCGAAGATATGTACAAAGCTACTCAGGCCGGTGCTCAGCCGGGTGATGGTGGGGGTACAGGTAACGGTAATGGCCAGGGTCCTCAGCAATCGGCTGAAGGTGCTGCTGATACGGTGACCGATGCCGAGTTTGAGGAAGTGAAATAAAGTTCTTTGTTATATTTGGAAGAGCCCTGGTTTAAGCCGGGGCTTTTTTATGTAAGTATAAGTGAGTGTAAAGATCTTTGAATCTTTTGAGGTTATGTTACTGATAAGCCATACCTTAAATGGATTTTATAAATACATTAGTTATTAAGTGGGGGAAATTTTATAAGCTGTCAGGGTGGTAGTTACTCCCCTCCTTTGGAGGGACGTTACGTCCGTAGGACGTAACGGGGATGGGTATGCGGGCCAAGGTGCTACGGGTGTAATGATTTTGTGCTTGTTTGTGTCGTTTCAGGTGGTATTTGCTGAGTAGTCACGGTAATACCCACCCCCGTTTGGCCTTCGGCTCAAACGTCCCCTCCAAGTAGGGGATTTTGTACCATTCTGACTTTTAGTACAGTTTTTAACTTGAAATTATTACGGTTCTTTAAAATTTGGGTAAGGGATAACTTGAAAAGGAGGGGAACGTACAATTTAAAGCTCATAGCAATCACTTTAACTCCAGCATCACTACCGACTGCGCGGGAAGTTCAATGCTGAGTCCATTGCCTTGCTTTTTTGCACCTGCAAACTTTTCGATATGCACTTTATTTGGACTATCAAAAGTGTTGATGTCCGTTGGTTTAGGGGAAGTAATGATCTGCCCGGTTACAGCTTTCCAGGAAACGATATTCAAAGAAGTATTTATAGTAATCTTTTTGGAAGGATCCAAATTTACGAGCGTGATATGTATCGCTCCTGTTGAATCACGCGAAGCGGATAAATTAATTGCCGGTATGGACTGGCCATCGACGGTATAGTCCGGACTGGTAAATTTTACAGGAAGTAATGTAGCATCCTGATGAACTTTGTACAAGTCAAATACATGGTAGGTAGGTGTCAGCAGCATCTTATCCTTTTCAGTAAGTACCAGCGCCTGCAATACATTTACAGTTTGCGCGAGTTCTGCCATTCTTACACGTTCGCAATGATTATTAAATATGTTGAGAGATGATGCTGCTACCAATGCATCGCGCATACTGTTTTGCTGATACAGAAAGCCTGGATTCGTACCTGGTTCAACATCCGTCCAGATGCCCCATTCGTCTACTACCAGCGCTACTCTTTTTGATGGGTCATATTTATCCATAATAGCAGAATGCTTGTTGATCAGTTCTTCTATTTTTAAACAGTTTTTCATGGTAGCGAAATACACTTTCTCATCAAATTTTGTGGCAGAACCTTTTACCCGCCAGTTTCCTGTAGGTATCGTGTAGTAATGCATAGATATTCCCCACATTTCTCCCACGCGAATATTCTTCATACACACTTCTGTCCAGTTATAGTCTTCTGAATTAGCACCACTGGCTATTTTTTTCAGGGGGGCGCCTGGGTAATTCCTGGCGTAGGTAGCGTAGCGTTTATATTGATCAGAGTAAAATTCCGGTGTCATATTGCCACCGCAGCCCCAGCTTTCATTACCAACACCCCAGAAACTTACCTTCCAGGGTGCAGCACGTCCATTTTGTTTTCTTAAAGCAGCCATTGGACTTACCCCGTCAAAATTCAGGTATTCCACCCATTTAGCCATTTCTTCAACGGTGCCGCTGCCAACATTACCGGCGATATACGGTTCACAATTCATTAAACTGCATAGCTCTAAAAATTCGTGGGTTCCAAAGCTATTGTCTTCCGTAACACCGCCCCAGTTAGTGTTTACCATTTTGGGACGTTGTTCTCTGGGACCTATGCCATCCCGCCAGTGGTATTCATCGGCGAAGCATCCGCCAGGCCATCTCAGGTTAGGGATTTTTATTTTTTTTAAAGCCTCTACAATATCTAATCTGATGCGATCTTTTTTTGGCACCTGTGAATTTTCATTAACCCAAAAACCATCGTATATGCACCTGCCCAGGTGTTCGCTGAAATGGCCATAAATGTGGCGGCTGATGATAGCTTTTGAATTTGTATCAATAGCCAGTTCCATAGTCTGCGAGTAAGAACAGGCGCTCACTAATGCCAGCAGCATTATTGAAATGGTTCTCATGTTTTTTGATTTAAACTTGAAAGTTATATGCTGCTTATTACCCTAAATCCGGTTTGGAGAAATGGAACCACGGCACGAAGGCAGGGAGAAACACAAAGGTTAATGAATTACTTTATTGAATAGAACTTTGTGTTTCTCCCTGCCTTCGTGCGTGTGGTTCCATTCGCGAAATAAGGTCTTTACCTGGTCCACACAGTTGAAAGTTACTTCATCTGAACCAGTGCCGGATCATGAAGTTTGCTATGCAGTTGTTGTAATTTTTCTACAGGCATTTTAATCACTTTTCTATCATAGGTCATAAGGCCGTTTACTTCACCTTCCACATCAGTTGTTTGAGTGTATACTGCTGCGGATAATCCTTTTTTGATCATGTCAGGAATTGCATTCATGAAGCCTGTATATCTGATCAGCATGGAATCTGCAGTGCCAAAACTTTGGTAGCCCCAGTTCCTGTCCTGCCAGGTATGACCCTGAAGAGGAAGCCCCAGTCCGCCGAATTCACCTAACACTACGGCTTGTTTTTTGCCAAACATAACGCCATTAGGCATTGCGGGTTCGGGATAATTATGCAGATCGATGATATGTCCTACGGGGAAAAAGTTTCCTCCGCTTGCCGTGTTAATAAGTCGGGAAGGATCCTTTTTTGAAGTCCAGTCAACTATTTCTTCCGTTTTAAACTGGCCCCATGCTTCGTTGAAGGGAGTCCATACTACAATTGAAGGGAAATTATACAACGCATCAATTATAGCATTCCATTCCATTCGGTAAATATTTTCCGACGCAGGACTGCGTTCTTTTTCTGTAGCACGCCCTTCAATGAATGGCCGTGGGTCCCAACGGTTGCCCAGATCTCCGCTTGGCATATCCTGCCATACCAGCATTCCCATCTGGTCGCAGTAATAATACCATCGGGCGGGCTCTACTTTAACATGTTTCCTTATCATATTAAAGCCCATTTCCTTTGTCTTCACAATATCGAATTTCATGGCTTCATCACTAGGTGCAGTGTACAAACCATCAGGCCACCATCCCTGGTCAAGAGGACCATACTGAAATACAAACTTATTATTGAGCATCAATCTTTGAACACCATTGTTATCCGGCGCAATGGATATTTTTCTGATAGCCGCATAACTTTTTACTTCGTCAATAATTTTACTTGATCTTTCTACAGACACCTTAATATCATACAAAAAAGGATCCTGCTGAGACCAGATCTTTGCATTTTTTATTGATAGCGTCGCAGATTCATTATTATTAACGGTTTGCTCAGCAACCTGCTGTGAGCCATCCAATACAGCTATTTTGATTTTATCACCGGGATGTATGTTTTGTAATTGTGCCGATACTGTAAGGCTTTGCTTATCCAAGTCAGGTGTTTGCTTAGTACTTACAATGTATGTTGTGGGAACTGCTTCCAGCCAAACAGTTTGCCAGATACCTGTAACAGGCGTATACCAGATACTGTTAGGTCTTTTAATTTGTTTACCCCTTGGCTGAGGTCCATCATCAGAGGGGTCCCATACTCTTATAGTTACCTGTTGTTGTGCGCCTTTTTTTAAAGCAGTAGTTATATCAAAGGTAAACGGATCGTAGCCTCCCTGATGCGTGCCAACTTTTTTGCCGTTTACATAAACATCGCAAAGCCAGTCAACCGCGCCGAAGTGAAGCAAAGCATTTTTGTTTTTAAAAGTTGCAGGAATGCTTATTGTTTTCCTGTACCAAAGTACACTGTCTTTTCCAACTGTTTTACCAACGCCTGATAGACCTGATTCTACTGCATAAGGAACCAGGATGCTGCCGGCATAGGAGGATGGCGAATCTTCCTGGTCTGTTTTCGGTAAAATATTATACTCCCAAAGGCCGTTCAGGTTGATCCAATTGTTACTACGCGTCATTTGCGGACGGGGGTATTCCGGTAGCACACTGGATGTATTCACCTGCTGTGTCCATTGTGTGGTGATTTTTTCCCCTGCAATTTTCCAGTTAGACTGTTGAGCGTAAATGAAATAAGTTTGCGTTAACAAGATTAAACAGGTGATAAGTTTTTGTTTCATGGTTTTAATTATATCGTTGAGTTTTGTATGATGAAATTACGGAAGTTTACTGTCAACCTTACATTGTGGCTTTTGCTATCAGCTATCAGGAGGAATTACATTACACATTAGCTTGCTGATAGCTTATAGCTGACACTAATTTATAATAAACATGATACCAGTTTTGTTGTGCTGAAAAGAAATAAATGATAAAAGCCTTCAATTCAGCTATTAATTCTAATTCAAATTAAATACATATTTATTCAAAAATAATTTTACTTTACCCATAACTATCAAAAAAAAAAATATTATGACAAAATATAGTCAGTATTGGATATAATATTTAAAGGTTGTTAAATGAAATTTAGCGACATTCGTTACTCTAAAAAATGCACTCACCTACCGATTCAATTGCCATGCTAAAAAATAAATTAAATATTACGGTATTAACCTTATTCTCCTTATTTCTTACTGCAGGTACTTATACCCATAAGGCTGATGATCTGCCCCGAAGGCTGGAAATTCTTTTTCTCGGCCATAAAAATAACAAGCATCACGATTCGGAAAAGCTCGCTGATATCCTCTCAAGGGAATATTTTAAAGACGGGATCAACATTACTTTTACAAGCACTGCTGATGATCTGAATGATAGTATTCTTTCCAGATATGATGGACTGGTTCTGTATGCCAATTATGATACCATTTCATCCTCACAGGAAAAAGCGCTTTTAAAATTTGTAAAAGGTGGAAAAGGTTTCGTTCCTATTCATTGCGCTTCCTACTGTTTTCGCAATTCACCTGAAGTGGTGGAAATGATCGGCGGCCAGTTTTTAAAACATAAAGTGGATACTTTTTCTGAAGTAATTCTTAAACCCGACAATCCTGTAATGAAAGGAACTGCATCTTTTGTAACAAAAGATGAAACTTATGTACATGATAAGATTAGCAAGAACATTGAAGTGCTGGGAGAAAGAGTGGAAGGTGAACACCACGAGCCTTATACATGGATCAGGCCTTTTGGCCAGGGGCGTGTTTTTTACACCGCTTACGGTCATGATACAGCGACATTTAATAAAAAGGATTTTCTTAAAATGGTGGAGAATGGAATCTTATGGGCTATAAGTGATAAAGCGCAAAAGCAACTGGCTTCTTTTACATTAGCGAATCCTAAATATACTGAGGCGGTAATACCGAATTATGAGCGCCGGGACCCGGCACCTAAATTCCAGGAACCCTTAACACCTCCACAGTCTATGTCGCAAATGCAGGTGCCCGCAGGCTTTGAAATAAAATTATTCGCTTCTGAGCCTATGGTAATTAATCCGATTTATATGAACTGGGACGAAAGAGGAAGACTCTGGGTGATAGAAACAGTGGATTATCCTAACGAAGTAAAAGATGGCGATGTTGGTGATGACCGCATTAAGATACTGGAAGATACTAACGGTGATGGTAAAGCGGACAAGGTCACTGTCTTCGCAGAAAAATTAAATATTCCAACCAGCTTCGTGTTCGCAAATGGTGGCATCATTGTAAGCCAGGCGCCTTCCTTCTTATTCTTAAAAGATACTAACGGCGATGATAAAGCTGATATCAGGCAGCCGATACTAACAGGGTGGGGTAAGCGTGATACGCATGCGCAGGCATCCAATCTGCGTTATGGACCTGACAATATGATCTGGGGTGTTGTTGGCTACTCAGGCTTCTCAGGCAAGGTAGGTAATAACCCAGACTCACTAAAATTTTTACAGGGCCTTTACCACTTTACACAGGATGGTAAGAAGCTGGAGTATCTTTCTACAACAAGCAATAACACCTGGGGACTAGGTTTCTCCGAAGAATACGATGTGTTTATTTCAACTGCAAATAATACCCACAGTGGTTTTTACGGAATTGCAAAGAAATACCTGGATAAAGCAAAGCTCAATGAATCAGGTATTGAAAAAATTGATTCTCATTATGGTATGCACGTGGTAACAAAAAATCTTAGGCAGGTTGATGTTCCCGGTGGTTTTACAGCTGCCGCAGGACATAGCTTATATACGGCAAGAAATTTTCCAAAAGAATACTGGAACCGCATCGGGTTTGTTTGTGAACCAACAGGACGCCTTATTCACCGCCAGGTGCTGGAGCCAAATGGATCAGGATTTAAAGAAGGAAATGATGGCTGGAACATGCTGGCAAGCGCTGACGAATGGGCAGCTCCGATTCAGGCAGAAGTGGGCCCTGACGGTGCTTTGTGGGTTGTTGATTGGTACGATTTTATTATCCAGCATAACCCAACCCCGGTCGGTTTTGAAAACGGAAAGGGTAATGCCTATATCAATCCCTTAAGAGATCATGAACGCGGACGTATTTACCGGATGGTTTATAAACCTAATGAAACCTACAATACCCTTAAATTAAGTAAGGATGATTCACAGGGGTTGATCAATGCGCTTTCCAATAATAATATGTTCTGGAGAACCACCGCACAAAGGCTGCTGGTGGAAAAAGGAGATAAAAGCGTTCTGCCGGCCTTATATAAACTTGTACAGAATGAACAGGCTGATGAAGCAGGGATCAATGCACCGGCAATTCATGCACTATGGACTATGCACGGACTTAAAGCATTAGACGGTTTAAACAAAGAAGCAATGGATGTTGCCATTAAAGCATTATCGCACCCCATTGCCGGAGTTCGCAGAGCGGTTATTCAGGTATTACCAAAAAATGCCGCCACACTTCAGGCTATGCAGAAAGCAAAAATTTTCAGCGATAAGGATCCCAGGGTAGTCCTGGCGGCAATTACTGCTCTTAGTGATATTTCACCTGGTGCCGACGAAATAGGAAACATATTGGTAAGCCAGGCAGAGAAAACTGAAACAGCAAACGATACATGGATAAAGTATGCTTTAACATCGGCTGCTACGGTGCATCAGAAAAGCTTTGTTGCGGCTTACAAGAAAAGGGGACTACCCGATGCTGCTAACATTGGTGATGTATCTTTTATCCAGCGCTTAGCTATGATGTCCAAAATCACTTCTATTCCTCTTATAACCCGTCGTGTTCCCGGTGTTGCACTGGAAGCGCCGGATGTAGCAGGAAAAGAAGTGAGCATTACCGGTGACCTGGAAAGAATGAGGGATTTTCCTTACAATGGGCTTATAGTTGCTCATGGTGATAAAACAAACGGCTATGGCGTTTATCTTAAAGAAAATAAAATTTATTTCCAGGTGAATGAGGGGGGCAAACCTTATATCCTCAACAGTGACGTGTTACCTGCCGACAAAGTTTCTTTTCGGGCTACGTTATTACAAAATGGCTCAGTAAATCTTTTAGTGAATAATAAACAGGTGGCTACAGCAAAATCGCAGGGGCTCTTTAAACAGGCGCTGAAAACAGGTATCCGCGTAGGCGTAGAAGAAAAACAGGGCAATGAAAAAATTGGCGAATACCCAGATACGTTCAGGATACGAAGTGCACTCACCAACTCAAAACTGGAAACTTTTACACCAGGCTCACCTGAAAGCATAGCCGCTGCTCCAAAAGAAAAAGCTTCTCAGGTTATTACCATTAATGTGGTTAAAGATGTAATGAAATTTGATAAAGCTGTTATTAATGTAAAAGCAGGAACTACGATACAGATCGTCGTTAACAACCCTGATTTCATGCAGCATAATTTTGTGCTTGTTAAACCCAGGATGATTGATAAGGTTGGTGCTGCTGCTGATAAGCTGGCACAGGATCCTAATGGAGCTAAAATGAATTATGTGCCGAAGATGCCTGAAGTAATACAGGCAACACCACTCATTAACCCCGCAGGTAAATACACTCTAACATTTAAAATACCGGATATAGCTGGTGATTACCCATATATCTGTACTTTTCCCGGTCACTGGAGAATTATGCGCGGTGTTATGAAAGTGACTTAGTGTTAGGTTAACGCTACATTAAGGTATTAGCTATCAGCTGTCAGCTGTCAGCTCTCAGCTGTCAGGAGGAAACTTACTACATGTTAATCTGCTGATGGCTGAAAGCATTCAATTCGCGATTTTGTTATTAAGTTAACAGTAGTAAATAAATAGCAGTTGTTTGCTGTCGGCTGTTGGCCGTTTCGTAGCGGCATGTTGCTGGAAACTTATAGCTGTAAGCCGTTAAGATTTTGCATCAGATTGATTACATTTTGTTAAAGAGCAGGCTAACCGAATTATATACCAACGTAATTTATATCAATGGAAAAAAAACCAAAAAATGTTGCTATTGTAGGGTTAGGCTTTGGAGCAGAGTTCATACCTATCTACCAGCGTTATCCTAACGCTAATATGTATGCGATATGCCAGCGGAATGCGGATAAACTTAAAGAAGTAGGAGATGCCTTTGGTATTGAAAAACGCTATACAGATTATGATGAGCTATTAAAAGATCCTGCCCTTGACGCAGTTCATATAAATACACCTATTCAAAATCATGCAGAGCAATCTGTTAAAGCATTAAGAGCCGGAAAGCATGTTGCCTGTACAGTGCCTATGGCTACAACAGTAGAAGAATGCAGGCTGATTGTGGAAGCCGTTAAAGAAACAGGACTTACTTATATGATGATGGAAACGGTAGTGTATAGCCGGGAATTTCTTTTTGTTAAAGAAATGTACGAGAAAGGGGAGATGGGTAAACTTCAGTTCCTGCGTGCCTCTCACCAGCAGGAAATGGCGGGCTGGCCTGGCTATTGGGAAGGCCTGCCACCGATGCATTATGCTACACATTGTGTTGCTCCGGTAGTTGCACTGGCAAAAGCCGATGCAGAATATGTTTCCTGTTTTGGTTCCGGGCGTATTGATGAAGGGCTTATTGCAAAATATAATTCACCTTTTGCTATTGAAAGCTGTCATATAAAATTTAAGGACTCTGACCTTGCCGCTGAAGTTACCCGGTCATTATTCAGTACTGCCAGGCAGTACCGGGAGAGTTTTGATGTGTATGGCTCAAAGAAAACATTTGAATGGACGCTTATTGAGGATGAAGAATCGGTTATACATACTGGTGAGGTTCCTTCTAAAATTAAGATTCCCGATTACGCGCACCTGCTGCCTGATGAAATAAAATCATTTACAACCGGGGGCGTTTATGATGCAGGTAATAACCAGCATTTATCGTTTATTCAGGGTGCTGGCCATGGTGGTTCTCATCCACACCTGGTTCATGCCTTTATAAGTGCATTGATAGGAGGCAGGGACCCTTTTCCAAATGCCAGGCAATCGGCTAATATTACCTGTGTTGGTATACTTGCTCATGAATCTGCAATGCAGGGTGGCAAGCAGATCAACCTGCCGGATTTTACAATTGGGAAGTGAGTTGTGATAAGATATAATTTAAGGGAAGCCCCAAATATTATAACAGGATTTAATCTATGAGATCATTAAGATCTTACAGGTGGAACGCTATTTTGGTCAGCTTTAAGCATTCCATTATTTAATAGTCAAAAACTCCTTTCTATATTCACTAGGAATTTTAAACATTACTTCTTTAAACTGTTTATTAAAATTAGAAAGTGTATTAAAACCACAATCATAACAGATATCTGAAATCTGTTTCTCAGTATCTGTTAAAAGCTTACAGGCATGTTTGATCCTGATCTCTGAAATATGTTGAATGTACGGCTGGAAGAGATTCAAAGTACTTTAAACGATGTTGTGGTTGTTGGTTATGGAACTCAAAAGAAGGCTACTATTACCGGTGCCGTCAGTAGTATAAAATCGGAAGATCTTATGAGGACTCCGGCGGTAGCTGCTACCAGTGCATTAGTTGGAAAAGTGCCCGGTATTACCGCACGGTCAACTGATAACAGGCCAGGTAATGGAACGAGTATACAGATAAGAAATTTAGGTGCTCCTTTATACGTTATTGATGGTGTGCCATACAGTACAAGTGAAGGCGCCACTTCATTTGGTTTTAATACCGGTATCTCCGGACAAAATCTTTTTAACCAGTTGGGCCTTGAGGATATTGAAAGTATATCTATTCTGAAAGATGCATCTGCCGCGGTTTACGGCTTGCGTGCCTCTAACGGGGTTGTACTTGTTACTACCAAAAAAGGTAGAAGAGGTGAAACGTCTAATTTCAATGTTTCAGGATATTACGGCCTGCAGAATTTTACCCGTTTTAATAAACCAGGCAGTGCTGCACAATATGTTCGTGGCCGCCTTGAATCTGAACAAAACCTGGGAAGGAGCCCATCTTTACTATATACAAAAGAGCAACTCGCCAAATGGGAAGCGGGCACTGAGAAAGGTTATAAAAGTTATAACTATTTTGATATGGTCACCAGGCCAAATGTTCCCCAATATTATATCAGCGCTAACGCTTCAGGCGGATCGCAAAAATCCAATTACTATTTTTCAATAAGCCACGTAGACCAGGATGCTATTATTAAGGATTATACTTTCGACCGTACAAATATTCAGGCCAATCTAAATGCAACAGTTTTCAAGGGCATGCAGATAGGAGCACAAATTAGTGGCCGTTAAGAAAAGCACCGCAATGTTGGTGTGCCGGGATTGGATGATTATACCAATCCGTTATTAAGCATATCGAGTATGTGGCCTACTGAAAGTCCTTATGCTAATGACAATAGTAAATACATCAATCAAACACATAATGTAAATGTTAACCCGGCAACATATAAGAACGATGTAACCGGATACATAGACGAATTGTACCGTTCAATGAATATTAACCTAACGGCACAATACGACACAAAGTTTGGCTTAACACTTAAGGGTCTTTACTCTTATAATTATACTAATGAGGATTTCGACGGGTTTGAATATACTTACAACGCGTATATCTATGACCCGATAACGGATACTTATAATAACAGGTCTGCAGCTGGTGCATTGTATGGCAACCAAAACCCATGGCGGGAAAAACACAAGCGTAATATCTTTGCGCGCTTTGCCCAATTGCAGGCTAATTACAGTAAACAGTTTGGAGATCATTCCTTTTCTGCCGTGGCTGCTTATGAGAGGTCGGATAATGAGAACTCTTATTTCCTGGTACATACTATCCCACCAAATAATACCATACCAACGCAGCTCTTTTCAAACCAAGATGTATTAACCGATGACTGGAGCACAGAAGCAAGAGCAGGATATGTAGGCAGGCTCAACTATAGCTACCAGGGTAAATACCTGCTGGAAGTTTTAGGCCGTTATGATGGTTCTTATTTATATGCTAAAAGAAGCAGGTGGGGATTTTTTCCTGGCGTTTCTGCAGGATGGAGAATAAGTGAAGAACCTTTCATGAAAAAATCAGGTAATGGCTTTATTACTGATCTGAAGCTGAGAGCTCCTTATGGTGAAACCGGTATCGAAATAGGCTATCCTGTCAATGTTACCCGTGTTGTTAATACCAATTTATATACGGCTGGCGGATCGGCTCCTGATCCTTTCAGCTATCTGCCCGGTTATACTTTCGACGGCAACGGTGTTGATGATGGAAGAAGTGCCGTACTCGATGGCAATTATGTTATCGGGCTAAGGCCAAGAGGTCTTCCAATAACGAATCTTTCCTGGGTAAAAAACCAATCAAAGAATATCGGTATTGATATAGCTGTTTTAAATGATAAAATATCCGGGCAGTTTGATGTTTTCGAGCGCAAACGTACAGGGCTACCCGCAGCAAGGTATGATCTGCTGGTGCCCAGTGAAGTTGGTTATTCATTACCTAATGAAAACCTTACTTCTGATGCAACGCGTGGTATGGAAGGCATGTTAACCTATAGTAATAAATTGGGGGCATTCGATTATTCAGTGGCGGCTAACGGAACTTTTGCAAGGCGCAGGGATCTTCAGCCTTATAAACTACGCTTTGGTAATGCATGGGATGAATACCGTAATTCAACCGTCGACAGGTGGAGCTCTATCAACTGGGGATATCATGTTATCGGCAGATTTGAATCACAACAGGATATTGATAATTATAAAATAGATAATGATAACCAGGGTAACCGGTCACAATTACCCGGAGACTTTAAATACGAGGATGTAAATGGTGATCATATTATCAATGCGTAGGACCAGCGCCCTATTGGCTATGCAGAAGGTGCACAACCTTATGTTAGCTTTGATTTTAATGGCAGGGTGGCATATAAATCGTTTACACTTTCTGTTGATTTTGCAGGGGCTAATATGCAAAGTTATTTCCGTGATAATGAATTAAAATATCCATTCAAGAATAATGGTAATTCACCTGCTTATATGTTTGAAGATCACTGGCACCGTGTTGATCCTTATGATCCGGGCAGCGCATGGGTTGCAGGAACATACCCTGCTTTTAGAAAAGATCTTACCACGCATGTAAACTATAACCCGATCGGCGGAAACAAAAGCGATTTCTGGTTGACGAATGTTCATTACCTCCGGCTTAAAATCTTGAATTGGGTTACAATTTACCAAAAAGCTTACTTGACAGGATAGGCGTTGCAAGGTGCAGGGTTTATGTAAATGGTACAAACCTCATTTCCTTTGATAATGTAAAAGAATTCCGGATAGACCCTGAGATCAGTTTAGGCAGCGGGTTGATTTATCCACAACAAAGACTGGTTAATTTCGGATTTAATGTATCTTTTAAATAATTGCTTTATGAAAAAAGTTTATAATGGTTTTATATTAATGATGCTTCTTTTTGCAGCAGTGTCTTGCAAAAAAGATTGGCTCGACAGGAAGCCGAGAAATATTATACCCAAGGGATCAACCACTTGGAACGATCCTGTTTTAATCCTTGGCATACCGGCAGATTATTACGACCGTCTTCCTACTGATATGGGTTTGGTTGACATTGATCATTCTACTGTAGATGTAAACCAGGACAGGCAGTCTCAATGGCGTAATATGGCTGATTATGATGATGCCATGTGGTCTGGCGCCGGGCAGGATGCAAGAAACAATTATACATCGTATCCTTTTGAACGCTGGAGAGTATGGAACTATGGCCTGATCAGAGATATAATCTGGCGCTTGAAAATATTGATAAATCTGAACGCCTCGGAAGCAGCTTTTGAACTGGGACAAACAACTGATGCCTTATTATACTTGAATGCTTTAAGAGAAAGGGCAGAATTTGGTGCAAATAGCATGAAAGCCCTCACAACTGAAAAATTACAAAATGAGAGTCGTGCTGAACTTGCTTTTGAAGACCACCGCGTTTGGGATCTTAAAAGATGGCGCATAGCGGATAAGGTTTGGAATGGCAGCGCCAGCAATCCTGATGCAATGGTAAGCGCCTTGTATCCTTACCGTGTTATCAGGCCTGGCGATCCTGCACGTGATGGAAAATATGTGTTTATTAAAATGGTAGAGCCCCGCATCAGGGCACCCCGGTTCTTCCAGTTGGGCAACTACTATTCTTCTATCGACCAGGTAGTATTAAACAACAATCCAAAAATTATTAGGAATCCCTTCCACTAAAAATTTAAAATTATGAAAAGCTCGATAGCATCGTATGCATTGGCCGCTCTCATTTTATTGCTGGCTGCTTGTGCAAAAGATAATTACAAAATGCCTAATGCCGTTTTAACCGGCCGTGTTGTTTACCAGGGGCAACCTGTAGGTGTCAGATCAAATGGTGTTCAACTGGAGTTCTGGCAGCATGGCTATCAGGTTTTCAGTAAAATACCGGTATATGTTGCACAAGATGGTACCTTCTCGGCTTCTTTATTCGATGGCAACTATAAGCTTGTTCAACTCAAAGCTAACGGGCCCTGGGTTGACAAGGCTGATTCGGTAGATGTTACTGTAAAAGGTTCCACCACAGTTGATATGCCGGTTACTCCGTATTTTACCATATCAGGCGAAACTTTTACAAAAAGCGGCACTACGGTTACAGCTTCCGGTAAGATAACAAAAATTTCAACCAACACTATTGAACGTGTTTCACTGTATATAGGCACCACAACAATTGTGGATGCTACCAATAACGGTGCTGTTTCAAACCAGACCGGGGCTGCATTAGCTGACCTTTCACAACCAATTAATTTCAGTGTAGCCTTGCCCGCTGCACTGGCAGGCAGGGATTATGTTTATGCAAGAATTGGCGTTAAAACTTTGGGTACCGGTGAAATGTTATATACGCAACTCCAAAAAATAGTTTTAAAATAAAGAAAAAAGGACATGTTGGGATAAATAAATCTTGTTGTTTTTCAGGTCAGGACTAGAATTTCTATGACCTGGAAAAAAATATTTTTAACAAAATGTTGTACTTAGAAGAAAAATCTGTTTTTTTGCGTAAACGATTACGTACTTTTTGTGGATAATTTAATATAAACGTTTTTATAGTTGCTAGTAGCAACAAATTATTTTATCCCAAATTTGTAGTATTATTTAGTAAGAGCTATGAGAATAAAAATTCTTACTAAACTATTGGTAGAACAAATAACATCTTTATCGCCTTGATAAAAATTGTGTTTCAACCCAATAGCATTTCTGATGATGAATTAACCGACCAAAAAAATTTGCTTTATGAATTATTACCTGCACAAATCAATCAAGTTATCTAAACAAGAACTTTTCCAAAAAAGACAAGGATTTATCTTCAAAAGGATGTATTATTTCTTTTGTCTTGTATTATTATTTTCCTATTCCGGGTTTTCACAGGATTCAAAAATTCTTATTACCGGCACCGCAACTGATAGTAGCGGCGTAGGTATCCCGTCAGTAACTGTTACAGAAAAAGGCACTAAAAACTCAACGGCAACCAATGTTAGCGGTACTTTTACTATTAAAGTTTCAGGGACAAACGCAATTCTGGTATTTAATTCAGTTGGTTATTCCTCACAACAAGTTGCTGTAGGCTCACAAACTCAGATATCTGTTAGCTTACAGCAAACAAGCGTCTCTCTGGGTGAAGTAGTAGTGGTAGGTTATGGTACTCAGAAAAAAGGATCGATTACCGGTTCAATCGCTACGGTAACCGCTAAAGATCTGGACCGTGTTCATGCCGGTTCTACTGTTAGTACAGGACTGGCAGGTAAAATTCCGGGTGTTACATTCAGGATGCCCGATGGCCGGCCCGGAGCTTCTGCCAATATCCAGATACGTAACATGGGCAGACCTTTATATGTAATTGATGGAATTCAGCAGGATGAGGGTCAGTTTAATAATATCTCACCAAACGATATTGAAAGTATTTCAGTGCTTAAAGATGCTTCAGCCGCGATATATGGTGTACGTGCAGCCAATGGAGTAGTAGTAGTTACAACCAAAAAAGGAGCGACCGGAAGAAATAATGTGAATGTAGATGCTTATGCAGGGTTACAAAGCTGGTTCCGCTTCGCGGATGTATTAAGAAATTCCTACGATTATGCTTATTACAGGGCTGATGCGGAATTAAACAGGTTTGGCACCACAGGCTTTACCCAGGCTGAGTTAGATAAATATAAACAGGGAGAAGTTTCCGGAGCCGCTTACAGGAGTTTTGACTGGAGAAATTACATCCTTGATAAACCAGCTCCCCAGAATCAGGTGAATGTTAACATTAGCGGTGGATCTGAAAAAGTGAATTATTATGTTTCCGCCACTAACCTTGATCAAAAATCTAATCTTGGTAAGGAATACCGCTTCAACCGTTCTAACATTCAATCAAATGTATCGGCTAAACTAGCCAATGGTCTTAAAGTAGGTGTGGAAATTAATGGCCGTGTTGAAACAAGGCGAAATCCTGGAGTACCAGGAGGTGATGATTACTTTTTATCAAGACTTGCCATTCTCAGAAACACTCCGAGGGAAAGGCCATATGCGAATGATAATCCAGCCTACTTAAACGACTTAGGTGAGCACTTAGAATCTAATTACGCTTTTTTAAATGAAAAGATTTCTGGTAAATTCAAAGCCGAGTGGCGGGTATTACAAACCAATTTTAATGCGGAATGGCAAATCCCTGGAATAAAAGGACTTTCGTTGAAAGGAATTTATTCATATTATGTTGCGGATGAGCTGGAGAACAACCAGGAATATACTTACAAAGCTTACACCTATAAACCTGCTACAACTACTACTCCGGAAGAATACCGTGCTACCGGCGGAAGTACCAATCCATGGCGTGACAGAGAGCAAATCAAACAAATTAATACAAATGTTCAGGGACAGGTAAATTACAATAATACATTCGGAGAAAGTACCATAGGAGCAACTGTAGTAGCAGAAAGAATTAATAATCACTACAGGAGAAATTGGATACATGCATCACCCATTTCTAATAACCTACCTCTCATTTATTTTCCAACAATGGATCAATACGTGGATCAAGATCAGGAACAAGCCCGTGTTGGTTATATCGGGCGTATAACGTACAGTTATGCCAACCGTTATTTTTTAGAAGCATCCGCCAGGCGTGATGCGTCTTACCTTTTTGCCCCAGACAAGCGGGTTGGTTATTTCCCAGGAATTTCAGCAGGCTGGAAACTTTCGGAAGAACCTATGTTTGCTAATCTTTTAGGTGATAAGAGAATACTTACTGATTTAAAATTAAGAGGATCTTATGGCCAGCTGGGTGATGATAGAAATCCTAATGATCCGAACCAGCCTATTGTAGGTGCCTATTCATATCTTGAAGGTTACAACTATAACCAGGGAACCGCTATTATCGGAGGAAATGCGGTTACGGTTTCGAGAGACAAAGGTATTCCTGTTACGAATATTTCCTGGCTTACAAGCCAAATTACCGATATAGGGTTGGATTACACTATGCTAAATGGTAAGCTAAGCGGTACACTGGACTATTTTTATAGAAAGCGCACGGGATTATTGGGCACTCAGTCCGATGTTATTGTTCCGCTTGAAATAGGTTACAGCCTTCCGCAGGTAAATATTAATAGCGATGCCCAGTATGGTGAAGAAATGTCTATAAGCTACAATGGTACTGTTCGTAATGTAAAACTCAATGTAGGGGGAAATGTTTCTTATACCCGTGCTAAGAATTTAAAATCATATAAACCCCTCTTTTTTAATTCCTGGGATCAATACCGTAATTCATCAGAAAACAGGTATAGAAGAATTGAGTGGGGGTATGAAGTGGCCGGTCAGTTTACTTCCATTGAGCAGATAAATAATTATCCTGTCAACATTGATGGGCAAGGTAATAAAACATTATTGCCTGGCGATCTGATCTATAAAGATCAGAATGGTGATGGTAAAATTGACGGATATGACGACAGGCCTATTGGTTTCGGATACGGCCAACAACCAAATATCAATTTTGGTTTTAACATCGGGCTTATTTATAAGAACTTCGATTTTAACGCCGATTTTTCAGGAGCATCCGGCTATACCTGGTTTCAAAATTGGGAAACAAGATGGGCTTTCCAAAATAACGGAAATCTAAATACTATCTTTACCGACAGGTGGCACAGGACTGATATTTTTGATGTAAACAGTGCATGGGTAGCAGGTAAGTATCCGGCTAATAGGTATAATGTTGGCGGTAACGGTCACAGCGATTACAATCATAATTCTTCATTCTGGTTACATAATGTAAACCAGGTAAGAGCCAGAACCATTCAACTGGGTTATACGCTGCCAACCTCCTTGTTACAAAGAGTGAAAGTTCAGAAAGCCAGGATTTACTTTAATGCTTACAATCTTTTCTCTATTGATAACCTCAGAAAGTTCGGAGTTGATCCGGAGGTGGTAGATGATAACGGATTACAGTTTCCTCAAAACAAAGTTATTAACGTAGGCATTAATCTGTCTTTATAAAATTAATTCTCAAGTATAAAATATTTTCATGAAAAAGATTTTAGGATTAGCAATGTTTACATTGTTGCTTGCAATGTCAGGATGTAAAAAAGATAGCGATTTTTTAGATATTCCACCAATACAGGTATTGCCTAGCGAAGTTGCATTTTCAGATCCTGCGCTGGTATTGTCTATTCTGGGTGATTTATACAACCGGCAATTGGATTTTTCAGGGTTGGATAATGGTTGGCGTAGTTTTGCTGATTTCAGTGAAAGCTTTCCTTCTGAAAACGGAAGTTACTTCCTGGTACAAAGAACCGGTTGGGATTATAGTGAGTGGGGCATAAACTGGGCAGCTACCTACACTTATATACGTGAGCTTAATTTATTTTTAGAAAGAATAGCAGCTTCTACTGCGCTTACTCAGGCAGACAAGACCAGGTTTACCGCCGAAGGAAGGTTTTTAAGGGCCAATACATATTTTGAAATGGTCAAGAGAATGGGGGGGGTACCGTTGATTACAACTTCCTTGCAGTACGATCCTTCAAAAGGAGATGTTACCGCCGTACAAGTTGCCCGTTCTAAAGAGTCAGACGTATATGATTTTGTAATTAATGAGGCGGAAGCTATAAAAGGGCTTTTACCTAATGACGTTAATGAGAAGTCCAGGGCAACAAAAGCCGCGGCCCTTGCAATGGAATCAAGAGCCGCATTATATGCAGCATCTATCGCTAAGTATAATGCCACAACGCCGCAGGTTTCAACACCCGGAGGTGAAGTAGGTATCGCTGCAAGCCTTGCAACAAGTTATTATACCAAAGCTCTGGCAGCCTCTCGCGAAATTATAAATGGTAGTTCAGGATCATACCAATTATATAACGTATTGCCTGATAAATCTGACAATTTTGCCGCCATTTTCCTGGATAAAAGCAGCGTAAACCAAGAGTCAATTCTCATTGAGGATTTTAAAGCAGGCGGTGGTAAAGTGCATGGTTTTACCACAAATGATCAACCTTACTCAATTTCTGATGAAGGGGGTGATGCCGGGCGTTTAGATCCTTCTTTAAACCTTGTAGAAGAATTTGAGAAACTCGATAATACTTTTGCTCCCATTCCAACAAGAGATGGGGCAGGCAACCCGATCTATTATACAAACCAGCAGGATATCTTCGCTGGAAGGGATGCGCGTCTTGCAGGTACCGTTCTTTTACCAAATGGTCTTTTTAAAGGAAAAAGGGTAGATATCTGGGCAGGCTATCTGTTGTCTACCGGAAGCATATTAACCAGCGATGAGGCGGGACAATTAAAAGCACTTCCAGGAACTACCACACCAGTACAGGTGGTAGGCAAAGACGGACCGGTTAATGGTTTAGAATTCCGTGCACAAAGCGGCTTCTATATCCGTAAATGGTTAGATCCTACAATTGGTTCAGGCAGAAGGGGACGAGGCAGTGATGTTGCTTTTATCAGGTATCGTTTTGCCGAGGTATTATTAAATGCTGCAGAAGCTGCATTTGAATTGGGACAGACAGATGTGGCAGCTGGTTACATGAACCAGGTTCGCTCCAGAGCAGGATTAACGGTTCCCCTGACAGCAGCCGATATTACTTTTGATCGTATTGTACACGAACGCAGGATCGAACTTGCTTTTGAGGGTCATGTATTATTTGATAAAAAACGCTGGAGGATTGCCCATATAGTTTGGGATGGCGTTGGATTGACATTAACGGATTTAACAAGCAATATTGGAAAAGCTACTAAGAGAAGTACGCAGCCATGGGGACTTTGGCCATATAAAGTTTACAATCCAGGTAATGCCAATGATGGTAAATGGATATTTAGAGAAGTTCTTCCTGCCGTAGTTACAGGTTCTAACAGGTTTCAATTAGGTAATTATTATAGCGCGATAGATGATAATACCAGGGCATCAAATCCTAAAATTGTTAGACAACCGAATCAATAGTCTCTATTATTAAATTTCTTAGTATGAAAATAACATCTTATTATATTGTATTGTTCCTGTTTTCTATTGCTGGCGCATCCTGCAAAAAGGATAATTATAACGCTCCATCTTCCACTCTTAGCGGAAAACTAATATACAAAGGAGAAACGATCGGAGTAGAACAATATCAGGTTCCTTATGAACTATATCAATACGGGTTTGGTAAAGTGGGTGCTATAGGTTCGTCTTTCGGACAGGATGGTACGTTCTCCGCCCTTCTTTTTGATGGTGATTATAAACTTATAATTCCAAACGGGCAGGGACCATTCAGATGGAAGTACCTGGCCTCCGGTGCACCTGATTCTATCGCTATCTCTTTAAGAGGAAGCCAAACTTTAGACCTTGAGGTAACACCATACTATATGATCAGGACTCCCCAGATTACCGGCGCAGGTGGTAATGTTTCTGCAACTTTTAAAGCCGAGAAAATTATTACAGACGCAAATGCAAAAAATATAGAACGTGTTAATATTTATATAAATAAAACACAGTTTGTATCTGGCAATAATGATCAGAATATTGGTAATACCAGTATGGTGGGTTCTGCAATTGCTGACCCGAATAATATAAAACTAAGTGTTACAGTGCCAAAGATAACGCCTACTCAAAATTATGTATTCGCAAGAATAGGTCTTAAAATTGCTGGCGTGGAAGATCTGATCTATTCGCCTGTAGTGAAAGTTCAATATTGAAAAATATTAAAAATTGATGTATAATGTCGTTGACATAACAAGGTTGAAGTGTTCTTTTATATATGAAATTACAATTTGATTAAAAGTCTTAGAGTCCCTTGTGGGATTTCCTTTGTATTCCTTGTGGTTAAATGCGGTCTATGATTTCAGGAGTCTTTTAACCACAAGGAACACAAAGGAAATCCCACAAGGAGCACAAGGGATGCCTGCTACATACGAAATTCTTAACTCAACGACATTGAATTAATGTAAGCTGTTATCTACTAGGGTTTAAAACAGGATAAATTATTTTATTTTTTGCATAGTATATATGATTAAATATCTTATCATACTAATGGTCTTGTTAAATAATTCAACAAGCGCTCAAAAAATTGAGAGTTCGGTGGCATTATCGCACTATGTTTTTAATCAGTTTATGGAAGGACTGGTAAAACTTAAATCGGGTGAGACTTATAGCCCGGTGTTAAATTACAACATACTAACCGGGGAATTTATCTTTAATAAAGATGGAAAGTATTTAGCCATACAAAAACCTGAAGACGTTGATACGGTTTATATAGATAACAGAAAATTTGTTTCTGCAGACAAAAAATTCTACGAAGTATTGTCTAATACTCTGGCACCTCTTTTTATTGAATTTACTTATGTAATTAAGCAACCGGGAACATCAACAGGGTATGGTGCTACTACCACTACTTCAGCCGCAAGTTCCTATACATCATTGGTAAATTCCGGGGGTGCTTATGATCTTAAACTGCCCGATGATTTTAAGGTTGTTCCCGGGTATTCTTACCTGATTCTCAAAGATGGTAAATATCAGAAAGCAAATAATCTGAAACAAGTTTACAAAATCTTTCCTGATAAAAAAGCTCTTATTGATGACCTGATTAAAAAGAATAATACCAGGTTTTCTAAAAGAGAGGATATGGTTACTTTGATAAATGGAATTGAACAATAAGCTGTATTCATATTTATCCAGGCAGGTCAACAATATTCTGAAAAAATTAACACATTATTTACTCCGGTTATAAGTTACAGTAACGCTCAGTTAGCCCCTTTGTCTCATCATCAATACTATCGGTACGTTTAAATTAAATATGTTACCTTATTTTTGCATCTGTATAGATTGCTAAATAATAAGTTGCCCAAACAATTCATATGATAGTGCGTTCATTGCTGTTCTTCTTCCTGGCGACAAGTGTAAATAATTTCCAGGGAAGTAATACTTCAGGTGTACCTCTCTTTAAGTTACTACCTTCTTCAAAATCTGGTGTTAATTTTACCAATACTATTATTGAAAGTGATTCTCTTAATATTTTAAACCAGGCTAATATTTATAATGGTGGGGGAGTTGGTATTGGTGATTTTAACAACGATGGATTGACAGACATTTACTTTGCAGGGAATATGATTTCCAATAAGCTATATCTCAACAAAGGATCTCTTGCTTTTACTGATATAACTAATGCTTCAGGAGCGGGAGGAGAAGGAAGATGGTGCACCGGCGTTTCTGTAGTAGATATTAATGCAGATGGATGGCTTGATATTTACGTATCGGCTTCTTTTCGCGAGAATGCGGCTTTGCGGACAAATCTTTTGTATATAAACCAGGGTTTAAACAAAGAAGGCATTCCAACTTTTAAAGAATCAGCAGTTGCTTACGGACTTGCCGATACCGGCTTTAGCACACAGGGGTATTTCTTTGATTATGACCACGACGGCGACCTGGATATGTATCTTGTAACAAATGAGTTGTATGATGCTAAAACACCTATTAAGTTCAGGCCGAAATTAAAAGATGGCAGCGCATTAAATACAGACCGGCTTTACCGTAATAACGGTAACAACACTTTTACAAACGTATCAAAACAGGCAGGTATCCTTACTGAAGGTTGGGGGCATGCCGCTTGTATTACAGACATCAACCTTGATGGATGGCCTGATATATATGTGGCTAATGACTTTGTATCAAACGATCTTTGCTTTATCAATAACAAAGATGGCACGTTTACAGACCGCCTGGGTGAATATTTTACTCACACAGGCTGGAATGCTATGGGTACGGATGCAGTTGATATTAATAACGATGGCTTCACTGATTTTATATCGTTGGAGATGCTTCCGGAAGATAACCTTCGTAAAAAGCGGATGTTAAGCGGGAATGAATATTATAATTACACCAACAGCGCAAAGTTTGGTTACACACATCAATATGTCCGCAATGTTTTTCAACTCAATAGTGGCAAAACCCCTTTGGGTCACCCGGTATTTAGTGAAATAGGATACATGGCTGGCATTTATCAAACTGACTGGAGCTGGTGCCCGCTGGTAGCTGATTTTGATAATGATGGCTTTCGTGATCTCATAATCTCCAATGGCCTGCCCCGCGATGTTACAGACCTTGATTATATTGATTTTAATAACGGTCAGGGAGGCGGCAAAGAAAAATATACGCTTGGCATGACAGACTCACTCCCGGTTGTCAGGCTTTCTAATTATGCCTTTAAAAATAATGGAGGGATGTTATTTGAGAACAAATCCAAAGAATGGGGTTTTACACAACCTTCTTTTTCAAACGGCGCAGCCTACGCAGACCTCGATAATGATGGTGACCTCGATGTAGTGATCAATAATATCAATGACCCTTCTTTCATTTACGAAAACACACAAAATAATCCGGGTCAAAAAGTAACGGATCATTACCTGGCTGTATCTATTGCTGGAGAAGGAATGAACAAGGGTGGGATAGGAGCAACGCTGCGTATCTATTATGACAATGGCAAACAGCAATTTTATGAACACCAGCCGGCAAGGGGCTATCTTTCAACTGATGATGCAAGGGCTCATTTTGGTATGGGCAACACTGTTACAATCGATTCTTTGCTGGTGCTATGGCCAGATGGTAAAAGCCAGGTGGTTCGTGATATCGCAACTGACCAACTTATTACTGTTTCATACAAAAATGCTGTTACTGGAAAAAGAAATGCTGTACCTGAAAGCCCGCTGTTTACAAATGCAGCAGCTAGTTATGGCATACAATTCAAGCCGCAGGAAAGGGATTTTGTAGATTACAATATCCAGCCAACGCTTCCTCACAAGCTCAGCCAGTATGGACCCGGTATTGCCGTAGGTGATATTGATAAAAATGGATTTGAAGATTTTTTTATAGGCGGATCTTCAGGCAATCCCGGTGTTTTCTTTATGCAAAATTCCGCTGGAAAGTTTTCCCTTGATTCTTCCCGGTTCGTACAAAAAGATGATCCTTTGCATGAAGATATGGGCGTATTATTATTTGATGCGGATAATGATAATGATCTGGATCTTTATGTGGTCAGCGGGAGTTATGAGATTCCACCCAATCATCCAATAAGCCAGGATCGGTTATACCTTAACGATGGAAAAGGAAAATTTACTAAAAGCATTAACGCGCTTCCTGCAGAAACGGCTAACGGTTCCTGCGTACGTGCAGCTGATATGGATGGTGATGGGGATCTTGATTTGTTTGTAGGAGGCCGTGTAGTTGCAGGAGCTTATCCCACAGCGCCGAAAAGTTTTATCTTAAAAAATAACGGTGGAAAGTTTGAAGACGTTACCAGTCAGTATTGTCCCGAATTGCAAAACCTGGGAATGATCACTGATGCCTTATGGACAGATTTTGATAATGATGGGAAAATAGATCTTTTAATAGTAGGGGAGTGGATGCCAGTAACTTTTTTAAAGAACACCGGTAATCGTTTTGAAAGGCTCACTCAAACAACAGGTTTATCCGGTCAGCTGGGTTGGTGGAATAGTTTGGTTGCAGGCGATTTTGATAATGACGGCGATATAGATTACATAGCAGGTAATCTTGGATTGAATACAAACTATAAGGCTACCAAAGAGGAGCCGATAACCATTCTTGCAAAAGATGTTGATAATAACGGTTCTTTTGATGTAATGGTATTCTGCTACCTGAAAGATGTTGATGGCAACATGAAACCTTTTCCTATGGCTACACGCGATGACATGGTGAGCCAGGTTATCTCGATACGAAAAAAATATCCTACTTATAAATCTTATGGAATGGCTACCATGGAAGACCTCTGGAATAAAAGTGACCGTGAAAATGCCATTGTGTTGCAGGCTAACTATATGGCTTCCTGTTTTATAGAAAATAAGGGTAATGGTCAGTTCTCCGGTAAAGCGTTGCCACTGGAAGCACAGGCTGCACCGGTTTATGGAATGATGAGCCAGGATATAGACGATGACGGGAACCTCGACCTGTTAATGGTTGGCAACGATTATGCCATGGAGCCTTACAGCGGGCGTCATGATGCATTTATGGGGCTGTGTTTGAAAGGGGATGGCAAAGGTAATTTCAGCAGTATGACAATAGCTAAAAGCGGTTTTTTTGTAAAAGGAGATGCTAAAGGCTTAGCTACACTTCATACAGCAAAAAATGAAGATATAGTTATTGCAACACAAAATCAGGATAGCCTGCTTGTATTTAAAAGAAACAGTAAGCAGCTTCCCGGCACTGAAAAATGGATTAACCTTAAGCCTGACGATTTTTGTGCAGACCTGGAGTATAAAGACGGCAGGAAAAGAAAATTGGAATTTTATTATGGTTCTACTTATTTATCCCAATCTTCAAGAGAAATACTTATTGATAAAAAGATCAAAACAATAACAATTACCAACTTCAAAGGAATTAAAAGACAGGTGTTATGATGAGGATAGTAATGTGTATACTACTATTTTTTTTAGTTACCGTCTGCCAGGCAAAACCAGGGTGGAAAGACAAGACTGAAAGCGCTGAATATATTCACCGCGCTATAAAAAAAGTCACCGATGTGATTGTATTTGACATTTATTCCCCGCCTGTAGCAAGCCGTACTTATGCTTATATCTGCCTGGCAGGATATGAAGCCATTATTCATGAGAATCCGGCATATATTAGTTTAGCCGGACAGCTGCATCAGCTGCAGCCAGCCCCTGCACCACAGACTGGTAAGGAATACAGTTATACGCTGGCATCAGTAAATGCCATTCTCATTGTGGGTAAAGCGCTGGTTATTTCTGAATCCAGCATTGAGGCATTTAAATTACAGATTTTGCAGGATTTTAAAAATGATGGAATCCCTTCCGATGTCTTCAACAATTCCATTGAGTATGGACAACAAATAGCGAATTATATTCTTGCCTGGGCAGCAGCTGATAATTATATGCAAACCAGATCCTTTGCAAAATACGCGGTAAGCGATGACCCGGCAACATGGAAGCCTACGCCGCCTGCCTATATAAAAGCCATCGAACCTCACTGGAGCAAAATGAGGACTTTTGTAATTGATTCAGCCCGGCAATTTAAGCCGGTACCACCTCCAACTTTTTCCTTCGATAAAAAAAGCCGGTTTTATAAAGAAGCGGTGGCAGTTCATGATACGGGCATACATCTTTCTGAAGAACAGATTGAAATAGCCAATTTCTGGGATTGCAATCCGTTTAAGATGAATATAAGGGGTCATGTAATGTATGCTACCAAAAAAATTTCTCCTGGTGGACACTGGATCAACATTACAAGACTTGCATGCAAAAAGGTTAACGCAGGTCCGGCTCAGTCTGCAGAAGCTTATGCCTGTTTATCTGTCGCACTTGCTGATTGCTTTATAAGCTGTTGGGATGAAAAATACAGGAGCCAGGTTATCAGGCCGGAAACATACATAAATCAGTATATTGATACTAACTGGGTTCCATTGCTTCAGACTCCGCCATTTCCGGAATATACCAGTGGCCACAGCGTAGTTTCTTCAGCCGCTGCTGTTGTGCTGAGTAAATTGTTTGGCGATAATTTTTCTTATACAGATTCTACAGAATATGAATTTGGCCTGCCGGCCCGAACCTTTCATTCTTTTAAACAAGCTGCTGAAGAAGCGGCTATCAGCCGGTTTTATGGTGGCATTCATTACATGCCAGCTATTAATTATGGATTTAAGGAAGGAAATGAGATTGGATTATTTGTAACCGGCAGAATTAAAACAAAAAAGATACGATAAGTAGAATGATAGCTGGTATGGCATCTTCTCCCCTCCCTCGTAGATATACTTTTTATATATACTCTTTGCTTATCTTTAAGGAATGAAAAATCTAAGCTTAAAAATGGATGACAAGATCTTTGACGAAACGGAGAAGATATTGACCAAAGTCAGAAAAAATAGAAATCGATATATTAATGATGCAGTGGAATTTTATAATTCGCTTCACAAAAGGCGAATTCTTACTGGACAGCTTAAAAAGGAATCCAAGTTAGTAAGGGAAGAATCAATGAAAGTTTTGGAGGAACTGGAAAACCTTGCTGATGAAGATTAAACAATTTGAAGTATGGATCGCTGATTTGAATCCACGCATGGGAAGTGAAGCTGGCAAAATTAGGCCGGTTGTAATTATTCAGACAGATCTTTTAAATTCTGTTCATCCTTCTACCATTATATGTCCGATTACCACCAATATTCAAATGGAATCAGAAATTTTAAGGGTTCATCTTAAAACGGGAATGGCTAAGCTTAAACAGGATTGTGACATTCTTATAGACCAGATCAGATCCATTGATGTTAAACGTTTGCAAAAGAAATTAGGAAGTTTACCTGAGGAAGTACAGGTCAAAATAAAGCGCAGTATTGTTATTATTCTTGATCTCTAAGCCACATCAGCTAACGGTGCATTTAATAAATTGGGCTGACGTAAACAGTGTTTTAGGCATTAATCTTTATTCAACTAAAGTTCTGGCGCATGGAACCATGTTGAGCGTTTGAGACACATTTGAGCAATTTCATTAACGTTCGAACATTTCTTAGCCGGGGCTGATTATTATGACTTGCCCAACTTCTTAAATGCGTATTCGAAAGCTTTTGATAGCAATTATGATTAATTTTTTTATATTGGCCGTTTCAAACTTGAATTACGAAGAACAAGCGCCGGCTCAAGAACAATTTTAGGAGGGTTAAGCTGATAGAAGCCATTTTTTTCAGATACATTAAAAAATAACCTGGCAGCTTCTTCTCCCATTTTAGTAGCGTGCTGGTTTACTGTAGACAGGGAAGGCGTTATATATTGACCAAATGGTTCATTGGCGAAACCTATAACCGCAACATCTTCAGGAATCTTTTTGCCTGTATCCTTTAAAGCCTGCATAGCGCCTAAAGCAGTAAAATCTTCTACGGTAAATATTGCATCAGGAATTTCCTTCAATCCCAGCAGTCTTAACATACATTCTTTTCCCGATTCTATTGTTACTTTGCCATACACTATCAGGTTTTCATCAACCAATATATTATTAGCTCTTAAAGCATCTATATAACCTTTTTTCCGTTGGTTGAAAATCAGCACATGTTGCTGGCCACCAATATGTGCAATCCTTTTACATCCCTGATCTATCAGGTGCTGGGTAGCATTAAAAGCGCCACAGTAATCATCTACAACAACAGAAGGAACACCCAGGTCATCATTGGTACGGTCGAATAAAACAAGTGGTATCCCACGATTTTTTATCTCACGGTAATGATCAGGGTTAATGGTTTCTTTTGAAAACGATGCCAGCACACAATCCACACGTGAGCGTAAAAATGTTTCTACTCCTTTCTTTTCAAATTCAGCTAATTCATTAGATTGATATATGATAATGGTGTAATCATTTTCTCTGGCTACTTTTTCTATTCCATTTACTACAGCGCCAAAAAAATTAATTTCTATGCTGGGAATGATTACCCCGATAATTTTTGATTTTCCCAGGCGAAGTGAGGAAGCAATATTATTTCGGTGGTAATTTAAATTTTTGGCAGTTTGTTCCACAATGCTTTTGGTAGCATTGCTTATACCCGGATGTCCATTTAAAGCCCTTGATACGGTAGAGGCGGTAATATTAAGCTGGCGTGCAATATCATGTATCGTAATTTTGGCAATTGTGTTTTCTTCATTGTTGGCAAACATGTAATAATCGTTTGTTTGAAATTAACAAATTTTAATATAGAATGGCCTCGAAATATAAACCAGCCATCAGCCCACAGCCTACCACAACGATAAAGCTACATTTCTCCCATAGGTTATATGAGGCTACTGTTAGGAGATAAACAGGCCACAAAGACAGAAAGGCACAAAGAAGCACTAAGAAATTTTCTTCATATTTCTTTGTGCTTCATGGCCCCTTGTTGTGTATTAACAGTAGGTCATACAGAGTTATTGGTATTTTAAAGTATTTGAACTAGTGTTATGTCAACTATAAATTGACGCTTTTGCTATCAGCTATCAGGAGGAAAGCTTTTCAGGTACTGATCTCCTGATAGCTGACTGCTGATAGCTGATAGCAATTGATACGACATTTTATGGTTGACACGACACTAGGAGTATATCAGTAAGAATTTTTCTTGTTGTTTGAAATAAGAGAAATGGTTTGAAAAAAGCTGATTGCTGATTGCTGAAAGCTGAAAGCTAAGTCCTATATTGCAATGTAAACGATTACATTGGGAATTAAGACTACCATAATACATATCGCTGAATACCTGGATACAACTCCCGCCACTGTTTCAAGAGCATTAAATAACCATCCTTCTATAAGCGAAAAAATGAAATCCCGGGTAGTAGAAGCAGCTGTCAGGCTTGATTATAAAAGAAACAATATTGCATCCTCACTCAGGCTGGGGAAAACCTTTATTATAGGAGTAATAGTTCCAAGTGCAGAGATCAATTTTTTTGGCTCCGTATTGCATGGCATTGAAAGTGTAGCTACTAAAAGCGGGTATAATATTTTGATATACCAGTCTAATGAATCAACGAAATTCGAGATCAGGGGAATTAAAACATTTTTATCAGCCCGGGTAGACGGGATCCTTGTGTCGATAGCTAAAGATACACTGGACTACTCTCATTTTCTGGAGGTTAAAGACTCCGGGGTTCCTATCGTTTTCTTTGACCGGGCTAATACGGAGATAGGTATTCATTCAGTTGTAATAGATGATTATAAAGGAGCTTATATCGCCACGCAGCATCTGATAGATCAGGGTTATAAAAGGATTGCGCATATTTCAGGCCCACAGCATATCAGAATATTTAATGATCGGTTGAAAGGTTACATGGGGGCGCTTCAGGCTAATAACAGGACTGTATTATACGAACATATTTATTACGGAAACGTATCAATTGAAGCAGGTAAAAAAGCCATAAGCCATTTTTTAACAATGCCTGATCCTCCTGATGCCGTGTTTGCCGTAGAAGATTTTACTGCTCTGGGCGCTCTTAAAGAACTCAAAGAAAAAAATCTTAAAATTCCGGAAGACTTTGGTGTAATTGGCTTTGCCAACGAGTTATTTGGTGAACACATTACTCCAACACTATCAAGCATCGATCAGCAAACTGTATTGATGGGTAAAAAAGCCTTTAAATTATTAATGCAGTTAATAGATAAGCAATCAGATAAAAGTAAAGTTGTTCATCATAAGGTGGTTCTGGATCCGGTAGCTATTTTTCGTAATTCATCAACAAGAATGGACCAGCAGAAAATATAAATGATTATATATTATTTTAGAGAAATCTATTTAATTATTTTCAGGTATATCATAACAATCACCATTATAAAAAATAGGTGTTAATTGATAATAAAAAAAATCGTTCCTGTTTTTTTGCTGTATATATTTAACCTGCCATTTAATAAATATTATTATGATTACTATTGCATTTCGGAAAAGAAAAATTTTTGTTACTATTCTCCTGCTTTCAAGTTTGTTGCTGCCCTACTGTAAAACTAATCGTGTACCGGGCAAATCGAATTCTAAAAGTATCCGAACCCTTATAGTTGGAGGCGGCTCTTCCCACGACTTTAATCGTTGGTATAAACAAGCCGATGCTGAAACCCTTGCCAAAGATGGTTTTGCCACTGTAACTTACATCAGCGATCCTGATTCAATGAAGTATTTTCTGCCGGCAACTGATGTGCTTTATTTGTGTTTTAATCAATCGATCAATAACCTCCAGTCCCGGCAGGCGATATTAGATTTTGTTGCGTCAGGAAAAGGGCTGGTTTTGGGTCATGCCGCGCTGTGGTATAACTGGAAAGACTGGCCGGAATACAATCTGCAACTTGTAAGCGGTGGTACACATGGCCATGACCGTTATGGAAGTTTTGAAGTAAATATCGTTAATAACACGCACCCTGTTACAAAAGGCGTTAGCAAAAACTTTACTTTAAAGGACGAACTGTACAGGTATGAGCTTGATCCTGCAGGACCGGGCACTGAGGTGTTGGCAACGGCGCATGTGGCCGGCTCAGATAAAATATCAACTTCTGTTTTTGTAGTAAAAAATAGTAAAGCTAGAATTGTAGGAATCGCCTTAGGACATGATGCAGCATCACATGACCTGCCTGAATACCAAGCCCTGCTTAGAAATGCAGTGAAGTGGGTGGCAAGGAAATAGGTATGAGGTATGAGGTATGAGGTATGAGGTATGAGGTATGAGGTATGAAATAAAGGAATGTAATATAAAACAAAACCCTGAAAGGGTGTCATGATTATAGTAAATGATAATCACAAAACGCGAACCCTGAAGGGGTGACATAGAAAGTCTTAAACGGAAAAATCATATCACCCCATCAGGGTTTTATTTAAACATTCTATAATGCTATAATCATGTCACCCCTTCAGGATTATACAATGTGAATTCTATAAAAGTGTCAACTTTTTCAGGATAAGACAGTGAGGTATGAGGTATGAGGTTTGAAGTTGTTGAACCACGGAGATATGGAGACACAAAGAAAAATATTTTTACTTCAATTTCTTCGTGTGCCTTTGTGCCTTTGTGCCTTCGTGGTTCAAACCTATCACTGAGGTTGCTTACGTATAACCTGCCCATTACCTGGCAAAAACAATTCCCTTTAAATATCAACTAATAAATATTAAATCATGAGTCAAAAAATTACTGTAGTTATTGTAGGAATGGGATTTGGTAAAGAATTCATTCCGATATACCAGCGTCATCCAGATATTAAAGCAGTTGGTATTTGCACACGCAACCAGCAAACGCTGGATGAACTCGCTGCTAAGTTTAACCTCGATACAAACCTTTGTTTTACGAATTTTGACGATATACCCGGAAGGAGCGATGTTGATGCCATACATATTGTTACGCCGGTACCGGACCATGCAAGGATGGAGCTGGCATCTCTCAATGCCGGCAAACACACTGCCTGCACCATTCCTATGGCTATGACTGTTGAAGATTGTACTGCAATAGTAGCAGCAAAAAGAAAGTCAGGGAAGGTATATATGATGATGGAAACTGCTTTATATACACGCGAGTTTTTATACGGGCTGAATCTTGCTGAAACCGGTCAGCTTGGCCGGATACAATTTGTAAGAGGATCTCATATACAGGATATGAACATGGAAGGATGGGGTGAATATTGGAAAGGATTTCCACCGATGCTGAATGGCACACATGCTATCTCACCGCTTTTACGTATCAATAATACCAAGGCTGCAACTGTTGTATGCCATGGGTCAGGACATTTAGATGAGAGCCTTGCAAAAAGATATGGATCACCCTTCGCTGTTGAAACGGCAACGTTTACATTAAAAAATTCCGATGTTATTGCTGAAGCCACCCGCTCTATGTTTGAAGTAGTGCGCCAGTACAGGGAAAGCTATGATGTATATGGCACAAAAATGTCTTTTGAGTGGGAACAATTACAGGATGAAGACCATGCCATCTTTGATGGCGGTGAAAATGCAAAGCGCATAGGGGTGCCCGATACCGACCACCTGTTGATTGAGGAGATAGCCCATTTTACAAAAAGAGAGAAGATAGATGACCCTAACCATGTTTCATTCTTGCAGGGTGCAGGCCATGGCGGCTCACATCCTCACCTGGTGCAGGAATTTGTTGCTGCGATTGTTGAGAACAGAAACTCGGCAGTGGATGCTGATGTTGCTGCCAACTATACTTGCGCAGGTATATGCGCTCATGAATCCGCTATGCAGGGAGGCAAACGGATTAGCATACCAGATTTTGAATAAGCAACTGCCTTAAGCTCTCTTGCTTAGTAATTATTAATGGTTAATTGTTAATGATTAACGGTTAGCTGTTAATTGCTTAAAAATAAATTAGTGAGTAGTTGTACAATCTCTAACATCATCAATCACTAACCGTTAATAATTAACAATTAATCATTAATAATCATATCTCCCCCACATACAATGCCGATTCTTCATGCTCCAGCAGCACAGGTTTGTATCCACCCCGCGATCTGAAGTAAAAAATTAAGCCCAGGTTAACATACCAGCATAAACACCGGAAAAAAAGAAACCGTTCTCAGCGCGTCCTTCTTGGCAGCATCCTGAACACTATCAATGAGCTGGCGCGTTTTCACAGGCGCTGACTCATATTTATCAGGGTCAAGCGCTTTGTAAGATCCAAAGAGCCCTGTTTTTTCTTTGGTAACATAAGTGGAATGATAAGAAGCATTATGCTGCTGATCATAAGCGGCAAGGTTCTGATCCAGTTGTTTATCCTGAACGGAGCCTAATATTACAGCCCCAAGAACTCCCACACCTACCTGCCCTACAGCGCCGGTAAAATTCAATGCAAGTACACCGCCTTTAGGATATTGCTCCGACACAACTCCCAGCATGGTGCCCCAGAAAAATGTTTTTCCTAAAGCATAAATAGTAGCTGCAATTATAATAGCAACTCCCGCGGAATAAGAAAGTGAATATAAGCCGATAGCTGCTATAAATGCGCTCACAGCAAGCAGGCCCAGGGGTGAGAACCTGTGAACGATAGGGCCTGAATAAAAACGAAGCACAGCCATAATCACAGAAGTATAAACAAGTACCCAACCTCCCTGCAACCCTATCTTTTGCATTTCCGGTGTCATAAGGCTGGTGATCCAGCTATCGGTGCCTAGCTCCGTTGTAGCTAACGGTATCATCATCAGCAACAGCAGGATTAATACCGGCCTTCCAGGCGATCTTACAAAATAACCGAATATACCAACAATTAATAAAGTAATAAAAGTGCTGACAACATAAGACCAGCCGAAGAGACTTCCTAATTGAAATACACACAAAGATATAATGATCAGCAATCCTATGATCCCAACTTCCTTTAACATTTCAAGGTAAGTGATGCCAGCTTTCACCCTTTCATTTACCGGGAACTTCCGGTTAATTATCAGCCAGCCGTAAATAACCACAGGCAGCAGGATAATACCGATAATTATTTCCCATCTTACCTGAAAGTGTATCATAGTAATTCCTATCAGTCCTGCCAGCACCATTCCTGTCGGCCAACCTGCATGTAATATATTGAGCCATTTTGTTTTTTCCTTTGCATACATGGTAGCCACTACAGGGTTTACAACAGCTTCGGCGGCGCCATTACCTAATGCAAATAGCAAAGTGCCAAAATATAACATCCAGTATCCGTTAGCACAAATGGTAAAAATAACAGACAGGATATGACAGACGAAAGAAAAAATCATAGATTTTTTATAATCAACTTTGTCAATAATCAGACTAAAAAATACTATGCTGATTCCAAATGGCCAGAAGCTAACACCAAAAATTTCCCCCTGCTGGGTTTTACTTAAGCCAAACTGCGTTCCCCAGCCGGGCATCAGAAAAGACCGGAAAACAAATCCGAATGTTGATGCTACCAATACAGTAAAGCAACCCCAAAAAAGTTTTTTCGGGAGGCTTCGTCAGCATCAGTTACAATGGTTGTGTTACTGTTTTTTAATGTCATATTGCCCAGGTTTATAATTTAGAAAATAAAATGGAAGGATATGCAATTAATGGTTGTTGATTGAAAGATCCGATACAGAAAGCCGCTTAGTAATAATTACAATAAAGCAATCATCTTGCTTAATTAATATTCAATAATAATCATTTTTGTACTAAGTGCGATAGCATAATAAATGAATGTTTATATGATGGCTTTCAGGAAGAATATTCACTGGAATTGATTTCCTGACTGTTCTTATACAACTAAAATCTTGCCTACTGGTCAACATCTGTAATTTTAAAATTCCTTGTGACCTTTGTGGATTATCTTAGTGTCCTTTGTGGTTAGAAATTTAACCACAAAGGACACAAGGGCTAAAAACAGACTAATGCTTTCTATTTCCAAAGTTATTTTTGTCGAAACATAGCGCCCGCGTTATACTATGACTGATAGCTGACTGCTGATAGCTAATGATGCGAAATTTATGCATTAACACGTTACCAGTTGATCATTCGCAGAAAAAATTATTATTAGGACGGGAATACTATTTCTATTTAAATTTATCTTTTTATAAGATTGTTTGTTATGTATCATACTATAACCAATCATCCGTTTTCAGGTTAATAGTCTGTAACTTTAATAATTATCTGGTCTGATTTAAACGATACAAAGTATATGAAGAAATCACTATTTTTTTTAATAGCCGCAGGATGGCTGTTTCATGGTTGTACCGGCAAGTTAAATGTTTCAAAGACCGAGACATTTCGGCATGATGCCCTTCCTGTTACACATGAAAACAATAACGTTAAAAAGGGAAATCCAAGCTTACCTGCACCACGTCGCGGTGAAGTTTTATTCCTTGGAAATCTTAGTAAACACCATGATTCCGGAAAATATGCTCCCTGGATGGCCATATCCTTATTTAAACAAGGTATTAATGTTACTTATACGGTAGACCTTAATGATCTTAACAGCGAGAATCTTAATAAATACGACGGGCTTATTATTTACGCTAATTACGATAGCCTGAGTGCTTCGCAGGAGCAGGCTTTAAAGGCCTTTGTGGAAGGTGGTAAAGGACTTATCCCGTTACATTCGGCATGCGGCTGTTTTAAAAACTCTGCCTGGTATCTTAAAACAATTGGTGGTCAATTTAAATCCCATGATGTGGGAAATTTTACCGGCACGATCATTAATAAGTCACACCCTGTTATGATAGGATTGAATGAATTCGATACCTGGGATGAAACTTATGTGCATCAGAATATCAACCCTGATATGACCGTTTTAATGGAGCGCACCGAGGGCTCTGTACATGAACCTTATACATGGGTGCGTAACCAGGGTAAGGGACGCGTTTTTTACACAGCTTATGGACATAATGATAGTACCTGGACAAAGCCGGGCTTTATGAGACTGGTAGATAACGGCGTACTTTGGGCGATTGGTGATGAAGTAAAAGACCAGATAGCCCGCTTGAACAGGCCCAATGTAGATATCTACTCACCTGATATAGAAGCCAATTTTACAAAGCGACACCTGGTACCCAAAATGCAGGAAGCGCTAAGCCCTGAGCAATCGCAGAAACTTATCCAGGTGCCCGTTGATTTTGATGTTAAGCTCTTTGCATCTGAACCCGATATCACTAATCCAATAGCTATGTCATGGGATGAAAAAGGCCGTTTATGGATTGTAGAATCAGTGGATTATCCTAATACTTTTCTTGAAACAGATGGCGCAGCTAACGACCGTATCAAGATATGTGAAGACACAGACGGTGATGGTAAGGCAGATAAATTTACCATTTTCGCTGATAAATTAAATATCCCTACCAGCATTGTTTTTGCAAATGGCGGAGTGGTAGTAGCTATGGCGCCCTACTTTGTTTTTCTCAAAGATACTAATGGCGATGACAAGGCTGATGTACGCGAAAATATAATGAACGGCTGGGATAAAGGTGATACACACTTCGGGCCTTCCAATCTTCAATATGGTTTTGATAATAAGATATGGGGAGTAGTGGGTTCGGGATTTACCGGAACCACAAAGGATGGTAAAAACCTGAATTTCCGTACCGGTGTATACCACCTTAACCCTGACGGAACCGGCTTTGAATTTCTTGCTAATACCAGTAATAATACCTGGGGACTGGGATTCTCAGAAGAAAACAACGTTTTTATATCCACCGCAAATAACACGCACAGCGCTTATTACTCTATGCCTGCCAGGTATACCCAAAGGGCGCTGCCTGTTAGTACAAGTAACGCTGAAAGCGTTGACCCGCAATCTGCCGTACTCCCGGTACAAAAAATCGATGGTCATTATGATTCTCATACCATGACACCGAATTTACGCCAGGTGGATGTTGTAGGAGGGTTTACCTCAGCTGCAGGTCATCACCTGTATACTGCAAGAAATTTTCCTAAAGAATATTGGAACCGGATGGCTTTTGTTTGTGAGCCTACGGTAAGATTACTTCACAATGCGGTAATTGAACCTAAAGGGTCAGGCTTTACCGAAAAAGATAATTGGAATATGATGGCAAGCTCAGATGAATGGTTTGGTCCTGTTCATGCAGAAGTAGGACCAGATGGAGCATTGTGGGTGGCCGACTGGTATAATTTTATTATTCAGCATAACGTGTTTAGCGAACAGCAGGCTCCTTCTGAAATGGTGTTACCATTTAAAGATCAGCCCCGCGGGCAGGGCAATGCATTTATCAGCCCTTTACGCGATATAAATTTCGGACGTGTTTACCGGGTGGTTTATAAAAAGGCCAAACCATACACGGCGGTAAAATTATCTAAAGATGATCTGCCCGGATTACTGGCAGCCTTACAAAACGATAATATGTTTTGGCGCATGACGGCTCAGCGGTTGCTGGTAGAATCAAAAAATCTTGCAGCATTACCAGAGCTTTATAAGATCATCAGTAATAACAAGGTAGATGAAATCGGGTTGAACAGTCCGGCGGTTCATGCGCTATGGACGCTTCAGGGTCTGGGTGTATTAAATGGTACAAATGCAGAAGCGCTACAGGTTGTAACCAAAGCTTTGTCACACCCGGCCGCAGCTGTGAGAAAAGCAGCCGTTCAGGTGATGCCTGCTAACCAGCAGGGCATTAAGGCCATTGAAATAAGTAATATTAGTAATGATCCAAATTTAAATGTAAGGTTGTCAGCAATTATGGTAATAGCGGCGTTACCTCCATCTTTAAAAATGGGAGAATTGATATTCAATGCAACAAGTAATGCAGAGAATATGAAAGATGAATGGATTCCCAAAGCATTGCTTGCAGCTGCAATAACTCATGAAGAAGGTTTTCGTGCTGCTTCAAAAATTGCGGCATCCGCTTCAGCAACTGCTACTCTTAACCTGACGGATCGAATCAAAAAAGCTATTAGCCAGGAAGTTTACAACCTTCCCCGGAGAGGAACTATGGTGTATCCGCCGGATGTAACTGGTAAAGAAATTATCATCAAAGCTTCTGTGAGCAAAGGCCAGCGGCCTTTACAGGGTATGATCATGGCTCAGGGTGGAAAAGATAATGGGTATGGTTTATTTATCCAGGACGGAAAAATGAATTTCGTTGTAAAGCAGGCCGGAACAGCGTATAAAGCAGTAACTGAAAAAGAATTGCCTGAAAAATTTGATGTAATGGCAAAACTTTTAAAAGATGGCAGGATGAGCATTGAAATAGATGGGTCTGAAACTGCAAAAGGTAAAGCTGTTTCTTTATTTAAAGAACCTTTAAAAGAAGGGGTACGTGTTTCGCAGGATGTTAATTCACCAGATAAAATAGGAACATACGAAGGAACATTCGCTTTTGCCGGAAACGTACAAAATCCTTCTTTAGAATTGCAAAAATCCGGCAAGGAAACACAAGTTCCTGCTTCTAAAGCTAATGCCGCAAAGCCTGAAACTAAAACTACTGCTGCGAAACCTGCAGCCAAAACTGCTGATGCTGATAGCAAAACCCAAAAGGGTACCACTATTTCGCTTAAGGTTGTTCAGAATGTTTTGCAATATGATAAAAAAATGTTTACGGTAAAAGCCGGCCAGAAAGTGACTATCAATTTTGAGAATCCAGATTTTATGCAGCATAACGTTGTGATATTAAAACCGGGCTCCAGGGAAAAAGTTGGGGCGGCAGCCGATTTGATGGCTGCTGATCCTAAAGGTGCGGAAAAGAGCTATGTTCCCAGAATGCCGGAAGTGTTATTTTTCACTAAGCTGCTTAACCCGCAGGAAGAAACAAGCTTGCAGTTTACAGCACCTTCACAGGCTGGTGATTATCCGTTTATTTGTACATTCCCCGGTCACTGGAGAATAATGAATGGAATCATGAAGGTTGTGAAATAGCTGTAGGTTTGCAGTTGCGATTTCGGGGATCCCTAGTGATCCTTGTGGATTATCTTAGTGACCCTTGTGGTTACTTATTTCACCACAAAGGGCACTAAGTGAATCCACGATGATCACTAGGGATCAAAATAGACCGGATATCCTTGTATTTATTATGTTTATATGATAATAGAACAGACAGTCGCTAGCCATACATTTGCTTACCATATAAAAACCTGATGAAAAGAATTATTACGTGTTTTATCTTACTCACTGTTTTACAATCTATAACCTGCCAGGGACAACAGGATGGGATAACGGTTACCAATATCCCAAAGCCTTCAAATACCGGCGCCAATCAATTTTATACAGGCAACAGGGCGCCGCTTGAACCGTTATATTTTCTTAAACTTCCGGTAGGCACTATCCGGCCTAATGGTTGGATACTTAAATACCTTGAATTACAAAGGGATGGTTTAACCGGGCACCTGGGTGAAATAAGCGCATGGCTTGACAAAAAAAATAACGCATGGTTTAGTGGTAATGGCCAGGGTGATCATGGCTGGGAAGAAGTGCCGTATTGGTTAAAAGGTTACGGTAACCTGGGTTATATTCTGAAAGATGAAAAGATTATAAATGAAACAAAATCATGGCTGGATAAAGTTTTTCAAAGTCAGCAGCTGGATGGTTACTTTGGTCCGCGGATAGTTGAAAATGAACACCAGGATAACAAAGGTAAAAGCGCTGACCTATGGCCTAACATGATCATGTTATGGTGCATGCAATCTTATTATGAATATTCTAAAGATCCACGTGTTATCCCTTTCATGACAAAATATTTTAAATGGCAGTCCACTGTTCCTGATGATAAACTGCTCCAGATCTACTGGGAGAACAGCAGGGGCGGAGATAACCTGTATAGTGTATACTGGCTTTATAATATCACAGGTGAGAAATGGCTGCTTGACTTAGCAGGTAAGATACACAGGAACACCGCTGACTGGGCACAAAAGAATAATTTACCCAACTGGCATAACGTAAACATTGCCCAATGCTTTCGCGAGCCGGCTACCTATTACATGCAAACAAAAGACACCAGCCATTTGAATGCAACTTATGCTGATTTTCAGCTTATTAGAAATATGTACGGGCAGGTGCCTGGTGGAATGTTTGGCGCGGATGAAAATGCAAGAAAAGGATATGATGATCCAAGGCAGGCTGTGGAAGTATGTGGCATGGTGGAGCAAATGGCGTCTGATGAAATTTTAATTGGAATTACCGGTGATCCTATGTGGGCCGATAACTGCGAGGACGTAGCCTTCAATACCTATCCTGCAGCCGTAATGCCAGACTTTAAAGGCCTTCGTTATCTTACCGCTCCTAACATGGTTATGAGCGATAGTAAAAACCATAGTCCGGGCATTCAAAACCAAGGACCGTTTTTAATGATGAATCCTTTTAGCAGCCGTTGTTGCCAGCACAACCATGCCCAGGGCTGGCCTTATTATGCCGAGCATTTATGGATGGCCACTAATGATAAAGGTATTGCTGCGATGCTGTATAATTCTTGTGAGACAACCGTTAAAGTGGGCAATGGCCAGCAGGTAACTTTTAAAGAGATTACCAACTATCCTTTCGAGGACCGGATTAAGTTTGAAGTAAGCACCGGTAAGCAGGTTAAGTTTCCATTATACCTTCGCATTCCATCATGGTGCAATGATGCTGCTGTTTTAGTGAATGGATCTCCGGTTCAGGTAACCATGAAAAAATCCTCTTATGCGAGAATAGAAAAAACCTGGAAGCAGGGTGATGTGGTTGAATTAGTGTTACCAATGAAATTGCATCTGGATGAATGGAAGTTAAACAAAAACAGTGTTAGTATTAATTACGGACCGATTACCTTTTCATTAAAGATTGATGAGTTTTATAAAATGATGGATTCAAAAAAATCTGCCATAGGAGATTCTAAATGGCAGGCAGCAGTTGACCAAACCCAATGGCCCTCTTTCGAAATTTATCCTTTAAGCATGTGGAACTACGGATTGGTTTTAAATAACAAACCTTTAGAAGATCAATTTAAAATTGAGAAGAAACCGTGGCCTGCGGATAATTATCCGTTTACACCGAATGCAACTCCGATAACTTTAAAAGCAACTGGTAAAATAATTCCTGAATGGACGCTGGATAAATATGGTTTGTGTGATGTATTGCCTCAAAGTCCTGTTGCTGTTGCAACGAAAGAACAGCCCATTGAGTTGATACCGATGGGTGCAGCAAGGTTGCGGATTGCTTCCTTTCCGGTTGCAAAATAAATTTAGGTATATGGTTCGAAGTTGATCTCAATATTAATTGTTACGTATTAAATTAAAAAGGCTTCAAGCTAACAGCTGAAGGCCAAAAACATTCTTCATGAAAAAGCTGATTACGTTTTTATTCGTTGTGGTTGTTACCACCAATCTAACGGTGGCGCAAGGACGAAAAGTATGGTCGAAGGAACAGGCAAATGAGTGGTATAAAAAATGGGGCTGGGTGAGAGGAAGTAATTTTCAGCCAAGCTCTGCTATCAACCAGTTGGAGATGTGGCAGAAAGAATCATTCGATCCAGCTGCTATTGATCGTGAACTTGGTTTTGCAGAATCGCTTGGATTTAATGGCATGCGTGTTTTCCTACATCATGTTGCGTGGGAGGTAGATCCTTCCGGTTTCAAGCAGCGCATGAGAAATTATCTTACCATTGCCAGTAAACATCATATTGCTACGATGTTTGTATTTTTTGATGACTGCTGGAATGAGACTTATAAAGCAGGTCCCCAGCCTGCGCCTAAAGTAGGCGTGCATAATTCAGGATGGGTTAGAGACCCGGGGAAATTATTGTATGATGACCCATCTATAACCGGTTTGCTTGAGAAGTATGTAAAAGATATACTCACAACTTTTAAGTCAGATAGAAGAATTTTTTTGTGGGATGTATATAATGAGCCGGGTAACTCAAACTATGGTAACAAGAGCATGCCTTTGTTAGAGCAAATATTTACATGGGGAAGAGAGGTCAATCCAAGTCAGCCGTTGTCTGCCGGAGTATGGAATGATAAACTGGTTGATCTTAACAAATATCAATTAGAAAATTCTGATGTGATTACTTATCACAACTATGAAAATGATACGGCCCACCTAAAAGTCATAGACTCACTTAGAAAATTTGATCGGCCGCTGATCTGTACCGAATATATGGCCCGCACTCGTGGAAGCAGGTTTGCCAATGTAATGCCTTTATTGAAAAAGGAAAATATTGCGGCTTTCAACTGGGGATTTGTTTCTGGTAAAACAAATACTATCTATGCATGGGATGCTCCTATTCCCGGTGGCGGAGAACCAAAGGTTTGGTTTCATGATATTTTCAGGAAGGATGGAACAGCTTTTAGTAATGAAGAGGTGAGGCTGATCCGGTCTTTAACAGGTAAGCAGGTTAGGAAGAAATCAGCAGCTGTGGCTGGGGAATAAGCTTATCAGGTGAAACTAATTTTATAACACAGAGAGCACAGAAAAGGAAACACAGAGGGCACAGAGACAAAGTAATCCTCTTAGTATTCTCTGTGTTTCCTCCTCTGTGCTCTCCTATGATGAATTGCGAAAAAGAATTTATTAAGTTCCTGTATTTAAGGTGTGATTACATAAAGTTATTAGTTTATTGTAATAAAATTCTTTTTGGTAATGTCTTTTTATTAATT
>JAABUN010001306.1_pt1 | contig 56409 bp, 45 predicted proteins | sample 5559311 | NCBI WGS metagenome assembly JAABUN01 (sample SAMN10711877, study PRJNA513370) | rock metagenome | isolation source: Antarctica rocks | place: Antarctica: Victoria Land, Siegfried Peak sud
TATGAAAGGCCCGGCACGAAAAGCAAGCGTCCTCCGGACGCGGGATGTAGAGGTAGACTGACCTGGTTTTCCGCCCGCGAGAAATGGTGGCTCTGGGTGCCGGGCCTTTCATAGGCCCGCACCTAACTCTGGTTCTGAGCAGCCCGCGGCTGGCAGGTCGCCCGTGTGAACGTTTGTCTCGTAAACGTCGAGGGCGGAAGCGTCCGGGGCGGCGGCGCGGTCCCAAAAAGCCGCCGGTGCGTCCGAATCCAGGTGGCGGCCGTAGGCGGCTCCGTACGACCGCCAGCCGCGCGCGAAAACGTTGGCGACGACGAACTGAAGGCGCAGCGTCCACCAAACCCGGTCCGGGGGCAGGGCGGGGTCGGGCGTTAAACTTTGAAAAGCGATGCGCGACGGCACGACGTTCCCGTTTGCGTCCCGAACGGTCACGGCCTGCGCGCCGACGCTCGCGCGCACGGAAAAGCGAGCCGAAAACTCGGCGACGCCTTCGGGAACGTCGCGCTCGCCCGTGTTGACGACGATCAAAGCGACGGTCGGCGTGTCGCCCTGGTGCAGACCGGAGGTGTCTACGCGCCGCAGCAGGTCGGCGAGAGCATCGGGCGACAACTCCGGCAACCGGTCATTCCGCGCCGCCGAGCAGGTCGGCAACGAAAGCATCGGGATTGAAGGTTTGCAGGTCGTCCGCTTTTTCGCCCACTCCCACCAACTTGATGGGGATTTTGAGCTCGTCCGCGATGGTGATGACCACGCCGCCGCGCGCGGTCCCGTCCAGTTTCGCCAGAACCAGGCCGGTCACGCCGGCCGCCTCCACGAACTGCTTGGCCTGCTGGATCGCGTTCTGGCCGGTGGTGGCGTCCAGGGTGAGCAGCACTTCGTCGGGCTTGCGGCCCAGTTCGCGCTCGGTGACGCGGCCGATCTTTTTCAACTCCTCCATCAGGTTCGCTTTGTTGTGCAAGCGGCCGGCCGTGTCCACCAGAACCAGGTCGGCCCCGCGTGACTTGGCCGCCGAAAGCGCGTCGAAGACGACGGCGGCGGGGTCCGCGCCTTCTTTTTGCCGGATGAAGTCGGCCCCCACGCGCTCGGCCCACAGGCCCAACTGGTCGGCGGCGGCGGCCCGAAACGTGTCCCCGGCGGCAAGCAGCACTTTGCGGCCGGCGACGATTTCACGCCGGGCGAGTTTGGCAAGCGTGGTCGTTTTGCCCACGCCGTTCACGCCCACCATCAGGTAAACGGTCGGGGCGGTCGGGCCGACGCGCAGGGAAATGTCGCCCGGATTGCCCAGCAGGTAGATAAGCGTTTGGGCGAGTTGTTCGCGCAAATCGGACGCGAACTGAAGCCGGCCGGCCTGCACCTCGCCCCTGAGCGAGCGCAGCACGCGCTCACTCGTCTTGACGGACAGGTCGGCGGCGAGCAGCGTTTCTTCCAGGTCGTCGAACAAGGCATCGTCAATCTTGCCCCGCCCGGTGACGGCCTGATCCACGCGCTGAAAGAACCGCTGAAAAACGCCTTTTTTAAGCATGGTTACGACTTTTGACGCCGCCGCCGAGCGGCCCCTTCCTCGACCAGGGCGGCGGCGCGCTGCGGCCCGCCCCGGCCGGCCGGCTTGAACGTTTTGCCTTTAGCCGCGTTGTAGGACACGAAAAAATGCTCGATCTCGGCGACCAGGTTCTGGTTCAAATCGGCAAGCGTGCGCACGTTTTTGTGGCCACGGGCATTGTCGGCGACGGCGATCAGGCGGTCGTTCTTTTCGGTTTTTTCGTTTTCGGTCTGCTCGGCTTCCAGCACGCCGATCAGGCGGGCCGGCACGAGGCAGCCGGCAAAGGCGGGTTCGTCCATCAGCACGAGCACGTCGAGCGGGTCGCCGTCCTCGCCCAGGGTGGACGGGACGAAGCCGAAATCGAACGGGAACACGGACCCGGCCGGCAGCACGCCGCCTAACTTGAACAGGTTGTGTTTTTCGTCGTAGTCGAACTTGTGCGCGAACCTTTGGGTGTCTCGATAACCGCGTTCAGCGTGTTCTCGTCTTTGTCAAAGGGCGGCAAGGCGGCGAAGTCGGCGGGCATCGAAATCTACGCTTCGTCTAGGGCGCGCAGGACGAGGCCGGACACCAGTTTGGGATAAAAAAACGTGCTCTTTTGCGGCATGACCTGGTTCGTGTCCGACACGTCGAAGACGGCGCGGGCGGGCGTGTGGCCGAGCAGCAGGGCCGCGTCGAACTCGCCGTCGTGAACGCGCTTGACGGCTTCGTGGGCGTCGCGCACGTAGGCGAGGCGGTCGGTAGTCGCCGTTTCGGACGCGGGCAGGCCGAGCATCCGGTCCAGAACGAGGTGCTGCGCAAGCGTCACGTCAAGACTTCTGAGGGAAGGCGGCAGGCCGTCGGGCAGGGCGGCCTCGACCGTCGGCCAGTCGCGCACGCAAACCTGGTAGGTCGTGCCGGAACCCAGCGCGATGCCGAAAACGGGCTGGCCGGGCAGCGGATGGCGCAGCCGCCCTTCGAGATCGGCGAGTTCGACTTCGTGAACGTCGAAGAGTTCGCCCAGATGCCGGAACAGGCTGCCCAGCAAGTCGGCCGGCACGCCCTTGACCAGCCGGTGCGTGGGCAGCAGGGCCACGCCCGGATCAGCCGACGAAAGAACGGTGGCAAGCAGAAACGCTTCGGGCCGGTCGGTTCCGAGCGCGCCCGCTTCCTCGGCATAGGCGACGCTCGTTTCATAGCGATGGTGCCCGTCAGCAACGTACAAAGGGTAGGGCCGGAGGCGGTCGGCGAGGGCGTTTTGGACGGCTTGATCGTTGATCGCCCAAAGAGTGTGATGTTGATGGTCGTCACCGGTGAAGTCGGCAAGCGGCGGGGCGTCTTCGGTAGCCTTTTCCAGCAGCGCGTACAGCGTTTTGTCGGCGTCGCCGGCGAGGAGCATAATGCTCTCGAAGTTGGCCCGCGTCGCGCCGAGCAGTTTCAGCCGATCTTCTTTGGGCCGTGACAGCGTGTGCTCGTGCGGCAAAACGACGCGGTCCGAATACGGGTAAAGGCGCAGGGCGGCGATCAGGCCCAGGCGGCTTTGCCTTGCCGCGCCGCTCACGCCGTTTGTTCCCGGCAGCATGAACTCCGTTTGCGTGACGTAAAAGGCAGGGACGGGATCGGTTCGCAGAACGTTCTCCGACCGCCACGATTGCCACAGGTGCGCGGCGTGGGCGTATTTGGCGTCGCCGTCGCCTTCGGGCAGGATCAGGCGGGCCGTCGCGTGCGGGTCGCGCTCGATCAGCGCCCGGCGCTCGGCCGGGGACAACACGTCGTAGGGGGGGCAGGTGGCCGTCGGGAGCCGCGTGTCGTCGGCATAGCGCACGGCGCGGAAGGGGCGAATTTCCGCCATAAGAAAGCGGCGAACCTCGTTTCGGGGAATGGGCGACGGGGCTGTCGCCGGGCGTATTTTATCACGGGGTAAAATAGCCCGGAAGGCAGGTACCCACGCCGCATGATCCCGCTCCACGATGAAAACCCAACCCGCATCACGCCCTACGTCACCTGGGCCATCCTCGCGCTCAACGTGGCCGTGTACCTGGTTCAGGCGACCGGCGGAATGAGCGAGGGGCGCTTCGGCCTTGCCGGGCCGCTCGCGGGCTGGACGATGGTGCCTGTTGAAATTACGCAGGGCCGGGACGCGCTCACCAACGGGCCGTCCCTCCAGCCGTTCTGGCTGACAATGTTTACCGCGATGTTCATGCACGGCGGCCTCATGCACATTATCGGCAACATGGTGTTCCTGGTCGTGTTCGGCAACAACATCGAGGACGCGCTAGGCCACGCGAAGTATCTGGGTTTTTACCTTGCGTGCGGCGTGCTGGCCGCGTTTTCGCAAATCGCCTTCAAGCCCGACTCGCTCATCCCCACGCTGGGCGCGTCGGGCGCGATTGCGGGCGTGCTGGGCGCGTACCTGGTGCTGTTTCCCCACGCGCGCGTCAAGACGTTAGTTATTTACGGCCTGATTACCGTGGTGCGCCTGCCCGCCTACGTTTTGCTTGGCTTCTGGATCGTGTCACAGTTTTTTTCACAGATCACCGGCAGCCTGGCGACGCGCGGCGGCGGTCAGGAAACGGGCGGGGTGGCTTACCTCGCGCACATCGGCGGCTTCGTGGCGGGCATGGTGTTGATAAAACTGCTGAACGCCAAACCGACGCCCGCCTTGCCCGAATACGACCCGTCGCGGTACGCGCCCCGGCGCGGCGGCGGCTTCCGGTTTTAGCGCCGCGCGTGTTTCTTCGCCGCTGCCGGCTTCTCGCCGTCGTTTTCGTCCTCTTCGCTTCCTTGCCGGCGCGGGCCGCGGATCGGCTCGACACGGTCCTCGAAAAAATCATCGGCAAGCCGGTCGCGTGGGCGCTTGTCGAAGCGTCGGGAACCGACGACGACCCGCTGCTGCTGAACTGGGTGCGCGGCGTCGGCGGGCAGGTGGCGGGGCAGGCCCCGCGCCAGGACGTGCCGTACTCGTTCCGCATCCTCGGAACCAGCGTAGCGAACGCGCAGGCCGCCCCGGGCGGCTTTGTTTTCGTCACGCGCGGCCTTTTGGACGAGATCGAGTCCGACGACGAACTGGCCGGCATTCTGGCCCACGAATCCGCCCACGTTTCCAAGCGTCACGCAACCCAGCAGATCGGCGAAAACCTGCTCGTCCTTTTGCTGATCAGCCAGATAAAAGGCAAAAACGCGGATACCTTTCGCACGGCTGCGCAGGTCTACAACGCGCTGCGCACGCTGAACAAAAGCCGCGAACAGGAATCTCAGGCCGACACGCTGGGCCTCACGTTCGCGCAAACGGCCGGCTATGACCCGAACGGTTTGGTGCGCTTTTTCGAGCGTTTGGAAGCGGGCGGGCGCGAACCGGGCCGCCTTCAGCAATACCTTGCCACGCACCCGTCGCCGCGCCAGCGTGTCCGATCCGCCCGCGAAAACCCGGTCGTTCACAAAAGCGACCCGGCTTTGCGCGAGGCGACGGCCGCCGGTTACGAGGCGCGCGGCCTGCGCGCGTCGGCGGCGGCTTTGCGGGCGGGCCGCGACCCGCTGCGTCTGTCGCCGCTGCGTTCCGTCCTGCTCGCACCCGACGCCGCTGCCGCCCGCCGGCAGGTTTGGGATCGCGCAAACGAGAACCGGCAGCGGCTGACCGGCGCGTTCCGCGCCCAACAGGTCGGCGGCGCGCTTCAGCAGATTTTGCTCGTTAACTACCAATTAGACGTTCGCTGGGTGTATCTTGCCGCCCGCGCCTACGGTATTCAGACCGACGCTCAGGACGCGTACGCCCAAACGCTGCGTGTTCTGCGGACCGCGCCGTCCACCTATGACGCCCTGGCCGCCGCGAACGAACCCGAAACAACCGAAAACGTCCGGCGCGGCGAATTGGAAGCGGCGGAAGCCGTGCGGCGCGCGGGCGAGGCGGTTCAGCCCCTCACGAACGCGTCGCGGGCCGCCGCCGCCGTGTTGACCGACCTGAACAACCCGCTGTATCATCCCAAAGGCAATCTGGCGTGGGCGCGCTACGGCGTTTTGGAAGGCCTACTGCGCTACGCCGAAACCGAACTGGGCCGCGCCAACCGCGCCTCCGGCATCGCGTGGCGGACGCTCGCGTTCGCCCGCATCCGCCGCTACGAGGCGCGTGTTTCCCGGCTCGTTCCCGAAGGCGACCCGGCCCGCCGCGCCCTGTTCGCCGACCTCGCCGCCCGGCGCATATTGGGTAACGCAAGTGGCGCGGCGTTCCCCGGCGCGGCCAATCTACCCGCGGGCGGGGCGGCAATCCAGGCCGCGCTGTCCATCGAACTGAACCAGCCGCTTGAACTCGTCGCAGCCGGCCGGGGCGACATGCCCTGGGCCGACTGGGTGCGCGCTAATAAAAACAGCGTGCCGGAAAACATCGCCACCGTTCTTCGCCTCCTTTCGCTCGATCTGGAGCGGGAAGTTTTTCTCCTTGACGACAAACCCCCGACGCCCGCAGCCGCCGTCCCCGACGCCGACCCGACGCCAAACGCGGCCGATTAAACTTCTGCTCTGGGCGCTCGTTTTTGCCGGCGCGCTCGCCGCCTTCAAAAGCGCGGCCGACCGCTGGCAAACCGAAACGCGCAACCGGGCCGTCGAAATCACCCTCGATTTCAACGAACTGAGCCGGCTGGCCGGCAATCAAGGCGTCCCGCTTCCCCATGTCCTGCGCCTGTTCCGCCAGGTCGGCGCGACCTCGGTCGCCGTGCAGGAAGACACCATCGGCGGCCTGGAAGAAGCGCGCCGCTTGACAGTCCTGGGAACGTTCGGACCGGGACCGGCCGGCGTCGAACTTGCGCCCCGTCGTGACGGTGAACTGACCGGGCAAATCCTGGGTGCCATCGCCCACAAGACCCGTCTCGGCCCCGACGCGCGGCAGGACGAGCGGGGTGCCGTGATCGTCAGCCAGCCGTACGCGCTCGTGCGCGGGGTCGGCGTCGGGCTGGACCCGGATACGCTCGCGCTCGCGCGGCAGGCCGGTCTGGGAGTCGTGGGTCGCGTGAGCAATTGGGAAGGCGTGACGCCCGGCGGCCTGAAGTGGACGCTGGACCAGTTGAAAAACCAGGGCGTGCGCACGATCATCTTTTCCGGGGACGAGGTGCTGGGCTTCAAAGGCTACGTCGCGCACGACAAAAAAGCGCCGCCGGGCCAGGCCTCGACCGAGGACGTGCTGCGCGATGACGGCCTGTTTTTCGGCGCGGTCGAGTTCGTCAAGCAAAAAGGCAACGATCAACTGGCGCGCGCGGCGGGCGACCGCGTCATCCGCGTCCACACCGTTCCCGGCGCGGAAATGGTCAGCGCGGACGTTCCCGGCAACGTGCAGCGGTTTCTGCTCGCCGCGCGCGACCGCAACATTCGCCTGCTGTTCGTGCGTTTGTTTGCGAGCGAGCCGGACGCCTTGAACGCCAACCTGGAATACGTTCAAAAAATCGCGCGCGGCCTGGCACGCGGCCGTCTCGAACCCGGTCCGGCCCACGGCTTCCGCAACCTTGAAACCGGACGCGCGATGCGTTTGCTGATGGGCGCGGGCGTGGCCGCCGGCTGGCTGCTGCTCGCCGAGGCGGTGACCGGGCTGCTTGGCAGCGCGGCGGGCCTGTTCTGGCCGCGCGTCGTTGCCGGGGCGGGCGCGCTCGGCCTGCTCCTGCTGCCCGCGCTGTCCTCGTCGGCCGCCTCGACGGGGGCCAAACTCGCCGCGCTCGCCTCCGCCTGTATTTTCCCTTCGCTCGCCCTGCTCCACGCCGACCTGCTCGCGCCTGACGTGCGCGCCGGATCGGGTGGCCGTTTCAAGACTGGAACGGCACTCGAACTCGCGTTCCGGCGGCTGCTTGTGGCGAGCGGCATCACGCTCCTCGGTGCGCTGTTTATCGTCGGACTGCTCGCGGACCGGCTTTTCTTGATAAAAGCGGACGCATTCGCGGGCATCAAGTTTTCGCAACTCATCCCAATCGTCGTGGCCGCCGTGGTCTACTTCCTGAACCTGCGCGCGCGCGACGAGCGCCCTTGGCCGCGCGTTTTGGACGACGCCCGGCGGCAGGCTCTGCGGCTCGCCACGCAGCCGATCCTTCTTTATCAAGTGGCCGCCGCACTTGCCGCGTTCGTCGTGCTCGCCCTCGTCGTACTGCGCTCCGGCAACGATCCGGGCGTGGGCGTGTCGGGCGGCGAACTCAAGGTACGCGCCCTCCTCGATCAACTGCTGTACGCCCGGCCGCGTTTTAAGGAATTCCTGATCGGCCATCCGGCAATGGTAGTCGGGCTGGCCCTCGCCATCACGCGGCGGCGCAAACTCGCCCTGCCGTTCCTGCTCGTGGGCGCGCTCGGTCAGGTCTCCATGCTGAACACGTTTTGCCACTTGCACACGCCGCTTCTGGTCAGCCTGCTCCGCGCCCTGCTCGGCTTCACCATCGGGGCCGTTCTGGGCACGGCCGCCTACCTCGTCCTCGTGCGCCTGTTCCCCGTTCTGCTGTCGCGCCCCGCCGCCGATGCCCGCTAACGGCACGCGTCCGCGCGTGGCCGCGCTGGGTTACTACGGCTTCGACAACCTGGGCGACGAAGCCGTTTTGGCCGGCATCCGGCAGGCCCTCGAAGGCGAAGTTGGAGCAATTGACCTGCTTGTTCTTTCGGGAAATCCCGAAGCCACCCAGAAACTCCACCCCGGCGTGCGGGCCGTGAACCGTTGGCGCTGGCGCGAAGTCGCGGGCGCGCTCAAAAACACGGACTTGTTCGTGTTCGGCGGCGGCAGCCTTCTTCAGGACGCGACCAGCGCGCGCTCGGTCGTTTGGTACGCGCTGATGGCGCTGCTCGCCCGCCGCCGCGCGCGGCGCGTGCTCTGGTGGGGGCAGGGAATCGGGCCGCTGAACGGCAAAACGTCGCGTCGTTTGGTCCGGCTCATCGCCAATCAGGCGGACGCGCTGACCGTGCGCGACGACGATTCGGCGGCGCTGTTGAAGGCGGTCGGCGCGCGCGGGTCTATTGAAGTCGTCGCGGACCCGGCCTTCGGGCTGACGTTCGCGCCCCAGCCGTCGTCCGATTCCGTGATTCTCGCCCTGCGCCCGTGGAAAACAGATGCGGTGCGCGGCGCGTTCGCCGCAGCCGACCTGGGCCGCGCGCTGAACGGTTTTCAACTTCAAACACTGCCCATGCACGTTCCCGGCGACGACGAATATATGCGCGATCTGCTGCCCGCCGCCCAGCGTTTGGATTGGCGGGCGGCGGGCTACACGCCGGCCGACGTGCTGGGCGCGGTCGCAAACGCTCGACTCGTGATCGCCATGCGGCTGCACGCACTGATCTTTGCCGCGCGGTGTGCGGTTCCGTTCGTGGCCTTGTCCTACGACCCGAAGGTGGACGCATTGGCCCACGCGGCGGGGCAGGAGGATGCGCTCGTGCCGGTAGGTTTGCTGACGGCTGAAAGGCTCGAAAACGTGATACAAAAGGTGGTCGAAACGCGCGCGTTACGCGCCGCGCACCTCAAAGTTTTCGCCCGCGACCAGGCTGCGCGGGCACGCCGTCCCGCCGAAATCGCCGCCGCCTGGCTGCGCTGAACAAGCGCAAAAAGAACGCGCTTCGGCGACGGTGCATCCGCCGACCACCTTCAACGACGCTTTGGGCGTGCCCGTTCACGCCCTTTTACGCCGAACTCGGTTCTGGTTTTCGCGGAGGAAGATTTGGCACGCAAGAATTTCGCCCCTTCATCGTCGTTTGGGCGCCACCGTGGTCGCCGCGCCACGACCCGGCCCGCTGCCGCTGCTGGGGCGACCACGTTTGCCCTGCTCGGTTTGTGGGGCGTGACGCCCGTGGCCGCGTTCGCGCAAACCGGCACGCCGCCCTCGGTTCCCGCCGCGCCCGCCGCAACGCCCGCGATCCCGCCCTCCGCCGCGCCCGCCGGTGAGGTCAAGCCCGCCGACGAAAAGAAGCCTGGCGAGGCCGCGCCCGCCGCGCCGCCTGCTCCGGTGAAACCGGCCGACGCCAAGCCTGCCCAGGCCGTTCCCGCGCCGCCGCCCGCCCCCTCAGGCGCGAACACGGACGCCGCCGCTGCCGCCACGCCCGTTAAGCCGCCCGCCGACGCCCTTTCCTCGGACAGTTTCGCCCCCTTTGGGCCGGGTACCGAGGGCGCGCTGCAAAAGGCGCTCCCGGCCTGGCTCAAGAAGATGATGCACCTGAACGTGACGGGCAGCAACACGTTTTCGCTGCGTCAAAACAAGGTGAGCGGCGGCAAGGCCGGAACGCAAAGTTTCCAATACGAAAGCGGCTCTAACCTGGATGCGCGCCGCTTGGGGCCGTTCCAGCACAACGTGGACGTGACCGTGAACGGCGATTTGTTCGGCGTTCTCAAGGTAGACGGCCGGCTGTCGAATTCGCGCTGGGGCAACTACGTCAACCAGAATATCGGCATCAACTACGACCGCAAAGGCACGCAGTTCCAACTCGGCAACGTCAACGCCTCTCTGGGCGGGGGCGGGCTGGTCAACTTCAGCAAGAATTTGCAAGGCATCGTCATCGGGCGCGACTTCGGCGGCGGCAAGGTGCGTACGACGAATGTTTTTTCGCTCACCAAGGCCCACACCGTCCGCAACTCGTTTCAGGGCAACGGCTCGGCCGGCCCGTACTCGCTGGGCGGCTCGCTGATCGTGGAAGGGTCCGAGCGCATCCGCGTCAACGGGCGCGATTTGCGGGCGGGCAACTTCATCACGACCTACAACAATACGGGCTTCGGCGGCGCGTCGGCCGGCGGCGCGTTCGGCCCGTCGGGTTTGCCCGACGCCAACGGGAGCACGCTCGGCACGCCCGGCAATCCGGGCGACGGCGATTATTCGCTGGACTACTACACCGGCCTGATTACCTTCCGCGAAATCATCCCGCAGGGCGCGACGGTCGAGTATTCCTACGAAAGCCGCAACTATTCCGGCGCGGCCGGTTTTTTGGCGGGCACGCGCTGGGATTTGTCCCTCGGCAACGCGGGCACCATAGGCGCGACGTGGCTGGAGCAGCGGGCCAAGGGCGGGAACGGCCGCAAGGACATCGCATGGCGCTCGCCCGTTTTCGCCGACCCCAACTACGTTTACTATCTGCCCACGCCCATCGAGACGGGCACCAAAGTACGTATCTTTTGGCGCGAACAGGAGCTGGTCGAAAACATTGACTTCAAACTCGACTTTTCGCAGCACTTTTTCCGCCTGCTGATTCCCCGCCCGCCCGACGACGCGATCACGAACATCATCAGCCTGCGCGCCGAATACAAGCCGCTTCTGACCCAAACGGTCGGCGGCGACAAGCGCGTGCGGGGCATCAACGGCCAGATGCGCCTGGGCGGCACGGGTAACCTGGCCTACGAATTCGGCCAAAGCGAAGGGCGCGACGGGACAGGCACCGGCCAGGCGTCCAAAATGACGGCCTCGTTCAGCGGCGGCAAGAACGGCGGCCATCGGTGGAACTTTTCCACCACCCTGACCAACATCGCGCCCGGCTTTTCCGGCATTGACAGCGTGGACTCGGCCTTTCTGCGTGCGGAAAAAGGGCTGCTGGCGAACTTCAACTATTCGCCCGGTCAGTACGTTACGTTCGGCAGCACGTTCAATCGGTCGCGCGTCGCCCAGCAGGGCTTTTTCGGGGTGCTGGGCGGCCAGACGAACCCGGACGGGACGCCCGCGCCGCTGACGTGGGCGAACAACGAAAACCTGAACCTGAACCTTGCGCTTTCGTTTCCGCACTTGCCCCAGATGACGTTCGGCCATTCTCAGGTGCGGCAGGCCGGAAGCACGACTTCGACCTTTACTTCGGACCGCGTGGATATGTCGTGGCAGGGTGGGTCGCTGCTCAAACTGAACGGTTCGCTTGCCCGGAACACGCAAAAAGGGCGCAGCGTGTTCGGCAACTACCTGTACGCGAACGGCGCGCAGTCTTCGCAGCCCGGCGGTGTTCTTGGCGGCCTGACCGGCGCGATTCCCAGTTACGCCGCCTCAGACTCGACCTCGGACACGGCCCGCATCGGCATCACGCTCACGCCGGCCGCGTGGCTTAGCCTGAACACCAACGTGGGCACGGCGCGCACCCGCTACGGCTCGTCGCTCACGGGAACCACGACCGGCGCGGCGAGCGTGACCGGCGTGACGACGAGCGCGGGCACCGACACGGCCAGCAACACGCGGGCGACCGACTTTTCCACCGGCGTGACGCTGACGCTGGGCAACCTTCAGGTGCAGGGGCTGATCAGCGACGCCCAAAATGGGCAAAGCACGGCGGCTTACTATGGCGGCCCACGCAGCTCGAGCGACACCCTGTTCGGGACCACGAGCGGCCAGCGCACGCGCACCTCCCAGGTCTCGCTCACGTACGCGCCCCCGATCCGGGGCCTGCTGCTCAACTTCGATACCAACCGCTCGCTTGCCCTCGTGCCCGGCTACGACAACACGAAAAGTACAAGCAGCCAGTTCGGCTTCCAGTATTCGGGGCTGTCCAAAATCCAATTGTCCGGCTCGCTCGGCGATCAAGGCGTTACCTACGTGGGCAACGAGGGCGATTCGCGCAACCGCTCCTACGACCTGACCGCGACCGTCGGGCCGTTCGGGCGCGTTTCGCTTACCACGTCGCTGCAAAAAATGAACACCGGCTCGTTCGTCAACTATGGCGGCGGTGGCGGTGTGGGCAGCGGTTTCGGGGCGGGCGGTTCGCTTTCCGGCGGCAACGGCATCGGCGGCATTGGCGGAACGACCGGCGGCGGCGTGCTGGGCGGGACCGGCTCCTCCTACGGCGGCCTGAGCAACTATCTGTCGCAGGACCAGAACTTGACCGTTTTCACCACCCGCGCCAGCCTGGACGTGGGCGGCAATCGCTCCCTATACCTGCAATGGCAGTCGCTCGACACGCGCACCCCGCGCCTCGACACCGACTTGCCGGCCGTGGGCGGCTACCGCCTGAGCACGAACTCGCTGCGCTCGGTCGGCACGGTCGGCATGGAGTTCCGGCTGAACGCTTTGTTCGGCGTCACGCTCGAAGGCAACCTGATCCGCTTGAACGACCGCGACGCCAAGGCGAATTCCTACGACGCCCGGACGTTCAACCTGGATTTGACCACGCGGTTTTAGCCAACCCTCACCCCCCCTTCCCCCTCTCCCGCGCTGCGGCGAGAGGGGGTGTCTGTAAATACAACTCTTGTTCTGCTCTGCGCGAAACCAGGAAGGGCCTGGTGGCAGGCACCCCTCTCCCGTCGCGGGAGAGGGGAAAAGCCACGCTTGCGTGGCTGCGGGGGTGAGGGCGGCAGAGCGGTGAGGGCCGCCCGAAATTCTGAAGCGCCGACGCCCCCGCGCGGTCTCATCAAGAGGAACCGCCGCTGCGCCGAACGCGCTCCGTGCGCGGCCTGGTTTCCCCATTTCCTCGCATCACGCTTTACCTTTCCGCTTTTCGTACTATCCCCTCACGGAGAATTGATACCAATGCGTTTGGCTTTCTGGCCGACGGCAACGACGGCCGCTCGCGCGTTCGCGCTGGCCGCGCTCGTTTTGGGCGTCTCGTTCGGCACGGGCGCTTTGCCCGCCGCGCGCGCGCAGGGGTTGGCCGCCCTAGCGTCCGGCCGCCGGTATTCCAACCGGGTCAACACCCGCTTTGCCACGGTCAGCGATGGGCCGCAGTCGTCGCTGATCGTGGACGTGCCTAAAAACGCGAACGCGGCCACGATTGCCGAGGCGGTTCGGCGGCGCGTTCGGAGCGATTGGAGCGCGCGCGCGCGCGTGGCCGCTCCGCAGATTGCCCGGCTGAGAAAGCAGGGACTGCTCAAAGGGCGCGGCGTCGTGCCCGTTTCCACCCTCGTGACCGTGCGGCAGGACGGCCGGCTGGTGATCCCCGCCCGAACAAGCGGCGCGCTGACCCGGCAGGCCGGCGCGAACGCCTTGACGTTCACCTTCACTGGCTACGACGCGCGGGCCGAGCAGTTTTTGCGCAATCTGGTGGCCGTGTTTTATCCGCGCATCGAGGCGCTGTACGGCGCTCCGTTTTGGAGCGGAAACGTCGAGGTCGTGAACGCGGGCGATCTGGACAACAGCCAGATTCCCGACGCCCAGCGGCTCGCCTTTGGCGCGTACGACGTGAGCGGCCGGCGCATCCTGCTGCCGCTTTTCGACAACACCGAATCCGAGGGACAGGCGCTGCTGCTCAACATGCTGCATGCCTTTCACGGCCCGGCCGTGTTGCAGTACGACGCATGGGAACAGGGCTTCGCGCGCGCGGCGGCATCGGTGATCGCGCGGCAGGTGCCCGGCGAGTTCGGCGACGCGAGCGCGAACAACCTGTTGTCGCTGCTCAAGTTTTACGACGTGCTCAACCAGCCCACGCTGGGCAACCCGACCTTTTTCCCGCCCAGCCTCGCCAATACCGACCTGGGCGGCTTCACGCTGGGCAAGATGTTTTTCCCGCGCCTGGCGATGAGCGGGGCCGTGTGGCTCAAGGTGTACGTCGAAAACTCGAACTTTTTCCGTCAGTTCAACGAGACGTACTACGCGCAGGTGGGGCCGAACCCGGCCGTCGCCGGCAGCGTGCCCGCGCTGCGGGCAATCGCGCGCGCCTTTGCCCCGAACGTCGAGGGGCAAGCCTTTGATGACTGGTTCGTGCAGCAGTTCATTCTCGACACCAGCGTCATCCCCGGCAAAAAACTCTACGCCTTCGTGCTGCCGTCCGAGCCGACCCCGGACGCGACCGGCGGCGGCTCGCAGCAAAGCATCGCCGTCACGCTCGACTATTTCAACACGCGCCCGAACGGCGACGAGGACTTGCTGACCGGCCGCGCCTACGCGAGCTACTTCGACGCCACCAACTCGCAAACGTTCTACGGCCCGGCCTCCGAGCAGACCGACATTGCGGCCGGCGAGGGCTTTTTGACCGTTCTTTTCTTCCCGCAGGAAGACGGCTCGGACGCCACGCGCCTCACGATGGACTTCCATGCCGGGGCCGAGACCGCCCGCACGTTCGCCTCGCTGGGCGTGAAGGGCGACTTCCAGGTCGTCGTGCTGGGGCAGACGCCCAACTTCAACGGCAAGGACGGAAAACTGCGCGTCGTCTCGCAGGCGGGCGGCGCGACCCGTAACGGCGAAGCGAATCTGCTGAACGCGGCTGGCGGCGTGACGCTGGGGACGGCGATCAACGAACTCGCCGCCACGACCATCAGCCTGGTGGACGCGAGTAACAACGTCGTTGCCACCCGGCGCGTCAACACGGGCGACGGCAGCTACGTTGCCATCGTTCGGCTCGACGGCGCGGGCGGCGGCACGACCGGCCTGGTAACGCTGACGCACGCGTTCCCGCCCGGTTTGAACCTGGCCTCGTTCCCCGTGCGCCCGCTTGCCACCGACATCGCGACCGGGCTGAGCCTTGACCCCAATCGTTTCGTGCTCAGTTTTTATGATTCGCCCAACCGCGCGTACCAAACGTTTGCGCCCGGTCAGGCGAGCGCGTCTCCGCTCCAGCCGGGCCGGGGCTACTTCCTGAAAACGAATACCGATGCCGGCCCGACGACGGTCAGCCTGACCGGCTACGCGCCGCCGCGCGACACCGACGCGACCGTCAGTCTTCCCTTCGGCTGGAACTTGGTCGGCGTGCCGTTCGGCGCGGACACGGATCGCATCAACGTGCGCGATTTGACCGTTCAGTATCTGCAAAACGGCACGCAATCGTGGGAAGACGCAGTCGCCAATAACCTGGTGGCCGAAACGCCGTTCGGCTTCAACCACGACACGAACGCTTACCTGCCCATCGGTCTCAGCGACGGCGCGCTGGTGCCGTGGCAGGGCTACTGGGTGCGCGTGCTCGTCCCGTCCGGCATCACTTTGGTCTTCCCCGCACCCGACGCGAACCGTAGCCGCGCGGCCGGCTCCGGCCGCGGTGCCACGCTGGGCAGCCGTCCGCGCGGCGCGGGCGGCAACTTGGCAGCCACACCGGTCGCCCGCCCGGATTGGTCTCTGCGACTCCGGGCACGCGGCCCGAACGGAGCCGGCACGCCTGCCGTGGCGACCTTCGGCGTGGCAAAGGGTGCGACGGCGGGCTTTGACAATCGCTACGACCGCGAAGCGCCGCCCGCGCTTGGCCCGACCCTCACGCTCGGCTTTCCCCACGCGGATTGGGGCGCGGCCGGCGGAACGTATCTGTCGGACTTCCGCGACCCGGCCAGCGCAACCCGTGCCATCGCGCCCGGCTTGAAGGGCGCCTCGGCCTGGGACCTGAGCGTTTCCTCGCCGGTCGGCGGCCCGGTAACGCTGTCCTGGGAAGGTTCGGCCGCCTTTGGCCGGGGCGCAAGCGGCGTTCGGCTCGCGCTCGTGGACATGGCGAGCGGCGCGCGCGTGTTTTTGCGTGACCGATCTTCCTACACGTTCACGGCCACGGCCGGGCAGACGCGGGCGTTCAAGATCGAGGCCGCGCCCGCGCGCAGCCGCGCCCTTGCCATCAGCGACGTGATCCTGACCCGAAGCGGCGGCCGGGCGAGCGGTGGCGGCGCGACCCGCGCGGTCTCCTTCACCCTGAGCGATGAGGCGGCCGACGTGGTCGTCGAACTGCAAACTTTGGGCGGACAAACCGTGCGCCGCAGCGCCGCGCTTGGCCGCGCGCAGCGCGCGGGCCGCCAAACCGTGCGTCTCGACGCCCTATCGTCGGGCCGTGGCGAAGGCGTTGCGCTCGCGCCCGGCCCCTACGTCGTGCGCGTCAGCGCGCAGGACACCGACGGCCGCCGCGTTCTCGTGACCCGGCCCGCCTTTATCCTGGAATAAACCGAAACGACCCCGCGATCAACTCAACCTAACATGACGAAACAGCAACAACCATCGGGGCAGCGCACTGCCGCCGCCCCCGTTTCCACTTCCCTGCTCGCGCTCCTCCTTGCCATTCTCGCCGCTGCTTTGCTCCTTGCGGGCTGCGGCGGCGGTGGGGGCGGCGGCGGCGGGGGCGGCGGCACCCTCGTTGTCGGCCGGGTCCGTGATTCGGCAAACAACGATGCGCCCGTGCCGGACGCCCGCGTCGACATCGGCGGCAAAAGCGTGCTCACCTCGCATGAAGTAGGAAAAGAAGGCGAGTTCAGCATCAGCGGCGTCGCGCCCGGCACGCGCACCGCCACGATCACCGCGCCGGGCGTGGACCCCCAGGTAGTCACTCTGGACCGCTCCGTCACCGCCGGCGTCACTAATCAGGTCGGCGACCTGTTCATTAACATCGGCTCGGTCACGGGGCGCGTTCTCAAGGCCGATGGAACCACGCCCGCCGCGAACGCATTTGTTACCATTCTGAGCAGCGGCGCGGGTACGAACGCCGAAGCCGACGGGCGTTTCACCCTGCCTACCGTGCCCGCCGGCCCGACCGAGATCACCTTTGTTTTGGGCACGCAGTCGGCGACAGTTACCGTGACCGTGCCCGAAACCGGCACCCTGGACGTCGGCGACGTGCGGCTCCAGGACGACCCGAATCCGAATCCCCCCGGCCTGCCCTACACCGTCGGCGGGGCAGTCGCCCTGCCGACCGGGTCGGCCGACCCGCTTGCCGGCACGACCGTGATCCTGTTGCGGGCCGATACGGGGGCCGAACTCGAACGTACCGTCACCTTCGACGACCAGGGACACTACGGCTTTTATCTCCCGACCGGCAACTACCGCCTCGTCGCCCGCCGCGCGGGCTACGCCGACGCGACCGCCGACGCGGCCGTCACCAACCCGTCCACACCGATGATCGTCAACCTGACGCTGACGCGGTGAGAGCCGCATGGCCTTTTCCGAACTGTTCGTGTGCGATGCCTGCGCGCACGACGCCGTTCTCGTTCACGCGGACGAGTGGACGCCCGGCCCAAACGGGGCGATTTTGCCGTATCCCGGTTACGGCCCGGTCGGCGGACTGGCAAACCGGCTGTGGTGCTCGTCGTGCCGAACGGTGCGCGCGTTCCCGTTCGTAGTTCTCAATCCCCCTGCTGATCATCCGGTCGTCGCCTACGCCGAGGCGCAGCGGCTGAACTGCGACGGCCGCGAATCCGGTCCGTGCCCGGTTTGTCAGTCGCCGCTGACCTGGGCGCTTGACGGGCAACCGTGCCCGGCGTGCGCGAACGGTGTTTTGCGCCTGACCGGTGAGTGGGAACATGCTTTGTGAACAACGATGACGCGAATCCGTTGGGCGTTCCCGGCCTCGTCGCCCTTGATCCGTGGCTCGCGCCGTACGCGGACCGTTTGCGCGAGCGGGCCGGGCGTTACCAGGCGGCACGCGACGCCATTGAGACGCACGGTGGATTGTTGGGGCCGATTAGCGAGGGGCATCGCCTTTTCGGCTTCAACCGGGGCGACGGGGGAATCTGGTACCGCGAATGGGCGCCGGGCGCCCAGGGCCTGTTCCTGACCGGCGATTTCAACAGCTGGGACCGCCAGAGCCACCCGCTCACGCAGGGCGAGTTCGGGGTGTGGAGCCTGTTCGTGCCCGACGACGGCGCGCAGCCGCTCGCGCACGGCGGCCGTGTCAAGGTCCACGTCGTTCCGGCGCAGGGCGAGCACGCCGCCCTTGACCGCATCCCCGCGTACGCCCGCCGGGTGGTGCAGGAGCCGGCGTTTTCGGGCGACTTCGCGGCTCAGGTCTGGCTCCCCGACGCGCCGTGGACGTGGTCCCATCCGAACCCTGTTTTGCCGGCCGGCGAGGGGCCGCGCATCTACGAGGCGCATGTCGGGATGGCGCGCGAAGAGGAGCGGATCGGGACGTATGCCGAGTTCGCCGAACACGTTTTGCCGCGCATCGCCGCGCTCGGCTACAACGCCGTGCAGCTCATGGCGGTCCAGGAGCACCCGTACTACGCCTCGTTCGGCTACCATGTCAGCAGTTTTTTCGCGCCCTCGTCACGCTTCGGCACGCCCGAAGACTTCAAGGCGCTCGTTGACCGGGCGCACGGTCTGGGCCTGCTCGTGCTGCTCGATCTGGTTCACAGCCATGCGGTCAAAAACGTTCGTGAAGGTCTGAGCGGCTTCGACGGCACGCCTTATCAGTATTTCCATGACGGACCGCGCGGCCATCATCTGGCCTGGGACTCCCTCCTGTTCGACTACGGCAAATACGAGGTGCGCCGCTTCCTGCTCTCGAACGTGCGCTACTGGCTCGAAGAGTTCCGCGTGGACGGTTTCCGCTTCGACGGCGTCACGAGCATGCTGTACCGCGATCACGGCCTGGCCCGCACGTTCGCGGGCTATGAGGATTACTTCGGTTCGAACGTGGACGACGACGCGCTCACGTACCTGCAACTCGCCAACGACCTCGCGCATGTGGTCAAAAAGGACGTGCTCACCATCGCCGAGGACGTGTCGGGGATGCCGGGGCTGGCGCGGCCGGTCACGCAGACCGGCGTTGGCTTCGACTACCGGCTCGCCATGGGCACCCCCGACTTCTGGATACGGCTGCTGAAGGAAAAGCGCGACGAGGAGTGGAGCCTCCAGGAAATCTGGCGCGTGCTGCTCGACCGTCGTTTTGGCGAAAAACACGTCGGCTACGTGGAAAGCCACGACCAGGCCCTTGTCGGCGACAAAACGCTCGCGTTCCAGCTGATGGACGCCGCGATGTACGAACACATGGGTCGGAACGGTGGGAGCGCGGTCGTGGAGCGCGGCGTCGCCCTCCACAAGATCGTCCGCCTGCTCACCTTCAGCCTGGCCGGCGACGCCTACCTGAACTTCATGGGCAACGAGTTCGGGCACCCGGAATGGGTGGATTTCCCCCGCGAGGGCAACGGCTTCTCGTACCTTCACGCCCGCCGGCAATGGTCGCTCGCTGACAATCCCGATTTGCGCTACGCGGGCCTGCAAGCCTTCGACGCGGCTTTGCAGCACCTGGACCCCTCGTTCCACCTGCTTTCCGACCCCCTGATCGAGCAACTCGCCCTGCACGAGGACACGCACCAGATCGTGTACCGGCGCGGCCCGCTCGTCTTCGTCGTCAACCTGGACCCGACCCGCTCGGTCGAGGGGCTTCGCATCCCCGTGCCGGACGCTGCCGATTATCGCGTTGTGCTGAACACGGACGACGCGGCCTTTGCCGGTTTGGGGCGTGGCGCGCAGGCGGGCTTCGTTTATCCGCGCCAGCCCGAAGGCATGTACGGCCGCGCGCAAAGTCTGCTCGTGTATCTGCCCAGCCGCAGCGCGCAGGTGCTCGCGCCAATGAACCGGGAGAGCGTGGCGTGATCCGGGCCGTTCTTTTTGACCTGGACGACACGCTTTGCGACGACCTGAACGCCGCCGAGACCACGGTTCGGGCGGTCGCCGCCCACGCCCGCGAACACCTGCCCGGCGTGTCTTCGAACGCGCTCACCGACGCGTACAACCGCCTGAGCGACGAACTGTGGACGACGATTGACCTTGTCAAACCGCCGCGCCTGACCGACGTTCGCAAGGAAATGTGGCGGCGCGCTTTATCCGACTGCGGCCACGAGCAGGAAGACCTCGCTCTGGTGGACGATCTGGCCAATCTCCACGTTTCGCTTCGGCACAACGCCGTTCAACTATCCCCCGGCGCGCTCGAAACGCTGGATCGCCTGCGCGTGGCCGGACTGCGCCTCGCCCTCGTGACCAACGGCGTGTCGGAAACGCATGCGGAAAAGATCGTCGCGCTCGGCATCCGCGATCACTTCGACGCCGTTTTGATGCCCGACGAGGTCGGGTTCGCCAAACCCGACGCCCGTGTTTTCCACCTCGCCTGCGAGCGTATCGGCGTTGCTGCGTCTCATGCCGCCCATGTGGGCGACAACCCGATCTCCGACGTGGTCGGCGCAAAGGGCGCGGGCCTGTTCGCCATCTGGTTCAACCCGGACGGGCGCAAATTCCCCTCCCGAACCCCCGCGCCCGATGCTCAGGTGCGCGCGCTGTCCGAGGTGCCGGCCCTGGTCGGCGTCGAGGCCGCCGCGTCGCGGTAGGCGGCGATGACCGCGCGCGCGTGTTCGTCCCAGCGGTAGCGGGCGGCGCGCGCCGGGCCGGCGGCCGTCATTTCGGCCTGCCGCGCCTCATCGGTGAGCACGCGAACGAGGGCGCGGGCGATGTCGGCCGGGTCGAGCGGGTCGGCGAGTTCGGCGGCCGTTTCCCCGCACACTTCGGGCAGGCACGACGCCCGCGACGTGACCACCGGCGTGCCGACCGCCATGGATTCCAGCGGCGGGTAGCCGAAGCCTTCGTAGAGCGAGGGAAACGCGAAGACGCTCGCCGCCGCGTAAACGCCCGGCAGGTCCACGTCGTCCACGATGCCCAGGCTCTGCGTCACGTCTTTCAAACCGAGCCGTGAGATGATCTGCCCCACGTCGTCGCTGCGGCCCGTGGCGAACGTCGCGCCGGCAAGAACAAGACGGATGTGCGCGTCGCCTTGCCGCAATTGGGCGAAGGCGTCGAGCAGTCGGGGCAGGTTCTTGTGCGGCTCGCGCGTGCTGACGGCCAGAACGAAGCGGGCGGGAAGGTCGAGCCGCCGCCGCACGTCGGCGACGGTTTGCCGATTAACGGGCGTGAACCAGCGTTCATCCACGCCGGGATAAGCCACGCGCACGCGGTCCGGTCCGGGCGCGCGTTTTACGAGGGAAAAGATTTCCTGCTGGGTTGCGTGGGAGGAAGCAAGCGTGACCCGCGCGCGCCGGATCGAGGCGGGCATTGCCCAGCGCAAAAATTGTCCCCGAAGACGTGAAAACGTTCGGGGATAGCGCCGCCAGCGGCAGTCGTGGATGGTAACCACGGACGGCGCGGGCAAGCGCGGCGGCAGGTAGCCGAACGGCGAATGGATCACGTCAAAGGGCTGTTGCCGGTAAACGTCGCGCATCCATCGCTGCTCCTTGAGCACGCGGGCGACGGGATTGCCGCCCGCGATGGTCAGCGGAACGGCGGAAAAGTTCGGGGGAAGGTCGGCAGCGGGCCAGGGTGCGTTTGAGGGCCAGAAGCACACGTATTCGGTTTCGCGGTCCACGGCTGCCAGGCCGCGCAGCAGGCCAAAAATGTACCGCGCGATGCCGGTATTTTGCTGAACCACGAACGGGGTGTGCAGCGCGACGCGCATCTCAAAGCGCCAAAGCGCGGCCCAGGTCGAGCCAGCAGGCGGCGCGCTCGGCTCCGTCCGCGATCCAGGATTGCGCCGACGCCAGAGCGTCGGGCAGCGTGCAGGGGCCGGGTGCGATGGGCAGAACGGCGACCAGGCCGCGCGCGGCCCATTCGTTCGCGTCCACGGCCGGGTCGAGCGAGCCGACGAGCGCGGCGCAGGGAACGCCGGCCGCGCGCGCGCGCCGGGCGACGCCCAAAACCGCCTTGCCGCCCAACGTTTGCGCGTCCAAACGCCCCTCGCCGGTCAGCACGAGGTCGGTTCCCGTCAGATGTTCCTCGAAGCGGGCGGCGTCGAGCACCACGTCAATACCGCTTTGAATGCGCGCCTGCGGGAACAGCCACAGCAGGGCGGCGAGCGCGCCGCCCGCCGCGCCCGCGCCGGGCACGTCGGCAACGGAAAATGGTTTCGTGCGGCCAGGGCCGGAAGTGCGGCCCAGCACCTCGCCCCAGCGCGCGAGCGCGGCGTCCAGAACGACAACGTCGTTCGGCGACGCGCCCTTTTGCGGGCCGAAGACGGCGCTCGCCCCGCGCGGCCCGCAAAGCGCATTGTCCACGTCGGATGCGAGGACGACGCTTGAAAGCCGGGCGGGGTCAAGCCGCAGGCCGGAAACGTCGAGGGCGGCCACGGTTGCGAGGGCAGGCACGCCGGCCGTTTCGGGAACGTCGCGTCCAGCGTCATCAAGAAGGCGCACGCCGAGAGCGCGCAGCAGGCCCGCGCCGCCGTCGTTGGTCGCCGTCCCGCCCAGCCCGACGATCAGGCGCGTGATTTTCGGCTCGTCGAGCGCGGCGAGGATCAGTTCGCCCACGCCGCGCGTGGTGGCCGCTTTCACGTCGCGGCGTTCGGGCGCGACGCTCGCCAGGCCGACCGCTTGGGCCATCTCGACCACGGCTGTTTCGGGCGCGGCCTTACCCAAATGCGCCCAGCAAGCGGAAACGCGGGTGCCGGGCAGCGCGCCGGTTACGTCCTGGGAAAAAAGCCGGCCGCCGGTCGCGTCGGCGAGCGCGGTTGCCGTGCCCTCGCCGCCATCCGCGACCGGAAGCAGGACGTATTCGGCGTCGGGCCAAACCCGCGCCAGGCCGGCGGCGAGCGCGCGGGCGGCGCGGGGCGCGGGCAGCGATCCCTTGAACGAGTCGGGCGCGAGGACGATTTTCACCCGTCTTACAAACTTCGCACGCGCAATGCGGCTCGCAGCGTGTCGGCCGCCATGCCTTCGGGCAGGTTGGATAGCGCGACGACGCGCGTTTGACCGGGCGCAAGGTGAAACCAGTTGTCGCTCCAGGCGGCTGCCGTCACGCCGTCGAGCCGCAAAAACACGAATGGGGCGAACCGGCGCGCGGAAATAGTGAGTGTCGCCGTACCGACTTCCATGTCGCTGATCTCCCAGGACAGACCGGGGTCGGGCAGGCGCAAATCCTTCGGTTCGGCCAGGAGCCGGAAGTTTTCGGCCAGCAAGCCGCCGTTCGGGGCGGTGAAAGTGGTGTGGACGAAAACGTCGGCGGCGTGATCGTTTTCGGTCACGAAGGGCGGCAGGGGCAGGTCGGCAACCGCGCCGGAGGCGGCATTGGCAGGCGCGGTCACGTTTTCGGAAACGCGCACCAACTCCTCGCCGTCGAAGGACAACACGCGCAGTGCGACCACGCCGGAAACGTCCCCGCCCGTATCGTTGACATCGTTGACGAGGTGCGCGGCGATGGTTTCCCCGTCCCGCTTCAGCGACACGAGAAGCGGGGCGTAAAAACGTTTGGCCGCGTAGTAGGCTGCCTTCGGCTCGCCGGCGCTGTCCACGATGGCCCACGACTGCACGGGCCAGCAGTCGTTGAACTGCCAGAACAGCGTTCCCCAGCAACGCCCCTTGCGACGCCGCCAGTGTTCGACGCCGCATTTCAAGGCCTCGGCCTGATTCGCCTGGCCGTAGTAGATCAGATCGTCGAACGTTTGCGGGGCGGGGAAGTGGCGGGCCACATAGCCCAAGTAGGTGTCGTAGCCCTTGCGCGTTTTGTCATGCCAGCGCGCGACGGGTGAGCGGACGCTGCGGTCCTCCGGCGAGGTCGCCGACTCCCAGGCCGCGTGGCCGCACGGGGACGCGAAGCCGAACTCGGACGAAAAGCGGCAGTCGCTTTCCTCGTAGTGCGTCCAGTCGCCCGTGCTGCCGCCCTGGCTGTGCCACACGCGCCAGTAGTGCGAATCGCCGAAGTCTTCGCTGTTGCCGTTGCCGCCACCGCCGAAGGGCGAGTTGGGCCAGTAGGGCGTGCTGAGCGCCTCGGCCTTGACCACGGTTGGCAGAACGTCGTGGATGAGCCGCGCGCCGTAGAACTTCGTGGCCTGCACGGCCCCGTCCCAGCGGTCATGGGCAAGTTGTACGTTTTCGTTGCCGCCGCACCAGAGCGCGAGACTGGCATGGTTGCGAATGCGCCGGATCGCTTCGGTGGCCTCGCGGCGCACGTTGGCGACGAAGGCGGGGTCGTCGTCCGGGTACATCGAGCAGGCAAAGGGGAAGTCCTGCCAGACCAGAATGCCGTGCGCGTCGCACATCTCGTAAAAGTGGTCGGACTCGTAAAAGCCGCCGCCCCACACGCGCAGCATGTTGAAGCCCGCGTTTTTGGCCTGCGTCAGCCGCTTGCGCAGGCGATCCTGCGTAATGGCTGAGGGGAACGAATGGTCGGGAATCCAGTTCGCGCCCTTGATGAACGTGTCCGCGCCGTTGACGCGGAATTTGAACCCCTCGCCGGCTCCGTCCGCGTCGCGCTCGCGGATGAGTTCGACGCTGCGCAGGCCGACGCGGGCGATGAGTTCGTCCGTGTCACCGGTCCGGTCGCCGACGGTGAGGCGCAGGGTGTACAGCGCGGCCGGTCCGGTACCATTTGGCTGCCACCGACGCGGATTTTTGATGGTGAACGACGCGCGCGCGCCCTGAACCGGCTTACCGCCGATGGGAACGGGCGTGACCGGCGCGGCCTGTTCTTCGTCGTTCCCGCCGTCCGGACCGAGAAAGGCGCGCAGGATCAGGGGTGTATCGCGCGCGCCGGGCACGCGCTCAACAAACGCCTCAACCTCCATGACCGCGCGCTCGTTTTCGCCTTTTCCTAAAAACGTGACCTTGTGCCGGAAGTCCATGATCCGCGCGACGGGAATGGTGACGAGTTCGACGGCCTGCCACAGCCCGCACGAGACCAGTTCCGGCCCCCAGTCCCAGCCGAACATGTACTGCGGCTTGCGCACGAACGCGCGCGGCCCGAAGTTGAAGTAACTTTGCTTGCCCCGGTCGCTCGCGCCCCCTCCCAGGTACGCGCGGGCGCGCTCGTTCCCGACCCGGAGCGCGGAATCAAACTCGACGCGCAGTTCGTTGTCGCCTTCGCGCAGCGCGCCGGTCACGTCGAAGCGGTGCGGCACGAAGGCGTTTTCGGCCTGTCCGACGAGCGCGCCGTTCAGGAAAACGCGCGCAATCGTGTCAAGGCCGTGAAAAACGAGAAAATGCCGCCCGTGCCGGCCGCGCGACGCGAGCCGTTCGGTGTCCACGGCAACGGTCGTGCGATACGTCCAGTCGGCCTCGTCCACCCAGCGGCACGCGCGCTCCTGCATCCGGTAAAACGGGTCGCCGATCACGCCCGCGCGCATCAGGTCGAGGTGAACGTGTCCGGGCACCTGGGCGGGAAGCCAGTCCCGCTCGCCGCCCGCCAGAAAGGAAAGTTCGCGGCCGGGTGGGACGCGCTCGGCGACCTCCCAGCCATCGCCGATAAGGGTTTGCTGTACGCGCATAATGCCTTGGGTTCGAGGGCGAAAATCCGAGGGATTAAAATCCCTCGCTCGAAAAAGCGTCCGTCCTCCGGACGGTTCCTGTCACGAGCGGTCTGCCGGTTCTTCCGTCCGGCAGGACGGTCGCACTTGGCAGCGAGGGATTTCAATCCCTCGTTTTCACCCGCCCGTAGTTTTTCTTGCCGACCTTGAGGACCGCGCCGATTTTGGCCTCGACCTGCGCGTCCGGGTCCTTGACCGGTTGCCCGTCCAGGCTCACGCCGCCCTGTTCGATCAGGCGGCGGGCCTCGCCGTTCGTTTTGGCGAAGCCGGCGAGCGTGACGAGTTTGACGATCCAGATGTTGCCGCCCTCCGTGAGTTCGGAGGCGGGGACGGCAATATCGGGCATCTCGGCGGGCAGTTCGCGCGCGCTGTGGATACGTCGCCATTCCGTGCTGGCCGCGTGGGCCGCATCCGACCCATGATAAAGAGCGACGATTTCGCGCGCGAGCCTGCTCTTGGCCTCCATTGGGTTCACGGCCCCGCTTTGCGTTTGTTCGAGCAGGGCGTCGAAATCGGCTTCGGGAACGTCGGTGCAAAGCAAAAAGTATTCGCGCATTCGGGCGTCGGCGAGGCTCATCACCTTGCTGTACATCGTGAGCGGCTCCTCGCCGATGCCGATGTAGTTGCCCAGCGACTTGCTCATCTTCTTCTCGCCGTCCAGCCCGACGAGAAGGGGCATGAAGAGCGCGACCTGCGGCTCCTGGCCCATTTCCTTTTGCAGATCGCGTCCGGCGAGGATGTTGAAGGTCTGGTCCTGCCCGCCCATCTCGACGTCGGCTTCGATGGCGACGCTGTCATAGGCTTGGGCGAGCGGGTAGAGAAGTTCGTGCAGGCTGATGGGCTGATGCGCCTCCCAGCGTTTGGCGAAGTCTTCGCGTTGCAAAACCTGCGCGACCGTCATCCGGGCCGAAAGGGCGACCACGGCCGCGAAGTCCAACTTGCCCAGCCATTCGCCGTTGAAGCGCACCACGGTTTTTTCGCGGTCGAGAATGCGCGCCAACTGGTCCACGTAGGTTGCGGCATTGGCCTCGATCTCCTCTTTGGAAAGCATCGGGCGGGTCACGGACCGGCCGGACGGGTCGCCGATCAGCGCGGTGTAGTCGCCGATAATGATGACGACGGTGTGGCCCAAATCCTGGAACTCGCGCAGTTTGCGCAACACGACCGCGAAGCCCAGGTGGATGTCGGGCGCGGTCGGATCAAGGCCCAACTTCACGTTGAGCGGCTTGCCGGTTTTTTGGGATTTTTCTAACTTGGCGCGCAGCCCGTCGGCGGGAACGACGGCGAGCGTGCCGCGTGTCAGTCGCGCTACCTGTTCGTCGAGGGAAGAAACCGCTTCGGGGAAAGGCATGACAGCGAAGTTTAGCACGCGATCAACAAAAAGGCGGCGCGGACCTAAAGGGCCGCGCCGCCTTTTTCCTTGTTCGGCCCATCGGTTCAAACGTGGGCGTTCAGTTTTTCGGCGATTGCCTGGCGGGGCATCATGCCGGCCATTTGTTCCACGACCTTGCCCTCTTTAAAAATAAGCAGGGCGGGGATGCTCTGGATGCCGTAGCGGCCCGACAAATCCGGCTCCTCGTCCACGTTCACCTTGACGATTTTCGCCTTGCCCGCCATCTGCTCGGCGACCGCGTCGAGTTCGGGCGCGATGCGCTTGCACGGGCCGCACCACACGGCCCAAAAGTCCACCAGCACGGGCACCTCGGATTGAAGCACCTGCGTATCAAAATCCGCCGAAGTCACGGCAGCGGCTGCACTCATCGTTTTTGCTCCTTCGCTATCGGCGGGCAAGAATGCCCGCATTGTTTTCAACGCCGTTTATACCCGCAAGTCCCCCGGCCCGTGCATCAGCCTTCGACGCGCGCGGCGGGCAGGTAATCAAGGCTTCGGCCACGGCATCAAATCCGGAACGGTATCAAGCACTGACGACAACCTTCGTGACCGGTAGCCCCGGAACGCTTTGCGGAAATCGTCATCCATTCCTGCGTCTGCCAGAACAAAGCAGAAGCCTTCCGTGAACTCTGGCCACCGCCGGTCCTCAATGGCGTCCAGGAAGGTAAGAAACTCCGGTTGGTGATGCATGGCCCACTCACCCAGCGTATACATGGCCGCTGTATACAAGGCCGCGTCCTGGCTCATTATCCATGAGAGCAGCGGCTCGGCGTTCTTGGTGCGTTGGTACTCTGCCAGTTTGCGCCGCGTTTGTATTTCTACCTTTTCGATGGAGTCGGCTTGGGCGTACTCGAAAGCCGGAAAGGCCCAGGCAGCCAAAGCCGAGATGCCCGTTGTGACGAGCAATCCTAAAGCCAGCCGATGTATCGCTTTTTCGCGTTTCACCTTCGCGCTCCCGTCACAAACTCCGCTTCCGCCAAGTGGTGCTGCCCAATCACAAAACTCACCGGCGCGACAGCCAACCGACAACCCTGGAGAGGCCGCTGCCGCAATCGGCGCAAGCGTTCTTTGAGCTGCTCAGCCTTTGTCCTGCTGCTCTGGGCGTAGATACTTCAGGGCGACGTTCCCGGCAATCTCCCACTTCTTCCGCAATATCTCGCTGTCAGGGTAGTGTTCCTGCTCGTACCGTTCGCTGTCGAGAATGCCGCGCCGCTCCAGTTCGTTCAGGTACATGTTGATGCCATCTACAATGGCGCTATGTAGCACAACGGCATTGATTTCGCCGCGAATGCTTTCCATTTCCTCGTATTCCACGGCCGAGACTCCTCCACGACGACTCCCGATAAGCAGCGTGGCCCAACAAGCGTTACCCTACCGTGAGGAGTTCCTTTGTGCTTTGCGTCAGCACTTCGCACCCGGTTTCCGTCACGACGATGTCGTCCTCGATGCGCACGCCGCCGAAGTTTTCCTCGTAAACGCCCGGCTCGACGGTGAGCACCATGCCGGGCTGGACCGTGATCGTGCTTTTCTGCGAGAAACCCATGCCGTCGTGGACGACGCGGCCGAGCGCGTGGCCCAGGCCGTGCGTGAACAATTCGCCCAGGCCGTCTTTGGCGAGCAGGTCACGGGCAAGTTGGTCCACGGCTTTGCCCTCGACGCCGGGCTTGATCGCATCGAGGGAAGCGAGTTGGGCGCGCAGAACTGCGTCGTACATCGCGCGCTGCTTGGGCGTCGGCTCGCCGCCCACGACGAGCGTGCGGGTGATGTCGGAGCAATAACCGTCAAGTTCCGCGCCGTAGTCGAGGATGAGGAACTCCGGGCCGCCGCTTTCGCCCAATTTGCGGTCGGATGGGCGCGCGTGCGGCAGGGCGGCGTTCGGCCCGGACGCGACGATGGTTTCGAACGACAAACGCTGCGCGCCGTGGGAGCGCAGAAAAACCTCCATTTGCCAGGCCAGTTCGCGCTCGGTCATGCCTTTTTTTGTAATCGTGCGAACGTGGTCGAAGCAGGCGTCGGCGAGCGCGACCGCCCGGCGAATCGCAGCGACCTCGTCGGCGTCCTTGATCTGGCGCAGGTTTTCCACCAGGTTGCTTTTGCCCGCGAGCGCGATGCGGCCGTCTTCGGGCAGGGCCTTTTGGAGCGCCTCGAACGCCTTTACGGTCAGGTGGGCTTCTTCAAAGGCGGCCTGCCGCGCGCCCAGGCGCGCGACGTGCTCGCCGGCCGCCTGCGCCATGTCCGAGCCTTGCGGCAAGATGACACGCTCCCAGCCCGTCACCTCGCGCGACGATTGGACGGTGTAGCGGCCGTCGGTCAGGAAAACGGCCGCGCGGGGCGTGACGATGACGAGGCCGTTTGAACCACTAAAGCCGGTCAGGTAACGCACGTTTTCCATCTGGGTGATAACAACCGCGTCCACGCCTTCTTTGGCGGCGGCGGCGCGCAAGTTTTCCACGCGGGCGGGAAAACGGAACGAAGATTCGGGCATGGACAAACTACTGCCTTCCTTGAAGGATAAGATAACGAACGGCGTCAAGCGCGAGCAGGTACGAGGCGGTCCCGAAGCCGGCGATCTGCCCGGCGGCGGCGGGCGCGATCACGGATTGGCGGCGAAACTCCTCGCGCGCGTGAACGTTCGACAGATGCACCTCGACGGCGGGCAGGCGCACGGACCGTAGGGCGTCCGCAATGGCGAGCGCGTAATGCGTGTACGCGCCCGGATTGATGACGATGGCGTCCGCCCAGCCCGCCGCGTCCTGAATGGCGTCAATGATCGCGCCCTCGTGGTTCGACTGCGTGATCTGGACCTCGACGCCGATTTTATGCGCGTGGTCGCGGATTTTGCGGTTCGTTTCCTCGAAGGTGTTCGTGCCGTAGATGTCCGGCTCGCGCATGCCGAGCAGGTTCAGGTTCGGGCCGTGAATGAGGCAGACTTTGAGCGTCGTGGTCGGTGTTATCTGCATGAAATTTTAAGCGCCGTCAGTCGCCGGCGGGGCCGCCTCTTCGACGATCAGGCGGGGCAGGCCGTCCACGATGGGGTAAACGCGCCGGCAGTTGTCGCAAACGAGGGCGTCGCGCGCCTCGGTCAGGCGCACGGGCGGGCGGTCGTCACAGGCGGGGCAGCGCAGCAGGGCAAGAAATTCGGGGTCGAGGTCGTCGCGCGATTCACGGGAAGAAGGCATGGCGCGGTTGTTTTTCCTCAGGCGGGCGGCGATGTCCTGCGCGCGCGCGCTCTTTTTTCAGCCGCCGTCGAGGGTGTCGGCGGCGGCTTTTGCGGCCTCCGGTGAAACGAAGCCGAGTTTTTTTTCGGCCCGCACCGTGGTTCCGTGCGGGTCGGTGCGGAAGAACTGAAGCCGATCGGACAATTTTTCGACCATCGGCAGCCCCCAGCCGCCCAAACGCTCCTCACCGTTTACGCCCGCGCTGCGCGGCGTGCCCGGCGGCGGCACGTCGGCGAACGAAAAACCCGCCCCCCGATCCATCACGAGCACGACCGCGACCTGGGCGTGGAACTCTATCTCGACGCGGTACATGGCCGTTCCTGAATGGAGCACGGCATTGCTGGTCAGTTCGCCGACGATGAACTCGACGTCGGCGATGTCTTGTTCGACGACGCGCAAATGTTCCAGCACGTTGCGGCTGACGTGGCGCACCATCGCCAGGTACGTTTTGTCTTCGGGCAGGTCTAGCGCGAGGCGTAAAATCATGCGAAATCGCTCCGGCGGCGGCGGTGGCTCACAATAGTTTGGTGAAGCCTTCCTGCTCGAAATGGTGATCGGTTGTGAGCGCGTCGCTCAGGCCGCGAGCGCGCAGCAGGACGAAACTCACGGCGTCGCACAACGAGTACGATTTGTCCTGCCGTGCCTGGAGCAGGGCAAGCGCGCTTCGGTGCAGCGCTTCCTCCACCCAGACAATTTCGATGTCGGGGTCGTCCAGCAGGTCGGCGGCGAAAGCGAGTGCGCCTCGCCGGGGAAGGCCGCGCGCATTCGCCAGAGCAACAAACTCGGCCAGCACGTATCTGTGGGTGAGGCTGGCGGTTGAGGCATTAAACAGCGCCACCGCGTCGTCATGCTCCGGCTCATCACGATGGTAGTAGCACAGCAAGCCCGACGTGCCGAGCAAAATCACGCAGTTTCCTCGTGACGATCCGCGTACTCGCGGGCAAGGTCCGCGTCAATGCTCTCGTTGCCGGAACCCGTTGGGTAGCCCAGGCTGAGGGAGCCGGCCTGGCGCCGAAAGCGTTCGCGCGCCGCTTGCTTTTCCTCGTCGGTCATCTGGGATTTAAGCCGTGTTTGCGGCATGTCGGCGAAAGGCGTCGCGCGGCTTACCAGCCAGTCCACCGCCACGTCCATCGGGTTAGTGTGGCTTGCCTCGGCCGCCTTGTTGATGGCGTCGAATACCTCGTCGGGCAGTTCCAGGGTCAAAGTGCGGCTCATCGTTTTCTAAGCCTCCATCGCGCCGATCACGGCCGCGACGTACTCGGCCGTGGTCGCGGTTCCGCCCAGGTCGCGCGTGACGTGCTTGCGGGCGCGGAACGTTGCCAGAACGGCGTTCTCGACGCGCGCGGCGGCTTCGGTTTCGCCCAGCTGCCGCAGCATCAGGATGCCGGACATCAAAACGGCGGTCGGGTTGGCGACGCCTTTGCCGGCGATGTCGGGGGCGGATCCGTGAACGGCCTCGAAAACCGTGGCGTCCGGCCCGATGTTCGCGCTGCCGGTCACGCCCAGGCCGCCGACAAGCCCGGAAACCAGATCGGACACGATGTCGCCGTACAAGTTTTCCATCACCATCACGTCAAACTGCTGCGGCTTGGTCACGAGTTGCATGCAGCAGTTGTCCACGATCATCTCGTCGTAAGTGATGTCAGGATACTCGCGGGACACCTTGCGGCAGCAGTCTAAAAAAAGGCCGTCGCTCAGTTTCATGATGTTCGCCTTGTGAACGGCGGTGATTTTTTTGCGGCCGTTGGCGACCGCGTAATCAAAGGCGTGCCGGGCGATGCGCGTACTCGCAACCTCGGTGATGATCTTGAGGCTTTCGACTACGCCGGGCACGACGACGTGCTCGATGCCCGCGTACAAATCTTCCGAGTTTTCGCGCACCACGACCACGTCCACGTTCTCGAACGGCGTCTTGATGCCGGGCAAATTCCGGGCGGGCCGCACGTTCGCGTACAACCCCAACCGCTTGCGCAGCGTGACGTTCACGCTCGTGAACCCGCCGCCGACCGGGGTGGCGACCGGCCCCTTGAGCGCGATCCGATTCTTCAAAATCGAGGTGACCACGTGATCGGGCAGGGCAGTCCCGTAGCGGCTGACGACCTCGGCCCCCGCATCCTGTCGGTCCCACTCGAAAACCAAACCGGTGGCCTCCAAAATCTGCACGGCCGCGTCCACGACCTCCGGCCCGATGCCGTCCCCGGGGATCAGCGTGACCGCATAGGGCGCGCGGTCAGCGGCGGCCGGTTCCGGGGCAGGGGAGGCGGGAAGCGTTGCGGTTGTCGTTGTCGTCGGTGTCGCCATTGAAGAAGGCTCCTTGCGCGAAGGTCGGCTGCGGGGATTGTAGCCGATGAAAACAAGAGGAGGCAACGGGCGGGCTTAAAGGCGCGAACAAGGGCGAGGCATGCCTCGCCCTTGTTCGCGCCCTTGACAAACACAGCCGCCCGGCTCATACTTTTCCTAACAAAGTACTCTGAAGGAGACGATCCGCCATGCCTGCCTCGTACGACCTCGGTCTCGAAGCCGTTCCGCCCCTGACGACCCTGCCGCCGCTGACAGCGCGCCCAAAACGCTCCGGCCTGCGTATCCCGCGCGCCGTTCTGCTTGTCGGGCTGACGCTTGGCGTGTGCATGGACGCCTTGTTTTACGAAAAACCGCTGGGCGTGTCCGTGTTTCTGCTCGTTCTGCTCGTGGGCGTTTCTCTCCTGGGCCTGAGCGGCGGCGAGGGCGTGCGGGCGAACGCGAAAACAGGCCTGCTGATCGGCGGCCCGCTGTTGTTCTTCGCGGTCATGATCGCCGTGCGCGCGAACGCATTTTTGACGGTCGCTAACGTGTCCGCGTGCCTGCTGCTGGGCGCGCTCGCGCTCCACTTTTATGCAGCCGGCTGGTTCGGCTCGCTTGGCTTGCGCGGGCTGATCGCGGCTGTGGCGCGCGTGGCCGGGCACGCGCTGTGGCGGGCCGCGCCGCTCCTTTGCGACAGCATGGACGTGCACGCGGCTGTCGGGGGCCGCCGCCTGTTGCCTTTGGTGCGCGGCTTGCTGCTGGCCTTGCCCATTTTGCTCGTGTTCGGCGCGCTGCTCGCGTCCGCCGATCTGGTGTTCGCGCGCTACGTCGAGCAGTTGGAGCGGCTGGAACTGCCGCCGGGCGCGGACATCCTGGCCGGCCGGCTGGTGAATATCCTAGTCGCCGCGTGGCTGCTGGCCGGCGTCCTCGCCTACGCGCTGCTGCGGGGCAAAACGCCGGATGCCCCGCCCGCGCCGGTGCGCCCCGCCGCCAGGCGGTTGGGCTTCACCGAGGCGATCACGGTCCTCGTTTCCGTGGTCCTTCTTTTCGGGCTGTTCGTGGCCGTTCAATTTGCGTATCTGTTCGGCGGCAGCGCGAACGTGGTTTCGCGCGAAGGTTTCACCTACGCCGAATACGTCCACCGCGGCTTCGGTGAGTTGGTCACGGTTGCCGCACTGACGCTGGCCCTGCTGCTCGGCCTGCACCGCGCCGCGCGCCGCGAAAGCCCGGCCGCCGCGCGCGCGTTCAACGTCGTGGGCACCCTGCTCGTCGCGCTCACGCTCGTTCTGCTCGCCTCCGCCTTGCAGCGTCTGGTGTTGTACGAAGAGGCTTATGGCTTCACCGAAGCCCGGCTTCAGGTCCATGTCTTTTTGGCGTGGGTCGGTGTTCTGCTCATCGCCGTGGCGGGCGCGCTGTGGCGTGACGCCCGGCGCGGCTTCGCGCTCGGCGGTTTGGTAGCCGCGCTGGGTTTCGTCGCCACGCTGAACGTTCTCAACCCGGACGCGACCGTCGCCCGGCAAAACCTGGCTCGGCACCGTGCGACCGGCAAAATAGACGTTGCCTGCCTCGCCGCTCTTTCCGACGACGCCACGCCGTTGCTCGCGCGAGAGGCCCCGACCGTGCGGGCCGTCGCGCCGGCCGGCTTCGATGACGGGTTGGGGGAAAGCGGCCGGCTCTACACGCTGGCCGATGAAGTCGCCCGGCGCAAGCAGGCAATGAGGGCCGACACGCGCTGGCAGGCCTGGCCCGCCTTCCACTTCGCGCGGGCGGCGGCGTGGCGCGCACTGGCGGGTGGTTAGGCCTCACCCACCCGTCGTTTGCAGCGTTTTTTCTTCCTGTTCGGCAACCTGAGCGGCAGTCGCGGCCGGGTTGCCGCCGTCCGACGTACCGTCCGACGTGCCGTTCGCGGACGCCGAAGACTCGCCGGGTGCGGGGATCGGGATCGCGCCGCCGGGCGCGTCGGCCGGCTCATAGGTGATGCCAACGTCCACGAACTGCCCGCCATGGCTGTTGCGGCAGTGAACGCAGATAACATTTTCGCCCCGCGTGAACAGGGCAATTTGATCGGGCGCGAGTGACACGTCCTCGTATTCGGAAATATACTTTTCGCGGGCGAGCAGGGGTTCGCCGTTGACGTAGATTTCCATGTCGTCGTCGTGGAAAAAGCGCAGCGTCGCCCGGCCAATGCCGTGGGGCGGAACGGTGACGTTAGTTCGCAGGTAAATGTCGGCCGAGTTCCAGCGTGTGCGTGCCGTCACTTGATCGAGGCCGCGCCCGAAGCCGGATTTGCCCGTTTTCCAGGCGTGGTCGTCGAAATCGGGGCGGGTCCAGGCCACTCCGGGGTCGGTCGTCTGGTAGCGCCACGCGGCCCCTTTTTCCTCGGCGGTTGCAAGCAGCGTTTGCGACAGTTCAAGGCGGGCGAGGTCGGCGGTTTTCTGCGGCTGGAAGGCGGAACTTGCGACGAAGCGGAGCAGGTCGCCCAGCAAAACAAGGCCGGTGGGCACGCGCGGGGCGTCTCGCAGCAGGTCGAAGGTCGTGGCGAGGATTTTGCCGTCGCCGTGCTTCAGGCCGGCGCACAGCGCGGCCGGGAAGCGCACCCAGCCTAAGAAAAGCCCGGCCCATATGTCGTCCGCGTCTTTTTCGGCGTCCCAGCCGGCGAGCACGCGCCGGGGCGTGATCGGCTCGTAGGTGAAGTTGAACTGGCGCGTTTGGGGCAGGGAAGCGAACGGACCTTTTTTGCGCGCCCCGTCCGGGCGGAACCAGTTCAGGCCGGAACACCAGTCACCCCACCACCCGTTCTTGTCGCGGTCCACGCTGGCAAGCCCGCTTGCCGTGCGCGGGATGGCCTCGCGCTCCAGGGCGAGCAGCAGGGCTGCGCCGCCGTGCTGAACGAAGCGCAGCACTTTATCGTCGAGGATCGAGGTGAGGCAGGTCACGCCCGGCTCCAGCCGGTCGGACAGACGCACGCCGGCCTGGCGCAGGACCTTCGTTGCCGTCGGAAAGGAGTCGAGCGGGTCGTACACGTACACGGCCTGCATGAGCGTGATGTCGCGGGCTGCGGCCGGGAAAAAGGCGAGCGTTTCCGTGTTTTCGGTAACGGTTTCGCCCGCGTGGTCCACCAAGCGCAGCCTCAGCGTGACTTCGCGGGCGGCCCGGCCGTCGGGCACGCGAAAGACGACCTGCCCGGCCGCGCTCGTGCCGATCACCGGCGCGGCGTCGCCGAGCGCGATTTCTCCGGAAAGGCCGCCGCCGCCGTCAATGTCCCAGGTGAGTTTCGCGCCAGCCAGTTCGCGGCGCGAAAAATGGGACAGCAGAACGGGAAGGGAAACGTTTTCGCCGCCCCAAAAGGCCGTTCGCGTCTGGTGGTCGCAGATCAGCAGGTCCTGGCCTTGCAGGGTGGGCAGCCGCTTGTGGAACGTTTTGGGGTTGCGGCACATGTCGAGCAGGCCGTTCGCCTCCCAGTGCAGGTCGGTGAACTCGGTGATGACGTAGCCGACGATGCCCGAATGCTTGCGCATGGTCTCGATCTCGTACTTGAGGCTGATCCATTCCTGCTCCTGCGAGCGTTCGGCCATTTTGTCCCAGCCGCCGCCGAACACGCGATCCAGTTTGTATTGCCGGTAACGCTGCTCGCAGCCTTCGGGCCGCGCGCTGCCCGCGCCGGTTTGAAACCACCAGGGGTCACGCCCGCCGTACCCCTTTCGCAGTGCGGAGAGTTTGGGCAGGCCCCAGTTGCCGAACTCGGAAAGGACGATGGGTTCCTTTTTAGTGCGCTGGGCGTCGCCGTAGTGCGAATAGGTCCAGGCGGGGCGGGACGCGAAGTCCGCGCACCAGCGCGCCCACGTTTTGGCGTGGTCGGGAACGGAATAGTAAACGTGGTAGTCGTCCAAATCCGACTTGACGTGGAAGTTGCCGTCGCAGGCCGAGTTGTCCACCACGATGCGCGTTGGGTCCAACTGCTTGGCGTAATCGAACATCTCGACCAGCCATTCGCGCTGCCACTTTTCCGAAAGGTCAATTCCCCACGACTCGTTCATCACGGACAGGATGAGCAGGCTGGCGTGGTTGTAGTCGCGCTCCAGCATGGCCTCCAAATGTTCGCGCCCCCGGCGGCCGGACTTTTTCGTTAAAATCGCCCAGTTGGGGATTTCGTACCAGACGATCAGCCCTATCTCGTCGCACAAATCAAGGTAACGCGGGTCGGGCGTCTTGATGTGGCAGCGCAGCAGGTTCAGCCCCATCTGCTTTGCTTTTTCAAACTGATCGCGCAGGTAGGCCGTGGACGGCGGCGTGTAGATCGTGCCGGGATAAAAATCCTGATCGAGCGCGCCGGCAAGAAAAATGGGGTGGCCGTTCAGCAAAACCTGGCCGTCGCGCGCCTCGACGGTGCGCATCCCGAAGCGCGTCTCGAACGTATCCACCACGCGGGCCGCCTTGCCGTCAATGGCGACCAATTCGACGCGTAAATTGTACAAATGCGGCGCGTCCGGCTCCCACAGCAACGGGTCCGGGAGGAGCAGGGCGGCGTTCAGCGTTGTTTGCCGCGCGCCGGGCACGGGAACTTCGACGAGCGCGACATCGGGCGCTCCGGCGGGGGGCGTGACGACCAGCCGCAGCGAATAATCGCCGGCCGCGAGCGGCGGGTGGGCGAGGCGGATGCGAACCGACGCGCCTTCGCGGGCCACGTCGGGGCGCACGAAAACGTTGTCCACAAAGGTATCGTGCCGCTGTTCCAGCCAGCACGATCCCCAGATGCCGCCCACGGTGGCGTACCACGACTGCTTGCCGTGGGGGATTTCGGTGAACGGAAACGGGCGGGGAGCCGGCTTTTCGCCCGGCGTGAGGGTGGCGGCGGGCGTCAGGTCGCCCGCGCCGGTCACTGCCTGGCCGGGGGCGCCGTCCTGAACGCGAATGGTGAGGACGTTTTCCTCGCCGAAGCGCAAAAACTCCTGGATTTCCAGATCGAAGGGCAGGTAGCCGCCCTCGTGCGTGCCGGCCGGGTAGCCGTTTACCTCGATCTCGGAAAAGTAGTCGGCGGCCCCGACGTGGAGGCGCACGATGCCGGACGCGAACGAGCGCGGCACGCGGACCGTGCGCGTGTAGGTTGCGGTGACGGCCCGGCCTTCGAGTTCGGGAAACTGTGCTTCCCACGGGCCGGGAACCTGGATCGTGCGGGTTTCGGATTCGCCCTCGATCTGGAACCGCCACGGGCCGTCCAGCGCGATGCGCCGCGTGGAGGCGGAAGAGGCAAGAGAAATGGTCGTTGCCATGCGTTTGTTGTTCCGTGTTTTGTGCGCGCCGGAGGGGGCTTTTGCCCGTTTTACCCCGGCGCGGTTGGGCTAACCGTTGACTCGCGCTTTGGTGGGCACAATTTGCCGAACGTCGTGGTCGTGCGCGGCGCGGTTTCGGCCGCTATTCTTGGCGTGGTACAGCGCCGCGTCCGCGCGGGCGAGCAGCGCGCCGGCATCGTCCATGTCCAGGCCGCGTGTGGCGGCCCCGACGCTGACGGTTACGTTCCGGCGCGTCCACGGCGCGTTTTCGATGGCCGCGCGAATACGCTCGGCCACGACGCGCGCGCCATCCGCGCTCGTGTCGGGCAGCAAAACGGCGAACTCCTCGCCGCCATAGCGCACGACCACGTCGGTTCCGCGCGCCTGGTCGCAAAGGAGGTGGGCGACCGTGCGCAGCACCTCGTCGCCGGCCGGGTGGCCGAAGGCGTCGTTGTACTGCTTGAAGCGGTCCACGTCCAGAACGATCAGCGAAAGCGGCGCGTTGTGCCGGGCGGCGCGCTGTCATTCGCGTTCCATGTGCTCGTCAAAGGCACGCCGGTTCTTCAAACCCGTGAGTGCGTCGGTCGTCGCCAACGCGGCCAGTTTTTCGTTTGCTTTACCAAGCGCGCGCGCCGTTTCGCGTAAAACTTCCTCGGCCTGCTTGCGGGGGGTGATGTCCGAGGCGGTGCCCATGATCTGGTGCGGCCTGCCGTCCGGGTGGCGGCGGAAAACGGACTCGCGCATCCACAGCCAGCGCCACTGGCCGGAAACGTGCCGGAGGCGACGCTCGTATTCGACCACCTGGCCGTCGGGCAGGTCCCGCAAAGAAACATGGTGGGCGGCGTCCTGCGCGCGCTCGTCGGGGTGGACCACATCGGCCCAAAAGGCCGCACCCAGCGCGCGCATTTGTTCGGGCGTGTATCCCAAAAACTTAACGGCGTCGCGGTTGGCGTACACGTTGGTCATCGTGTCCAGGTCGCGTACGTAGATGATGCTCGTCGAGTGCTCGGTGACGCTTTCGGCGAATCGCTTGCTTTCGCGTAGCGCCTCGCTCGCCTCGCGCCGCGCCAGTTCGGTCCCGATCCACTGCGCGAGCAGGCGGAGAAACTCGCGGTCCGCTCCGGTGAAGGCTGCCCGGTCGGGCTGGGAGTTTTTGCTGACAAAGCAGAGCGCGCCGAAAAGACGCTCGTTCACCCAGACGGGCGCTCCCAGGTACGCCTCCGGTCCGAACAGGGCGTAGGCAGGGTGGTTGCGCCAAACCGTCGCGGCGACATTTTCCAGGGCAATCGGCTCGTTTCTTTGGACCACCGTATTGCAGATCGTATTTTCCGCGTCGCACGAAAGGCCGGCGGCGATGTCCCCGTCGGGCGATACCGCATCCAGAACCTCGTAAACGCCGTCGCTGATCTGGGCCAGCATGCCGATTTCCAGGCCGAACTGGGCGCTGCCGAGCCGCAGAATCTTTTCTATCCTAACGGCAAAGGTTTGGCCGGGCTGCGAGATGGCATCGTGCAAAGCGCGCAGCCGCTCTTCGCTCTGCTTCAAAGCCCGTTCGGAAATACGCAAGGCATTTTCGGCCCGTTCGCGCTCGGTCACGTCAATGCTCATGCCGCCCACGAACCGCCGGCCGGCCGCGTCGTGGAGCGGGAACTTGAGCGTCAGCCAGGAGCGCGACTCGCCGCCGGGCGTCGGCACGATTTCGACGGTTTCCAGGGGCAGGCCTGATTCGAGCACACGCTGATCGTTCGCGCGGTTTTGGCGCGCCACGTCGCCGGGCAGCCATTCCGCGTCGGTTTTGTGAAGCAGGTCGGCAAGCGTCACGTCGAAGGTTCGAGCGAAGGTTTGGTTCAGGTAAACGAGCCGGCTGTGTTCGTCCTTGAGGTAGGCGACCGCGGGGCTGTTGTCCATGAACGCTTGGAACCGCTCTTCGCTGTCGCGCAGCGCCTCCTCAGCGCGTTTGCGCTCGCTGATGTCGGTAAGGGTTCCGATCAGGCACCGGTTCGTCCCTTCGCCCACCGTGGCGGCCGACACCAGGACGTGCCGCCGGCCGCCGAGCCGCCCGACGATCTCGGCTTCGTAGGAGGAGGAGGCGGATTCGCCCGTCGCCCGACGGTCTTGCTCACTCTTGATGCGGGCCAGGCTTTCGGGCGTGAAAAACTCGTGGTACGTCGCGCCGGCAAGATCGGCGACGCTTTCAACCTCCAGAAGCGCGCACATCGCCGGGTTGGCATACACGGTTTGGCCGGCGGGCGTCGCCTGCCAGATGCCCACCGCGCTCGATTCAAACTGCGCGCGGTACCGCTGCTCGCTGTCGCGCAGCGCGTTTTCCATGCGCTTGCGGTCGGTGATGTCGCGCGAAATGCCGACCAGCCCGACGACGTTTCCGGCGGCGTCACGCATCGGGTCTTTCGTGGTCAGGTAGGTGCGCGCTTTTCCGCCCGGCCCCGTGGTTTCGGCCTCGTTTTCGTACAGGTGCGTTCGGCCGCTCGCCATGATTTCCCGGTCGTGGTCAATCATCGCGCGCGCGTCTCCGGGCGTGAACAGGTTTTCGTCGGTGCGGCCGATGATCTCACCGGCTGAACGGCCCATCAGCAACGCGCCGGCCGTGTTGATCATCTGGTAGCGCCCGTCCGCGTCCTTGACGAACACGGCATCGGTGGTGCCTTCGGTAACGGCCCGCAAGATTTCGAGGCTGCGGCGCAGTTCGTCTTCGGCCCGCTTGCGTTCCGAGATGTCCACGACGGCCGTGATTGCGCCCACCACGCTTCCGTTTGGCCCGTGCAGCGCGAACGTATTCCACAGCACACGCCCGGTGGCGTCCGTGCGCTCGTGGGCGGCGAAGGCATCGCGGCGACCCCCGAGCACGTCGGCGAGCAGGGCGCGCGTCGCAACTTCATCGTCGTTCGGTTGGGACGGTGAAACGATTTCCCAAACCGGCCGCTGGAACACGTCGGGGGCTTCCCGGCCGTAGAAATTTTCGCACGCCCGGTTCCATTCAACGATGTTCGCGTCCGCGTCGCAGCAAAAGCAGGCGATGGGCAGCCCCTGGAACATTTCCTGGAATCGGCGCGAAGAGTGAGCAAGCAAATGGTTCGACTCGGCAAGGCGCGAAAGCGCGTCGTCCAGTTCGTTTTGCCGGCCCGCTAGAACTGCGTTCGTTTGTTCGAGCAGCCCGCTTTTCGCCTCGGCCGCGCTTTCGGCCGCTTGCAGGCCGCGCTGAAGCCGCGCACTGAGCAGGGACAGCAGGCCCAGGCCGATGGTTCCGAGCGCAACCATGCCGATCACGCGCTCGTCCTGAACCGCGACCTCGCGCGCGATCTCGCGCGTCAGCGCGTCGGCGGCGTCGCGCATTCGGTTCGCCGTGATCCAGTCTACCTGGCCCGCGCGCGTCAGCTCGCCGCTCAATGCGTTCCAGGCGTCGTCGGTTTGGGCGACTGGGCCGAGGTAACGCGTCCGCAGGTCGGCGCGGATCGCCGCCATGTCACTCAGCGCGGGCCGCCAGTTCGCTGGGCCGACTTGCCCCGGCTGGTGGGTCGCGCCGTACAGCCACAGGCTTCGATAACGCAGGCTGCCGCTGCGGTTCACGTCCTGGGCCATGCGCGCGGCGACGTGGTGCTCGCGCAGGGCGAACAGCAGCATCAGCAGCGGCGCGAGGGTGGACAAAAACAGGAGCAGGGACAAATGACGCTGCCCGGCGAGGCGTTTTCGTCGGGGCTGCCGGGGGCTGCCAGGCGGAAAGGAGAAAATTGGAATACGCATGGTACGGGGCAGCGAAAACGAACACGCTTTTGAGCGCGTGTGCTGGTTTCCGCTACCCGGTATGTTCGGCGGGCGAGGGCCGGCTCATCAGTGCGCGGCCCGCGCGCGCTTTCTACTCGTCCAGCGCGCCGGCCGTGATGCCGGTCGGGAACGCGGCCGGACGCTCGACCGTGCTTTGCAGGGCGTAGTGCGCGCCGGATTCGGAAGCGTCGTGGAAGCCGTGCATGGCTTCGAGGACGTGGTAGCCCAGCGCACCGCTCGCCCGGTGCGGCCGTCCTGATTGAATCGCGTAGGCCATGTCGGCCACGCCGATGCCCCGGCTGTTTTCCGCATAGCCGTGCGTCAGTTCCACCTCTCGCCACTCCTTTTCGCCGGCCCGCCGCACCCCCACCGGGCCGCCGAAGCCGTTGGGGTCGGGCACCTGAAGCGAGCCTTCGGTCCCGTAGATTTCGATGGGCGGATGCGACCCGGCCGCCCACACGTCAAAACTGGTTACGAGCGTTGCAACCGCCCCGTTTTCAAAATCGAGCACGCCCGCGACGTGCGTGGGCACGTCCACGGTGATTTCCGTCCCGTGGAGCGGCTGGCTGGTGATGGTGCGCGTGGGGAACGTCGCCCGCGCGCTGCCCGTGACGCGGGCGATTGGACCGATCAGGGCAACGAGCGCGGTCAGGTAATACGGCCCCATGTCGAACATCGGGCCGCCGCCGGCCTTGTAATAAAACTCCGGCGCGGGGTGCCAGCCCTCGTGGCCGTGGCACAGCATGAAGCCGGTCGCCCCGATGGGTTCGCCGATCACGCCGTCGTCAATAATTTTGCGGCAGGTCTGCAAACCGCCGCCCAGAAACGTGTCGGGCGCGCAGCCCACTCGTAAATTTTTGGAGGCCGCGAGGTCGAGCAGTTCCTTGCCCTCCGCACGGGTGATCGAAAGCGGCTTCTCCACATGGACGTGTTTTCCGGCCTCAAGCGCGGCCTTGCACACGCTGTAGTGGGCGTTGGGGATCGTCAGGTTGACGACGATCTTTATGTCGGGGTCGGCGAACAGTTCTTCCGGCGTGCAGGCCTTCTGAACGCCGTGCTCCTCGGCTTTCGCCTGCGCGCGGGCCAGGTCAAGGTCCGCACAGGCCGCGATGTTCAGGATGTCGAAGGTCTTGCCGGCCTTGAAGTAGATGCCGCTGATGTTGCCGCAGCCGACGATGCCGATCTTGACGGGCGTTGCCATGGTGTTTCGGGTTCCCTTTGTGGTGATCGTGCGGGCGCGCGGCGCCCGCACAGAGCGCAGGTTCGGCCCGCGCGGGCGGCCTTCCTTCTCGCGCACGCTCCCACGCGGCGAACCCGCCTCTTGTGGGCTATCCTGGAAACGAAACCGCAGGAAAAGCGCGCTTCCGCGCCGAACACGCTGCTCAACCCGTTCGCGTCCCTGGAAACCTTCAAACCTTCATGGCACCAGAAATTGTCACGCCCTCCCCCGCCGGCCCGTCGCCGCTCGACGACTACCGCCGGGCCGCGCTCCCGTTACCGAACCAGTTCCGCCGCTGGCACCTGTACGGGGCTGGCCTGGAAAACGTCGGCGACCCGCAAAATCACGCGCCCGAAACGCTCGACCTGCCCGAACCCGGCCCCGATCAAATTCTGGTGCGCCACGACGCCTGCGGCATCTGCTTTTCGGACATCAAGATCATCGCGCTGGGCGGCGAGCACCCGCGCTTGCAGGGCCGCGATTTGAAGGCTGACCCGGTCGTGATGGGCCACGAAGTCGCCCTCACCGTCGTCAAGGTCGGCGCGAACCAGCAAGACAAATTCCGGCCCGGCCAGCGCTTCATCGTCCAGGCCGACGTTTTCTACCACGGCGTCAACCTTGCCTACGGCTACGCGCTGCCCGGCGGCATGGCCCAGTTCGGCCTCGTTGGCCCCGAAGTCCTCGCGGGCGACGAAGGCTGCTACCTGCTCCCCATCGAGGACAAAACCGGCTACGCCGAAGCCGCCCTCGTCGAACCCTGGGCCTGCGTCGAAGCCGCCTACCACTGGCATCACCGTGACGGCGTGAAGCCAAGCGGTCAGGCCCTGATGGTTACGAAGAAAAAAAAGGTTGAACGGTCTGAAGATGGCAGCCTGACGTGGAGCGGGGCGGACGAAGACTTTCCTTCATTGCCGAAGGGCGGCTACGACGACATCATCTTTGTGGGCACGCCCGTGCCGGAAGACTTTGAGCGGGCGTGCTCGAATTTGGGCAAGGAGGGGCTTGTCTGCCTGTTACTTCCGCCGAGCGAGCCGCTTGCTCGGCCGGTCAAGGTAGACGTGGGCCGTGTCCACTACGACGGGCATCGTTATGTTGGCGGCTCCGTAATGAGTGACACCAACCCGTACACCACTAACGGGCGCAACGAACTGAAGTCGGGCGGCGCGGCCTGGTTCATCGGCGCGGCCGGTCCGATGGGGCAGATGCACGTTCAGCGCGCCCTGCAACGGCCCGAACCACCTGCCAAAATCGTCGGGACCGACCGCGACCCCGCCCGCCTTCAATCGTTACGCGACCGGTTTGGCAAACTCGCAGGGGAGAAAAACGTCGAACTCGTCCTGTTCAACCCGGAAGACCCCGACGCGCCCAAAATCCAGGAACTGGCCCCCGGTGGCTTCGATGACATCGTGGTCATGGTGCCGTCCGCCGCCCTGATCGAACAGGCCTTCCCCCGCCTCGCGCCCGGCGGCGTGCTCAACGTCTTCGCGGGCGTCGCGCGCGGCACGATGGCGACCCTCGACATGACCGACATCGCCACCAAAAACGTGCGCATCGTGGGCACGACCGGTTCGACCATCGAGGACATGAAGCGCACGCGCGACGTGATGGAGCAGGGCGCGCTCGACACCGGCGCGAGCCTGGCGGCCATCGGCGGCCTGAACGCGTTCCGCGACGGCCTGGACGCCGTAAAAAACGGCACGTTCCCCGGCAAGACCGTGATCTTCCCGCAGATCGAAGACTTGCCGCTTACCAGCCTCGCCGACCTCAAAACCGTGCGCCCCAACGTCTTTGCCAACCTGCGCGACGGCCGCTTCTGGACCGCCGAGGCTGAGGCTGAATTGCTCCGGGAGGCGTTGTAGATGAGCGGCGGAGAACGTTTCGCGGGCAAGGTCGCCGTCGTAACCGGGGCCGCGCAGGGACTGGGCGAGGCGCTCGCGCGCCGCCTGGCCCGCGAAGGCTGCGACGTGCTGCTCGCCGACATCAACGGCGACAAGGCCAAAGCCGCCGCCGATGCCATCGCGCGCGAAACCGGGCGGGACGCGCAGGGCATGGCCGTGGACGTGACCGACCCCGTTTCCTGTCGCGCGATGGCCGAGCAGGCTGTGGTTTCGTGGGGCCGTCTCGACATGCTGATCGCCAACGCCGGCATCCTCAAGGCCGGTGACGCGACCGAGTTCGACCCGGCCGACTGGAAGCGCGTGATGGACGTGAACCTGTTCGGCTACTTTGTGTCCGCCCAGGCCTGCGCCCGCGTAATGATCGAACGGCAGATTTCCGGCGCCATCGTCCAGATCAACAGCAAGTCCGGCAAAAAAGGCAGTTTCCGCAACTCGGCCTATTCGGCAAGCAAGTTCGGCGGCATCGGGCTGACCCAAAGCCTCGCGCTCGACCTCGCCCCGCACCACATCCGCGTCAACGCCGTCTGCCCCGGCAACTTGCTCGACGGCACGCTCTGGCAGGAATCCCTTTTCGAGCAGTACGCCCAAACGCAAGGACTAACGAAAGAAGAAGTGCGCGCCAAGTACGAGGGTCAGGTTCCCCTCGGCCGGGGCGCGACCTATGAGGACGTGTGCGGCGTAGTCGCCTTTTTGTGCTCGGACGATGCATCCTACATGACCGGTCAGGCCATCAACGTCACCGGCGGCCAGGAGATGCGGTAGGAGGCTGCGCACCCTTATCGGGCGAGGTTGACGTAGCCGAACTGACCGTTGTTGTCCTCGGCGATCCCCTTCAGCAGCACGATGCCGGGGAACTGCTCGCCCAAACCCAGCGCGAGCGTGGAAATGCGCGCGTGCTGCCGATTACGCTCGCGCACCATGCGGCGCAGTTCGTCGAAGTTTTCGATGCCCGTGTGCGGCTCGCCGTCCGAAAGCAGAAAAATCTGCGTGATCTTTTCGTCCCGCGCGAAGGCCACCTCGAACGCGCCCGACATGTTCGTGTCCGGGCTGGTCTTCAAGGCGTCCACGTATTCCAGCGCCTGACGCACGGTTTCCGCCCGCGCGGAAACCAGGGACGCGGAGAACGAATACGTTTGCCGGCTGAAGGCGATGATGTTGAACGAGTCGCGCGGCTTGAGCTCGGCGAGCGTGCGTTTCATCTCGGTTTTTGCCTTGCCGATTTTATCGCCCGCGTCCATGCTGCCGGAAATGTCTAAGAGATAAACGATGTGAACGGGGTCCGCGCCCCCGCCCGCCCGCCCCCCGGTTCCCGATCCGCGCCCGCGCCCGCCCGGCCCGCCGCCGATTCCGCCCCCGCCGTTTTTGCCACCGTTTCGGAGCAGCCCGGCGATGTCGCCGAACGGGACGCCCCGTCCGGCGGCGTTGCCGCCGCGGCCTTCGCCATTGCCGCGTGGCCCGGCCAGCCCGATGCCGGGCCGCGCCCCCAGGGCGATGCCGGCGCCGCTGCCCCGGCCGTAGCCGAAGCCGGTTCCGCCGGTTCCGGGCAGGTCGGAGCCGGTTCCCTGACCGCCGCCAGGCGCGCGCGTGCCGGCCCCGTTTCCCGCGCCCGCAGCGCCGATACCCGCGCCGGGCTTCGCCCGCAGGGTTCCCAGCGCGACGCGGCCGTTCGGGTCGGTCCCCACGCCGCGCCCGCGCGCGAAGCCGGTTCCGCCGCCCATTCCTTTGCCCGCGCCGCCGCCGCGTCCCGGCCCCTGACCGGGTTTTTCCTCAGGGATCGTGGCGTTGGCGAGCGGGTTTGCTACCGTCAGTGTCGCCCGGCCGCCCCCGCCGCCGATGCGCGGGGACAGACGCGGCAACTTCGCGCCGCCTGCCCCGCCGCCATTAAATAACACATCCTCGGCCGGGGCTTCGGGTCCGCGCGCGCCGCCTTTGCCGCCGTTCCCGGCGGCCGGGGCGGGCGAGCCGCCGACCGCTGTTCCCGCTCGCGCGATGCGCGGCAAATTCGCGCTCACGGGAGAAGATGTGGGCCGCTCTTCACGGGCCGCGCTTGTTGCGAGCGGATTTTCCGGCGGAAGCGGCGCGCGAACGGGAACGGCGGTCGGCGGAAGCGCCGCAATCGTTCGGGGGGGCAGGGCGTCGTCGGGCGCGCTTGCCTCCGGCGCGGGAACCTTTGGGAGCGATTGTCCGAGCGGAAGCGGTCGCCGGTTTGTTTCAGGCACAATACCGCCGGGCAGGGGAGCAGCGGGCGCGACGGGCCTTTCCTCCGGCAAAGCGGCCTCACGAACGGGAAGCGGCCGGCGGCTGACCGGGGCACGCCGCGTCGCCGCCCGTGCCACGGCCCGCACGGCCGGCGATGCGGCGGCCACGCGGCTGCGCGCGGGCGGCTGCTGCGCGGGGGGCTTGGGCGCGGGCGGGGCCGGCTTGAGAGCGGGGGGCTTTTCCTGAGGGAGGGGAGCGAGGGATATTTCGATCTCAGTGGGGCGCGACAGGGCAAAAGGCGTTCCGATGATGGTGTGGCTGCGCAGATACAGCCCGACGTGGATACCCAGAGACAGCAGGCAGAACGCGCCGAGCCACCACCACTGCTCACTTCGCAAGCGCATGGTCGTTCTTCTCGCGCGCGGAAGCCTGCGGGGACGCCTGCTTGAGAAGCGGCGCGAGCTGGGCGACATGGCCCTGGACGTGCAGCAAAAGCGCCTGGACGCGGCCCGTGAAGTAGTTGTAGGCGATCACCGAGGGCACGGCGACGAGCAGGCCGAGCGCGGTCGCACTCAGCGACTCGGAGATGCCGCCCGACATTTTTTCGCCGCTCAGGCCGGACTGGCTCATGGACTCGAAGGCGCGCATGATGCCAAGAACCGTTCCGAACAGGCCGACGAACGGCGCGGTCGCGCCGATGGTCGCAAGCGTTCCCAGGTACTGGCGCAGCCGGAGCCGCTGGGAAGCGAGCGCGATGTCGCCCGCCTGAAAAAGGGCGTCCTCGCTGGTTCCGCGCAGCGGTTCGAGCGCGTGCAGGATGCGCGCGGTCGGGGCCGCGCTCGTTTTTTCGTCGGTTCGGGGGGTGTTATCGGGGAGCGCGAGGGCGTCGCGCAGTTGCAAAAACGCCTGGTCGTCCAAACGGCGCATCCGGGCGAGCGTGTACGCGCGCTCCAGAATGATGCCGAGTGCGAGAATCGAGCAGAAGCCAAGCGGATACGCAACCAAGCCGGCATTTTGAAACAGCTGCTGCATGAATAGTTTCCTTGTAGGTTAGCCGCCGCTGCCACTCACGGCCTTCAAGGCGGCGAGCCGGATTCGGGCGTTGGCGACGCGGGCATGGGTCGGGTACGTGGCGACAAGCCGGGAAAGACGCGCGATGGCGTCGGGCTTCCGGCCCGCCTTGTCGAGGGCGACGCCGGCCCAATAAAGGGCTTCGGGCGCGTAGAAACCTTTTCCCGGCTGCCCGGCGGCGAGCGCGTCCCATTCGCGGGCCGCGTCCGCGTACCGGTTCAGGGTATACAGGGCGGTGCCCAGTTTGAAGCGCGCTTCGGAAGCGAACGGGCTTTGCGGAAATGCGGCGAGTAGGGCGGCGTAGCGGGCGCGCGCGTCCTCCTGGTTGCCGGATTTCGCGGCGGCGTCCCCCAGATGGAGCAGCGCGTTGGGCGCATACGGGCTTGCCGGGTAGTCGCGGGCAAGCTGTTCCCAGAGCGGCCGCGTGGCTTCCCCGCCGTCGCCGCGTTTTTCGCGCACCCAGGCTTGCGTGAACAAAACCGTGGCGCGCGTTTCGGGCGACGGGTTCCCGGCCAGCAGCGTCTGCGCGCCCGCGAGGGCGGCGTCCCATTTTTGCTGGTCGAGCTGGGCCTGCATGAGCGCGAGCCGCGCCTGCACGCGCGTGGCCTCGTCGCTGCCGCTGTCGTTGCTTTTAGCGATTGCGGCCTGCGCGGCGGCCTCGGCCCGGTCGGGCTTCTTTTGATCCAGATACAGCCAGGCGAGGCGCGTATTGGCATCGGCCGCCCACGGCGCGGACGCATCCAGGCGAACGGCCGAGGCGAGGGCGGCGGCGGCCGGCGCGGGCTTGTTCTGCCCCTCGTGGGCCAATCCCAGCAGATACCACGCTTCGGCGAGCGTGGCGGCGTCGGCAACGGCCGGCTTCGCCGCCACGAGCGCGGCAAGCGGAGTAGCGGCCTGGGCGTACATTTTTTGTTCCAGATACAGGCGGGCGAGGCGCAGCGTGCCGCGCGCGCGGTTGGCGCCGGCTGGTGCGCCTTTCAGGGTCGCGGCAAGCTGGGCGGGGTCATTCGTCGTATCGGCGAGCGCGGCCGATGCCTTCGCGGCGAACGCGCTTTTCGGATATTTTTGCGTCACCTGACGAAAAAGCGCGTTCGCCTCGTCCGTGCGCTTCAAGGCGAGCGCGGCGTTCGCGCCCCAGTACAATCCCTCGGCGGCGACGACGGGGTCGGACGACGCCACCGCCTCGCGGTAGGCTTTCAGCGCCGGTTCGTACTGCGTCTGGCGATAGCGGCTGTGGCCCAGGCTGAGCGCGACGTGCGGGCGCTGTGGGGACTTCGCGGGTAGACGGGCAAGCGTCGCCTCGAGACGGGACGCCGCCGCCGGATAATCCTTGAGCGCGAGGAGCGTGCGCACCAAGCCTTCCTCAGCCCCGACGCGCGTTTGCGCATCGGACTTGGCCGTCGCACTGCTGTTGTTATTCAGAAAACTTTCAAAACCCGTGCGGGCCTCGGCAAGACGGCCGGCGTCTAAGTCCATCTGCGCGAGCAAAATCTGCGCCTGGGGCCGGTCCGTGCTCTGAGGGAAACGCTCGACGACGGCGCGCAGGTTTTGCCGGGCCGCGTCGGTCTTGTTTTGACGCAAGGCGGACACGCCCGCGCCGAAGTACGCGCCGTCCACGAACTCGCTCTGGGCAAAGTCGCGCGTCACCTTTGCGTAGGCCTGCTCCGCTTGCGCGAAGCGGCCTATCTGAAAATTCGCCTGGCCGAGAAGATATTGCACGACGGCTGCCTGAGCGGGCTTGAGGCTTGACGGCGCGATGGCCGCGAGCGCGGCTGCCGCCTTCGCGTATTGCCCGGCATTCACGGCGGCCTCGCCCAGGCCCATTTGGGCGAGCGGAGCGATGGCCGGGTCGCGCGTTGCCGCCGCTTTTTCGTAGGCGCTTACCGCCGGCTGCCATTGCTTCATCTCGCCGCGCGCCCGGCCCAGCGCGAGCGCGGCGGCCCCCGCTTTGGAGTGCTTCGGATGGGCGGCAAGAAAAGCGTCCAAGCGGCGCGCGGCATCCGCGTACCTTCGCGCGTCGAACAGCGCGGAGGCGGCCGCAAGTTCCTCGTCGGCGGACGGCTGCTGGGCGGCGCGCGCCGCGCTGGCGGTGAGCACAACCAGCCCCGTGGCGGCAAGGGGCGGCGGCAAAACGGCAAGGGCGATCAAAAGCAGCGTGGGGCGGCCCGGACCGGGGCGGCGCATCTTCATCGGGTCGTTCTTCTCCTGCATTTGGTACGTCCTTTGAATGCGGCGAAGAAGGGATGTTACAGGAACCCTGCCCGGCACGCTCGAACGGTACAATCGCAGTACGCAATCAGGACGGAATAACTTTTTCGCAAGCGCGGGGATTGGAATCAAAATGCTGACCGTGCGCCGCGCCCGCCAAGACGACGCCGAAGCGATCCGGGCGATTTACAACGAGGCCGTGGCGAACACGACCGCGACGATGGACACCGAAGCGCGCACGCCGGATCAGCAGGCCGATTGGATGGCAGCGCACGCGGCGGGCGGACGCTGGGCCGCCTTGGTCGCCGAAGAAGCGGAAAACGGGCGCGTCGTCGGCTACGCCTCCTTGTCGCCCTTCAGCCCCAAGCCGGGCTACGCGACGACCGCCGAGGTGAGCGTCTACGTTCATTGCGACGCGCGCGGGCACGGCGTCGGCAAGCATCTGCTGGCCGCCCTGGTGGACGCCGCCCGGCAAAACGACTTTGCCGCGCTGTACGCCTCGATCAGCGCGGACAACGAAACGTCGCTCAAACTCCACGCCGCCGCCGGTTTCTTCGTCGTGGGCACGCTGCGGCGCGTCGGCCGCAAGTTCGACGCCTGGGTGGACGTGACCTTGATGCAATGCTTGCTGGAGGATGCCGCCGCGTGAACCCCGAACCCGCCGATGCGGCCGAGCATCAAGACGCCGAGCGTCAAGCCGAAGCCGTGTACGCGTACGTTCGGACCATCCCGCTCGGCCGCGTTCTTTCCTATGGCGAGGTAGGGCAGGCGGTGGGCGTCGGCGCGCGGGCGGTCGGCTGGGCGCTTTCGTTTTGCCCGCCCGACGTGCCGTGGCAGCGCGTGGTCGGAGCCGACGGCTATTTGCGCATCGCCAAACGCTCGCCGCACCTGAGGGCTTTGCAAAAACAACTGCTCGAAAACGAAGGCGTCGTTTTCGATGCGCGCGAGCGCGTGGAACCGCGATTTTTCCTCACCCACGACGCGCCCGGCGATGCCGCCGAAAACGATTCGGCGGCCCGGCAGGCAACCCTCGAACTGTGAGCCGCCTGTGGTTGGCGTCACCAGGGAGTAGCGCGACGCGCGATTTCGTGTCATGCTTTCCGCGGAACGTTTTTTCCGTATTTTCCCGCGTTTTGTAAACCGCAAGAAAGCGCAGCAAGCCCATTCTCATGCCGCCCTCGTACGGCCCTGGCGCCTATCGCCCCCCGACCACTCCGCCCCTGCCGGACCCCGCAATCGCCCATTTTGACGGCCCGGCTTCGGGGCCGTCGCGGTGGCGCAGCGTCGTGGGAACGGGAACGGCGACGCTGCTGCTGCCTTTCGCCCTGGGCGGCCTGTTGTTTTTGATCGTCCGACTCTCGCCCATCGCCGTGTGGGTGATCTCCCAACTGCCTCCGGGCCGCGACCTTTTGTCGCTGTACGCGCTGTGTCTGCCGCTCGTGGGCGTGGCGGGTGCGCGGCTTGGGTATCGCCTGGCCGAACACTCGTGGCGCGGCGTCGGCTGGCTCGCGGGCGCGTGCGGGCTGTTCGCGTTTTTGTTTTTGTGGCAGATTTACCCGATCCTAACGTTCCGCGCCGAAGCCTTTTACAAGCGGCCCGTGGTCAAACGCCCGGCCCCCAAACGGTCCACGCCGCCCAAGCAGCGTCCCCGGCGGCGCAAAACAATCCCAACTCCCCAAAGGACAAGTCATTATCATGCCAGCGACCCCGCCGCAGCAGCCGCAGCCGCGTACCGTCTCGCTTGACATCGCCGTCAACGGCGCTTTTTTAACGCGCCGCTGGGAGCAGCCGGAAAACTGGATGCGGCTCACCCGCGAATGTGGCTACGGCGTTCATTCCTTTTGCTTCGACGTGCTCGACCCGTTTTTTTCCGGCCCGGACGATTTTCTGCGTGAGGAAGCCGAAAAAACGCGCGCCGCTGCCGACAAATACGGCGTCACGATCTGCGACCTGTACACGGGCGTGGCGACGCACCGCTTTCATGGTTTCTCGCACTCCGACGCCCGCGCCCGACAGCGGATGCGCGACTGGGTGTCCGGCGCGCTTGACCTTGCCCGAATAATGGGCGTGGACCAGATCGGCGGCCACGTAGACGCTTTTTCCTGTGAAGTGCTCGCCGACGAAGCACGGACCGAAGAGGCGATGGTTCGCCTGATCGAAACCTACCGCGACATCGTGCGCGAAGCGAAGCAAAAAAGCCTCCGCGCCTTTTACTCCGAACAGATGTACATTCCCTCCGAGGTCCCGTGGACGCTCGCGCAGACCGAGCGGCTGCTGATCGAATGCAACCGGGACAATGCGGACGCCGCCGCCTTCCGGGTCGCGCTCGACGTGGGCCACCAGGCCGGCATGCACTACGGGCTGGACCCCGATTCGCCCGACTGCCGCTATGAGGACTGGCTGCGACGATTTGGAGCCACGAGCGAACTCATCCACTTGCAGCAGACCACGCGCGACGCTTCCCACCACTGGCCCTTCACGCCCGAACGTAACGCCCAGGGCGACGTGAACATCGCCACGGTTCTCGAAATGCTGGCCGAGTCGCACAAAAACTACGCTGCCTCGCCCGTCGCGGCGCACCTGCCGCCCGTGGACAAGCACTATCTCGTGCTCGAAGCAATTCCCGGCTCCACGAAGACCGAGACCAAACTGCTCGACGAACTCACGCAGTCGGCCGCGTACCTGCGCCAATTTGTTCCCGAGGGTGGCCTGACCATCGCCGTTTGACGCGCGCGCACTCGCTGCCTTGACCGGCCCCGGCTCCGGTGCTATCGTACCAACGTGAGTTCTTTGCGCCTTCGCCGCGCCGGCGTAATCGGCGACGTTCACGCCGAAGACGAAGCCCTGGCCGCCGTGCTCGCCTTTTTGCAAAACGTTCCCGATCTCGATGCCCTGCTCTGCACCGGCGACATCGTGACCGGGCCGGGCGACGCAGGCCGCTGCTGCCGCTTACTGCGCGAAGCCGGCGTTCTCACCGTTCGCGGCAATCACGACCGCTGGTTTTTCACGCCCGGCTACGCTGATCAGATTCCGCTTTCCACGCCCGACGAGGAAGTTCAAAACGAGGATCGAGCGTTTCTGGCCGGTTTGCCCGCAACGCGCGCCTTCGACACGCCGCTCGGCCCGCTCCTGCTTTGCCACGGCGTTGGGCGCAACGACATGAACGGCGTGTACCCACGTGACACCCATGCCGTGCTTGCCGCGCTCCACCAACTTCACGCCATTTACAGCGAGGGCCAGTTTCGGTTGCTCGTGTGCGGTCACACGCACCAGCGCATGGTCCGCGCCTTCGACCACCTGACCATCTTCAACGCCGGCACGCTCCGACAAAACAGAAATCCGTGCTTCTTTGTCGCCGACTTCGAGGCAGGCTGGGCCGAATGCTACAATCTGAGCGAGGCGGCGCAGCAAATGACGCCCGCAGATGTTTTTGCGCTCCCCGCACCGCCTCAGCAACAGTAAACACGCTTCGACGCCACGAAGAACAAAAACCGGAATACGAACTTCTTAAACACCATGCCTAAGTCCGTTATGATCCGCCCCGCCGACGTGCGGCGCGCCCACTTTATCGAGTTCGAGCCGATCCCCGTCAACCAGTACGACAAAACGCTGGAGGGCGAACTCGATCGTTTCGCCGCCACTGACCTGGTTCGCATCCACCGTGACATGGCGATCATCCGTGCCTTCGAGACCATGCTTCAGGAAGTCAAGCAGAACCGCGAGTTCGGCGGCCTGCCCTACGATCATCGCGGCCCGGCCCACCTGAGCATCGGCCAGGAAGCCTCGGCGGTCGGGCAGGCGTTCCTGCTCGACGCGAGCGACCATATTTTTGGCTCGCACCGCAGCCACGGCGAGATTCTGGCGAAAAGCCTGTCGGCCATCGAAAAGTTGGACGACGACGCTTTGCTCGCCATCATGAAAAATTACGACGGCGGCGCGATCCTGAAGGTCATCGGCGACGACACGGCCGGCAGCGTCAAGGAACTGGCCGTTGATTTTTTGCTCTACGGCGCTTTGGCCGAAATCTTCGGGCGCGAGCCGGGCTTCAACAAGGGGATGGGCGGCTCGATGCACGCCTTTTTTACGCCCTTTGGCGTGTACCCCAACAATGCCATCGTGGGGGGTAGCGCCGACATCGGCGTCGGGGCCGCGTTGTTCAAGCGCGTGAACCGCAAAAACGGCATCGTGATCGCCAACATCGGTGACGCCGCGGCGGGCTGCGGTCCGACCTGGGAAGCCCTGTGCTTCGCCACGATGGACCAGTTCAAGCAGTTGTGGGACGACAGCGTGCGCGGCGGCCTGCCGCTGATCATGAACTTCGTCAACAACTTTTACGGCATGGGCGGCCAGCCGGTCGGCGAAACGATGGGCTTCGGAACGCTCGTGCGCATGGGCGCGGGCCTGACGCCCGACCAGATGCATGCCGAGCGCATTGACGGCTACAACCCGCTCGCCGTCATTGACGCCATCGCGCGCAAAAAGGAGGTGCTGGCGCGAGGCGACGGTCCGGTCCTGCTCGACACGGTCACGTACCGTTTCAGCGGACACTCGCCCTCGGACGCCTCGTCGTACCGCGAAAAAGCCGAGATCGAGGCGTGGCAGCAGGTGGACTCCCTCGCCACCTACGGCCAGGATTTGAAGAAAGCCGGTCTGGTCAGTGACGCCGACCTTCAGGCCACCCAAGAAACGATTGACGCGGCCATTTTGCGCGCCTACAAAAAGGCGATTGACCTTGATCTGTCGCCGCGCGCCGATTTGTACGCTGCCGCAGGCAACCTGCTGGAACGCACCATGTTCTCGAACGGTTCGGCGAAGTCGCTCGATACGACGCGCGAAGCCGAAACGCTCGTTGGGCTGGGCGAGGACCCGCGCACCAAAAGCCTGGCCGGCAAGTCGCGCTCCGGCCTGGACGAAGCCGGAAAACCGCTCCCAAAAACGCGCTGCATCGCCGTGCGCGACGCGCTGTTCGAGGCGATCCGCGACCGCTTTTACGAGGACCCGACGCTGGTTGCCTACGGCGAGGAGAACCGCGACTGGGGCGGCGCGTTCGGCGTTTACCGGGGCCTGACCGAAGCCTTGCCGTACCACCGTTTGTTCAACAGTCCGATCAGCGAGGCCGCCATCGTCGGAACCGCCGTCGGCTACGCCCTCGAAGGCGGGCGCGCGCTCGTCGAGTTGATGTACTGCGACTTTCTGGGCCGGGCCGGCGACGAGGTTTTCAATCAACTCGCCAAGTGGCAAAGCATGAGCGGCGGAATGTTAAAAATGCCGGTCGTGCTTCGGGTCTCGGTCGGCAGCAAGTACGGCGCGCAGCACTCGCAGGACTGGACCGCGCTCGTCGCGCACATTCCGGGCCTCAAAGTCGTCTTCCCCGCCACGCCGTATGACGCCAAGGGCCTGATGAACAGCGCGCTTACGGGCACCGATCCCGTGATCTTTTTCGAGTCCCAGCGCGTGTACGAACAGCCCGAACTCTTTCACGGGACTGACGGCGTGCCGGCCGGCTACTACGAAGTGCCGCTGGGCGAGCCGGACATCAAGCGTGAGGGTAAGGATTTAACCATCCTCACCGTCGGAGCCACGCTGTACCGCGCGCTCGACGCCGCCAAAATCCTGGAAGACGAGCACGGTATTTCGGCCGAAGTAATGGACGCCCGCTCCATCGTGCCCTTCGACTACGCAAAGGTCATCGAAAGCGTCAAAAAAACCGGCCGCATCCTACTCGCTTCCGACGCGGTTGAGCGCGGCAGCGTTTTGCAGACGATGGCCGCCAAAATCGCCCAGTTCGCCTTCGACTATCTGGACGCACCTCCCGTGGTCGTCGGTGCGCGCAACTGGATCACGCCCCCCGACGAGGTAGAAGACGCGTTTTTCCCGTTCCCGTCCGACATTCTGGACGCCGTCCACACGCACATTTTGCCGCTCAAAGGCTATGAACCCAAGCGCGCGCCCGACACGGCCGACCTGCTGCGCCGCAATGCCGAAGGAGTTTGAGATGCTAACCGCGCGAAAGCCGCCGTACACGCCGCAAGAGATCGCCCGGCGCGGTGAGGCGCTTTATGCGCAGACGATTCGCCCGCGGGTGGCGGCAAACGACAAGGGCGAAGGGGTCGTCATTGACATCGAGACCGGAGAGTTTGAGTGGGAGCGGGATGATCCCGTGGCCGCTTCGCACCGGCTGTTGCGAAAAAACCCGCAAGCCGTGCTTTACGCCTGGCGCGTCGGCTACCCGGCGTACACCAAAATGGGCGGCAGTTGGCGGCAGGTTGAGGAGTGATCACCGGCACGGTCAGCGCGAACGAGGACGCCGTCGTCCGGTTTCTCGTGCGGGGAACGGGCGGTATTTTGCACGAAGTCGAGGCGGTCGTGGATACGGGATTTGGTAGTGGCTCTACGTTAATTGTTTTGCCTGCGCTCTGGCAAGCCGCTTCAGGCAAGTTTTGTTGTGCTCGTGCAGGAACAGCAGCAGGCACCACCAATGCATCTTGGGACACTTGCTGAACGAGAG
>JAABUN010001307.1_pt1 | contig 56395 bp, 49 predicted proteins | sample 5559311 | NCBI WGS metagenome assembly JAABUN01 (sample SAMN10711877, study PRJNA513370) | rock metagenome | isolation source: Antarctica rocks | place: Antarctica: Victoria Land, Siegfried Peak sud
ACCAGCACGTAAACAATAGTGAAAAGCTCGCTTACGGTATGCTGCGCCAGAAGATAGCGGGACTTAGACATTTCGCTATCTTCGCTTTTTTGTCTCTGTAGGGCTACCCCCTAGCAGTCGAGGTAAAGCTCGAGAAAAAGACGGAAGAACCGGGTGCTGTTTGGCATGACCTGCTGACCGGCTGGCGTTACCTCACGCGTCGGCGCGGCCTGTTAGGGCTCGCGCTGTTCTATCTGCTTTACAACTTCCTCAACAACTTCGGGCTGGTTCTAACGACGCCCCTGTTGTTGTCGTTTACAACTTCCAAGGTGTTGGGCGTGGTGCTGTCTATAGGCGGCGCAGGTATGGTGCTGGGCGGACTCTTGATGGCAACGTGGGGGCCTTCAAACCGCCTCGTTAAACTTAATCTCGGCTTTCTGCTGCTAAGTGGCGTCGGTATCGTGTTCGTTGGACTACGGGCCTCTCCTGCGCTTATCGCCGCAGGGTTATTCCTATTTTACTTCTCCTTCGCGGTAGCTGGCGCAGCGAGCAGCGCCCTGTTTCAGCGTAAGGTTGCGCCCGAGGTGCAGGGGCGGGTGTTCGCAACGACACAGATGTTGGGCTTCGTCGGGGAGCCATTTGCTTACCTGTTGGTTGGGCCGCTGGCAGAGTTTGTGTTCGGGCCGCCTCTTATGCCCAGTGGCAGTTTAGCAGGTTCGGTTGGGCAGGTCTTAGGGGTAGGAGAAGGGCGAGGGATGGGTCTGTTAACCGTCGTTGCGGGCTTACTTATTGTCATAGCGACAGTTACAGTTTACCTGGTTCCTTCTGTAAGGCGGCTCGAGGCGGAACTGCCGGATGAAGTATAAATCGGTTAGATTTAGAGGATGGCTGATGACAACATCTTAGAGCTCAAAATCAGTGTTCTCGGCTGCGGCTGGCTGGGATTGCCGTTAGCCTGCGAACTCGTCCGGCGTGGTCACGCCGTCAAGGGGTCGGTCACGCACGCCGAAAAGCTGGGAGACTTGGAGGAGGCAGGAATCGACGGCTACCGGCTCGAGCTCTCCCCCGGTGGCGTAAGTTTCCCTGAACCGGATGCTTCCAGGCCGGACTTTTTCGACGCCGACGTTCTGATCATCACGCTGCCCCCCAAACGCCGCGAGCCGGGCGTCGAAACGCGTTATCCGGCGCAGGTTGCTGCTGCTTTAGAGAAAACGCTTCCAGACACGCGGATCGTCTCTACCGGTTCGACCTCGGTTTATCCCGACCTGAACCGCGCCGTCACCGAAACCGACGCCGGGGGTGAGGGTGAGACGACGCTCAGCGCGTCGGGACGCGCCCTTCTAGCTGCTGAAACCCTCCTGCGGGCGCGAGGCGCGGTTATCTTGCGTCTCGCCGGGCTTTACGGCTACGACCGCCAACCGGGGCGCAGTCTGTCGGGGCGCGACGTTTCAGGGGGCGACGCCCGCGTCAATCTGGTTCACCGAGATGACGTGGTACGGGTGATGGTGCAGGTTCTCGAGGAGGGTGTGAGGGACGTGACGCTGAACGTCTGCGCCGACCTGCATCCGACCCGCCGAGAGGTCTACACCCGTCAGGCCGAGCGTTTGGGATTTGCGCCGCCACGCTTTATAGAGCCGCATTTGAGGGGTTACAAGCTCGTCGGCAGTGAGGCGCTAAAAACTGTCCTGGGGTTCGCCTTTCGCTACCCTGACCCGCTAGCAGACGCGCCCTGAAGGGGCTATAGTCGGCACATGAAAAAGCTTTTGCTGGTGTTGGTGATGGTTCTTTGGGTGGGTGCCTGGGCGCAAGAGGGTAGCGTTCAGGAGTTTCGGCAAAATTTTGCTAACGGTCTACGGGTAGCCGAGACGCCGTGTCCCGAGGAACTGACCCCAAAGTTTCCCGAAGCCACCTGTTACCTACACGGTTACGATGATTTCTTCGACTTCAAAGACGCCGTTGGCCCCTACACGTTCAATTTCGGTGGGCCGCTCGAGCCCTGGCACGTCGTCTCTATGACCCTCGGCAGCGAGACAGTCGAAACCTTTCGGGCGCGCTACCGCCTGCGGAATACTTCCGGGCCGATCACCCTCACCTACATAAGCGAAACCCTGCTGGTGCTTGAGACCGGCGACGTACGCGCCAGCCCCTAGTCTCGCGCCGCCCGCGCTGCTACGCTTAAGACATGAAACTCATCAAGGTGGTCTTGCTGGCAGCGTGGCTGATGTCCGGGGTGTCGTCTGGGTTTATGTCCTTCGCCTGGGCGCAAAACCGTATCGCGTTCGTCAACTCCGGCGGTCAGCTCGTCACCGTTTCACCGGACGGTTCGGACACGCGCGTGCTGACCCCGCCCGGACGCAGCTATCAGTTCCCGGCCTGGTCGCCGACAGAAAACACGCTGGCAGCCATCGGGATCGACAATGAGGGCGGCGGCGTCTTCAGCGTTCAGGACCGCACCGACGCGGACGCCGAGCGCCTCTACGGAGACCCGAGCGGCGCGCCTATTTATCTCTACTGGTCGCCGGACGGTGAGGCGGTAGGGTTTTTAGCAAATGCTGAAGGCGGTCTGGGGCTCCGGGTGGTCGGTGCGGACGGGGCCGAGGGGCGGCAACTGCTCACCGGCAACCCGATCTACTGGCAGTGGAGCGGCGACAGCGCGCGCATGTTCGTTCACAGCGGCGTCGGTTCGGAAGGGCGGATGTCTTTTTACCGCGCGGCCGGTGGCGCGGGCGAACCCCTCGCCGAACCGGGCCTGTTTAACGCGCCGGGATTGTCGGCTAGCGGAAGCTACCGCGCCTACGCCGAATCTACCGGCAGCGTCGACCGCGTGGTGCTGGCGGGTAATACGCCGCAGAACGCCGAGCTGCGCCGCGAAGTCCCGTATGAAGGGGTCGCGGCCCTGTCGTGGAGCCCGGTCGCCGAGCAACTAGCCATCATGAACCCGCCACGGGCGTCTCCGCGTCCATACGGCCCTATCCGCCTGCTCGACGCCGCTACCGGCGACCTGACGCCGCTCGTAGACGCCGCCGCGATAGCTTTTTTCTGGTCGCCCGACGGCGAGCATATCGCCTACCTCACCCCGGTTCGCCGCCGCGAAGGGCAGCAGGCCGACGTTGCGGGGCGCGCCACGCTTGCCTCGAGCACGACAAGCACAAGTACAACTACAACCAGCGCACAACCCCAGGTTTTGCTCGAGCTGAACGTCGCCGAGGTAGCGACCGGGCGAAGCCGTTTGTTGACGGCGTTCGCGCCCACACCGCTGTTCGTCGGTCAGTTTTTGCCGTTTTTCGATCAGTACGCGCTCAGTCATTCGGTCTGGTCGCCGGAGAGCGACGCGGTGGTGTTGCCGATGCTCAGCGAAAACGGGTCACAGGTGGTCGTCGTTCCCCTCGAGGGTGAACCCCGAACCCTCGCTCCCGGTGAGATGCCGTTCTGGAGCAGGCAGTAATCGGTGGTTCGGCTTCAGGGGCGAGGTAGTTCTGTCCTGTTTTCATGATTCTAAAGGGGTAAGTGGCGTGTAGCTTGTGACTTGTAGATTTTTACCTACTTGCCACTCGCCACAGGCCACAAGCTACCCACCCCCTGAGTACCGCTTTTCTCTATTCACCACAGACTTTTACCTGAAAATTTTATATACTAAACGTACATCAGGTTGTAAAAGCACGACCACACCACGCCCTTTACGTTTAGCTTTTAGGAGAACGTCAGATGACCCTAGCCCCCCTCAACGCGGCGACGCCGCTGACTTCGCCCCAGCCTGTCTACACCGCGCCGACGCGGGCGGGGCGGGCGCTGCTGGGCCGGACGCTGCCGTCACTGCTCGACGAAGCGTGTACAAATAACCCCAACCCGCTGGCTTTTAACGAGTCCTCGAGCAGCGGCTGGCAGAGTGTCTCGAGTGAAGACTTCCGCACGCAGGCCGAAAAGCTGGCGCTGGCGCTCCGCAATTCAGGTTTTGAGAGCGGCGACCGGGTGGCGTTTTTTACCCACAGCGACCTGTCGTTTTGTTTGCCCGATATGGCGTGCCTGATGGCGGGTTTTGTGAGCGTGCCAATCTACATCACGCAACACGCCGAGGCGGTGCGGTTTGTGCTGCAAGAAACCGGGGCCGAACTGCTCGTCGTCTCGGACGCGGGGCTCTTAGAGGTCATTGCGCCACTTCTAGAGGGTACCGCTGTCCGTACCCTCTTGCTCCGTGACCCCACCGACGCCCGGGTTCCAGACGGGCTTACCGTCTATTCGTTCGCCGACTTGGAGGCGCGCGGTGAGGCGCTGGCGCAAGCACAACCGGGCGCAGCCAAGGCGCTGCGTCAGCGTGTACAGGCGGGCGACCTGGCGACCATCATCTACACCTCCGGCACTACCGGCACCCCCAAAGGGGTGATGCTCAGCCACGAAAACCTGTCGTCGAACGTCCTCGCCGCCTTTAGCGGGATTCCCGAACTCAAACGGGGGCAAGAGGTGGCGCTCTCGTTTTTGCCGCTGACACACGTGTTTGCCCGCACCCTGCACTACGGCTATCTGGCGTGGGGTACGGCGGTCTATTTTACGACGCCGGAGAAGCTCCGCCCGCACCTTCAGGAGGTGCGCCCGACGACCTTTGCAACCGTACCCCGAGTTTTAGAGCGCGTCTTCGAGGCCATCCTCAAAGCCGGGGCCGAGCTCGGCGGGGTTAAAAAACCTATTTTCGACTGGGCGGTGGCGCTCGCCCGCCGTTTCGACCCGGAGCAGGGTGAAAAGGTGTTTTACGGTACCCAGCGCCGCGCCGCTGCCAAACTCGTGTTCGACCGCTGGCGCGAGGCGATGGGGGGGCGGCTTAAACTCGTGGTGGTCGGCGGCGCGGCGCTTCGCCCCGAGCTCGTCCGGGTGTTCGGAGCCGCCGAGGTCGCGGTGTTGCAGGGCTACGGCTTGACCGAAACGAGCCCGATTATCGCCTTTAACCGGCCCGACCGCAACCGGCCCGGTACGGTCGGCGAACTTTTAGCCGGGGCCGAGGTGACGCGCGCGTCGAACGGCGAGATTTTAACGCGTGGGCCGCAGGTGATGCAGGGCTACTACCACAACCTTGAGGTCACCGCCGAGGCTATCGACCAGGACGGCTGGTTTCATACCGGCGACCTAGGCGAAATGTCCGGTGACGGTTTTTTGACGATTACCGGACGGCTTAAAAACACCTTTAAGCTCTCGACCGGCAAGTTCGTCACGCCCCAACCCCTCGAGGAGGCGCTGGAGGCGAGCCCTCACATCGAATACGCTCTTACGGTCGGGGAGGGCGAAAAGTTCTGCGCGGTGCTCATCTTTTTAGCACCCGGCACCGACCCCGAAACCGTAAAAGACGAGGTGACGCGCGCAGTTCAGGAGGCCAACCGCGCTCTGCCCGAATGGTCGCAGGCCAAACGCGCCCTGCTGCTCACCGACACCCTGAGCATCGACAACGACTTTCTGACGCCGACGCTCAAGGTCAAACGTCAACAGGTTCTAGAGCACTATGGGGCGCATGTGTCCGCACTGTTCGGACACATGCTCGGAGACGGTGGCGCAGACGCCCCTGATGCGCATATCGTAGAGATTGAGAGGTAATGATGATTAAAGATATGGGTAAGATGATGGCGCTCGCCAGCAAAGTCGATATGGCCAAGGTTGCCAAGCTTTCCGAAAAGGTTGACCTCAATCAGCTTTTGAGCCTGGTTTCGTCGATGGACGAACGTACCCTTCAGCAGATGATCAAACTCGCCGCGCCCAAAAAGCCCAAGGCGCTCCCCGAAGTCGATGGTGACTTTTTCGATATCGCCGCGCTCCTGACCCCGAAACAGCGTGAGGTTCAGCTCAAGGTGCGCCGTTTTATGGAAGACGAAGTAGAACCGCTAATTAACGAATACTGGCAGCGCGACGAGTTCCCGCAACAACTTATCGCCAAGCTTAAAAATCTCGACATCATCGGCGAGTTGTTCGACGAAGACGGCAACCGGCGCAAAGACGCAGCCGTTACCGAGGGCATTATCGGCATGGAAATGGCCCGTATCGACGTGTCGACTACGACCTTTTTCGGCGTGCATTCGGGGTTGGCGATGTGGTCGATCTATCTGGGCGGCAGCGACGCCCAAAAACGCGAGTGGCTGCCCAAAATGCGTAACTTCGAGGTCATCGGCGCGTTCGGCCTGACCGAGCCCGATGTGGGTTCGGCGGTGTCTCAGGGGATGACCACGACCTGCCGCCGCGAGGGCGACACGTGGGTCTTAAACGGTCAAAAATACTGGATTGGTAACGCGACCTTTAGCGACTTTACGGTCGTCTGGGCCAAAGATGAGGCCGACGGTCAGGTCAAAGGCTTTATCGTCCGCCGCGAGACGCCCGGTTTTAGCGTCGAAAAGATCGAAGGCAAGATCGCCCTGCGCGCCGTCGAAAACGGTCACATCACCCTATCGGACTGCCGCGTGCAGGAGAGCGACCGTTTGCAAAACGCTACTTCGTTTCGCACCACCGCCGACGTGCTCCGGATGACCCGAGCCGGGGTCGCGTGGCAGGGCGTCGGTTGCGCGATGGGCGCGTACGAAAAATCGCTCGCTTACGCGCAAAAACGCGAGCAGTTCGGGCGTCCGATAGCAAGTTTTCAGCTTGTACAAAACCTTTTGGTGCAGATGCTCGGTAACGTCACGGCGATGCAGACGATGTGCCTGCGGCTTTCGCAGCTGCAAGACGAGGGGACGATGCGCGACGAACAGGCGTCTTTAGCCAAAGTCTTTACCGCCAAACGCTGCCGTGAGACGGTCGCCCTGGCGCGCGAGCTGCACGGCGGCAAGGGGATTTTGTTGGAGCATCACGTCGCCCGCTACTTCGCCGACACCGAGGCGATCTATTCGTACGAAGGCACCAACGAGATCAACTCGCTGGTGGTGGGGCGAGCGGTCACGGGGTATAGCGCGTTCGTGTAATTAGCAGCTGTGTAGGTGGCGGCTGTGTAGTTAGTTTTGGTGAGGCCGAGAGACACAGAACGTTCTGTGTCTCTTTTTTTGGCTGTAAGGCGTAGTGCTGAGCGTTTATACTTTGGGTATGGTCGAAAGTAGGATCGGAGAAAATTGGGACTTGAGGACGCTTTTCAGCGTCCTTTTTTATGGAGGTCAGCGTGAAATACAAACGGGTCATGCTCAAACTCAGCGGCGGCGCGCTCGCTGGAGACGACGGCTTCGGCTTTGCTCGGGAGAAGTTGGAACATCTGGTCAATGAGATTTTGTCGCTGCTCGAGCTGGGCCTTTCTGTCGGGGTGGTGGTCGGGGGCGGGAATATCTTGCGCGGTAAAGACGCCCAAAACTGGGGCGTCGAACGTACCGAAGCCGACAACATCGGGATGCTGGGTACCGTCATCAACGGCCTGATGCTGCGCGGCGCGCTCAAAAGCCGGACGGACAGAGAGGTGCGGGTGGTGACGGCGATGCCGATTCCGAGCGTCGCGGAACCCTACCTCCGGTTAAGGGCGCTGCAACACCTCAGCAAAGGTTATCTGGTCATCTTCGCAGGTGGCAATGGTCAGCCGTACGTTACGACCGACTATCCTTCGGTGCAGCGGGCGCTCGAGACCGACTGCGACGCGCTGCTGGCCGCCAAAAGCGGTGTAGACGGCGTTTACGACCGCGACCCGAACGTCCACCCCGGCGCCGAGTTCTACCCGGTGCTCACCTTTGACGAGGCCATCCGGCGCGACCTGCGGGTGATGGACCCGGCAGCGTTTATCCTGGCGAGAGACCACCGACTGCCGCTGCACGTCTTCAACATCGATAAGGTCGGCGCGGCGGCGCGTATCTGTCAGGGTGAGGCCGAGGGGACGTACATTTCGGTATAGCTGTCAGGTTCTGTCGATAGTTGTTCTCTGCCAGTATCATTTTCTCCCTAAAGGTGAAGGGCTTGCGGGCTGTGGCTTACAGATGCTCATCCACTTGCTACCGGCCCTTTTCAAGAGGATAGAAACCGGATTAGACCGCTGAATCGACAGAACCTAATACCCGAGCTGCTTATCGACCACGTGGGTCAGCGGCTCGCCTTTGGCGTAGCGGCGCAGGTTGCCTAAAAAAATCTCCAACGCCCGCGCGTCGTAGTGGGGCGTATCGCCCGACGTGTGCGGGGTGATGATGACGTTTTCCATCCTCCACAGCGGCGAGTCCTCGGGCAGCGGTTCGGTCTCGAATACGTCCAGACCCGCTCCCGCCAGCCGACCCTCCTCGAGTGCGCGCACCAGCGCGGGTTCGTCGATCAGGCCACCGCGCCCGATATTGACCAGCAGGGCGGTGTTTTTTAGCGCCCGCAACTCGGCCTCTCCGATGATGTGGTGGGTGTCGGGTGTTAGTGGCAACGTCAGCACGACAACATCGGCGTCGGGCAACACGTTTTTCAGCGCGTCCAGCGGGACCATCTCAGCTATGTCCTCGAGCTGTTTATCGGCGTTGCGGCGCACCCCGACCACCCGCATCCCGAACGCCTGGGCGAGCATCGCCGTGCGCGCGCCGATTGCGCCGACGCCCAGCAGCAGCATCGTCTTGCCCGCCAGCTCGAAAGAAGGTTGCCGTTCGCGCTGATTTTCACGCTGTGACCAGGTGGCGCTGAGCTGGTCGCGCGTGGCTTCGGGAAACCTACGCGCAAAGGCGAGCAAAAACGCGAAGATGTGCTCACCGATGGGTACGGCGTGAATACCCGAGACGTTCGTCAGTACAAAATCCTTGTCGGCGACTTCGGGGCGTTTCATCAGCCAGTCGGCCCCCGCGCCCCACTGCTGAAACCAGCGCAGGTTCGGGGCTGACCCCAGCAGGTCTCTAGGAAACCCGCCCACCGCCACCTCGATACTGCCCAGGCGCGCTTCGATGTCGCCCCGGTCACGGGTGTAAACGGGCTCGAGCCCCTCCGCCGCTCTAGCGATAGCCTCTTTTTGCGTCTCGTCGAAATGGTCTTCGGCGAACCCCAGGAGTAAAACGCTCATGCCCCGAGTTTAACCCTCTGCCTTTCACACCGACCACGCGTAGCACCCGCCCAAATGTGCCACACACCGCAGGGTTAAGCTCTCTTGGGAGCGCAGCACATGGAACTCGTTTGGGCCATCTTTACCCTTCTACTCTGGGTCGGACTTACCACCGATTGGTTTTTAGGTATCCGCAACGCCACACAGCTAAAACCCGGGACGAATCCCCCGCTGACGCATCCGCCACGGTTGTCGGTGGTGATTCCGGCGCTCAACGAAGCGCACGCGCTCGAGGCGAGCCTTCAGTCGGTGCTCGCCCAGGACTATCCGAACCTCGAGATTTGCGTGCTCAACGACCGTTCGACCGACGCCACCGGCGAGATTCTGGAACGGATGAAAGCGGAGCACCCACGTCTTCGGGTGGTTCACATCAGCGAGCTGCCCGGTGGCTGGCTCGGCAAAAACCACGCGCTGCACGTGGGCGCGGCGCAGGCGCAGGGTGAGTGGCTGCTGTTTACCGACGCCGACGTAGTGTTCCATCCGGGCGCGTTTTCTGCCGCCGTAAGCTGCGCCGTAACGCGCGAGCTCGAGCACCTGACCGCGCTTCCCCGGATGATCTCGAAAAGCCCGCTGCTCGGGTCTTTCGTCGCGGTGTTTACCCTGCTTTTTAGTTTCGGCGTGCTCCGCGCCTCGGCTCCCGCTACCAACGCACACGCCGGACTCGGCGCGTTCAACTTGCTCCGGCGCTCTGTCTACGAGCAGGTGGGCGGACACCGGCTCATCGCGCTCCGCCCGGACGACGACATGATGCTGGGCAAACTCGTTAAACAAGCGGGGTTCAAACAAGAGGTGGTGCTCGCCCCCGAGCTGATCCACGTCGAGTGGTACAAAAGCGTACGCGAAGCCGTTCGGGGACTTAACAAAAACGCCTTCGCCGGACTTTTTTACTCGCCCGCCGTGGTTTCGCTGTTCGTTTCGGCGCTCGTGCTGACGCACATCTTGCCCTTCGTCGCAGTTTTTACCACCACCGGGCCGACGCGAGTCGTTTGCGCGCTCGTGCTGGCAAACATCGCGCTGGTCTACGCGCTCGGCAGCCGCTACCTAAAGCTGCCCGCTCTCTACGCGCCCCTCCATCCGTTCGGGGCGGCGGTGCTCGTCTACGCGGTTTTCGAGTCTGCGGTCAAAGCGATCTGGCGCGGCGGCGTCAGCTGGCGCGGGACGTTTTATCCGCTCGAGCAGCTTAAAAGAAACAAGGTGTAGCGAACCGAGCTTGTAGGTCAGGGGTAAGTCGTGGCCCGAAACGCGCGGTTGACTGGGGAGATGGCAATTACAGAGACGGAGCATCACCTCACGCTGGACGTGGTCCCCCCTTTTTCGTTTGCACAGGCGCTGTCGTTTATAGGCACCTTTTACGCCCGCGCTTACGAACGCGTCCCGGCAAGCGAGCAGGTCGTCGGCAAGACGCTCCGGCGCGTCGTCAGCGTTCGGGGAAAACCGGTGCTGTTCGAGGTCGAGGAGAATGAAGGGGGGCTCGAGCTGACCCTCTACGCTGAAGAGCTGGACGACGTTTTAGTCGCTGCCACGGTCGAACGCGTGCGTTTTTATCTGGGCTTGGACGACGACCTTACAGAGCTCTACAGGCGCGCCGACCCGGTTTTTCAGGGGGTCGTAGACGAACTGTACGGCCTCCACATGCTCAAAGTCCTGACGCCGTTCGAGGCGGCGTGCTGGGCGCTGGTGCAGCAGCGCACGCCGAACGCCTTTGCCCACAAGACGATGGCGCGGCTTGCCGAACACTTCGGCACAAAGCTCACACACCGGGGCGTGACCTACACCGCGTTTCCAGAGGCGGCGCAGCTGCTGGACGACCCGCAGGCGCGCGTTCTGGGCGCGACCAACAACACCCGCAAAACCGAACGGCTGCTGCACCTGATCAGCGCGTTTGCCGGGGCCGACGAAACGTTTTTGCGTACCGCCCCCTACGGTGAGGTCGCGCGCTGGCTACTGAATATCAAGGGTCTGGGCGCGTGGTCGGTAGACTTTATCGCGCTGCGCGGGTTGGGCCGCACCGAGCGGGTACCGTGGACCGACACCGGCTTGCTGGGGGCCGTCTCGAGGGTCTATACGCAGGGTTTCGACATTAGTACGCCCAGAGCCCGCGAACTCGCCGAACGCTACGGCTGGTCGGCGGGGCTCTGGGCGTACTACGTCAAAACGGCGGCTTATGGTCGGGAGCGCCGCCGGGAAGCCGAACAGGAGACCGCAAGCCGTTGAGCCTCCCTTTGGTGACGTTCGGTGAGCGTGACAGACCGAAACGGTAGGGGGTGAATGATTCTCCTCTGATGAGGGCTCGAGGCCGACTACCAGCTTCTCCATTCTCCTCACCCGTCCCCTCACAACCGATCAGCGCAGTAACCGAGTTCCGTCGGTTCACACGACTTAAAGTGGTTTTTACCGCACTGAACAGAAGGAGCAAGAAGCAAGAAGTAGAGAGAATTAGGGACGTTGATATTTGTCTCGCCTGTTACATGGTTGAGCGTGTTTTCTAGAGAGCAAACGTCGACACGACCTAACCCAAACGCTACCCCTCCGGCCCGGTGTAGGCGCACACACCCATACGCGGCGAATTAACGACCGGCAAAAACATCCCCTCGTCGCCCTGCGCCTCCGCGTGACGGTCGCAGTAAAAGGGACTTTCTTCGTCGTACATCGCTTCAGTATCCACCTGCGTCGCCGCTTCACCGCAGGCGCGGCAGGGCCAGCTCGGGGCGTCGTTACGCGCCAGCAACCGGAGCGGCGCACGCCCGATCTGTCCTGCGCGCTCTGCTCTCACCTCGAGCGTCAGTTCGGTGGTGCTGCCGAAATCGTATTCGTAGGTAAACTTGAGGCCGGGAGAGAGCACCTCGCCCACCTTGACGTTCATGCTCTTTTCACCGAGGTCGAAAAACCCGCCGGGAGCGCCCAAGCCGGGTGAACCCCCGTAGCGGTCACGGTTGATATTGAACGCGCTCAGATGCCCACAGCACTCGAGCCACACCTCACGCAAAAACACGTCGAGGTCGGCGAAAGTCGCGCTTTCCTTGATCTCGAGGTCGAGCCAGTAGAGGCTGCTGTAAGCGTCTGCGACGCGTATCTGCCGGAGCTTCGTGGCCTTCCCGGTGGCGCTGTCGTGCGCGCCGGGGCAGGTTTTGAGGTGCCGGGTAACGCCCGCCTTGCTGCTCCCGTAGCCGCAGAGGGCGCACGTTCCTCGAGTCTTGGTTCGGGTCATAACCTGTTATAGAGCAAAACCGTTTCCCAAACAAGATATGGCGCAACGCGTTACAACACTACTTTGAGCGCCGCCTCGATCTCGCCCTGGTGCGCTTCGACCCCGTAGATTCGGTAGGCGATATCATCTATCTCCGTCTCTACGCGCCCAGACGCCAGCATCACTTGACCTAGCGGTTCGCCTGTGGCGCTGTCCATAACCCGCTTGTCCAGCGTGTCCAGAATACGCAAGTTGCGCGTGACATCTTCATCGAACAAGGGCGCGCTGAGTTCGCGTAGCGCCGCCGCCAGCACCCGCTCGCCGTTTCCCTGAGCATTTCCCTGGGTCAGACGCTGCTTGCGCCGAAAGGCGTCGTCGAATTCGGTCAGGTGGTGCGCGCGGTAGAGCAGCGTCCGCCGGAGCGCCTCGTGCGAGACCTGGACCTCAGCCAGCAGCTCCCACGTTCTCTCGCCTTCGCGCCAGTTGTCGTCTTCGCAGACCTCACCCCAAAGTTTGTAGCCCCGCTCGGTCGCCTCTACGCGCAGCCCCAAAAGGTGTCCGACGCGGTTTGGATCAGGGCTGCGGTAGCTTACAAACGGCCCGTAGTCGCCCGCCGGATCGTGAAAGTGCCAGAAGCTGACCGGCTGCTGCATCTGCCCCGAAAACGCCTCACCATACGCTTCCATAAGGGCGTAGCGTCGCCGGAAGAGCGCGTGCGCCTCCCGCCCTAACTCGCCCAGGCGCGTTTCGTCTTCGGGTGAGAGTTTAGCAATAGGCAAATCTCCCACCTGATTCTCAAAATACTCGAACATGCCCTTACCGGTGAGCTTGCCGAGGCCGCCCAGCGCGCGGTAACGAAAGTTCAGCACTTTAGAGTTGAGCAGCGCGCAGAGTACGTAAAGGTCTGAGCTTTTGCCTTCGTCCGGGCGGTAGATAAACGAGGCGACATCACTCTTGAAACCGATTTCGCCCGTTTCGTCTACCGCAAAGCGGTTGTAGGAAGCGCGACGGGGGAAAAAGAGTTTTGGACTGAAAAGCGTGTAAGGTTGATCGTCCCGCATTCCCTCACGAGGTCTATGTAAGTGAAACCAGCTATACGAGCCTGACTGAAAAACTTTGCGCGCCTCCAGAGCCTTTCGATGTTCTGACAGATGACTTTTCGCTGTTTCTGGCAATTTATCCCAAGCATCTCCGTGCCTGACGTATAAAATCTGCGAGTCTGGCGATTCCCAGCCGAACGGGAAGATACCTGAGATACGTACTCGAGGCCGTAACCACTCGGTAGGAATAGCTGGTCTGGCGTGAACAAAATCCTGCTCGAATACCTCATCTAAACCCGTGTCGATACCTTTGAGAAAAAAGCCTAGCTCGCTCTGATGAAGTCTGGGGCCTGCGGCGTCAATCTTTCTAAACACTTCCCGGTACGGCGACAATACCCAGCGGTTTTCGCCCAGGTCGGCCTGCCTAACCGGTACCCGCACGACGCCGGTCGTAAGCGGTTCATGACCACGGAGTTGCGCCTGCACAGCGCCGAAGTCCAGCACGTAGTCGAGCAAAAGCTGATGGTCGGCGGGCGCTTCGCCCTTGCGGAGGTGCAAAATGGCGGTGGCGATACCCGCCTTGAAAACCTTGTGTCCCAGAAAGTCGAGGAGGCCGACCAGCGCAGTTTCTTTGGACAAAAAAGCGCGCAGTTTTTTCGATTTGTCACCCTGCAGAAAGCTTCTCGAGACGATGTAACCGAGTTCGCCGCCCTCGCGCAGCACGCGGTAGCCTCGAGCGAAAAAGTAGAATAAGATATCGGTCTTGTCGGCGTAAATCTCAGGATAGACCGCGCGGAGCCACTCGAGTTCGGGTGCGCCGCGCCCAAAGGTGGCGTCTACGTTGAAGTACGGCGGATTGCCGACGACCGCCGTAAAGCCCCGCTGCTCAGCGGGCAACGCGGGGTCGAAGATATCTGGAAATTCGACCGCCCAGTTAAAGGGGCGTTTGTGGCGGGCGTGCTCCAGGGCCGCTTCGTCCGCCTGAAGGGTGGCGAGCACCTCACGCAAAGTATCTTCGCTAAAGTCTTTCAGGGTTCTGGCCTTTTTGCCGGTAATCAGGTACTCACGAACGGCCCTCACCGTGGCGTCGTCCACAGCGTCCACAGCGTCACCGGGTTCAGTGGGTTTAGCGGAAAAAACGATGGCTTCTCGCACGGTCTCGTCGTCGGCAAAAAACGGCAGCAGCGCGGGCAGGAGCGAGCGGTTGAGCTGCACTGTGGTTTCGTCCAGCCCCTGAAGCAGCTCGGTTCTCCCTTCAGCGGCGAGGTCTACGTTTTTGGCGTCTCTCGCAAGCTGCGCGGCGTTTGCAAGTGTACCTGTGTGGACTGTCAGGGCGTCCGGCACCGGGCTGGCGGCGTCGATCAGGCTGTTGCCGCTGCGGATGTTGAGCGTCAGGGCCGGAAGTTGAGCGTGCGGCGTCCCCCTTTTGCCGTACTGCCCCGGATGCGCGCGCAGCAGCTGCGTCCAGAGCGACAGTTTTGCCAAACCGACAGCCTGCGGGTCGAGGTCTACGCCGTAGATGCAACCGACCAGCACGCGCTCGTGAGGGTACGAAAGCTGCTTGGGGGGCTCGGCAGGGGTAGAGGCTGAAAAGAGGTCGCCACTACCGTTTGCCGCCCAGCTGTTCTGATACGCCGCCTGAGCTGCGCGGTTGTAACGCTCCAAAGCGTCCGTCAGATACTCGAACGCGCCCAACAAAAACGACCCGGAACCACAGGCGGGGTCTACCACCCGTACGTTCAAGATAGTGTTGGCTGAAGCGAACGCCGCCTCAAAGTCGCCTGCTTCGAGTTGGGTGAGCGCCCGCGCCAGATGCGGCTCGACCTGCGGCGCTAGAACACGCCGGATGATGTGTTGCACGATGTATTCGGGGGTGTAAAAAACACCTTCGCGCTTGCGCGTCTCCTGGTTGTCGAGCACCTGAACTGCCCCGCTACGCTCGACCAGTTCATGAGCTAAGAATTGTTCGTAGGCTACGCCTAAGATGTCCTGGGTCAGGGTCGAGAAATCGTAGTTGTAGATCGAGCGGTACCCGAGAACCTGACCTTCTAAGAGAGGTACGATGCTGGCGTCAGGTACTGCGTCCGGGAGGATGAGCAGCTCGAGATACGCGTTAGGTACACCTAAAGTATTGACCCACGAGTTGCTGAAGAGTTCGGTGTTGTAGCTGGCCCAGGTGTCCCGAAACTTGTGTTGCAACGACTGGCTGAACGGCAGGCTGCGAAACGCTTTACTCCACATGTCGAAAAGGGTACCGAGTGAGTAAAAACGTTCGCGCCCATAGATTTCCAGGAGCCGAATAAAGAGAAACCGCAGCAAGATGGTGTGCGAAGCGAGGCGCAACTCCTCTAACGTCAGTTCCGGATGCGCGTGCCTGAGACCGTTAGCCAGCACCACTCGCCACGTTTTAAGGTCTCGGAGAAACTGTTCACCCAACCCGTCACGCTGGCTTTCGGTATAACGTGACAGCAACCGCTCCTGCGAGATGTTCTCGCGTGCGAAACAGCTGTAAACTTGTTCCGCGAACTCACCGTCTCTAAGGTCTTGGGCGGTGAACGTCCAAAAAGGTTCGCGGTCGTTGAGCCGCAACACGTACCACTCACTAAAGTTAGTCAGCACCAACCACGAAATGGGCGCGTCACCGGCCACCATCAGCGAGTAGTCACGCATGTAGCGGAGCACCTGATCTTTATGTTTTTGCCACAGCCCCTTATCCCAAAACGATTTGGCTTCCACCATCAGCCAGGGCGGGCGGTGCTGCTCCGGGAGCAAAAGGTAATCGACCCACTCGCTCGTAAGCGTTTTGATCGCGCCTTCAAAGGTGAGTTCATTCGGGCTATAGCCGAGCGCCCCTAAAAGCGGCGTCAGCAGGTTGCCTTTGGTGTTCTCTTCAGGCTTGCCTTTGGGACGCTCGAGGGTGTCGGCCCGGTTCGACAGTTCGTCGAGACGGGTTAAGAAATCAGCTACTGCCACGTTGACAGTATCTAACCACACCTTTAGCTAGAGGGGTCGGCACATCTAAAGCGACTGGTCTGCTAAACTGGTCAGATGAAAACGATCAACGCAACCGAATTTAAGGCCAAGTGTCTAGCCATCATGGATGAGGTCGCGCGGACGGGCGAGCCCGTAACGATTCTCAAACGCGGCAAACCGGTCGCGCAGCTTACGCCGCCGGTACCGAAAGAAACGTACCCGCAATACGCCCTTCGCGGTACCGGCAGAATCATCGGTGACATCATCGAGCCGCCCCTGCCCGCCGACGCCTGGGACGCCGAACGCGGCGAGTTTTGAGGGCGTTACTCGACACCCACGTCCTTCTCCACTGGGCCTTTAACGACCCCAAACTTTCTAAGACACACCGAACAGTGATAGACGACGCGACGCCTCAAACGCCACTTTACGTTTCGGAGATCACCTTGTGGGAGATCGCTACACTTTATAGCCTGCGCCGCGTCGAACTCGAGGTACCTCTACGCGACTTTTTGGAGCGTGTCGCCGCTCCACCCCTCATCCAGCGCCTCAACATCTCCCCCGCTATCGCCGCCGAGGTCGCCGCTTTACCCGACAGCTTTCACCGCGACCCCGGCGACCGGGTAATCGTCGCGTCGGCGCGGGTTTTCGGCGCAGTTTTGCTGACCCAAGACCGCCGCATCATCGACGCCGACCTCATACGTACGCTCAGCTGATAGCAGCCAACATCTGGTACACACCACACCCGGTCGAAAAAGCGCAGTCTAGTACGCATTTTAGAAGATGATGGCTGCGACGAACCGGTGCAGCGTCTCGCAAAACGGCTGCCGAACAAAATCCAGCCCTGACGAATTCAGCTGTGGGCGCGCGTTATGATGAGCGGATGCCGGACACCCTAGACCACCCTCTTATCAGCGTACTGAACGACGAGCAGCGGGCCGCCGCCACCCATTTTCAGGGTCCGGCGCTCGTTTTGGCCGGGGCAGGCTCGGGCAAGACGCGCACCGTCGTCCACCGCATCGCGTACCTTTTGGACGCGCACGAGGTCTACCCGACCGAAGTTTTAGCCGTTACCTTTACCAACAAAGCCGCCGGTGAACTTAAAGAACGCGTCCGTCACCTCATGGGGGATAAGGCCAGAGACTTGTGGGTCAGCACCTTTCACTCGGCGTGTTTGCGGGTGCTGCGAAACTACGGGCCGCTGATCGGCCTCGAGAACGGTTTCGCCATCTACGACGATACCGACCAGTTAGAGGTGCTTAAAGAGATTTTAGAGCGCGTGTCGGGTCTTGGCGACGCCAACCCCAGGGTGCTGCGCTCGCTTATCGACCGCGCCAAATCGAACTTGTGGACGCCTAGCGACCTTTTGCGCGAGGGTGAACGGGTGCTCGGCGGGATGGTCGCGGGGCTGCCACTCGAGCTCGTCGCTGAGGTGTTCGACCGCTACAGTTCGCGGCTCCGGGGGGTCAACGCAGTCGACTTCAACGACATCCTGGGCCGCACCGTCGAGCTGTTCGACGCCTTTCCCGACGTGTTGCAAAAGGTGCAGCAGCGCGCGGTCTTTACTCATGTAGACGAGTATCAGGACACCAACACCGCACAGTACCGGCTGACCAAACAGTTGGCAAGCTCTTACGGCAACCTGATGGTCGTCGGCGACCCCGACCAGAGCATCTACGCCTTTCGCGGGGCCGATGTACGCAATATTCTGGACTTCCGCGACGACTATCCGGAGGCGGCGGTGTACCGGCTCGAGCTCAATTACCGCTCGGTCAGCAGCGTATTGGACCTCGCCAACGCCGTGATTACCGCCAACGAGGGCCGTCTGGAGAAAAACCTCAAACCCGTTAAAGGTGCCGGGGAAAGCGTTAAAATTTACCGCGCCAGCGACGGACGCGCCGAGGCCGATTTCGTCGCCCGCCAGATCGAACGGTTGCAATCGAAAGAGCTGACGCCGAACAGTTTTGCGATTTTGTACCGTACCAACTCGCAGTCGCGGGTACTAGAAGAGTCGTTGCGCCGCGCCGGAATCCCGGCCAAGATCGTCGGCGGCGTCGGTTTTTACGAACGGCGCGAGGTCAAAGATATGCTCAGCTACGCCCGCGCCGCCCTCAATCCCGCCGACGATATCGCCTGGCGGCGCGTCTTGAACCGGCCCAAACGCGGCATCGGCAAGACCAGCGAGGACAAGCTGACCGAGTGGGCTGCAAAGCGTTCCGTCCGTTTTTCGGGCGCGCTCCGGCAGAGTGACGAGATTTTGCGCGGGACGCCCGCCGTCAAACGCATTACCGAATTTGTCACGCTTTTAGACGACCTCAAAGAGGCCGCCGACACGCTACCCGCCGCGCAGTTCTTAAAGGCGGTTATCGACCAGTCGGGCTATATGCAGGCGCTTAAAGACGAAAAATCTTTCGAGGCGCAGGGACGAATCGAGAACTTAGGCGAGCTCGTCAGCGCCGTGACCGAATGGCAAGATGAAACCGGCGGCTCGATCGCCGAGTTTTTAGACGAAGCTGCGCTGATGGCGAGCGTCGACGACCGCGCGATCAAGGCGGTCAATCAGGGTGAGGTACCCGAAGAAGCCGTGACGTTGATGACGCTTCACAACGCCAAGGGGCTCGAGTTCCCGGTAGTGTTCTTGGTCGGTATGGAAGAGAACCTGATTCCGCACCGCTCGTCGACCGGGAGCTTGCAAGAGATCGAAGAGGAGCGGCGCTTACTGTACGTCGGCGTTACCCGCGCGCAAGAGGTGCTCTTTTTGGTTAACTGCGAGTCCCGAATGACGTTCGGGCGTACCGATTTTGCGCGTCCGAGCCGTTTTCTAGAAGACGTTCCTAAAAATATGCTGACCGAAATCGACATCTTCGGAGCCGAGTTGGGTCAGTCTCAGAACAAGTACAGCCGCGCGGTCTGGGCTCCGCCGAGCACGTCCGGTACGTCCGGCGCAGCCGAGGGCGGGGGCGACGGCGGGGCCAAAGGCGACACCTACCGGGGCGGCGAAAAGGTCAGCCATCCCAAATTCGGCGCGGGTACGGTCGTCGGCGTATCGGGTAACGGGCCACGCGCCGAGATCACGGTGGTCTTTAAGGAGGCCGGACCCAAACGGCTGCTGCTTAAGTACGCCAACCTGAACGCGACCGGCTAGGTTTTGTCGGTTCACACCGCTCGAGGTAGTTTTAGTCGTTCTCAGCTGAAAATGCAGGAAGCAGAGAGGGTTCGGAACGTTTCTATTTACCTCACCTTTGACGTGGGTGACTGTGTTCCCGAAGGGTAAACGCCGAGACGACACGGGGGCTCGAGGCTGGAACTCGGGAGCAGGATGTTACAATCGGGCGATTTGGTTAGCGGTAAGGGCTCGGTCACTGCCGAGCCGAAGGAGGAACATTGAACGCTAAAGCTATCGTCGTCACCTCGGGCAAGGGGGGCGTCGGCAAAACCACGACCACCGCCAACGTCGGGGCGGCGCTCGCCCAACTCGGCGAAAAAGTGGTCGTGATCGACACCGACGTAGGACTGCGTAACCTGGACGTGGTGATGGGTTTAGAGGGCCGCGTCGTTTACGATCTGATCGACGTCTTCGAGGGGCGCTGCAAACTCAAGCAGGCGCTGATCCGCGACAAACGTGTGGAAAACCTGCACCTGTTGGCAGCGTCGCAAACGCGCGACAAAAGCGCGCTGAGTGAAGAGCGGATGCAGGAAACGGTTAAAAAACTGATCGACGAAGAGGGTTTCGACCGTATCTTGATCGATTCGCCCGCAGGCATCGAGTCGGGGTTTCAGACGGCGGCGAGCGCCGCTGAGGGTGCGCTCGTGGTCGTCAACCCGGAAGTGTCTTCTGTCCGTGACGCCGACCGCATCATCGGCCTGTTAGAAGCGCGCGGCATCACCGAGGTCAAGTGCATCATCAACCGCCTGCGCCCCGATATGGTCAAACGCGGCGATATGCTGGAAGTCGACGACGTGCTGGAAATCCTGGGAATCAAACTTATCGGGATCGTTCCGGAAGACGAAAAGATCATCATTTCGACGAACATCGGTAGCCCGCTAAGTCTGGACGCCGCCAAATCAGGGGCCGGTGACGCCTTTCGCAGCATCGCCAAACGGGTGCAGGGGCAGGACATTCCGCACGCGGCGTTCGAGAGCAAAAGCGGCCTGATGTCCTATCTACGGCGCATTTTAGGGATCCGCTGATGTTCGGACTTTTTGGACGGCAAAAGAGCAAGGACAAACTTAAAGACCGCCTCAAGCTGGTGCTTTCGTACGACCGTTCGGGGTTGCCCCCCGGCAAGATGGACGAGCTCAAACGTGAGCTTTTGCAGGTCATCAGCAAATACTTCCCGTCGGACGAAACCAACTACGACGTGTCTCTGGAGCAGCAGGGCGACCGGATGGTGTTGGTCGCCAACTTGCCCGCCAAAAGCGAGGCGAGGCGCTAGGCCGCGTCCGGTCGGTACCGCAAAAATTCGCACGGGTCTCGAGTCCTGCACCAAGAAAGCTCGGTGCAGGATTTTTCATCGCGTCCCTCTGCTGGCCTGCCCCGCCGGGTGCCGACCCGGATATCGGTTTGGGTGCTAGACTAGGCGTCACTCCGGAGGTTTAGATGGAAATCTACAAGCTGATCGGTCGCAACATCGAGATTACCGACGCGATGCGTTCTTACGCCGAGGAAAAGCTGGAAAAACTCGAGCGTTTTTCAGAGCACATCGTCGACGCTAAAGTTGTAATGAGCTACGCCACCGACGGCGATCCGGCGCTCCCCGCCAAAGTCGAGGTGCAGCTCAACTTGCCCAACGGCGTTATCCGCGCCGAAGAGAGTGGTCAGGATACCTACGCCGCGACGGACACAGTTGTCGAAAAGCTCGAGCGTCAACTCAAGCGTTTCAAGGAGCGCAAGCTCGCCAAACGTAGCCAGGAACCTGTAATGAGTGACGACCCGCTGCCGCCGCTGCCCCTCGACGGTGAGCTGCCCCCCGAAGCCGAACCGGAAGCCGAAGCCGGTGAGATCGTCCGGGTTAAACGCCACGTGATGCGCCCGATGTCTCCCGAAGACGCCATGATTCAGATGGAAGCTATCGGACACAGCTTTTACGTCTTTCGCAACATGGAATCAGGTGAAGTCAACGTGCTTTACGCGCGGCACGACGGGGATTTCGGCCTGATCGAGCCGTCAAGTTAGGTTCCAGCGTTCTGAGCGGTGTACTGCGTTGGGCGTCACCGAATGTAAGAAGTGGCAAAAAGAACAGCAAACATTAAGGCGACCAAACCTAGATATATAGTTGCTAAGACCTGGTTTGGTAGCAAGCGTCACAAGTGAAAACTGCCGAAAATGAGCGTACCAAGGAATCTTCGGTACGCTCTTGGTTTACCTCGAGTCTCGAGCCGTCAAGAGCCGCACCACCAGCACGCCGTACAAAAACCCCCCTACATGCGCCCACCACGCCACACCGTCGCCCGCCTCGAGCGCAATCCCGCCGACGGCTTTGACGGCCTGCAATAGCGCCCAATACCCCAGATAAACCCACGCCGGAAGCCAGAAGATAAACAGCGGCGGAATAAACGTCAACACGCGTTGCCGGGGGAAAAGCACGATGTACGCGCCCAACACTGCGCTGACCGCGCCCGACGCGCCGATCAGCGGAATAGGCGATGAGGGCGTAAAAAGCCCGTGCGCGAGCGTCGCTAAAACCCCGCCGACAAGGTAAAACAGCAGGTAGCGGCCCCGCCCCATCCGCTCCTCGATGTTGTCGCCGAAAACAAACAGAAAAAACATATTGCCCAGGAGGTGCGCCCAGCCGCCGTGCAAAAACATGCTGCTGAGTATCCGGTAACCACTCGGCAGCGGCTGGTCGAAAAAGCTCTGAGGGATAAAGCCGTATACGAACACGAAGCGCCCGGCCTCGAGGGGTGACAGAGACACCGTGTAGATAAAAATCAGTGCGTTGAGCGCGATCAGCGCCCACGTAACATAGGGCGGGCCGTGGCGGGGGTTGGCGTCGCGTAAGGGAAACATCAGCTACGGGCCGAGGGAGAGGCTGAGGACACGTGAAGGGGCATCAGCGGCGCGGGGTGAGCTCGTGCTCCTGCCGCAGTTTGAGCACCGTGTCGGCAGGGACGAGCCCCCGCAACGTCGCGCCGTGATAGGCGACCGTACGCGGCCCGATGACCGTACCCGGCGCAGTCACGGCGTTGCACCCGAGCGATACGTCGTCGCCGAGCGCCGCGCCGAACTTGCGAAGCCCGGTATCGAAACCCTCCACCTTGACGGTTCCGGCGAGCGCCCGAAAGTTCGCCAGCTTGACCCCCGCCCCGAGGTTGACGCGGCTGCCGAGCACCGAATCCCCGACGTAGTTGAAATGTGGCGCGGCGGCAGCGGGCAAAAGCACCGAACGTTTGACCTCGACCGCGTGACCGACTTTGGCTCTAGGCGCGAGCACGACGTTGCCGCGCAGATAAGCGCCGTGACCGACCACCGCGCCGGGGCCGAGCCACGCCGGGCCTTCGATCAGCGCGTATGGGCCGACGCGGGCTCCGGCTGCTACAAAGACGTTGCCGGTCAGCACCGCCGTCGGATGAACGTCGCCGAGCACCTGTGCAGGCACCGACGCGGCAAACACGTCGAGCCGGGCCAGGATTTCCCACGGGTATTCGGTAGCTAGCAGGTCGCGCAGCTCCGGCGGCAGCTGGGCAGCGTCGAAAAGTTCGGCGGTTCTAAGCATGGGCGAGTGTACCGCGAGCGGCGCAGCGACAAAATAAAAAGAACCCCACATGATGTGGGGTTCTCTCTGGTATTGCGTCGTCTACAGGGTTAGAAGTTGACCGTGTAGGCGACCGAGAAGGCTTGACCACCGGTTTCGCCGGGGTTGGGGCTGGTGGTTGGGTTGGTGTTCGAGTACACGCCGTAACCGAACTCGAGCCCGTAGTAGTTCCAGACGAACTCGTAACCGTTGGTGCTCTGTGTCCCGGTAGCGGGTTGATCGCCATCACTGATGTCGCTGGCAAAGTCGTCGGCACCGTTTAAGTTGGGTTCGACTTCAACGTTTTCAGCAGTGAACGAACCGTAGCGAATCCCGAAGGTACTATTTTCGAACAAGAACTGATTGAAGTTGATGCCAACCGAGTACTGAAGGTAGTTGGCGTTGTAAGTACCAACGTCCTCCACATCGGTATGGTCGGCGTTACGGTAATTGACGTTGGCGGCGAAGCTCGGCTGGAAGATCACATCCAGCGGTTCGGTCACGATGCCGGTACCCGCTTCGAGCGCGACCACATCGTCATCCAACAGTGCCGGACTATCGTCAATGGTGTAGCTGACGTAAGGCGACAGGGTGAGGAAGCCGAGAGCAAGTTCCGCTTCAGCGTTAGTCGCGTTAAATTTACGATTCTGGAAGTCGTAAGCAACGCTAAAGTCAAGACCGGGGACGAGGGCGTTCTCCGCCTCACCGTCGTGCTCAACGCCTATACCGTAACCGGGGAGGTATTCGCCGTTGCGCTCCGCGTTACCGTCGGTGCCGTCGAGATCGAAGACCTGTTCACCATTCAGGGTTGCTATCGTGTAGAAGCCGAAGACTTCAACCGCGCGGATAACCTCAGCACCGGCGCGTACACCGTAAGCAACCACGTCGCTACCAACTACGGGAGTACCGTCTGCGCCGATGGCGTCCTCTGTGAGGTTACTGTCAGCTACGCTGTAGCTGTCGAAAAAGCCGGTGAGGTTAAAGATCGACAAGCCCAGGGTCGCTTCCGCACCGAAGCCGGTCTGATCAAGCTTCCAGGGATAGGTGTCTTCGTCGTACTTCATGCCGTACCAGAACTCGGGGATGTCGCGGTAGTTTGCCGACAGGCTGCTGAGCAGCGGAATGCCCGCCGCTTCGGTATCGACCGTGAGTTCGGCGTAGACGAGCGAGTTGGAGCCGGGAACTGCGCCCGCAACGTCGCCACGAGCGAGCGCGACGGGAATCTCATCGGCTTCGTCCTCTACAGCGCCACCATCAAAGTTGACAGGAACGTCCTCGCCACCGACGTCACCTGTGAGCACGTCGTCACCAGCTTGGAAGTACACGTTGTCGTCGATGTTGTTCTGGGCGTACTCGAACTCGAGGCTGAGGATGCTTAGGTTGACCTGACCGTCCAAGCCGTAAACGGTGATGTCGGCGTTGTCCTCAGCGGCGTCGGCGTGTTCGTCGGCGTTGCCTGAGAGCTGCGCGACCGAGAAGCCACCGGTCATCGAGAAGCCGCCGGTAGAGCTCAGGAAGCCACCGCTCGTCGTTTCGCTCGCGGTCTCTACGGCCTCGCCAGCAGCTTCGCCAGCAGCATCGAGAGTGCCTTCGACGTCGTCAGCAACTTCTTCGCTCACACCGTCTACGACCTCGGCAGCGACGTCGCCCGCGGCCTCGAGGGTGCCCTCGACGCTTTCGGCGGTTTCAGCAGGAGCGGGAGCCGCGCCAGCGCCTGAGCCGGAAAACAGGTTGAGCGTGCCGCGGATGCCACGGTAGTAGGCGTCGGTGAAGACGTTCGGTACGGGCGTACCGTCGAGTGAAAGTAGTTCTTTGCCGGGATCGGGAATTTCTATGGTGTTATCGTCAGCCTCACCGCCGTCTTCTACGACGCCGTAAGCGATCTGCAAAGTGGGTTGCAAAAAGGCTAGGAAATCGGGGGTACCGACGTCGGCACGGAAACCCGAACCGAGGCTCTCAAAGACGTAGTCGGTAAATTCTGCGCCGGGTTCTTCACCGTAAAAAAAGGTGAGCGGCTCCGCGCCGATAGGACCGAGCGTCGCCTCGAACGAGTTGAACTCGAAAACGTAGCCGTCGAAGTAGTTGTCAGGGTCAGCAAAGTCGAAGGGTCCGTCAGCGTCACCGTCAACGTCGGCGTCGGGATCGAGAATGGTGCCTTCGGAAAGCTCGAGGGCTACCGAAGCGTCGAAGGTATTAAGACCCGATTCGGGTGCGATGCCGGTCTGCGAGGAGAAATCAATGTTGAGTTCCAAAACAGGCGCAAAGTCACCTTTGGCGAACTCGATGTCCTGACGGTCGCGCGCCTCTTCACCGGCGTCTTCTTCATCATTGTCGTCGTTGAGGTCTTCGGTGGGGTCTTGAAAAACCCCTGAAAAGGTCGTGATGGGTTGCTCGCGTTTGTAACCGACGCCGAAGATACGGTCGACGTCGAAGGGAATCTCTTCGCCGCTAAGACGACCGACGCTGTACTCGAGACCGATGGAGCCGCCAAAGGCGACCTGTGATTCCTCGAGCGCGCTTACGCGGGTGGTGAGGTCCTCGAGCTGAGCATTTTGCGCGGTATCGCTCTCTTCAATCGTCGCCACGCGTTCGGTAACGCCGACCTGGTCGCGGCGCAGCAGTACGACGAACTCGCGCAAGTTGGCGATGTCGGTGCGGTTCTGCTCGATATCGTCCAGAAAGCCGGTATCGACTTCGCCGGTTACGCTGAGCGCGGCGATATCTTCGTTGAGGATACCGATCAGGTCACTGAGTTGACCTACCTGGTCGGTGTTGGCGGCGACCTGCTGCTCGAGGCCAGCCGCTGCGCCCTGCGCCGCGGTCAACGTATCGAGTTCGACGGTCAGCGCGTCGAGTTCGGCTTGCAACTCTTCGACAGCGCCTTCGTCAGCGCCAGCAGCGCCGTCTATAGCAGCCTGCAAATCGCTGACGGCCTGTTCGTTGGCGGCAACGTCGGAAGCGAGTTCCTGAAGGGCGTTGCGAACCGTATCGAGGTCGGCGTCGGTGAGCATTTCAGCGTCGACGACGTCTAACAAACGGCTGACGACGAGCGCGGCCTGGTAACGCGTAAAGGCGTCGTTACCACGGAAGGTACCGTCGGGAAACCCGAGAACGATGCCCAGGTCAGCTAGGCGCGCGACGGCTTCTTCAGCGTAGGAGCCCGCCGGAACATCCGGAAACTCCTGCGCCATCGCCGCAGTCCCGACCGCAGTCGAGGCTAGAAGTGCGAGTAAAATCTTTTTCATAGTGTGTAACCCCTTGAACATGTGACTTAAGATTTTTTTTGCGTACAACGAGCGTTGCGTGGTGTGACGCGCGAGAGTTGCCGAGTTTCCTCATAGCGCATACTTAAAGGGGTCGGTGCTCGTCGGGAATCGTGTCTCGTCCGGGCCGGTTCAAGTGGTTTGCACCTCCTTTCCGTGCGGCCAGTAAAGGTACAAGTCCATCGGCAGTATTTCACAGGGCCACAGCGACTGTCAAACATCATTAAAACCAGGTGAGACATCTTCCGGCTGCGCGTTTTGCGTCTCATGTGCGCGCTAGAGTCGCTCCACGTAGAAGAGCCGGGGTCTTGAGAGCACACAAGATGAACGCGTAATTATTTACACACACTGAACTATCATCTATCTAGCTCGTACCAGACGGCATTTGCGTAAGTTACACACGCGGCTGATAAGGGTGGTATTACTGTCAAGTGCTGGAGACCGAACGATGGTACTCCTCGACGAGTCGAACAGGGTGGACTGCTCCGACGGGATTAGGTAAAAATCGGAGCAAATAGGCAGAAAGTATAAAAGTACAACGTTTGCACGGTACCGTGTCGGTTTCAGCACGCGGGTCAGTGTGTGGCGCGCTGCACGTCAGCTCAGAGTCTCCAGCAGCCCCGTCTTGTGACGACCGAACGGAGGGTTAAGATGTGCTCATGACCAAACCGACGGTTCCCGCAGCAGACGCCCTGTTAGGGCGCGACTACCGTGTTCTGGACAAAGGTTTTGTACGTCTGGTGGACTATCTGGGCGGCGACGCGCGCATCGTGCAGTCGGCGCGGGTGTCGTATCAGGACGGTACCAAATCGGTTCGTGAAGACGCCGCGCTGATCGACTATCTCGTGCGGCACAAACACACCTCGCCACTCGAGCAGGTAGTGCTGACCTTTCACCTGAAGATGCCGATCTTCGTCGCGCGGCAGTGGCTCCGGCACCGCACCGCGCGCCTGAACGAGATTTCCGGACGTTACAGCGTGATGCGCGACGAGTTTTACCTGCCCGAAGCGCGCGAGGTGCGGCGTCAGAGTGTGGTGAACAAGCAGGGCCGCAGCGACGACGAGGTTCCGCTCGAGCTTCAGGAACGGACGCTCGAGCTACTTCAAACCGGGCAAGCCGACGCCTACGCCGGGTATCAGGAACTCCTAGACGAAGATGTGGCCCGCGAACTCGCCCGTATCAACCTGCCGCTGTCGTTATATACCGAGATGTACTGGCAGATCGACCTGCACAACCTATTTCACTTTTTGCGGTTGCGCCTAGACGCTCACGCGCAGGCCGAAATTCGCGTCTACGCCGAGGTGATGGCGGAGCTTGCGCGCACCGTCGCGCCGCTTGCCTACGAAGCTTTTGAAGAACACTTGCTATACGCCAAAACCTTTTCACGTTCCGAGTTGGAGCTGCTCCTGGGGGCGCTCGACCGGGAGGGGCTGGGGAGATCCCTCACCACGAGCGGGCTGAGAAAAACGCGGCAGCAGGAGCTGCTGGATAAGCTCGCGCCTGTCAAAGCGCGCAAGCCAGAAGTGATCTGATGGAGGTGGCCAGTGTAGACAAAAAATAAAGCGGGACGCCTGTTCTAGCAGGCGTCGCCGCCAAAACCAAACTGCACAGCCGTGCGTTTGACCCAACCACACAATAGCCCAACTAAGGCAACTTGTGTGGGTAGAGCGGCTGTGTCCTTGAAACGAACTTTTGTAGAAGGGGCGCTCTATGGATTCAGATTCACTTTCGAGATTGCTACTTGTAGTCTTGATACTGGAAAAGATAATTTCCATCATAGATACAATCTTCGGGTTTTAGCAAACAAGCAGTCAAAACAGCAGCGTAATCGTTTTGGCTGCATTTCTTTACGCACGAGGTCAATTTGAAATATAAGATCGTCACCATCGGCAAACTCAAACGTGGTTTTTTACAGGCAGGCTGCGCGCACTTTCTGGAGCGGTTGGGTCCGTACGCCAAAGTCGAGGTGCTCGAGCTTAAAGAGGGGCGCGGCGGCCCGCAGGCGAGTGTAGAGCAGGAGGGCGCGGCGCTGCTCGGCGCGGCAACAGGGCATCTGGTCGCTCTGGATGAGCGCGGCTTTGAGCACACCTCAGCGTCGTGGGCGGCGCGCGTGAGTGAGCTCGAGACCCGTTCGGTTTCGCAACTGAGTTTTTTGCTGGGCGGCGCGAACGGTCACGGTGACGCGCTTAAAAACCGCGCAGACGAACGCTGGAGCCTGTCCAAACTGACGTTGCCGCACGAGCTGGCGCGGCTCATGCTGCTAGAGCAGCTGTACCGCTCCGAGACGATTCGGGCAGGGCATCCGTATCACCGGGACTGACCTCTCAACTTAATCACCAGCGGACAAAAATGTAGGCGGCAACCGGCCAATCAAACGACACGCAGAAAAAGACGTACCACCGGGGTAGGCGGGTCTGAACAAAGGGATGGCGATACAAGTGTAAAAGGTCCCAGATGCCATGAAAAACGTACCCTAGAGCGAGAAGAAGAGGCGTGGACCATAAACCGGTCAGTGCTAAAGCGAGGGTAAACACTGCAAAAGCAATTTCAGTAGTCAGCTCGCGTTTACGGCCATCTACAAGTGCGAAACCGAGATAGACAGCCGCGACAACACCTAAAATAATCGCTAGCCATTCTAGAGCTAGATGAGAAGGTAGGAAGATGCTTAAAAGGACTGTGAGTGCAGCAAGGATAAAACCGCCAAAGACTGGCATGATTTCGGCTCGTCGCATCTGAGTAGTGATTGTCTCCAAAGTCCCTACTGCCACCTATCAAAAACACATCTGCGATGTGATGTACTCAGTTCAAAAACGTGGTGGGTCACCAGATTGTGAATTGAGCAGCCGTGTCTTAAAGGTTAAACCCGAACATCCGCATCTGCTTTTTGCCGTCCTCGCTCATTTTGGCGGGGCTCCACGGCGGCGACCAGACGAATTCGACGTTGACCTTTTTAACGCCCTCGACCTGCATACAGGCGAGTTCGGCGTCGGCCTGAATCATGTCTTGCACGGGGCAGCCCATGCTGGTCAGGGTCATCTCGACGTCGACCTCGCCGCCCTCTTTCACGTCGATGTCGTAGATCAGACCCAGATCAACGACGTTGAGGGGTATCTCGGGGTCTTTAACAACCTTGAGCGCCTCGAGCAGCGCCTCTTTGCTGGGAAGGCCGGTTGGAGGGGAGCCGGTAACGGTTTCGGGTGCGGTAACGTCGCTCATAGCTTAAGCGTAGCAGATAGGACTAGTCGAGACCGTTTTCGGGGGGCGCTGCGGGCGGTAGGCTGCGCCTGACCGCCGTGTTGATTTCGCCGATGTCGTCTGCAATGTCGTTGCGGATGCCGAGTAGCTGCGTCTCGAGGCGCTCCAGTTGCGCGCGCTCACTCAGCTCGAGGCGTCTGTGCTGCTCCGCCAACGCCGACTGCACGGCTGTTTGTACGGTGGTCTCGAGCGCGTCCAGACGCCCGTTCAGCTGCTCCTCGAGGTTCTCGAACTCGCTCAAGCGTTTTTTCTCGACGAGCGCCCGCTCCCGCTCCAGTTCAGTTTCCAGCTGCGACATCTGCCGCAACTGCCCGGCGCGGCGAAAAAGCGAGACCAGCAAGAAGATAAAGCTGAGCAGCAACGCGAACCCGACCAGAATCAGACCCAGCGGTGCCTGAATCTGGAAAAAAAGCAGGTTGAGGGGCAGGTTGACGGCTAGCGAGGAAAAATTTAGGACCGCAAAAATCACCAGTAAAATAACGATCAGGGTAACGATAATGCCTCTCGAGCGCACAGGCGACCTCCTGCGCCTACGCTAACACGCTACCGAGCTCGGGCTGCGAGAGTTTTCCTCGCCTGGCGAAAAGGGAAAAAGCAGCGTGGTTCAGGCGTCAGAGGTTGGAACAGCTTGCGGGAGTGGGTTAGAGCCTCGAGCCCTCATCCCCTAGCCTCACCACCCTTAAAGCTCACGGTAGCGACCACAGTAGGTCGTAAGCGCCACCGCAAGCGCACCCAGCGTGACCAGCAGGCTGCTACCGCCGTAAGACACCAGCGGCAGCGTAATGCCCGTAACCGGCGCGAGTCCGAGCGTCATCGCCAGATTAAGAAGCGTCTGCACCCCGACCAGCAGCAGCACGCCGCTGACTACGAACTGGTCGTGAGGGCGCGGACAACGCCCCGCCATCAGCGCGAGCGTAACGAAAAGTCCGCCATAGGCGAAAAGGAGGGCCAGCGCCGCCAGGTAACCCCCCTCTTCGGCGATGACCGGAAAGATAAAATCGGTCGCCGGATAGGGGATAAAGCCGTTTTGCGTCTGGCTGCCCGCGCCGTGGCCCTGTCCCCAGAGTCCACCCGACCCGGCTGCGACACGCGCCTGAATCACCTGATAGCCGCTCCCGAGGGGGTCGGCGTCGGGTTGCATAAACGACACCAGACGGGCGCGCTGATGAGGCTCGAGGTTGGGCCACACGAACGGCACCGCTACCGCCGCCAGCGAAAACGCGAGCAGCAGGTGGGCGCGTGGTACGCCGCGCAGCAGCAGCATCCCTGCGCCGACAGCCAGGATAACGAGCGCGCTACCGAGATCGGGCTCGAGCAACACGAGCCCGACGGGTACGCCGACGAGCGCGAGCGGCAGCAGATAGCCGGAGCCGGGACGCGCCAGTACCCCGGCGAGCGCGACGATCACGGCGAGTTTGACCAGCTCCGAAGGTTGACCCGACAGCGGCCCCAACCGGAGCCACGACTGCGCGCCGTTGACCACCGTACCGAAAGCTTGCACCACCACAAGGAGCGCCAGCGCCGCCCCGTAGAGAGGCCAACGCCACGACGCGAGCCGCGCCGAACCCAGTCGCAGCACCCCGGCGCAGACAGCGAGCGCCACCCCCAGCGCCGCCGCTTGCCGGGTCAGGTCGGCGGGCGCGACCGACGCCAGCGACCAGAAACCGGCAGCGACCAAAAGCGCCGTGAAAGCGGGCAGGAGGAGTGTAAGCCGCGACATCGTTTTCAGCTTAGCAATTCCGGTGGGTGCGGCGGAGGTGGCGCAAGGTTCTATCTGTACAGAAGCTCAACGCCCCGCCGACGAACGCCTCGAGGCTCCCAGCACCGGCCCCAAGCGACCCCGCGACCAGAGCAACCATTCGGCTACGAGGAGCGCGAGCGCCAGGGCGACCAGACCCAGCGACAGGGTGCGCGTGGCGTCGCTCTCGCCCGCCGCGACCGTTTCCTGGGCCGGTTCGGGGGTGGCGGTCACCGCCAGCCGCGACTCGGTAGCGGGCAGCGGCGCGGAGGTGTAGGTGCGCCCGCCTACCCCAGCGCCGTTCCTAGCACCCATCCCGTCACCCTCCCCGGCGTCTACGACGGCGCGGCCCGGTTCGGTCAACCAGCGGCCCGGCCCCAGCGCCGTCCCGAGCGGTACCAGGGCCTCGCTGCGAAAGCCCTCGAGAATATTCGCCAGCACGATAGGAAACGCCGGACGGCGCGCCAAGTCGCTCTGCGACGGATGAAAACGAAAATAAACGACCACGCGCCCGGCGTCTCTCCAGCGCAGCAAAACCGGCGTCAGGTCGGCGGTCTGCGCCAGCACTTCCGCTCGCTCGAGCGGCAGCGGCAGCGGGGCCGTCGAAGGCGCGACGACGACCCCGGTCAGGTCGGCGAAACGCAGCGCCGGGTCGCTCCGCACCCAGTCGGCAACTTCGGTATAGACGGGCTCGGCCTCCCTCGGCGCGAACACCACGGCGTTCCCTGGGGGCAGGCGCGCCGAACCCACCGACACCGTTACGTCGGCCCCTCCGCCAGCAGTGTCTACTCCGGTGTCGGCTCCGGTGTCTGGGCTGCCGCGGGTGCTGGTGGTTCCCGGCAGCGCCGCCAGAGCACGCGCCAGCGCGGGGGTCGTTCCTAAGGTGCGGACGTTCAGCGTACGGTTGCCCGCGAACGCGAGGTTATCGAGCGCCAAGGCGTCCTCACGTATTCCCTCGAGCCGCGCCCGGTAGAGCCCGCCCGCCGACGCCACCGGCACCGAGGTGTTGGCTTGACCCTCCGCCGGAACCAGAAGCGTGTTACGAAGCTCGTTTTCACCCTCTGAAGCGATGAGCGTCACCTCTTGTGGATAGGGGGCGCTGCTGACCAGCGACACGAAAAGCTGCCCGTAGGCGATCTCGAAGGCGCTGATGCCGACGTTGGGCGCAGCTTGCCCGACCGCGTGCTTAACCACCTCGGCAAACCCTGGGGGCGCAGCCTGATCGCTGAAGAGGTGCAGTTCGGCGTCGGGAGCGAGGGTGCGCGCGAGCGACAGCGCCTCACCGACCGCAGCTTCGGCGTCGGCGGCCTCCAACGCCGTCAGCGCCTCGCGTACCCGGGCGTGGTCGCCGCTGAGGGGCTGCACGACTCTGGCCCCGAGTCCGGCGCGTACGACCGCCACCTCGCCCGCGCCGCGCAGCAGCGTCCGGGCCTCCGCGACGGCCTGAGCAAGCCGGGTACCTTCCTCCTCGAGCGCCGCCATACTCGCCGAAGCGTCGATGACCAGAACGCGCGGCGGCGTTCCGGCGACGCTGAAGCGAGGTTGCGCCAGCGCCAGCGCCACGAGCGCCGCGAACAGAAGCTGCACCAGCAGCAGCAGCGTCGGTGAGATGCGGCGGCGACGACGGGCCGCCGCCTGCGCCTCGGCCCACAAGAACAGCGCCGAAACGACCTGCTCGCGTTTGCGTTGACGAACCAGAAACAACACGACGATCAGCGGCAGGCTCAGGAGCAGCCAGAGTGCGCTCGGCGCGAGCAGCGTCACATCGGGTTCCGGAACGTGTACTCCCGGTACGCCGGAGTTAAAAGAGCATCGTACACAGTAACGCCTAGCTTACCGTGTGGGCGGGCCTACCATGCAGGTACCGGGACGCTGCGGTATAACTGACGAGACGTTATGGTTTCGTTTTCACAGTCCCTCTACTTCAGCTCCCAATCCGGCGCGCCATGACCCCCGACCCGCTCCGGCAGACCGTGCTCGAGCTCTTGCGCGGAGGCAGGGCGGACGGAAACGCCCACCTCGGCCTCGAGGACGCGCTCGCCGGACTCAGACCCGAGTGGCGCACCCACCGCCCCCCCGGTCTGCACTCGATCTGGCAACTTACCGAACATATCCGCGTAACCCAAGAAGACATCGTGCGCTACACCCTCGACCCCGGTTGGCGCTCTCCGCCGTGGCCCGAAGGATACTGGCCCGAAAACCGCAGCGACCTCTCCGAAGCGCGCTGGCAGGAGACGCTCTCGGACTACCGGAGCACCCTCTCGGAGCTCGAGGCGCTCGCTCAAGACCCCGCCTGCGACCTCACCGCGGAGATTCCACATGGTGAGGGCCGCAGCTATCTGCGGCAGCTTCTACTCGCGGCCGACCACGCCGCCTATCACACCGGTCAGATCGTCAGCTTGCGCCGCGCGCTAGGTGACTGGCCCGAGTAACCGGCGCGCCCTACACGCCCCCGAACACCAGCCACACTCCCGCTAAAAACCCGTCAGGGGACCGCAAATCCCTACGGATTCGTGCTCGCCGCGCCGTTCCTGGTTGTCGGCAGGGTGTGGATAACCTGTGGATAACTCTGCCCTCTCCTGTGGATAACTCTGGGCTCTTGACAAAGCGGTGACGAATCTGGTAGCTACCTCAGTTACGGCAAAAATCGAAGAAACTACGTCCCTGACAGGGTTTCTCTCTGGTACACGCCTTTTCATGCGTCCAGCGCGCACGAAATGCGTTATCCACAGGTTGCCGGCAACCTGTGGATAACTCCGCCGACTTCACGCGGCTTTTGCTGCACGTACAAAATCTTGTATCCGCTTGGGGTCTTTGATGCCCGCACTTGACTCGACCCCCGACGCTACATCGACCGCGTAGGGTTTGAGGAGGCGGATACCGGCGGCGACGTTGGCGGGCGTCAGGCCACCGGCGAGGATAAAGCCGGGCGTACCGGCGAGGGCCGCCGCCGCCTGCCACGCGAACGTCTCACCGCCTCCTGGCTCGAGACCGTCGAGCAAAAACGCGTCGGCGGAGGACGCCGCGAGCGCCTCCAGGTTCAGGTCGGGGGTAAACGAAACGGCCCGGATGGTCTGAACAACCGGGCGTAAGGCGTCGGCGTAGGCGGCGTCCTCGTGACCGTTGAGCTGCACCGCCGTCAGGCGGAGCGTAGACACAGCCTCCATGACCATACCCAGCGGCGCGTCGACAAAGACGCCGACGCGCGCGACGAACGGCCCCAGCACCGCGCTGATCGCGTGGGCCTGCTCGAGCGTTACCCGGCGTTTGGAACGTTCGGCGAAGATAAGGCCCACAGCGTCCGCACCGGCAGCCTCGGCAGCGCGCGCATCTTCTAGCCTGGTGACGCCGCAGATTTTGACCCTCATCTAGTCCGCTCCAGCCTGAACGCGCCGCGCCTCACGCAAGGATTCGCAAAGCAGACTACAGAAAGTAGAGGACGAAACCGGCTTTTTATAGGTGGCAAAGAGGTGGAGGAAGTCTCGACGCGTAGATACAGGCATAGTCCACTATAAGTCCGTTTACTTGCACATTGCCACGCGCTGAATGTTGAGACGACGAATCCAAAGAGGACGGCAGACCTTAAGAGATACCCTCGAGGTGCTCGAGGGTATGCCGCTCCCGACTGCCCGATACCAGCAGCGCGTCGAAGCGCAGCGGCAGGTCGTCGCGGGAGAACGTTTCGGCGATAAATACCTGCGCCGCGCCGTAAAGCCGCTCGAGCTTTTTGGCGGTAATCAGCTCGGCGGGCGACCCGTAGCGGTCCGAACGGCGCTGCTTGACCTCGGCGAAAACGATCAGCTCACCCTTTTGGGCGATCAGGTCGACCTCTGCGCCGCGAACGGTGTAGTTTTCAGCCAGTATGCGGTAACCGTGGGCGAGCAGGTAATCTCTGGCGACCTCCTCGGCCCAGTGCCGCACTAGCTCGGCAGCGGCGTCGGCGTTACGGTGACGCGTTCGGCGTCGGCCCAGAGTCCCTCGAGGTCGTAAAAGTCGCGGGCTTCAGGGCTCATCACGTGAACGACGATAAAACCGTAGTCGATCAGAATCCAGCGGGTCGACGGCCCTTCGACGCCTTTGGGGGTAAAACCCGCCTCTTTGAGGCGTTCGCGTACACGCTCCTCGAGCGCCCGGAGTTGCACGCTCGATTCGCCGGTAGCGACGATAAAGTAGTCGAGCGTTTCCGAAGCGACCTGCAAATCGAGCACGGCGACGTCTACGGCGCGGCGGTCGTCTAAGGCGTCGACGATAAGTTGAACTTCTTGAGGTATTTGGGCTGAGGTTTGCGTCACAGTTCGGGTTGGCCTCCTTGAGGGTGCTTGGTGATGTAAAAGTCTTTTGCGTCTCTTCCGAGAATGATCTCGACAGGTTCGTCCAGAGCCAGGCGGTCTACTTGTTGTAAGCCTACCCCGAACAAGTCGGCGTAGAAAGGGGCCGCGCTCAGTCCGGCGTGGGTGGTCACGACCCGCGTTACCGGATCGCTACCCCCCTGCCGAACCCGAATCTGCGCCGCCGGGAGGCCCGCCCGGACGAGCTGTGCTTTGACCTGAGCGGCGAGACCGGGCTGGCCGCTACGGTTACTCAGCATAACCGTCAGATCGGGCGTTTCGGTAACTGGGCGCGCAGCACCGCCGAAAAGCTCGGCGAGAAAGCTTTCGGTTTCAGAGGGTACGGCGCGGACGAATCTGGGGCTCCGCTCGACGTCTCTCGTCGGTAAGGTAGTGGCCTCGAGCCGCAGATCGCCCAGGCGCGGCAGCAGTTGCCGTACGAGCGCCGGGCTGAGGTTGGTTTCTACCTCGTCGAAATAGGTCTCGAAAAGGGCGGGCAGCGTCCCGAGCGCCCGCACGTGAAGCGTTTGCAGGCGGTTCAAGAGGGCGTAGGCGAGCGTTTTAACGTTGTCGATACGGTCGATGTCGCCACGTAAAAGCTCACGGTAACGAACGAACCCGGCGGCCTGTTCGCCGCTCAGGTGCTGCAAACCGGGCTCGAGGTCGATGGTCAGGCCACCGGCCTGGTCGACGTAGTACATACGCCTGGGTACCTCGAGGTCTACCCCACCTACCGCGTCGACGAGCCGCTCGAAGATGTCGATATTGATGATGGCGTAATAGTCGATGGGCAGACCCAGCAACTCGCTTACCGCCCGCCGCAAGTTATCGGCGCGGTCAGGGCTACCGTAAAAGGCAGGATACTCGTAAACTTCATTGATACCGATGCGGCGCGGCGCAATGCCGGTTTCCGGCGGTACCCTCAGCATCACGTCTCTGGGTACCGAGACCATATACATGCGGTTACCGACGATGTTGACGTACATGATGGTGTCGGTGCGGTCGCCGAGACGCGCTTCGGTCACGTAGCTGCGTACCCTCTCGCCGCCCCTTTCGACCATCGGCCCGGCCCACTCGTCGTAGGTATAGTCGCGTCCGGCGAGTACGAAACTCACCTGAAACTCGCCGCGTGGGTTGACGAGTTTTTGTTGCGCCTCGCTCAGCACGGTGCGCTGCAAGTCACGCGAAAGCCAGTACCCCGCCAGACCCGTGAGCGCCACCAGCACCCCCAGGAGCGCCGTCAGCCGGGCGTAGAGCTTGGTGCGTGGTGGCAGTGGTGGCACCGTGCTAGAGGTGTCCGCAGATCTCCCGGTAGACCTTGAGGGTGTCCGGATGAACCGCTTTGCCCCTGCCACGCAGGTACCGAACCTTGCTGTCGACAGCCCGCTGGTACGCCCAGAAAAGGTTGTGCATCGCCAGCGCGCGGATGTCTTCGTTGACGCCGCGCCCCGGTTCCGAAACGTCGGCGATATAGACCGCCATACCGACGCGGTTGTCGTGCGAAACGCCGAACACGTGGCCTTCGACGGCGTCTAAAACGCGTTCGTCGGTCACGCCCCAGCCTTCGATGATGCGCCGTCCGGCGCGCCCGTGAACGCTGAGCGGATGCTCGCGCTCCAACTCGGTTTCGGGTGGCGCAAGCTTAAGGAGGTCTTCGTCGCTGAGGTCGCGGGCTACGTCGTGAAGCATCGCCGCTAAGCCCACCGCCCGCACCTCACTTTCACTAAAGCGGTTGGCTTGCGCGATAGTCTCGCTTAAGATAGCTACCCGGACGATGTGCTCGAAACGTTTGCTGCTCACCCGTTCCTTGACACGGCCGCAGTAGGGCGCGATGCTCGCCCGTGTACAGGGGCTATTGACGGTAAAGAGCGGTTCGTTCAAGATAGGTCTCCACAAGTTCTGGAATAAGGTAGCGTACACTCTCGAGTCGTCCCAAACGGGTACGGATGTCGGTGCTCGAAACGTCGCAGAGCCGGGTTTCCAAAATACTTACACGTTCCCGAAAGGTCGCCTCCAGCTCGTCTAGAGTATACCCCGGCCTCGCCACCGCGACCATGTGTACACGCTCGACGAGTTCGCGGGCGCGGTGCCAGGTAGCGACGTCGGCGTAGGCGTCCGCGCCGGTGATAAAAAACAGGGTGTCGTCCGGGCGTTCGGTCTGAATCTGCGCCACCGTATCGAAGGTGTACGAGGGGCCGGTGCGCTCCAACTCGGTGCGGTCGACCCGAAACGCCGGGTTGGAAAGCGTGGCGAGCAGCAGCATCTGCGCGCGGTGCTCGGCGCTGGCGACCGCCGGTTTGTGCGGCGGCGTCTGGGCCGGGATAAACCAGAGTTCGTCCAGATGGAGCGCCTCGAACGCCGCCTGCGCCGCCAGCAGATGCCCCAGGTGCGGCGGGTCGAACCGTCCGCCGAAAAGCCCCAAACGCACCGGCTAGCGCGTCTCGGTCGGGGGACGTGCGTCGGGGTCGGAAGGTGTAGCTTCGGGGTCTGACTCGTCAGGGTCTAGGTTTTGAGTGTCGTCAAAGTCCGAACCGGCGTCATCGAAATTTCCGTCGGCGTCTACGTCATCGGCGTCAGGGTCAACTTCAGAATCTTCCCATTCACCGCTCTGATCCAGCGGCGCGGTGGCGACCTGTTTGTCGTCGAAATACTCGAATACGGCGTCACCGATGTACACGTCGTCCCCGGCCTTCGCGCCCGCCCGTTTAAGCAGTTTGTACACCCCCAGGCTGACGAAGTGGTGTTGCAGATAGGCGACCGCCTCGCGGTTTTTGGGATCGAAGCGGGAGATGACCGCCATGACCTCGGAACCCGACACGTCCCAGGCGGCTCCGCCCTCGAGCGCCCGCACCACGACCGGCTCGACCGTCACGCGGGTCGGGCCTACAGCTAGCGGCTCGAGCTCGGCGCGCGCAGGCAACAACTCGAAGAGCGCGTCTTGAAGCTCGTCTAGGCCACTTCGTTCCTGCGCCGACACCGGCAGCACCGGCAACCCGAAACGGGTCAGCTCGTGCGTCGCGTCTTCGATGTCGGGCGGGTCGGCGACATCGCATTTGTTAAGCGCCACGAGCGCGGGCAGCGACAGCAGGCTCGGGTCGTAGGCGCGGAGTTCATGCTGAAGCGCCGTCAGATTGTCCGCCGGGGCTTCAGCGATGTCGAGCACGTAGACGAGTAACCGGGTGCGCGCGATGTGCCGGAGAAACTCGAGCCCCAGCCCCTTGCCTTCGCTTGCCCCTTCGATGATGCCGGGAATATCGGCCATCGTAAAGCGTTTTAGGTCGCGTTCGACGACGCCCAGGTTCGGACTCAGGGTGGTAAACGGGTAGGCGGCGATCTGCGGTTTGGCGTTCGAGAGCGCCGCCAGCAGGCTCGACTTGCCCGCGTTGGGGTAACCGACCAGCCCTACGTCGGCGATAATACGAAGCTCGAGCCTGAGCGTGCGCTTAGCCCCCGGTGTGCCGTATTCGGCGAAGCGGGGCGTCCGCCGCTGCGACGACGCGAACGAGGCGTTGCCGCGCCCGCCCAGACCACCCTGAGCCGCTAGTACCCGCTCACCGACCTCGAGCAGGTCGGCGACCCGCTCGCCGGTTTCGGCGTCGAGCACGAGCGTTCCGGCAGGCACTTGCAAAACCACGTCTTCACCCGCCCGGCCCGCTTTGTCGCGGCCCTCACCCTGAGCGCCGGTCTGCGCCCTGTAGTGTCGCCGACTGACCAACCGCTCGAGCGACGCGACATCTTCGACCGTCTCGAGCCAGACGCTGCCCCCGTCGCCGCCGTGACCCCCGTCCGGCCCACCCTTGGGCATGTATTTCAGACGCAAAAACGACATCCCGCCGTCGCCGCCTTTGCCCCCTTGTACTGTGATTTCTAACGTGTCTCTTAACGGCATGATTCCTCTATCTCTTTTCTCAGCTCTTAAACATAAGGGTCTCGGCAGGCGCGAACGTCAGCTATGGAGGTCTCAAGGATAGGTCTAGGTGTCAGCTTCAGCGTTTCGATACTTCCTTTGGAAGGGCGTTCACTAGGGCGACGTTTGCTCGAGCGCGTCCGGATATCTTACCGAAGGAAATAGCAGAAAAGCGCCACAACGTCGATCATCACGAGTTGCCCCGGCACTCGAGCAAAAACCTATTCCAACAAAAAAGCGCGAGCGTGCAGGCCCGCGCTTGCTTACAAATCTTTGCTTATAAAGCTCGAGGTTCAGTCTGCGGCGATGGCGGTTTGCACGGGAGTTTCGATACTGATGAAACGGCCCTTAGCGCCCTTGTTGTGAAACTTGACCACCCCGTCGCGGAGCGCGAACAAAGTAAAGTCGCGGCCCTGACCGACGTTCAGACCGGGTTTGAACTTGCTGCCGCGTTGCCGCACCAAGATGTTACCGGCCGGTACCGCCTGACCCTCGAAACGCTTGACGCCGAGGCGTTTCGACTGGCTGTCGCGTCCGTTTTTAGAGCTGCCTACACCCTTCTTGTGTGCCATCTCGTCCTCCTGCGGCCCTCAGCCGAGAATTTCAGTGATCCGGACTTCGGTATAGTTCTGCCGATGCCCGGTTTTGCGGCGATAGTTCGACTTCGCCTTGAACTTGTAGATATAGAGCTTTTTGCCGCGCCCGTGCGAGACGATTTCAGCTTTGACGCTCGCCCCTTCGACGAGCGGCGCGCCGACCTTGACTTCTTCACCGGCGAGCATCATCACGTCTAGGGAGACGGTATCGCCGGGCTCGGCGGTCAAGCTCTCGAGGCGTACCACGTCACCCTCGGCGACGCTGTACTGCTTGCCTCCACTCTGAACAACTGCGAACATACTTTCCTCCAGCTTGACGGGCGCTCTTTGCAGCGGCCCGATTTGCGGCGCTATCCGACGCTAAAAAAAGGGGTTCCGGACGCCCTCGCCCAGAACCCGCTGTGGTGGAGCCGAGGGGATTCGAACCCCTGACCTTCTGAATGCCATTCAGACGCGCTCCCAACTGCGCCACGGCCCCACGAAACTTCCGGTTGTTCTAGCTACGTTCGGTTCGCCTTGTTCGGATTTCGGGCGCGTAACTCGCGCCTTTGGACCCTACCGTCAGCCTAAACATAGTAGCGGGTTTAGCGTCGCGGTGTCAACTTGGGCGACTAGTTTTTGGGGGCTCGAGCCGCGAGCAGTCGGCTCGAGCCCCCAAATCTCTACTCTTGTGGCTCTTGTGACTGAGCTTCCGGCTCGGCTACCGGGGGTGTGGCCTGCACTTGAGGCGCATCTTTTACGCTCTGCGCCTGTAACGCTCGAGCCTTTTTGTCGTCGCGCGAGGCGCGGAAGGCGGCGCGGTCGACCTCTTGCCGGGTGACGTCGGTTTTCAGGCGGGCGGCCTTGCCGCGCAGGTCGCGCAGATAGTAGAGCTTGGCGCGACGCGTCCGGCCCCGGCGTACGACGGTCAGGGTGCTGATCAGCGGCGAGTGGAGCGGGAAAATACGCTCAACGCCGGTTCCGAAGCTCATTTTGCGGACGGTAAAGGTCGAACGCGCGCCCTGCTTGCCGTTCTGACGGGCGATTACAACCCCCTCGAACGCTTGGATACGGCTGCGGTTGCCCTCCGAAACGCGGTAATCGACGCGTACGGTGTCGCCGGTATCGAACTCGGGCAGGTCGGTTTTTAGGAAAGGTTGCTCGATAGCGCGTATAATTGCGCCTTTGTTGTAAGTCATAACTCCTCGATTCTCATGACGCCCTCGCGGGCAAAACCTTGCTATTCTAGCGCCTTTACCCGCTACAATTCAAGTAGGTATGATTCCTACCGGAATTCTACGGTGATTTCGACCGGGGAGGCTCTATGAATTATCTTCGTCCGGCGCTCTTGGCGCTGCTGGTGTTCGCAACCTATGTACGACTGCCGGTTTTTGCGGCCGAGGGGCCACAGATCGAGCACTTTACCAGCTCCTCCCCCACGATCTCAGGAGGTGAGGCGGTTACGCTCAGCTGGCGGCTGGGGGGCGGCGAAGCGCGCAGTGTGCGGCTGCTGGGGGCTGAACAGACGGGAGCTGGGCAGACTGGGATTGAGCAACCGAGGACGGTCAGTGGGCAGTCGGTGCGGCTCGAGCCTGCCCTCTCACAGGTCTACACGCTCGTCGCGCAGAACCGAGCGGGCAGCACGCAACAAGAACGCCTCGTTCAGGTTCAGGCACCGTCCGGGGGCGCGCAACCCGGTCCGGAGGGTGCTGGTGCGGAGGGTAACGATTCGGAAGGTGCTGATACGGGAAGCGCGTCGGGCGGCGCGTCCGGGAGCGGTCTGCCCCCCCTGCCCAGAGGCAGCTTCGGGATCAGCCCAGACCCCGGCGGCCCCTTCGTCAACGACGCGGCGGGCGGCATCGTCGATTTAGAAGACGCCCGCGTCGTTCAGGTCGCGCCGGAGGGTGAGTTTTTTGCCGAAGTCAGCTACCGCGACCCCGACGGCATCGCCGAGGTCGAGCTCAACTTGGTCAACAGCAGCCCTGAAAATCTCGCCGGAACGCTCTCCCCCGATAGACCGCCGTTTTCGGTCGTCGGCGCACCGACCGGCAACTGCGACCTCGGACGCCTGCCGACGGTGGTGCGCTGCATCTTCCGTATCGTGGTCGCCGAAGGCACGCAAAATATCGACGCCTTACCCGGCGCGGGCAGCGAGTTCGCGTACGTGTTCCGGGTACGCGTTACCGACGGCCTCGGCAACGTCGCCAACCGGCCGGTGCGAGGGTATGTGGAGGTTACGGAGTAGAGGTTCGGGCGGGTGGCTTATAGCTTGTGGCCTGTGGGATTCGGTTTGGCAGGAGTTCTGCGCCGCTTCGTTCGGGATCGCGCCGAGGCTGATGTGGCTCGAGGCTGGGGCTTGTCGGGGCTGCTGACGAGGCGGCGCTAGTCAATTTACCCTCGACCCCCGAGCGGAAAGAACTTCGGCAAAGGCGGACTCGAGCACCCCTACAGGAACCTCCACGAGTTGCCGGGAACGCAGGTAGACGAGCCTGACGGTGGGCGTAATACTCCTGACCTTTTGCACGGCGCGCAAGTAGAGCGCGAGCTGAAAGTGGTAGTGCTCGGGCGCGACCTCGCGGTCGGTTTTGTAATCTTCGAGGTACCACACCCCGCCGTAACAGTAGAAACGGTCGATTACGCCCTGCCAGACGGTGCCGCCGTGCGGCAGCGCCAGCGGCAGTTCGGCGTGGTCTTCGGTGCGCGCCGTATACGCGGGTAGTTCCCGGCCCAAAAGCGACTCGTACTCGGCAAGTAGTTCGGTCACTTCCCCGATGATGTCGTCTTTTTCCGCCTCGCTAAAAGGAAACATCACCTCTTGAGCGCGGAGGTTCTCGAGGTGTACCGGGTTCGTCGCCGACCAGTTTTGCGACACGGCGTAGTGAACGAGCGTCCCGACCGTTCGGGCGCGACCGGGGAGGCGTTCGCCCTCGTCAGGATCGGTGATGGGAAGCGGTTCGTGCGATTCGCCGCGCTTGAGGCTCGAGGGCGACGACACCGGCGGGTGCTCGGCGTGGGCGAAGGTGCGCCCTGTCCAAGGGGCGGCGACGAGCCCCACAGCCTCGTGATCGGGGTCGAGCGACGGCGAAGCGGGCTGTACCGGCCAGTTCTGGAGGACGAAATCGGAGCGGGTGTAGGGTTTCGCGTCCGGGCCGAAGCCGAGCGCCGCGAGCGGCTCCGCCCAGCCTGCCGGCTTGCCGTCCTTGACGCTGCCGGTGAGCAGCAGCACGTCGCGGGCGCGCGAGGCGGCGACGTACAAGAGGCGGTAGCTCTCGCCCGCTTCACGCGTTTTGATCTGCGCTTGCACCTCGTCGTAGCCGGGACTTCCCCGGAGCGCGACCCGCGCCACCCGGCCCCCGCCGGGCGCGACGTAGAGCGGTTCCCCCTGCGGGCGCGCCATCCGGCCCGTATCGAACAGCGCCACGACAGGCCACTCGAGCCCCTTGGCGGCGTGGACGGTCAGCAGTTTCACGCCGCCCCCGCGTTGCGGCACGTCGCCCGCGTCGGTCTGACGGCTCAGGCGCGCGAGCCGGTCGAGCAGCACCCCGACCTCTTGCGGCGGGCTGGAGGCGAAAGTAAACAGCAAAGCGTCGACGTTTTCGCGGGCGCGCGGCTCGAGAAAGTCCACGTAACGCCTGCCACCTACGAAAGGCTCGCGGATCAAAAACTTGAGCGCCGACAGGGGCGGCGTCCGCACCGCTTCACGTAACCGCCCCAGACGGGTAGCTACCTCGGGAAAAGACAGTTTAAGCTGCTCGAGCGGCCTTTCAGCGCCCATCACGGCGTCGATCTCGCTCGGCCCCAGACCGGCAAAGGGGCTGCGGAGCCACACCGCGAGGCTGTAGCCACCGGGCTCGAGCCCGACCTGAAGGGCGTGGTAGAGGTCACGTATCTCGAGGCGTTCATAATAGCCACGCCCTTGCAAGAGCACGGCGGGCAAGTCGACGTCTTGGAGCGCCGCCTCGATCAGCCCGAGACCCGCGTGCGAACGGGCGAGCACCGCCATCTCGTGCGGGGCGTAGTCGGCGCTGAGAGCCTCGAGTCTTGAGGCCAGCACCAGCGCCTCGTACGCGCGCAACTCGCCGACCTTTTCCGCGCCCGTGACCCAGTGGATTTCAACGCGGCCCGTTTTGTCGGCCTGCGCGCCGACGCCCCTTACGTCGGGTGCCTCGAGCTTTGAGAACCCCCACTCCCGCTCGGCAAACCCGCGCGTCAGGTGGTTGAGAAAACGGGTCAGCACGGCGGCGTGACGGCGCGTCTCGGCGAGGGGCGGCAGCGCCGTGCCGGTGGCGAGCGCCCGCCGGAACACCTCGACGTCGGCGTGACGAAAGCCGTAGATCGACTGCTTCGGGTCGCCGACGACTTCGGTTTCTAAACCGCCGGCCTCGAGAAGGCGGAAAAACACGCCCTGAAGCGGGTTTACGTCCTGAAATTCATCGACCAACAAGACCTGATAGCGCGCCACGAGACGCGCGAGCGCCTGCGGCTGCTTCGTCAGGGTCAAGGCCCGCCGCTCGACCTCGGACGGGGCCAGCAGCTTCGCGCCGAGTCGGACGCGGTAGCGGTCGTAAACGGCCTCGTATAGCCGCAGCAGCGCCGCCTCCGCCGGGTCGGGGTCGTCTACGCGGTAGCTCTCGGCGAGCGAACGGCTCCGGAACAGCTCAAGCGCGAGCGCCAAGGCGTTCGGCCCCGCCTCCCTGACGGTGCTGTAGAGGCCATGCTGCGGCCCCGCCGCCAGATAGAGAAGCGTCTCCATCTCCTCTTCAAAGATGGCCGCCGCCTCCCACTCGCCCAGCACGCTGAAATCCGGGTCGAGACCCAAAAGCGGCGCACTGAGCCGGAGCGCCCCGCCCATAAAGCCGTGAATGGTGCTGAGCGTCGCCCCCCCGAGTTCGCGTTCGGCGGCCTTCAGCGCGGGCGTGTCCGCCTCGGTAAAGGTGAGGTCGAGGTAGCGCCCACCGAGCGCGTCACGCACCCCCGCCCCGACGCGCTGACGCAGTTCGGCGGCGGCGGCGTTCGTAAACGTCACCCCGGCGATGCGTCTAAGCGGCGTTCCGCCTGCGACGAGTTCCAGATACCGCCGTACCAAGCTCGTGGTTTTGCCGGTACCCGCCGAGGCGACCCTGACCTTCACCGTGTGGCCTTGCCCTGCGCTACTACTTGTACTTGATGCGTTCCCGATACGCAGTTGCAAACCTCGAGGCGAGCCTTTTCACCGTCTAGAATCAGCAGGCCATATGAGCCGCCCTCATCGTCCCGCACGTGAGGCGCGACGGGGGCCAGCGCAACGTAGTCGATGTTGCCGACCACAACCGCGTGGTTCCAGTGCGCGTGACCGCTCACAGCGAGCCTCACCTTGCCCGAACGCTCCATGATGCGGCGAGCCGTTTCGTGTCCACGCGGACGCGCTTGATAGGCGTAGTCACCGCCGAAAATCGGGTTTCCGGGGAGCGGCTGACCGTCTAACGGCTGATGGCTGAAGACGACCGCGGGCAGGTCGGTTGCCGCCAGCGTACGCTCGAGCCACGCCAACGTCTCCGGCGTCAGTTCTCCCTCGACGCTGCCGTCGAAAGTATCTAAAAAGACCAACTGCCAGCCCGCCAGCTCGAGGCTCCGGTTGCCCAGCGGTCCGCCTAATATCATTTCTTGTTCGTGCGGGTTGATATCGTTGTTGCCGAGCAGGTGGCACTTCAGTACGTCCAACTGGCGAAAGCACGCGGCGACTTCCGAGAGTTCAGCCAGGGCCGTATCCGGTTCAGAATCGTTCACACGGTCGCCTAGATCAACGAGCAGGGCTGGTTTCCGGGCCGCGACCTCCTCCAAAACCTTTTCGAGCAGCAGCAAGGCGACTGTTCCCCGGACGTATTCACTGTCCGAACCGTGGTGAATATCGGTTACGAGCGCGACGGTAAAGCTCACCGCGTCCCGACCCGGCAAAGGTCGAAAACACCGCATTCGCGGCAACCGAACCCCGGTTTGGGCGTCACGTCACCCTCTACAAAGCGGGCGTGAAGACGCGCCGCCTGCGCCTGCCGGGAACGCATCGCCCGGGTGGGCTGCTGCACCCCGTCTTCGTAGGCCGCGACCGGGTGGCCCAGCACCGGCCACACGTAGAGGTGAACGCGCGCCGCGCCGCCGCCCAAAAGCTGCGCCGCCGCCCAGAGTTCGTGCAGGCGTCCGGTCTGTTCGACGAAACGCTTTGCCGCCGCCGCGCCGTCTACGCTCCCCGGTTCGACAAAGGTGTAAACGCGGTAGTCGTCGCCGGAACGCCCGATAGCGTCCAGGTAAGCGTGAGGGCCGTCCTGACCCGAATCCGGGCTCGAGAGGGTGTAGCCGAAGGTCAGCGGGGTGAGCGTAGGCTCCACCTCACCAAGCCAGAGCGCCGCGTCCGGGTAGCCGCGCCGGAGCGCCTCGAGCCGCGCCCCGTTAAGGCGCTCGAAACCGCGCAATTCACGCACCAGTTCGCGCCACCATACGCTTCCTCGCGGTGTAAACCGCTCCGCCCAAAACCGAAAAGCGCAGCGGTCGAAGGCGCTCAGCTGTTTTACATTTGCGCCCCGGCGCGCAACGGGCGTCAGGGTGGCAGCGAAGCGGGAACGTTTACCGGCCTCGAGCGGGCTTCCGGCGGGCAACACGCTGAGGGGCTCTGCGCCGCCGGTAAGCGCCAGTTCGGGAACGCGTGGCCCCCGCTGGTCGGCCTCGGGATAGCTGATCACCACCTCGTCGGCGCGCGTTTTTAGCTCTTGCAGCAGCAGCGGGTCGCGTCCACCGAAGCGTTTGGGTAACCCGAACCGGGCGTGCGCTTCACGAGTCTCGAAACGTGCCTCTTCAGGGACGAAATAGTCTTCGCGCTCGCCCGCGCTGTAGGCTCCAGTAAGCGCCCGGAGCAGGTACACCCGCCCGAAACGCCGCCCCGACGCCAGTGTGGGCGTCAGCAGCGCAACGCCGCCTTTAGGCCGCTCGAACACCGCCGTCTCCTGTAACAAGGCCCCCCACCACGCCCGAAACGGTGCGCCCTTTGCGATCTGCGCGGCCTCTTTCGCCCGTTCCAGGGCGTGCTCCCGGAAGCGTTCCCAACCGCCGTCGGGAGGACGCTTGGTAAGTTCGGGCAGACTGTCCAAAAGCTCTCTCGCCCACGCCAGTTCGTCTTGCGGAGTCTCGAGTCTTCCCAGCCAGAGCAGTAGCGGGCCTTCTAGACCGACCTCGCGGGCGAGCTGCGTAAGGGCGTCGCGCCCACCCAGGTTGCGCCTCAGCGCGGCGTTGGCGAGCGGGACGAGTTCGGGAATCGCCAGCAGTTTCGAGGGGGTCGGGTAGTCGGGCAGCTCGAGCAAGTCGAGCAGCAACCGGCCCCCCGGCGAGTCTGCCAGAGCTTTGGGCGTTTCGTCCATCAGCGGCACGCCGAACTCGTCGGCCAGGACGGCAAAGGCGCGCACCTCGCGTTCGGGCAAGATAACCGCCAGCGACGACGGCTCGGCTCCCTCGGCGAGGTCTTTTTTAAGCGCGCGCAGCACCCACCGCGCTTCGGCGACGGGGTTGGCGGCGTGGTAGACCTTCGTTCGGGGCGCGGGGCGGGGCGGTAACGTCTCGCTAGCCGCCAGGCCGGGCGCAGCTTCAGGCAGCGACAACCAGAGCGTAACCTGCCTCGAGAGCGCCTCGTAAAGACCCAGCTCGAGCGGCCCCACCTCCCGAAAGCCGTCGACGATAATCACGTCGGCCTCGAGTCTTTGGAGTGTTCGGCTCGCCAAAATGAACGCTTCACGGCGAAAGTCGTCGTAGTCCCAGCGGTCGCCCTTGATCTGTTCGTACACGCGGAAAACCTCGCGGAGCCGCGCGCTCTCCTTGTCCGAAACGGGCAGCGTACCGGGCTCGAGGCCGAAACGCTTGGCTTCGGCGATAGCCCGCGTAAAAAGCCGCGCTTCACCGGGCGCGGGCAGTTCGTCATGGAGCATTTTCAGCGCCTCACCGACCAACGCCATCCGGCCCGTCCCGACCAGCAGCGGTTTGAGTTTAAGCGCCGCCGCCAGCAGCCGGTAGTAGACCTGCTGCGAAGAGAGAAACTCGAGCCCCAGCACCGCGCCCGCTTGCGTCGCGCGGGTATAGATATAGCCGCGCTGACTCGGCAACCCGACCCACCACACCCGTTTTCCGGCGTGGGCCGCCGAGAGCGCGACCTCTAGGAGCCGCGTCGTTTTACCGGAACCGGGAGGGCCGACGAGCAGGTTCAGCGTCCCCGTATGGGCGTTAAGCTTCACCCGGTTATTGTAACGAGTTCCCGGGTAGCGTGTGCAAAAAATTTCATGGGGCCTCGAGGTGACACCATTTCCGTTCACCTAAAGTCGCAGGAGCTTCCCAAGCCGAGGTTGTCTGCTGCTACACTTCAATTCGGCGCAAGCCATCCTTCAGGGCGGGGCGAGATTCCCCACCGGCGGTGATTACCCCTGTAAGTCAGGTGTACAAGCCCGCGAAGCCCGAGCAATCGTTCGCTCAGGCCCGACCTGGTGAAATTCCGGGGCCGACGGTTACAGTCCGGATGAGAGAAGGAGGAAGTCGACCCTTTCCTGGGAGTCGGCCTTGACATGTGTGGACGTCCGGAACCGCCGGGTGGTAGATCGTTAGCTGTGCGGCAAGCCCAGCCCTTTCAATCACAAAAAATAGAACAGCGCGCTTCCCTGGAACCGCCTGATGAACCGTGGATGCACCTTGCCTTGCAAGTGGCGGCTCGAGGTCTCGGTCGCACCGCGCCCAACCCGCCGGTGGGGTGTGTTTTGGTTCGGAACGGGACTGCTGTAGGTACGGGTTATCACGCAAAGGCGGGAGAACCCCACGCGGAGGTGTTCGCGTTGCACGAGGCCGGGCTGGCAGCAAAAGGTGCAACCGCTTACGTCACGCTCGAGCCTTGTAGTCATTATGGGCGCACCCCGCCGTGCGTAAACGCGCTCGTCGCGGCTGGCGTCCGGCGCGTCGTCATCGCCGCGCTCGATCCCAACCCCGCCGTCGCAGGTACAGGTTTAACGAACCTGCGTCAAGCGGGTCTCGACGTCTGCTGGGGCGTACTCGAGAACGAAGCCGTGCGCCAGCAAGCCGGATTTCGGAGCCTGATAAGTCGGGGCCGTCCCTGGGTCGTCTACAAGGTCGCCATGACTTTAGACGGCAAAGTTGCGGCAGCTTCAGGCGCGAGCAGGTGGGTAAGTGGTAGCGCAGCGCGGGCTTTAGTTCACAGCTGGCGAGACGTGTTCGACGCTGTTGCAGTTGGAAGCGGAACCGTTTTAGCTGACGATCCCCACCTCGGCACGCGGGCTGTACCCGGGGGTCGGGACGCGCGCGCCGTTGTTTTCGACCGCCGCGCGCGTACCCCGCTCACGGCCCGCGTGGTGCGCCCCGGGAGCATTTTAGTCACTTCAAAAACGGCTCCGACAGCTGCGTTTGAACGCAGGGGCGTCACGGTCGTTCGCGTCGCCGATAAACGAGAAGCGTTGGAGGTACTTGGACGACTTGGCCTGAGTACGGTGCTGCTCGAGGGCGGGCCTACACTCGCCGGGGCTCTTCTAGGCGCAGGGTTGATCGACGAGGTACGGGTTTTCGTTGCGCCGAAACTGCTCGGTGCGGGCCTGTCACCTTTGTCAGCGCCGCTTGTCGCCTCGATGAATGAAGCGCAACCGCTACAAGACGTGCAGGTTGAGAGCGTGGGTCAGGACGTTTTGATTCGCGGCTACCTGTCCGAAATCCCGCGCCTCGAGGCGGACGTTGTCAAAACTTATTCAACCGAAACCGGGAGCTGTATTTAGGATGTTTACAGGAATTGTTGAACAAACCGGACTTGTGTCGCGGGCGCAGCCTGAGAACGGCTATTTGCGCGTCACCCTCGAGCCCGCGCAGATGTGGCCCGACCTCTCGCTGGGGGAAAGCGTCGCGTGTAACGGCGTCTGTCTTACGGTCGTCGCTTTGAGCGAGACGCACTTCAGCGTTGAGCTGTCGCAAGAAACAGTAGCAAAAACCTCAGCCCGTTGGAGGCCGGAACACCTCGTCAACCTCGAGCGCGCACTTAGGGCCGACGCCCGCTTGGGGGGTCATTTCGTCAGCGGTCACGTCGACGGTGTCGGGACGGTCCTAAATCTTTCCGAAGTACCAGGCGCGTTTATCGTCGACCTCGAAGTCTCTTCCGAGCTGGCCAAGTATTTGGTTCCCAAGGGCAGCGTCACCGTAGACGGGGTGAGCCTTACGGTCGTCGCGGTCGGCGGGGCCGCTGGCAATACCCAAGAGTTGACGCAAAACCAGTTTAGGCTTTGGCTGGTACCGCACACGCTAAACGTAACTAGTCTCAGAGGTTGGCGCGAAGGAACACGCGTCAACGTCGAGGCTGATCAGCTTGCCAAGTATCTCGAGCGGCTTGTTGCCCTACGCGAACCGGAAGCCGCCCGATGAACTTTGCCACGATTCCCGAACTGCTCGCCGAGCTGCGGGCCGGACGCCCTGTAGTTATAGTAGACGACGCTTCACGTGAAAACGAAGGAGACGTTATCTTACCCGCAGAACAAGCGAACCCGGCCTGGGTCAACTTTATGGCGCGTGAAGCCAGAGGACTTATCTGCGTCAGTATAACGTCGGAGCGTGCGCGTCAACTGGCGCTAGCGCCGATGGTCGAGGATAATACCGACGCCCACGGCACGGCCTTTACCGTAAGCGTCGACCATACCGAGACGAGCACCGGTATCAGCGCCTCTGACCGGTCGCGCACTATTCAGGCGCTGGCACGAGCCGACTCTGCGGCGGCTTTTAGGCGACCCGGTCATATCTTTCCTCTGGTTGCTCGTGAAGGCGGGGTGTTAAAGCGACCCGGTCACACCGAAGCGGCGCTCGACCTGGCGCGTTTGGCTGGTTTCGGCGGCGCAGCGGCGATCTGCGAGATTATGAACGACGACGGGAGTATGGCGCGTCTTCCTGAGCTACGCGGGTTCGCCAAAAGACATAAGCTTAAACTCGGGTGTATCGCCGACCTGATCGCCTACCGCGCAAAGCGTGACGGAGGGCTCGAGCGTGTTGCCGAAGCGAAGCTGCCCACTACCTACGGCACCTTTAGGGTGGTCGGCTTTAGAGATGTTACGGGCGTGGAGCACGTTGCTCTGACAATGGGTAACTTTACCGATGGGACCACATTATTACGGATTCACAGCGAGTGTCTGACGGGCGACGTGTTCGGCTCGTTGCGTTGTGACTGTGGCCCTCAGCTAGACGCGGCGCTGCGTGCAATTGCAGCCGAAGGTCACGGCGTACTGCTCTACTTACGTCAAGAGGGTCGCGGTATCGGTCTTTTGAACAAACTCCGCGCCTACGCGCTACAAGATAGCGGGCTCGACACAGTGGCGGCAAACGAGCACCTAGGGTTTCCCGCCGACGCCAGAGACTTCGGTGTAGCCGCAAAGATGCTCGGTCAGCTCGGCGTAAAACGTGTTCGGCTGATGACGAACAATCCCGACAAACTCAAAAGCTTGCAGAGTCTAGGTACCGAAATCATCGAACGTATTCCGCTCGAAGTGGGGCGCAATCCTGAAAACACCTTTTACCTGGAGGTTAAGAAAAGGCGTCTGGGTCATCTCTTTGAAGCACTCTAACTCGGTGATGGAGACCTTATGAAACGTATTGAAGGCAGCCTTATAGCAACTGAACTAAAGCTCGCATTGGTCGCTACGCGGTGGAATCACTTTATCGTAGATCGGCTGGTCGAGGGTGCTCACACGGCTTTTGTGCAGCATGGTGGTCAAACCGACGACCTCGAGCTTTACCTCGTACCCGGCTCGTTCGAGGTGCCTATGCTGGCAAAACGCTTGGCCGAGAGCGGTCGCTATGACGCTGTAGTGTGTCTGGGCGCGGTGATTCGTGGCGCTACGGGCCATTACGAAATTGTAGCCGGTGAAGCGAGTTCAGGGCTGGCCCGGGTCGCGTTCGATACCGGGGTTCCGGTAGCCTTCGGTATTTTGACGACCGATACCACGGAACAGGCTATCGAGCGCGCGGGTACGAAAGCAGGAAATAAAGGTGCCGAGGCGCTGCTCGCAGCTGTCGAGATGGTTCGAGTACTCCGGCAGCTACCTTAGATACACCTTACGCTTCTCTGGAAAAGTACTCCCGGAGAAGCGTTCTCGGTTCAGCAACAACTCAGTTGCGCGGCGAACCGTCTCCTAATACCGATCTTTCAAGCTGTTCGCGCAAACCTTCCGGCGTCGTCACCGGCAGCCGACACGCGCCCCCCTCACAGACGTAAGCGGTAGGTTCACCGCCCACCATCTCGCGCCCTTGCGTAAAGGGCAAGCGCGCCACGAGCGGGTCGTCAGGCGATTCGATAAGCGCCAGAGCGGTGTGGGGCAGAGAAGCGGCGTCCAGCACCTCTAAAAGTGCCTGCGTGCGAGCGTCGCTACGTTCACCGAACACCACGACCTCCCGGCGCGGCGCGTAGAGCGTCTCGAAAGCCGTCAGCAGCGAGGCGAACCCGGTCGGATAACGCCGCATCGCCTCTTGCAGCGGTTTCAGGGTGTCTACGGCGAGGTCTTCCCAAGCGTGGTCGTCGGTGTAGCGCGACGTGGTGACTAAAAGCTGGGCTGCCGCGCCGTTTCCCGACGGTGTAGCCGCGTCGAACAGGTCTTTGGGTCGGACGATGAGGTCGGCCTCGGCTACAGTGCTGAAAAACCCTCCTGCCGGGTCGTGAAACTCGCTCACGATTGTTTCAGCCATCGTAAGGGCCAGCAGCAACCATTCACCCTCGAGCGTCGCGTGATAGAGCGCCACCAGACCGAGAGCAAAATAGCTGTAGTCCTCCAGCATCCCCTCGACTCTGGCGTCTCCGGCTTTGTAGGTGTGAGTCAACCGCCCGTCCTTGAAGAACACCCGGCGCAGAAAGCGGGCGGTGTCGCGGGCCGTCTCGAGGTAGTCCGCGCGCCCTAAAACCCTCCCGGCGTCGGCGAGTGCGCCCAGCATCAGGCCGTTCCACGAACAGAGAACCTTGTCGTCCAGACCGGGCCGGACGCGTGGAGCTCGAGCCTCGAGCAGCGTTTTCTTAGCCCGCTCGAGCCGCACCGTAACTTCGTCTGCGGTAAGCGAAAACTGCGCTGCGAGCGCCTCTACAGGTTGCGCGGCGAATAAAATACTGTGGCCCTCGAAGTTTCCGGCAGGTGTCACGCCGTACCGGGCCTTGACCAGCTCGGCGTCGTCGCCCAGCAACTCGCCCAGTTCAGCCGCTCGCCAAACGTAAAACTTACCCTCTTCGCCCTCCGAGTCGGCGTCGAGGGCGCTGTAAAAGCCGCCCTCCGGACTCTGCAACTCGCGCTGCAAAAAAGCGAGCGTCTCCTCTACTACCCGCTTGTAAAGCGGTTTTTGCGTGCGGGCGTAGCCTTCGGCGTAGCGGCTGACGAGCTGGGCATTGTCGTAGAGCATCTTCTCGAAGTGCGGCACCAGCCACCGCTCGTCGACACTGTACCGGGCGAAACCGCCACCGAGCTGGTCATAGATTCCGCCGTGCGCCATTTTATCGAGCGTCTCCGTAGCCAGCTCGAGCGCGCGGGGTTCGGGACGTAAGAGGAGGAACTCGAGCCCCGTATGCGGCGGAAACTTGGGCGCGTTGCCGAAACCGCCGTAGTCAGGATCGAAGGTGTGGTCGAGGGTCTCGAGGGCGCTCGCGGCGAGGTCTTCGTCCAACGCTTCCGCCCCGGCTAGTAGCTGCACTGCCCCGAGCTGCCTGGTGAGCGTTTCGGCGGCCTCGTCTACCTCGCCCCGGCGCGTCTTCCAGGCGTCTGCCAGACTCGTCAGCACCCGCTTGAAACCGGGTTGACCCAGCCGGTCGTCGGGCGGGTAGTAGGTGCCGCCGAAAAAGGGCTTGCCCGCAGGCGTCAGCGCCACTGTCATAGGCCAGCCGCCCGCGCCGGTCAGCGCCTGCACCGCGTTCATATACACCGCGTCCACGTCCGGTCGCTCTTCACGGTCGACCTTGACCGGAACGAAATGCTCGTTTATCAGGGCGGCGATTTCGCGGTTCTCGAACGACTCGTGCGCCATCACGTGACACCAGTGGCACGCCGAGTAACCGACCGAAAGCAAAACGGGTTTGTCGTGCGTTTTTGCCAGCTCAAACGCCTCGTCGCCCCACGGAAACCAGTCCACGGGGTTGTCGGCGTGCTGGAGCAGATACGGGCTCGTTTCGCGTGCAAGACGGTTCATGTCTCTACCCTAGCCTCTCGGTGGGGCAGCGGCAACGTGCGGGGATACGGTCGCCGGAACAGACTCCGGCGCGTCGTCAGAGCAACGCGCCGGGTCGGTAGCGGGTTTTAGTCGTTCGTTTTGGGGACTCGAGTTCGCCTCAGCTCCCAAGAGGCTCGAGTTCGCAGCGACTTCTGGAGTAAATGTTCAGCTCGAGCTTTGACAGGCTACGAGCTGAACCCGGTTTAACCTATTCTGCAAGCTCGTCGTCGGTTTCCTCTAGAGGCAAGCTGACCCGTTCGTAGAGGTCGGCCAGGTCTTCGTAAATCTGCACCGCGTCGTCGTCTTCGCTGGTTTCAGACCACTCGAGCGCGCTCGCCACGAGGTCTTCTAGACGCCGCGCGATCTCGTCTCGGCGCGCCTGATCTTCGTTGTCTTCCGTTAGGAGCGTGTGGGTCCCGTCACGCTCGAACTCGTCGTCGTCGCTCATATACGGGGTGTCGTCGCCCCCCAAATCGCCGTCTTGCTCGCGGTCGTAATCGCTCACTGTGGACCTCCTTCGCCATCAAGTTTAACCGGCATCCTACCCGACCGGCCTCTGAGTCTAAGAGTAAGGCGAGAGGACGTTTGTAATGCAAGGGGCGGGCAAAGTATAAAATGTTGCATTCAGTTATGCCAAACTGGAGCACACCCGAGAAAGTGATTACTACCTATGAAATTTTTTGCGTAAGATTTCCGTCAAATTGAACCCGCTATTGAAACCTATTGGGTCAAGTCTTCGCTTTGCGTATCTAAATGTGCTGTTCGATATTTCTTTCTCCAAAGTTGTCCGAGCTTGATTCAGACCCTCTATATACAAAGGCTTTCCACTCCGATGAACACCGTTTCTTCTTACTTCTTCCGCCAGCTCGTCGAAAACTTTCTTTGCATCTTTTGATACTTTACCTGTAGTGAGAATTATCGATTTATCCGCTCTGTACCTCGATCTTCTGTAATTCAGTGGATAAGCATCTCCCGCTTCAAAATCTCTATCCTTCAACTCAAAAATCCATAATGAATTAAGAAAGCCGACTGCTAAATCTATTTCTTCCCCGGCTTCCGACAAATTCCAGATTATAGATTGCGTAGGTATTCCTAAGTCAATCAAAAGGTTTGTCAGCCACACAGTCATCCAATGACTTTTGCTCGCCAATTTTTTGCCAAGTTCCGATGTCGAATAACCCTCAGATATAACTTCATCTCCAAACCTTCTTCCACATGAGGCACAGATTAGTGACGCAATTTCTTCACTTTCCAACTTTTCTTTTGAAGGCAAGCGTGTCAACCTGTTTGAGTTTGCTCTACACTCTAAAAGAAATTCAGTTTTTACCAAGTTGTTAACCCGTAGAGTCTCTAAATTTTTCTCCACATCTTCGTCTTTCGTTTTTTTACGAAGTAAATCTTGACTCCGCACGAAGCCTGAACCGCTAATTTCTATAAGAAGTTCCCTCGCCGGGTGAGAACTCAGTACATTCGCAGCAGCAACTTCGTCATTAGTTAGTTCTGCTGTCTTAAGCTTTACGCGTGAATCTTCGCTACTTGCCCTGAGAATTTCCTTGAGTTGTTTGTCAAGTACAGGCTCTTGCCAATCAAAGTTTATATGCCTGGCTTTACGGCCATCAATGCAGTCCAAGGCGGCTCTCTCAACTACACTTATAAATGCTTTAAGCCTCTCTAGCCCATCCTCTGGGTTGTGAGTTATGATTCCAACCTCGGTAAACTTAAGCTCGTCTGGTGTTGCAGCTCGATATCTTATCTCCAATTCGTCGTCTAAAGAATCTTGATCTCCAATAAGGGCAAGATAAAATATCTCATGCTCATGGAAAAAGACATCGCCCTCAGCTGTTCTACCTAATCTGAACGGCGCAGGCTGGATTTGCCTAAGCTTCACGTCAGGCTCTGCTTCTATACCCGCTAAATTTAGAAGTGTTCTACTACTCTCGTATATCGCCGGTTTCCAACCTTCATTATCAAGCTTTCTCAAAATAGTTGGAAGGTTGTGAGGGGATATCTCAGTTTCTGTTCTTCGAGTGATAGTAGTAATCATTTGGGTAAATTATACTGTAGTGGTTACTAGTGCATTGTCCACCGATCAGATCAGCATGAGGTCTATAGCGTAGCCCTAAGCTGTAGTGATGAAACGACGAGAGCTAAAGCTAACGAGCGACGAGCGAGCTTGGTTGGAGCACTTTACCGGC
>JAABUN010001308.1_pt1 | contig 56353 bp, 45 predicted proteins | sample 5559311 | NCBI WGS metagenome assembly JAABUN01 (sample SAMN10711877, study PRJNA513370) | rock metagenome | isolation source: Antarctica rocks | place: Antarctica: Victoria Land, Siegfried Peak sud
TCGGGGTGCGCACCGCGTCGCGGTCGTTGAGCCAGATGTTGTCGCCCATGCCGATCTCGTCGCCGTAGTAGATGCACGGGCTGCCGGGCAGCGAGAACAGCAGGGCGTTGATCAGCTCGATCTCCGCCCGCGAGTTGTCCAGCAACGTCGCCAGCCGGCGCCTGATCCCCACGTTTGCCCGCATCCGGGGGTCTGGGGCGTACCAGCCGTACATGGCTGCGCGTTCCTCGGTGGAGACCATCTCCAGGGTCAGCTCGTCGTGGTTGCGCAGGAAGGTGCCCCACTGGCCCCGGCCCGGGATCTCAGGGGTCTCCTCGAGGATCTCGATGATCGGCGCGGCCTTGCCGTCACGGATGGCGTAGTAGATGCGCGGCATCACCGGGAAGTGGAAGCACATGTGGCACTCGGGCTCCTCCGGCGAGCCGTAGTACTGCACGACGTCCTGAGGCCACTGGTTGGCCTCCGCCAGCAGGATGCGCCCGGGGTACTCGCGGTCGACCATCTCCCGCAGCTCGCGCAGGAACTCGTGCGTACGCGGCAGGTTCTCGCAGTTCGTGCCCTCCTCCTCGAACAGGTAGGGCACCGCATCGAGCCGGAAGCCGTCGATGCCCAGGTCGAGCCAGAACCTGGTGACGTCGAACATCTCGGCCTTGACGGCCGGGTTGTCGAAGTTCAGGTCCGGCTGGTGGGAGAAGAAGCGGTGCCAGAAGAACTGCCTGCGGATCGGGTCGAACGTCCAGTTCGACTGCTCGGTGTCGACGAAGATGATCCGGGCGTCGCCGTAGGGCTCGTCGGAGTCCGACCACACGAAGTAGTCGCCGTAGGGCCCCTGCGGGTCCGAGCGGCTGGCCTGGAACCAGGGATGCGCGTCGGAGGTGTGGTTCATCACCAGGTCGGTGATCACCCGGATGCCCCGGGCGTGGGCCTGGCTGATGAACTCGCTGACGTCCGGAAGCGTCCCGAACTCCGGGAGCACGGCGCAGTAGTCGGCGACGTCGTAGCCCCCGTCCCGCAGGGGGGAGGCGTAGAACGGTGGCAGCCAGATGCAGTCGACGCCCAGCCACTGCAGGTAGTCGAGCCGGCCGATGAGCCCCGTGAAATCGCCTGAGCCTGAACCGTTCGAGTCGGCGAAGGCACGGACCAGGACCTCGTAGAACACGGCTGTCCGGTACCACTCCGGGTCGTGGCGCAGGCCAGGGGCGTGGACGTTGAGCCCCTCGAGACCTCGGGCTGGCATTCAGTTCCTCCGAACGTGGACGACGTGGGCGGGCGTGTCGTGACCGAGCCTGACATAGACGTGCTCGCCCCAGTGCCAGGAGGCACCGCTCAGCAGGTCGTGCGCGACGAAGCTGTCGCGGGGTTCCAGGCCGAGGGCCGCCATGTCCAGGTGCACGAACGTCTCCCGGACCGAGTGCGGGTCCAGGTTGACCACGACGATGACGGCGTCCTCGCGCCCGGTGGGGGAGTGCTCGGCCGGCACCCGCCGGGAGTAGGCGATCACGGCCTCGTCATCGGTGGGGTGCAGCACCAGACCCCGCAGGCGTTGCAGCGCGGGGTGCTCGCGCCTGGCCGTGTTGAGTGTGGTCAGCAGCGGCTGCAGGCTTTCGCCCCGTTCCAGCGCACCAGCGAAGTCCCGCGGCTTGTACTCGTACTTCTCGTTGTCGACCTGCTCCTCGGCGCCGGGCCTGGCTACGTTCTCGACCAGCTCGTACCCGGCGTAGACGCCCCACGTCGGGACCGCCGTGGCCGCCAGCACGGCCCGCAGCACAAAGGCGTTGCGGCCCCCGAACTGCATGGCGGGAGTGAGGATGTCGTGCGTGGTGGGCCAGAAGCTGGGGACCATGAAGTCGGCCGTACCGGACTTGCCGTCGGTCACCACGTGGCTGCCGGTGGAGAGCTCGACGAGGTAGTCAGCCAGCTCCGCCTTGGTGTTGCGCCACGTGAAGTACGTGTACGACTGCTGGAAGCCGACCTTGGCCAGCGTCCGCATCATGGCCGGCCGGGTGAAGGCCTCGGCCAGGAAGATGACCTCGGGGTGGTCGCGTGCGACCTCCGCTGTCAACCACTCCCAGAACTCGACCGGCTTGGTATGCGGGTTGTCCACCCGGAACAGGGTCACTCCGTGCCGCACCCACACCAGCACCACGCGCAGCACCTCGGCGTAGATCCCGGCCGGGTCGTTGTCGAAGTTGACCGGGTAGATGTCCTGGTACTTCTTGGGCGGGTTCTCCGCGTAGGCGATGGTGCCGTCGGCGCGGGTGGTGAACCACTCCGGGTGCTCGTCGACCCAGGGGTGGTCCGGCGAGCACTGCAGAGCCAGGTCCAGCGCCACCTCCAGCCCCAGCCCGCGTGCCGCGGCCACAAAGGCGTCGAAGTCCTCGAACGTGCCCAGGTCAGGGTGGATGGCGTCGTGGCCGCCGTCCGGCGACCCGATGGCGTACGGCGAGCCAGGGTCGCCCGGCTCGGTGGTCAGGGAGTTGTTGCGGCCCTTGCGGTTGGAGGTCCCGATCGGGTGCACCGGTGTCAGGTAGGCGACGTCGAAGCCCATGTCGGCGATGGCGGGCAGGCGTGCGGCGGCCGTGCGCAGAGTGCCGGAGGTCCAGCGGTCAGTCTGCTCGTCGTAGCTCGCCCCCTCGGAGCGGGGGAAGAACTCGTACCAGGAGCCGAACAGGGTCAGCTCGCGCTGCACGCGCAACCGGAACGGTCCTGCCGTCGTGACCGAGCGCCGCACGGGGTTGCGCACCAGCGCCTGGCGCACGGCGGGGGCGGTCCCGGCCGCCAGCCGGGCACGCGCGGGCCGTTCACCATCGCGCAGGGCGCGGACGGCGGCGAGCAGGTGCGGGCGGTCGTCGGCGCTGCAGGTCGGGTCCTGCGCGGCGAGCTCGAGCAGCAGCGCGCCCTCCATCAGCATCAGCTCGGTGTCCACGTTCGCCGCCACCTTGATCACGGCGTCGTGCTCCCAGGTGCCGTAGGGGTCGTCCCAGCCCTCGACGACGAACGTCCAGTCGCCGGTGCTGTCCGGCACGACGTGCGCCTGCCAGCGGTCGGCTCCGGGCTCTATGGACACCAGTGCCGCCCGGCTGTGTTCGGTACCGTCCGGACGCATCAGCACAGCGGTGGCAGCGACGGCGTCGTGGCCCTCCCGGAACACCGTCGCGGTGACGGGCACCGCCTCACCGACGACGGCGCGGGCGGGCCAACGACCGCAGTCGACCACGGGACCCACGTCCAGCACCGGGATGCGGCCCAGGCCGGACGTGGCCCCGAGGTGGGAGGGAGCAGGGGCGCGGCCTGCGGTGGCGGGGGCGGAAGAAGGGTCTGAGGAGTTCTTGTCCGGGCTCACATCCGCACGCTACCGAGAGGTCCGGGGTGTGCGCAGGCCGGTGCTCCCGGGGCGGTGCGCGGTTGCCCGTCCGGTGCAGCACCTCCGTCGTGGCTGTCTCGGTGCGAGCAACTCCTTGCACAGTCAGCAAGAATCAGGCAAGGCTTCGGCGTGTCGCGTGCCCTGCGTCACGTACGCTGCCCTGCGTGAGAGCGATCCGACGGTTCACCGTCCGCACTGTGCTGCCCCCGAGCATCGGCTCCCTGGGCGATCTGGCCCTCAATCTGCGCTGGTCCTGGCACCCGCCCACCCGGGACCTGTTCGCCTCCATCGACTCCAGGCGCTGGGCCGCGGTGTCCGAGGACCCGGTGGCGCTGCTGGCGCACCTGGCCCCGCAGACGCTGGCCGGCCTCGCCGCGGACCCCGACTTCGTGGCACGGGTGCAGGCGGCGCAGCAGAACCTGCAGACCTACCTGACCGAACCGCGTTGGTATCAGGGGCTTGTCGAGCCGAAGCCTGCCAGCATCGCGTACTTCAGCCCGGAGTTTGGCATCACCTCAGTGCTGCCGCAGTACTCCGGGGGTCTGGGCATCCTGGCTGGGGACCACCTCAAGAGCGCCTCCGACCTAGGGGTGCCGATCACCGGCGTGGGGCTGCTCTACAAGAGCGGGTACTTCGAGCAGGCCCTCTCCCGCGACGGGTGGCAGACCGAGACCTACCCGGTGCTGGACCCCGACGGGCTGCCATTGACGCTGCTGCGCGAGGACGACGGCACCCCCTGCCGCATCGACATCGCGCTGCCTGCGGGACGGACCCTGTCTGCGCACGTCTGGAAGGCGGACGTCGGGCGGGTCCCCATGCTGCTGCTGGACTCCGACGTACCCGAGAACGACGAGATCGCGCGCAGCATCACCGACCGTCTCTACGGCGGTGGCGGCGAGCACCGGCTGCAGCAGGAGATGCTGCTGGGCATCGGCGGGGTGCGTGCACTGCGGCTGTGGTCGCGGCTGTCCGGCGCCCCGGTGCCCGAGGTCTTCCACACCAACGAGGGTCACGCGGGCTTCCTCGGCCTAGAGCGGATCCGCGAGCTCATGGGCGAGGGACTCTCCTTCGACGAGGCCATGGCCGCGGTGCGTGCCGCGACCGTCTTCACCACCCACACCCCCGTGCCTGCCGGGATCGACCGCTTCGGGGCCAACCAGATCGAGATGTACCTCGGCCGGACCGGGGTCCTGGCGGGGCTGTCGATGGACCGGGTGCTGGCCCTGGGCGCTGAGGACTACCCCGGCGGGGAAGCCGGCGTGTTCAACATGGCTGTCATGGGTCTGCGGCTGGCCCAGCGGGCCAACGGCGTCTCGCAGCTGCACGGCCAGGTCAGCCGGGGCATGTTCGACGGGCTGTGGCCCGGCTTCGACGACGACGAGGTGCCCATCGCCTCGATCACCAACGGGGTGCACGCGCAGACCTGGGTCGACCGCAAGGTCTTCGAGCTCGGTGAGCAGCACGTCGGCGTCGAACGCCGCCACGACGCCCGCGGCTGGGGCCGTATCGCCGAGGTGCCGGCCGCGGAGATCTGGCGGGTGCGGGGCGAGATGCGCGCGCAGCTCGTGGACGACGCGCGGGCGCGGCTGCGTGCCTCCTGGCTCAAGCGTGGGGCGAGCCCGGCCGAGCTGGGCTGGGTCAACGACGCCCTGGACCCTGAGGTCCTGACCATCGGGTTCGCCCGCCGGGTGCCCACCTACAAGCGGCTCACCCTGATGCTGCGTGACCCGGACCGGCTTCGATCGCTGCTGCTGCACCCCGAGAGGCCGATCCAGCTCATCATCGCGGGCAAGTCGCACCCCGCCGACGACCAGGGCAAGCGCCTGATCCAACAGCTGGTCCAGTTCACAGACGACCCCGCTGTGCGGCACCGCATCGTCTTCCTGCCCAACTACGACATCAGGATGGCCCAGAGCCTGTACCCGGGCTGCGACGTCTGGCTCAACAACCCCCTGCGCCCGCTGGAGGCGTGCGGCACCTCCGGCATGAAGTCGGCCCTGAACGGGGGCCTGAACCTGTCCATCCTGGACGGCTGGTGGGATGAGTGGTTCGACGGCGAGAACGGCTGGGCGATCCCGACCGCCGACGGAGTGCAGAACACCGATAGGCGGGACGATCTGGAGGCCGCGGGCCTGTACGACCTGATCGCGAAGCAGGTGGCACCACGTTTCTACGACCGCGACGACGAGGGGCTGCCCGGACGGTGGCTCGAGATGGTGCGTCACACGCTGGCCACGCTGGGGCCCAAGGTGCTGGCGTCGCGGATGGTGAACGACTACGTGGAGCAGCTCTACCTGCCGGCAGCGGCGAGCGGGCACGCCCTGAACGGCGTCGGTTACACCGGTGCCAAGGACCTCGCGGCGTGGACCAGCCGGGTCAAGAGCGGCTGGCACGGGGTCCGGGTGGACCATGTGGAGTCCTCCGGCATCGGCGACTCCCCGGAGATAGGAGAGACGCTGCACGTGCGCGCCTACGTCTCCCTCGGCTCGCTGTCGCCCCAGGACGTGTGCGTCGAGGTGCTGCACGGGCGGGTCGACGTGGCCGACGAGCTCACCGAGACCTCGCGGCAGCCGCTGTCGCACGTGGAGAGCTACGAGGACGGACGGCACCAGTTCGCGGCCGATCTCACCCTCGGGCGCACGGGAGCATTCGGGTACACGGTGCGGATCCTGCCCCAGCATGCAGGGCTGGCCAACCACGCTGAGACCGGCCTGGTGGCCAACGCCTGAGCCGGTGCGCCGGGCCGGTGCCAGTTCAGGGGCCGGTCAGGCTCTCGCCAGATCGCTGCGATAGACCCTGACGCTCCGTGCCGGGACGGTGCAGGCGAGCCTGGGCTCGGTCGCCGCACCGGTCGCCGCACCGGTCGCCGCACCGGTCGCCGCACCGGTCGCCGCACCGGCCGGCGCACCGCTCGCAAAGGCTGCGCGGGCGTGAGAGGCGCTGTCCCACAGCAGGGTCCAGCCGGCCGCCCACGGCGGGCCGGGGAGCTTCACCTCGACGTCACGGTGCTGGCCCTGGACCACCACCAGCACGCTCGGCCCGCCGACGGGGCGGCCGTCGAGGAACATCTGCAGCGTGCGCAACGTCGGGTCGTGCCAGGAGTCGACGTCCATGCTGGACCCGTCCGGGGCGAACCAGGCCACGTCGGTGGTGCCGTCCGCGTGCACCTGCCCGCCGCTGGGCCGCTCCGGTCGGCGCAGCGCGGCGAGCTCGCGGCGCAGCCCGAGCAGGCACCGCGTGGCCTCCAGGATGGAGCGGGCCACCCGCGCATCCGGTTCCGCCGCGCCCGGCGCCACCACTGCGGACCAGTCCGTCCAGATGGACTCCTCGTCCAGGCAGTAGGCGTTGTTGTTGCCGCCCTGGCTGCGCGCCAGCTCGTCCCCGGCTAGCAACATCGGCGTCCCGGTCGAGAGCAGCAGGGTGGAGAGCACGGCGAGCGCCGACCCGTGCCGTGCGGCGAGCACCCGCTCGTCGCACGTCGGGCCCTCGATGCCGTGGTTCCAGCTGCGGTTGTCGTTGTGGCCGTCGCGGTTGTCCTCGCCGTTCGCCTCGTTGTGCTTGTGCTCGTACGCGATGGTGTCTGCCAGCGTGAAGCCGTCGTGGGCCGCGACGAAGTTGACGCTGGCCCAGGCCGACCGGACGACGCGATCGGCGGAGGCGGCCACCGAGAAGTGGTCCGAGGAGCCCGCCAGCCGGGTGGCGAGGTCACGCAGGTCCGAGCGCGGGTGCGCGTGGCCGTCGCTGACGGCCTGGCCGGCATCGGAGAGCCAGAAGCTGCGCACCCCGTCTCGGAACCGGTCGTTCCACTCCGCGAACGGCGGCGGGAACTGACCGGTGCGCCAGCCGTGGGTGCCGACGTCCCATGGCTCCGCGACCAGCTTGGTGCCGGACAGCAACGGGTCCTGGCGCAACGCCACCAGAAAGGGGTGGTCCGGGTCGTAGGCGTCACTGCCCCGACGAGAGTCCCCGCGTGCCAGGGCGGGTGCCAGGTCGAACCGGAACCCGTCGATGCCGTACGCCTGGACCCAGTGCCGCAACGAGTCCAGGGCCATCCCCGCCACCCGCGGGTGCGAGAAGTCCAGCGTGTTGCCGCAGCCGGTCACGTCGAGGTCGCGGCCGTGCTCGTCCAGGCGGTAGTACGAGGCGTTGTCGAGCCCCCGCCACGAGAGCGTCGGTCCGTCGGCACCGGCTTCGCAGGTGTGGTTGTAGACCACGTCCAGCCAGACCTCGAGCCCGGCCAGGTGCAGCCTGTCGACGGCGTGAACGATCTCTGCCGCCACCTCGGCCGGGCCACCGGCACGGGCAGCGGCGCTGGCGTACCGGGCCTCAGGGGCGAAGAACGACAGCGAGTTGTAGCCCCAGTAGTTGCGCATCCCCCGCCGCACCAGTGCGGGCTCGTCGCCGATGGCGAACACCGGCAGCAGCTCGACGGCCGTCACGCCCAGGCTGGTCAGGTGCTCGATCACCGCGGGGTGCGCCAACCCGGCCCAGGTCCCGCGCTGCTCCGGCGGGACCGCGGGATGACGCATCGTCAGGCCGCGCAGGTGCGCCTCGTAGACCACCGTCCGGCTCCACGGCACCTGCGGACGGGCGACCTGTGGGCCTGGCTGCGGCGGCAGCAGCACCCCCACGGGCACCGAGGCGGCGCTGTCGAGGTCGTCCCGGACGCGCGCGCCGCCGTGGCCCGCCGCGCCGTCGCGGGGCCGCCACCAGTCGTCGACAAGGTGCCCGAACACCTTCTGACCCCATTGGATCTCGCCCTCGACAGCGCGGGCGTAGGGGTCGAGCAACAGCTTGCGGGGATTGTGGCGCAGGCCGCGGTGGGGATCCCACGGTCCGTGCACGCGAAGGCCGTAGCGCTGGCTTGGGCGGGCCTGGGGAACCAGCCCGTGCCACACGCCGTGCGTCCGCTGACCCAACGTGACCCGCTGCTCGCCGTAGCAGGGGTTCGCGGGCGGCCCGTCGAAGAGGCAGACCTCGACGGCGTCGGCGTGCGCGGCGAAGACGGCAGCGTGCGCACCCGGCGCCCCCTCGCCCAGCAGATGCAGGCCGAGCGGAAAGGGCTGGCTGTCGGGGGTCATCGTGGAAGTGTGGACCACAGGTTGCGGCAGGACCGGTAGGCGGTGCCACGCCCGCCCGGGTACCCGCAGGTGCGCCGGCGCCTATAACGTGGCCCGGTGACCGATCCCACGGCGCTGCCGAACTTTCCACCGCCCCCTGACGAGCACCCTCTGCGCGGCCGGGTGCTGGACGTCCTCATCGCCGCGGGGACGGCCCCGCGGCTGGACGACGACGGCGACGTCGCGTTCGTGGTCAGCGAGCAGAAGTTGTTCGCGCGCTGCGTGGATGGGGAACTGCCCATGATGCGAGTCTTCGGTCAGTGGCGCATCGACACCGGCTCGGGTCCGGACGAGCTCACGTGGTTGCGGGCGGCCAGCACCGTGACCGTCACCCACAACCTGGTCAAGGTCGCCGTCCACGGCGGTGTGCTGCTCGTGGCGGTCGACACCGTGGTGATCGGCTCCGCACCGCTGGACCTGTTGGTGGGCACCGCCGTCCAGTCGGTTCTGGCCGGGGTGGGCGGCTGCCACCGCGCGGTCGAGGGTGGTGCAGGCCCCGAGGCGGACCAGCAGCCCTCGGACGAAGGCAGCTAGTACTCCGGTCGAATCGCTCAGGCCAGCCAGCCGGCGGTCAGGGATCGCCAGGTCCGGATCGCCAACTCAGCGTCACCAGCGCGCGAATTCTTACGTGAGGAGCTCACCGAAGGCCACGCTCGCCTTGCGAACATGGTCGCGAGTGGCGCGGTCGGCGGATTGGGAGTCACCCTGCCGCAGGGCGTCGACGATTCTGGAGTGCTCCTGCAAGGCGGCCACGAGGCGTCCTGGGGCCCGAGCGGAGATGTTGTTACCGATTCGTACCTGGCCTAGCAGGTTGTCTGCGACGGACACGAGTCTGCGGTTCCCTGACCCGTGCCAGATGGTCTTGTGGAAGACCACATCCAGTTCGCCGTAGGTATCGAGATCTCCTTCCTGAACGCATCGGCGTTGCTGCCCCAAGAGCTGCTCCAGTGCGGTCACCAAGGCAGTGCGCGAAGGAGACTGAGCGGCGCGTCGCGATGCGATGCTGTCGACCGCCTCGCGGATCTCGTAGATCTCGAGCATGTCCTCCAGCCCTAGTCGTGGAACGAAGTAGCCGCGGTGCTCCTGGACCTCCAGAAGGCCTTGCCGCTCCAGTGCAGCGAGCGCGGTGCGGATCGGCGTGGGAGAAAGCTCCAGCTGATCAGCCAGTGGCCGAACCGTCACGCGGCTACCTGGCGCGAAGGCACCCGAGAGAATCAGGCTACGCACCTGGTTGTATGCGATGGAGACGTAGCTGCTGCCGCGAACCGGGGGGCCGTCCTGCTCAGTATCCACTTTTCTCCTCGGCGAACGACGTCATAGGGGGCAGTCTAGAACCCTTGACGCTCCATCCGACGTGGCCTACCGTAGCCGTCGATCGAAAATCGAAACGGCGACGTGACGTACAGGGCGACGGGAGCGAACGATGGATACACAGTCGACACTGGGAGGCGGGTCGAAGGCGCCCCCGCCAGAGCGCAGGGTCGGGATGATTGGTGGGCCTCTCACGTCCCTGGTCCCCGCCGTGGTTCTGGTGGCTGTCTTGGTCTGGTTGTCGTTAGAGGAGCGGGCCAGCATCTCAGGGTTCTGGGTAGGAGGATGGGCCGCACTCGCGGTCGGCCTCGTCCTGACCACGACCAAACACGCCTTTGCTGAATCCATCATCCGTGGGCTGAGCGACAAGACGGGCGCCATCATCGTGACGGCCTTCATCTTCGCCGGCGTCTTCGGGAAGCTGCTGGCGGGCGGCGGGCTGGTGGACGGTCTTCTCTGGGTGGGACAGGCGACGGGAGTCAAAGGGGCCGCCTTCACCATCCTCGCCTTCGTCCTGGCGTGCCTCTTCGCAGCAGGCACAGGAACCAGCGTCGGTACCGTGGTCGCGATGGTTCCCGTGCTGTATCCAACCGGTGTCTTTCTCGGGGCGGACCCGGTGATGCTGGCGGTCGCGATCTTGGCTGGTGGCGCATTCGGCGACAACGTCGCCCCGGTCTCTGACACCACGATCAGCTCCGCGTACACGCAGAACGCCGAGATGGGGGAGGTCGTGCGTAGCCGTCTGCCGTTGGCACTCTCGGCCGCTGCTGTGGCGCTGGTGGTCTTCGCCATCTTCGGAGGTGGTGGGGTAGTCAGTGACCGTCAGATCGAAGCGGTCGCCAGCCCCTTGGGCCTCATCATGGTCATCCCCTTCGTCCTGGTCATCGTCCTAGCCATGCGCCGCCATCACATCATCGTCTCCCTGACGTGGGGGAGCCTTGCCACGATCGCCCTCGGCCTGGTCACCGGCCTGATGAGGCCCGGTGCGATCTTCTCGATCCCGGGAGAGCGAGGGGAGTCGACCGGGCTCATCGAGGATGGGATCTCCGGGGTGACTGGGGCGGTGATCCTGGTGCTGTTCATCCTGGCGTTGGCACAGCTGCTGGCTGACAGCGGTCTCATGGGGATGATCTTGAGCAAGCTGGAGACCCAGGCGGCCAAGGGTGTACGTAGTGCTGAGCTGACGATCGTCGGTGTCAGCCTGCTGTTCTCCATCCCGCTCGGAGCGAATGCCCCTGCGATCTTGCTGGTCGGGCCGACGTTGGCTCGCCCACTTGGTCTGAGTCACAACTTGGCACCCGCACGGACCGCGAACGTCATGGACTGCAGCGTCTGCACGGTGTTCTACATGCTTCCGTGGCACAATGCGGTGATCGTCTGGTACGCGACCGTTCTCGTCACTGCGGGCGAGTACGGGCTTCCGGTTCCGTCTATCGCGGCGGCCTTTGCGAACCCCTACGCATGGGCGCTGCTCGTGGTCCTGCTCGTCTCCATCTTCACCGGGTGGAATCGCAAGTACGCCGACCCGAGCGTATCGATCAGGCAACCTTCGACAGTGTGACGAAAGAGAAATCATGCATCTTGCACGCATTCCCCGACGGCGATACACACCGGGGCATACCCCGATCGAGTTCATGCCGCGACTGAGCCAGCAGCTTGGAGGCCCAAGGCTCTACATCAAGCGTGACGACCTCTTGGGACTGGCATCCGGGGGCAACAAGACCCGCAAGCTCGAGTTCCTGATGGCCGACGCGCTTGCCCAAGGCGCCGACACGATCATCACCACCGGCGCTGTCCAGTCCAACCACTGCCGCCTCACCCTGGCAGCCGCCGTCAAGGAAGGACTCGACTGTCGCATGGTCCTCGAAGAACGAGTCGAGGGTTCCTACAGCGCCGAGGCGAGCGGGAACAACCTGCTGTTCAGACTGCTCGGTGTCGGCAAGGTCTCCGTCGTGCCTGCGGGCACTGATCTGATGCGATCTATGGAAGGCCTCGCCACCGAGGTGAAGGCCGACGGAGGCCAGCCTTACATCATTCCAGGCGGCGGATCGAACGCGCTCGGGGCTCTGGGGTACGTCGCTTGCGCAGAAGAGATCCTGGCCCAGTCCTTTGAGATGTCGCTGCCCATCGACCATGTCGTGTGCTCGAGCGGGTCCGGGGGAACCCACGCCGGTTTGGTGGCCGGGTTCTACGGCAACCAGAGTGGCATCCCCGTCACCGGCATCAGTGTCCGAGCTGAGAAGGTGCCGCAGGAGAGCAAGCTGCACATCCTGGCCAACGCCACCACGCAGCTGTCTGGGGCGACACGGGAAGTTCCCTCTGAAGAGATCACCGTCCGAGATGACTTCGTCGGTCCCGGATACTCCCTCCCCACGGCGGAGATGACTGCAGCGATACAGACCTTCGCACGGACAGAGGGCGTTCTCTTGGACCCCGTGTACACGGGCAAGACCGCCGCCGGGCTCATCGCGATGGTGAGTGAAGGGGTCTTCGAGCAGGACAGCAACGTGCTGTTCATTCACACCGGGGGCTCGCCGGCCATCTACGCCTATCCCGACGAGGTCCTAGCGGAACACGATGCCTGAGCACATCGGCCCGTCCCGTGTCGTGGGCATCCTCGGAGGGATGGGACCGGCTGCGACCGTCGACTTCTACGACAAGCTCGTGCGCGCAACCCCCGCGACGCAGGACCAGGATCACGTGCGGGTCGTCATCTGGGCAGACCCCACCGTGCCCAACCGGCACGAAGCCCTCATGGCCGGTGGGCAAGACCCGAGGCCTTGGTTAGAAGACGGTGTGCAGCACCTGATGCGATGCGGCGCAGAGATCCTCGTCGTCCCGTGCAACACGATCCACGCCTACATGCCCGCCGTCGTCCAAGGCAAAGACGTGGAGTTCATCAGCATCATCGACGTGACCGTCGAGGCCGCTCGTCAGCGGGACCCGACTGGGCGAGTGGGGCTTCTCGCCGCAGACGGTGCGCTGGCTTCCGGGTTGTACCAGTCAGCATTCGCCGACGAGAGCATGGAGCTGGTGCTCCCGTCGGAGGTATCCCAGGTTGCCCTCATGAAGGTGATCTACAGCGTAAAGGCCGGTGAGGCCGGCCCGGAAGAGCGACGGAGCCTCGCATCGTTGCTAGCCGACCTCACCGGTAGCGGGGCCAGCACCGTGATAGCGGGTTGCACCGAGGTCTCTGTCCTCCTGGCACAGCTAGAGGTGGACGTTCGCGTCATAGACCCGTCACAGGCACTGGCTGAGAAGACCGTCGAGCGAGCCAGGCCCGTCCGGACGTGACCACGCCCGCCCGGGTGCGTCCAGAGCCCCGCATCTGGGCGGGACTCGCAATAGCAGTCGCTCTACCGCCATCAACGACACCTCCTCGGTCGTGGCAGCCGCGACCATCTACGGCGCTGTCGCCACATCGCAAGCAGTGGTAGTGAAGCTGACGCGGACCCTCATGATCATTCCGATCTCCGTCGGACACGCTTGGCGACAGTCCCGCGCCGTGGATGCCGGCGAAGGCGGTACGCGAGCTCGGGTGGAGTGGAAACGGCTAGTCCCACCGTTCCTGCTGCTGTTCCTGCTAGCAGCTGCCCTGAACACCGTCGGTGTCATCCCGGGAAGCTGGCAGGACCCCCTCAAAGCCCTCGCGGTGTTCTGCACCGCTGTGGCGTTGTCCGCCGTAAGACTGAGCACCCCGCTCACGGCCATGCGAAAGGCCGGGTGGAGGCCCCTGGCGCTCGGAGGAGTCCTGTGGGGTCTCGTCGCGACCAAGTGCCCTGGGGCTGCAGCTTCTGAGCGGGCAGGCGAGATGACAGCGAGCTGTGGACGGTACTGGTGCAGTCGCCACGGCCGGACGTGGTGTGACGAGTGCGAGTCCTGTCGGCCGCACCTGGCGGGAAGCTCGTCGAAGAGCCGTTCGGTTCTGCACGTGGTTGGCCTAGGCTGGCGCTCCGATGCCCTCCCGTCCGGGTGGGCTGCCCGCGGTCCCCGCGGGCGTCGACGCGGAGGTAGCGGCTGATGGGTGAGCTCGTACAGCTCGAGGTGCAGGGCGGGATCGGGACGATCCGGCTTCAGCGCCCTCCGATGAACGCGTTGAACGTCCAGGTGCAGACCGAGATGGCCGAGGCCGCGGCGGAGGCCACCGAGCGTCGAGACGTGTCGGCGGTCATCATCTACGGCGGTGAGAAGGTCTTCGCAGCAGGGGCCGACATCAAGGAGATGCAGACCCTGTCGTACACCGACATGGTTGACCGGTCCCGGGCGCTGCAGGCCTCCTTCAGCGCCGTCGCGGCGATTCCCAAGCCGACCGTGGCCGCCATCACGGGGTACGCGCTGGGAGGAGGCTGCGAGCTGGCCCTGTGCTGCGACTTCCGGGTCTGCGGCGACAACGCGAAGCTGGGCCAGCCCGAGATCCTGCTCGGCATCATCCCCGGCGCAGGCGGCACCCAACGGCTGCCTCGACTGGTCGGCCCGGCCCGGGCCAAGGACATCATCTTCTCCGGCCGATTCGTCGACGCGGCGGAAGCGCTCGCGATCGGTCTGGTCGACGAAGTCGTCGCGCCGGACGAGGTCTATGACGCCGCGCGCAGGCGGATGCAGCGCTACGTCGGTGGTCCGGCCTACGCGCTGCGCGCTGCGAAAGAGTCGATCGACCAGGGTCTGGGCGTCGATCTGGGCACCGGGCTGGAGATCGAGCGTGCCGCCTTCGCAGCGCTGTTCGCGACGCAGGACCGCGGTGTCGGCATGGCGTCCTTCGTCGAGCACGGGCCTGGCAAGGCCGAGTTCACGGGCCGCTGATGGCCGACGACCGTCCGGTCCCGGCCTCGCAGGACGACGTGGAGGTGGCCTACCAGGACAACAAGCTCGCCCAAGTGCTCTACCACGACTGGGAGGCGCAGACCTATGACGAGAAGTGGTCGATCTCGTTCGACCAGCGCTGCATCGACTATGCACGCGACATCTTCCTGCACGTGCTCGGCCCCGCCCGTGACGAGGAGCCGTGGCCGTACCGCTCGACGCTCGAGATCGGCGCCGGCACGGGCTTCTTCGCGCTGAACCTGCGTCAGGCCGGGGCCCTGCACGAGGTGACGGTGACGGACCTGTCGCCAGGGATGGTCCAGGCCGCGCAGCGCAACGCACGATCCCTCGGATTCGAGGTGGCCGGCGAGGTGGCCGACGTCGAGAGCCTCCCGTTCGCCGACGGCACCTTCGACCTGGTCATCGGGCACGCCGTGATCCACCACCTGCCGGACGTCGAGCTGTCGCTTCGCGAGGTGCTGCGCGTACTGCGCCCCGGCGGGCGCTTCCTGATCGCGGGTGAGTCCACCCGAGTGGGGGACTGGTACGCGCGCCGGTTGGGGCGCCTGACCTGGGCGGCCACCACTCGTGCCACCCGGCTCGGCCCCTTGACGCAGTGGGCGCGGTCGCGGGCCGAGCTGGACGATTCGTCACGGGCGGCGGCTCTGGAGGCGGTGGTCGATCTGCACACGTTCCATCCTTCTGAGCTCGCCCGCACCGCTCTGCGGGCCGGTGCCGTCGACGTGCGCACGTCGACGCAGGAACTCACCGCCGCACTGCTGGGGTGGCCGGTCCGCACTTTCGAGGCGGCGGTCAGCTCCGAGAAGCTGGGGTTGCGCTGGGCATCCTTTGCGTTCGGCTCCTGGAAGAAGCTGTCCGCCGTGGACCGGGTGCTGTCCAAGGCTCTGCCGCAGGGGGTCTTCTACAACGTAGGTGTCACCGGGGTGAAGCCCGGCGGCGTGGCCGACGGTTCCTGAGGTGGCTCTCGGCGAGGTGGCTCGCGGCTGGGCGGTACGACTGCGGACGGGCCGCGACCCGCGTCAGGTGCGGCACCTGACACCGCAGTCGTTGCGCTGGGCGCTGGCGCACCGGGCGGTGACACCCTGGTACATCGTCCGCTACGCCCGGCTGGCGAAACTGCGTCTGACCATGCCCCAGGTGGTCACCACCGGGATGGCGTTCCTGGGCCGCGACGTCGAGATCGAGGCGCGTGCGGGGTACGGTCGGATCATCCTGGGCCGTTGGGTGCACGTCGGCGACCAGACGCGGCTGCGCGCACACGAGGGCACCCTGACCATCGGGGACAAGACGGTGATCGGGCGGGACGCCACCGTCAACTGCTACCTGGACGTGGAGATCGGTGGCTCGACCCTGCTGGCCGACTGGGTCTACGTAACCGATTTCGACCATGTGTCAACGGATCTCGAGTGTCCCATCAAGGATCAGGGTCTGGTCAAGTCTCCGGTCCGGATCGGGCCGGGCTGCTGGCTCGGGGTGCGGGTCAGCGTGCTGCGGGGGACCTGCGTGGGCGAGGGCTCGGTACTGGCCGCGCACACCGTGGCCCGGGGCGTCTACCCCGCTCGAGTCGTGGTCGCGGGGATACCCGGGAGGGTGGTGCGCGACCGCGTCGAAATGGCCGCGGCCGACACCGAGCGTCGTGCCGCTCTGGTCGACATGGACCGCAAGCAGCGCGCGGCCGTCCGCCGCCTCGTCCACCCCGAGCGGGAGTCCTGAATCGCATCAGTCCTGAATCGAATCGGCTGCCGTCACGCGGTCGGCGCGTCCTGCCGCTGCGGGTCCTGCCAGCCGGGGACGCCCTGCAGTGCGGAGCCGTCCCCGCACTGCGACGTCGTGACCACGCTGAGGGTGCCGTCGCTCTCGAGCACCACGGCGGCGACCCGGTCCAGCCCTCCGACGCCGCTGCTGCGGACGGCCTGCCGCACCTCCTCCTCGGTGAGGCGCTGGTGCAGCACCGCGTCGGGCAGCAACCGCCCCTCGCGCACCAGCAACGTCGGTGGGGAGGTGACGAAGGTCCGCGCGCGAGGCAGCCGGGCGGACACCCACGACACCAGCAGCTGCAGCCCCGCCAGGACGATGAAGGCCGTCGCCCCCTCGCTCCACGCGACGTCGGCGCTGAGCAGGATGGTCGCCAACGTCGAGCCGAGTGCGACGGTCACCGCCAGGTCAAAGGCGTTGAGCTTGGACAGGGCGCGTTTGCCGGTGACCCGCAGCACAACCACGAGGGTGATGTAGGCGGCGCCGCCGACCAGCAGCACACGTCCGATCTGGGACCAGGTGTCGAACCACATCGCACTTGGATACCACCGCCCGAGGGGCGCCGCCTGCTGGCCCGGGCGAGAAGGTGGTCCTCTCAGCCCGTGCGCTCGTCCAGAGTGCGTCTCGGTGAGGCGGTGAGAGCGAAGACGATGATGCCGGCCGTCACGGCCAGACTCTCTGCATCGCCGTCGATGAGCTCATGCCAGGACGGGGCGCGTCCCGACTCGGACCTGGATGTGGGCGCCGGGCAGGGTTGGAGTGGCGACGTCGGTGCAGGTCTCCTCGACCGCCACCCATGGCCGGGCTGCCGGATCGGCCCCCCCGGCCGCCATGGCGATGCCAGCGAACGGCCTGGCCAGGCGACAGGTCGGCCGCTGCATGTCGACGACTGCGATCCGACCCAGCGGGCGGGTGACCTCGTAGACGAGCTGGAACCCGCGGCGCCAGTTCGACATCAGCGACAGGGAGTAGGTGGCGAGCACGGCGTCGACGGGACCGCCGATCAGCTCCAGCAGCTCGTCGGGCTGCAAGGACGTGGCGTCGCCTCGACGGAGCACCACGTCAGGCCCTTCTCGACCGCGGGACCGACGACCTGCCTGGGTGAGCATCTCGGCGCTGGAGTCGATGCCGACGATCCGCCCGGTGGGCCCGACGGCCTCCGACAGCAGGGCGAAATTCAGTCCGGTGCCGCAACCGACGTCGAGGACCGTGTCCCCCCGGGCGAGGTGCAGGAGCGGGATCGCCAGACGCCGACCGCGCACGTACACCGGCTCCGCAGAGACGAGGTCGTACCAGCGGGCGACGGACGTGTACCGCGCCGGACGTCCGGGCAGGTGCACGAACCTCATCGTCATTCCCTTCCTGGCTCCGGCCCGGACCGGAGCGTCCGGTAGCCGGACAGCACCCGCTGGGACGCGCTGACGGCGACGACCGTGCCCCAGACCCAGCCGATCTGCCCGGCCCAGAACGGCAGGATGCACCACAACGCGTGCACCAGCACCGTCTCGGTCCCCCCCGCGAGACCACCGACGAACGACAGCGACCGCCCGTCCTCGACCTGGTTGCCGGTGCGCTCGGCGATCGAGCTGAAGGCCAGGAAGGCGGCTCCGTTCACGTAGTAGGCGAGCAGCACGACCATGAACGGCAGCAACGAGCCCCCGGCACCCAGACCGACCCCGACGACGAAGCTCCCGTACACCAGGAAGTCTCCGGTGATGTCCAGGAAGCCACCGGCGCCGGAGTCGTGCGTGCCGTCCCGTCCGCGGCGACGGCGGGCGAGCGCCCCGTCCAAGCCGTCCGCCAGCCGCGAGAGCAACCAGAGCACCAGCGCGAACGGCCACGCCGACAGGGCCGCGCACACCGCAGCGGCGAGTCCGACCAGCACACCGAGAACGGTGATCCTGTCGGGCGTGATCCGAGGTCGGTCGAGCCACCCCGCACCGCGCTCGAGGGCGCTGGACGTCCATCGCCTCGCCAGCGGGTCAAGCACGGCGTCGGCGCGCCAGGTGCCGCCAGAGGAGCCCGCCGCACCCGAGCAGGACGAGACCGGACAGCGCCGCCAGGAAGGGCCACGAACCGGGGTCCGAGCCGTATGCGCCGATGACCACGTACGCGACGGTACCGGGCAGGATGCCTACCGCCGTCGCCAGCAGGTACGGGACGAAGCCGACGACCGTCAGCCCGGACGCGTAGTTCACCGCCGTGAACGGGACGACGGGGACGAGCCGCGCGACCAGGACGGCCAGGGCCCCGCGGCGGGCGACCCACCCGTCCAGCTTGGCCATCGCCGGACCGGCGAGCCGAGCCACGCCGTCCCTGCCCAGCGCGCGCCCGATCCAGAACGCAGCGCAGGCGCCCAGGACCGCGGCCAGCCAGACCAGGACGGTGCCGAGCCCAGCACCGTAGGTCAGTCCCGCTGCGACCGAAAGGACGTTCTTGGGCAGCAGCAGCAGCGTCGCCACGACGTATGCTGCGACGAACACCACCCATCCCCACGCACCCGCACGGGCGACCTGATCCCGCAAGGAATCGATGTCGGCCGGAACCAGCAGGACGACTGCTCCGCCCATGGCGAGGAGCAGGAGGAAACCGACGAGCCGCAGCCAGACGGCTCGGCCGCTGACGGGGGCCTCGGCGGTTCTCACCCTGATGGAAGCCCGCGGGGGGCGATCGTGTTCCGCTTATGCTCGCTTCTCTCACCTGACAGGAAGGCCCCGATGCGTCTCGCACCGTCCCACCGCGCACGTGGAGTCGCTGTACTCGGGACCGTGGCCGTGCTCACAGCGTGCTCAGCTCCCTCCGGACAACCTGCCGGATCGTCGGCGCCGGACCCGACGGACTGGGCGGCGGTCCAGGCCGACGCCCGCGGTCAGCAGGTCGACCTGTGGATGTACGGCGGTGACGCTCGTGGCAACTCCTACGTCGACGACGTGCTGGCACCGGCGGCGGCCGAGCTGGGCGTGAAGCTGCGCCGCGTCCCGGTCGCCGACACCCAGGACGCGCTGAACCGGGTCCTGACCGAGATCCAGGCGGGCCGTGACGACGGAGCGGTCGATCTGGTCTGGGTCAACGGCGAGAACTTCTAGAGCGGGCAGCAGGCCGGCGCGTGGCTGTGCGGATGGTCCGACGAGCTGCCGTCGACGAGGTACCTGGACCCGGACGACACGCTGGTCACCGAGGACTTCGGGACCCCCGTGGACGGATGCGAGTCCCCCTGGCACAAGGCTCAGTTCGTCATCGCCTACGACGCCGACGACGTCTCTGACCCGCCGGGCTCGGTGTCCGAGCTGCTCGACTGGGCGCAGACGCATCCCGGCCGCCTGACCTACCCCGCGCCGCCCGACTTCACCGGCTCGGCGTTCCTGCGGCAGGCGCTGTACGACCTCAACGGCGGGCGCGCGTCGGTGCCCTCGGCGTACCCGGGAGCGCAGTCCACGGACATCACTGAGCCGCTGTGGGACCGGTTGTCCCAGGTAGCGCCCTCCCTGTGGCGGGGCGGGGAGACCTACCCCCGCGACCTGGCCCAGCTGGAGGACCTGTTCCGCGACGACCAGGTGTCGTTCACCATGACGTACGGCCCCTCGACCCTGGAGCAGCTGGTCCGGGACGGCACGTTCCCGGCCGGGACCCGGGTGCTGCCGATGGAGGGAGGAACGCTCGGCAACGCGAGCTTCCTGGCGATCCCGCGCAACGCCTCCGATGCTGCCGGGGCGATGGTGGTCGCCGACCTCGCGCTGTCACCCGAGCAGCAGCTGGCGAAGGCGGATCCCGCCGTCTGGGGGCAGTACACGGTCCTGGACACCCAGCGGCTCCCGGCGGACGTCGCAGCTGAATTCGCGGCCTTGCCCTCCTCGGACGTCGTGCCACCGTTCGCCCAGCTCTCCGAGGGCGCACTGCCCGAACTGTCGGCGCAGTGGGTCGCCCCGCTCGAGGAGGGATGGCGGGAGCAGGTGCTGGGCCGGTGACGCCCCACCGGCGGGTGGGACGAGCGCTCCTGGTCGCCCCTGCCCTGGTCCCTGTCGTCGTCGTGGTCGGGACCGGCCTGACGGCCACGGCGCTGCAGAGCACCGGGCTGATGCCCCTGGTCGGGCGAGCCGCACCCACCCTGGACGCCTTCCGCGGGGCCGCGGCCGACGAGGAGCTGGTGCGATCCGCCGCGCTGTCCCTCGCCATCGCGTCCGTCAGCACCGTGCTGGCCGTCGCCGTCGGCTTCCTGCTCGCGGTCGCCGTCCTGGACGGCAGGGCGGGAGGCCGGCTCGTGCGGGTCGCGGCCGTCGCGACCATTCCGGTGCCGCACGTGGTGGGAGCTGCCTCGATCGGCCTCCTGCTCAGCGACTCCGGGGTGGTTGCCCGCCTGAGCGGAGCCGACGGGGGAGGCATGCCGCAGCTGGTCGCCGGCCCGTGGTGGGTAGCCACGGTCGCCGAGTACGCCTGGAAGGAGTCGGCCTTCGTGGCCGTCGTGGTCCTGGCGTCGCTGGCCCGGCAGCACGGTGAGCTGACGGAGGTGGCCACCAGCCTCGGTGCCCGCCCGTTCCAGCGGCTGCGCCGCGTGACGTTACCGCTGGCGGCCCCCTCGCTGGTGGCCGCCGGTGGCATCGCCTTCGCGTACGCGCTCGGATCCTACGAAGTGCCGTGGCTGCTCGGCCGGACAGCGCCGGAGCCCCTGCCCGTCCTGGCATACCGCCTCTTCACCGACCTCGACCTGACCACGCGCCCCCAGGCGGCGGCCGTGGGCATGGTGACGATCGCCGTCGCCGTCATCGTCCTCGCCGGTACCGCGGCCCTGCTGCGGACCATCCCGCGGTCCTCGTGAGCACTCACCGAGCGACAGCCCCGCGGACCCGCGGGCTGGTCGGGGCGACCGGCAGCGCACTGGCCCTGGTCTGGCTGCTTGCCCCCGTCGTCCCCCTGCTGCTGTGGGCGGCAGCCGACCGCTGGCAGTTCCCCTCCCCCCTGCCCCAGGACTGGGGACTCAGCGGGTGGCGCGGGTCGATCGACCAGGGCGTCCTTCCGGCGGCGGCCCGCTCGACGGCTCTGGGCCTGGCTGTTGCTGCGGTGGCTACGCCGGCAGGGGCGCTGGCCGGGTGGGCGCTGGCCCGCACCGGGCTGCGCGAGAACCGCGCGGTCTCGCTCGCGCTGCTGGCGCCGATCGCGTTGCCGCCGTTCGCCGTGGTCACCGGCCTCAGCACCGTCGCCCTGCGGACCGGGGTTCCGCCGGCCGTCTCGGTGCTCCTCACGCTGACGGTGTCGGCGCTGCCCTACACGACGTACGTCATGCGTTCTGCGTACAGCGGGTACGACGCCGGGTACGAGGACGCCGCGCTCAGCCTGGGCGCATCGAGGCGGGACGTGCTGACGCGGGTGCACCTGCCGCTCGTGGCACCGCCTCTGGCGGCGGCGGCCTTTCTGGCCTTCTTGGTGGCGTGGAGCGACTACGTCGTCACCCTGCTGCTGGGCGCAGGATCCCTGGTCTCCCTCCCGCTGCTGGTAGGCGCCCTGGCGTCCGCGTCCGGCAACGACAGCACCGTGGCCGCCGCGTCGGTGGCTGCCGTCGTCCCCCCTGTCGTGCTGCTTGTCGTGTCCGGGGCGATCGCACGAAGGGCGGGACGACGATGACCCCGGGTCTCGAGCTGAGCCGCATCACGCACTCCTACCCCGGGCCCGGTCCGGTCCTGGAGGATCTGGACCTCGCCGTGCCGACCGGAGGCTGCGTCGCGCTGCTCGGCCCCTCAGGTTCCGGCAAGAGCACGGTGCTGCGTCTGGTCGCCGGTCTGGAGGCCCCGGTGGGTGGCCGGATCCTGATCGCGGGGCGCGACGTCGCACGAGTGCCCCCGCAGCGGCGTCGTGCCGCCCTGGTGTTCCAGCAGCCCCGCCTCTTCCCCCACCTCGACGTCCTCGACAACGTCGCCTTCGCACCGACGGTGGCCGGGGCCCGCCGCCGGCACGCGCGGGAGAGCGCCGGCCGCTATCTCGAGCTGGTCGGGATGCGGCATGTGTCCGGCCGCCGCCCCGGGACCCTCTCGGGCGGGCAGCAGCAGCGCGTGGCACTGGCTCGTGCCCTGGCCTCCGAGCCGGACGTCCTGCTGCTGGACGAGCCGTTCAGCGCGCTGGACCCGTCGCTGCGGACCGAGATGCACGAGCTCCTCGTCCAGCTCAGGTCTGTCGTCGAGCCGACCATCCTGTTGGTCACGCACGACCGGCACGAGGCGTCGGTCCTCGCCGACACGGTCGCGATCCTGCGCCGAGGACGCATCGTCCAGCACGATCTGCCCGAGGTGCTGCACGCCCGCCCGGTGGACCTGGAGGCGCATCGTTTCCTGGGCGGGCTGAACGCCGTCCCGGGGCAGGTGGAGGGCGGCGTGCACGTCTCGCCCCTGGGCCGGCTCGACGTCGATGCCCAGGTGCCCGACGGACCGGCGACACTGGTGATGCGTCAGGAGTCGTTGTCGCTGGGAGCCTCAGGTGCGAGCTGCACCGTCACCGGATCAGTGGTCGGCGTCCGGACGACAGGGGCCAGGGCGCAGGTGCGGGTCGACGTCGGCGGGGTCGTCCTCGTGGTGGAGACCGCCGACCGGCTGCGGCCGGGTGACGCCACCGGAGTCGTCGTCCCTCGTGCGGCCCGGCACGTCGTCGCCTCGGAACCGCCTGCACCGCAACCGGTCAGGGCTCCCTCGGCACGACAGCCAGCGGGAGGAGGCGTCTGAGTCGGGCGTTGGCTGCGGGGTCGAGCACGCTGTGCTGCACGCAGGCCGGCACCGTGCGGCCCAGCTCAGGGTGTCCCATGGCGTAGGCGCACGCACCCAGCCGCTCCTGGGCGGCGCGGACCGCCGGGTCGATGCTGATCTCCCCCCGCTGCATCAGCTCCCAGGCCGGAGCGACCACCTTCGCATCCATGAAGACGTGCATGACGAACGTCATCGGACGCACACCGCCCTTCACCAGGGCCACGACACCACCGGACCGCCGCACCGCACGACGCAGCCAGCCGGTGGCCACGACCACCTGGGAGAGGTTCGCCAGCGCGGCCCGAGCAAGCCGGACGGCCACCAGGGCGGGGGCGATCCCACCCAGCTGCAGCCCGCCCAGTCGCGAGAGGTACTGGTCACGGGCGTGCAGGTCGCGCGGGTCGTCGTCCACGAGCAGCGGGACGAATCGGCCGCCGACCATCCAGCCGAACGAGGTCCGGTTACAGCGCGGGTCGCCGAAGATGATGGCGTCGTGGGGCAACCGAACGCCGACGCCCTTCTCGACCTCGGCCCAGACCTGGTCCGGGGTGACCGCACGCAGGTCCTCGCGCCAGCGACGTGCGTCGCCGACGTAGGCCGCCGGCTGGAACGAGTACATGCTGAACGACGTCGTGGACAGGCACTCGCGGACGACCTGGGCGACCTCGTCGATGTTGGCGGGAGTCACCGTCATGTTGTGGGCCAGGTAGGAACGCACCCCGTGGTCACGGCGCAGCCGGTCGAACATCGCCGTGAACCTCTCCCGGTACTGCTGCACCTCCGCCTCCGACCGGGGTCTGGACAGACCACGACGACCGCGCATGAGCGAGTCGAAGTGCGCCGCGAACGACAGCCGTCCGAACCGGGGCCTGCCACTCTCGTCGAGCGCCATCCTCAGCAGGTACTCCTCGTCGAAGTCCCCGTGCGTGAAGCTCATGGGTTCGCGGCCGTGCTCGCGCATCACAGCCAGCGTCGCCGCGTGCGTCTGCGGGTCGAGAAGGCTGACCTCGCCTCCGATCAGCTGGGCGTGCGCACGCGGGCCTCGCACCGACCTGAGGAAGGCCATCTGCGCCCGCACCTCGGTCAGGGTGTGCTGGGCGTCGACGCGCACCTTGTTCGCGTCGGCGGAGTGGTAGCAGGGCGTGCACGTGAGGTTGCAGCGTGGGAAGACGCCGTGCGTCCCCTCGCAACCGACCGCCTGCCGGCCCAGCACCTGCGCGGGCGTCCTGGCCGAGGACGGCAGCTCAGACCACCTGCGCCGCAGCGCCTCTCGGCTCTGGGGCGGGATCGGATCACCACGGCGCCACCATCGCGACAGCCGCTGCAGGACCTCGGGGTGGCGCATCAGCCGGCTCCGCGCCGCAGGGCCAGCAGCAGCCGGATCGCCCCTCGGACGAGCGGGTGGTCCAGCCGCTCGCGGGAGTCCCCGATCGCCGCGTTCCACACCCCGTCGCCGTAGGTCGGGTACGGGTGCATGGTCGAGGTCAGCACACCAACACCCGCCCCGCGTCGGATCGCCAGCGTCACCTCCGCCAGCGACTCTCCCGCCCGTGGGCCGACCAGCGTGGCTCCCACGATCCTGCGCCGCCGGTCCAGCAGCAGCCGGGAGAACCCCTCGGTCCTGCCGTCGACGACCGCCCGATCGACGTCGGCGTGGCCGACCCGCACCGAACGCGTCCTGGGGCTCTTCCCGGATCCCGGTCCCGTCACGCCGACGGCCGCCACCTCGGGGTCGGTGAACGTGACCCGGGGGACCGCGGACAGGTCGACCTTGCGCCGCAGACCCAGCAGCGCGTTCGTCGCCGCGATCGTCCCGTGCACGCCGGCGACGTGGGTGAAGGCCGGCAGCGCGGTGACGTCACCGGCCGCCCAGACCCTCGGGTTGGTGGTGCGCAGCTGCTGGTCCACCACGACCGCGCCCGAGTCCGCGACGTCGATGCCGGCGGCGGCGAGTCCGAGGTCGTCGGTCCGGGCCCGTCGGCCGACTGCCACCAGGACGGCGTCGACGTCGATGGTCGTGGTCCCCCCGGCCCCGTCGTCGACATGCACCACTGTGGCCTGGCCGTCGGGCTCTTCCACGCGCAGCACCGACGTAGCGGTCAGGACCGTCACGTCGTCACGCCGCAGCGAGGCCTCGACCAGCGCTGAGGCCTCCGGATCCTCTTGGGGCAGCAACCGGTCGGCGGCCTCGACCACCGTCACCCGGGCGCCGAGTCGCGCGAAGGCCTGGCCGAGCTCGCACCCGATGCTGCCCCCACCCATGACCAGCAGGCGGTCCGGGAGCTCATCGAGATCCCAGACGCTGTCGCTGGTCAGCGTGCTCGCTGCCGCCCGTAGACCGGGCACGTCCGGAACCGACGGGGACGCACCCGTGCACAGCACGGCGCGACGGAACGGCATCGCGGCGCCGTCGACTAGGAGGGTGGACGCGTCGGCGAACGCGGCACGCCCCGAGATGACCCGTACTCCCTTACGACTCAGGGTCTGCGGCGAGTCGACCGGGGCGATGGCGGCTATCGACGCACGGACGCCGGCCATCACGCGGGCGAAGTCGACGTCGACCCCCTGCACGTCGATGCCCTTCTCGGGCGCCCGACGGGCCGAGGACGCGGTGGCCGCGGCGGCGATGAGCGCCTTGCTGGGCACGCACCCGGTCCACAGGCAGTCTCCGCCGGTCCGCTCACTCTCCACCAATGCCACCCGGGCACCCAGACGCGCCGCCGTGGTGGACGTCACGATGCCGGCTGTTCCTCCGCCGATCACCACCAGGTCCCAGGTGTGCGAGCCCATCGGTCCTCCGGTGCTGGTCGCTGCGGGCGGGCCCGTGTCCCCCCGTCACTGCTGGAACCCGTCGATCCGCCGCGTGCTTCCATCCTGGCCGAGAGCCGGGGTCGATCGCCCCCATCAGGGTGGTCGGTAGCCCTCTGTCCTGGACAGGCCGCTCGCGAACCGTTCGAGCCTCGCCAGGACGAGGGGATCCATCTCGACAGGCTGCCCTGCGTCGCGACCGCTCCCGATCGCGGCCTTGATGGCTGCGAAGGCGCTCCCCTCGAGACCGCACCGCCGACACTCCTCGAGGTGTGCGGCCACCATCCGCGACGACCCGGCGTCGGCCTCGCCGTCGAGGTAGGCCTGCAGCTCCCGTGCTGCACTGTGGCAGCGGACCTGCATGGTGATCATCTCTCGCACGCCCACCCTCACACCTTCCTTCGTCGCGGCAGGACGCCACTGTCGTCGAGGCTGCCCCTGATCCTCTTGCGTGCACGGTGCAGGCGGCTCATCACCGTCCCTCGCGGAATGCCCAGCACATCGGCGGCCTCCTGGTAGGTCATGCCGTCGATGTCGATCAGTGCGAGCACGGCGCGGTGCTTCTCCGGCAGGGCGGCCAGGGCATCGGCCACGACGACCTGGAACTGCGTGCTGATGAGCACCTCGTCGCTGGCAGGGGCGCTCGGCGCCAGGCGCTCCATCACGACGCCCATGCCGTCCCCGTCGGCGAGGAGGAAGGGCCGGCGACGACGGTTCCGGTTGATGTGGGTGTGACGCAGGATGGTGAGCAGCCACGCGCGCGGGTGGGCTCCGTCGAAGCGGTCGACCGCGCGGTAGGCCCGGATCAGGGTGTCCTGGACCAGGTCCTCGGCGTCGGCCGGCTGCCCTGTCAGAGACAGTGCGACCCGGTAGAGCACCGCGACCTCGGGCAGCACGTATCGATCGAACGAGGCCTCCTGGTGCGTCGCACCACCGGGCCCGTCCGCACTGATTGCGCGCTCGCCGGTCACGGGAGCATTGCACCACAGTGGCGTCGCACCACAGTGGCGTCGCACCACAGTGGCGTCGCACCACAGTGGCGTCGCACCACAGTGGCGTCGCACCACAGTGGCGTCGCCGGGTTGATGGCAGCGTCAGATGGCTGCTGCGGTCGGGCCAACCATCGTGGCGATCAGCGGCAACCTGGCAGATGGGTGAGCAGCCCGAGCGGGATCGGGAGCTCGCCGACGAACTCGGCGGCCACAGAAGTGCCGACGGACGAGCTGATGGTGGTCGCCGTCCACCCCTGGGACATCCACGGAGCGGAGCGCGCCAGGCTCAGGACGGCGTGGGCCGGGCGCAGCCGGCGGCGGCGGATGCCGGGCCGCCGGGCCGCTGGCTCAGGGGGCGGTGGCCATGCCTGCCCTGAGCAGCATCAGGCACAGGGCCGGACCCTCCATCGGCCGCGCCAGGTACTCACCCTGGGCGGTGTCCGCCCCCAGTCGGCTGACCCGGTCGAGGGTGGTCTCGTCCTCGATGCCCTCTGCGACGACCTTCAGACCCAGACGTGCCCCGATGTCGATGGTGGCGGCTAGCAGGCGCTGGCCACCGGTGCTGGGGTCGTTCACAAGCGCGTGGTCGACCTTGACGCCGTCCAGTGGAAGCTCGTGCAGGGCCTTGAACGAGGCATAGCCGCTGCCGAAGTCGTCGAGTTCGATGCGCACGCCGAGCGCCCTGAGCGCGTGCAGCACCTCGATGGCGACGGCGAGGTCCCGCATGATCGCCGTTTCGGTGATCTCCAACACCAGGGCCCTGCCGGTGAGGCCCCGCTCGGTCAGCATCCGCGCCACCTCCGAGGGCAGCGACCTGTCGGCGACGAGCTGAGCGGAGAGGTTCACGCTGACGGGGACCGCCACCCCGGCCAGCTGCCACGTCCGAGCCGCGTCCAGGGCACGCTGCAGCGTGAGGCGTGTCAGCTGACGGATCAGCCCGGTGTGCTCCGCCAGCGGGATGAAGTGGGCGGGCGGCACCTCGGTGTTGCCCGGCCGGCGCCACCGGGACAGTGCCTCGACCCGCACGATCTCTCCGGTACCGACGGTGTATGTGGGCTGGAAGACGAGCGTCAGCTCCTCCTTCTCGATCGCCAGCAGGAGCTCGGCGGCCAGACCCAAGGCGTCTGCTCCTGCCTCGGTGCCCACGTCGTAGACACGGACCCCCTCGCGCCCACGTTTGGCGCGGTACATGGCGGCGTCGGCGGCACGGAGCAGCTCCGCGGACGAGCGACCGTGCTCGGCGTAAACGGCCGCTCCGACGCTGGCGCCGATGAAGCGCGGGACACCGTCGATGTCGATGGGCCGGATCAGGGCGTCGCGCAGCCGGTGGGCCACGGCGGAGACGTCGTCCGCGCGCCGGAGCCTGCGCAGCACGACGGCGAACTCGTCACCGCCGAGGCGGGCGGCCGTGTCGTACTCCATGGTGCTCGAGTGCAGGCGCCGTGCGATCTCCTGCAGCACCAGGTCACCCTTCTGGTGGCCGAGGGTGTCGTTGATCTGCTTGAACCCGTCGAGATCCAGCATGAGGACAGCCACCCGGTCCGCCCCCGGCTGGGCGGCCGCGGCCACAGCCTCGTTCAAGGCCTCTTCGAGCGCCTTGCGGTTGGACATGCCGGTGAGGTGGTCCAGCCGCGCCGCCATCCGCAGCGCACCCTCCTGTCGCCGGTTCACGAGCAGGAAGAGCAGGACCAGGGCCACGCCCACGACCGTGAGCGCCACGCCGCCCCAGGCGGGAACGGCGCTGGCCCGGGTGTCCGACCACTCCATGACGACCCAGGCGTTGCGGTTCCCGGTGGTACGGGCCACCTCGCTCACCGCGAGCCGCTGGTCCCCCGCATCGAGCGTTCCCGTCCAGTCCCCAGCACCGGACCTGACCGGCTCCACCGCGGCAAAGGCAGGGAAGATGCCGACCGGACTGGTCGAGGGCAGCGCCACACCGTCCTGGAGGACGGTGCGCCCGGTGCTGCGCTCGACGACTGCGACGTGCCGGCCGCCGGAGGTCTCGGTCAGGTAAGGGCGGAAGGTGCCCAGGGACACCTCGAAGTGCACGATGAGCGGACTGCCGTCGGCCCGAGGTACCCAGGTGGAGTTGGAGATGACCCACTCCCTGGTGTCGGGGGACACGTACGGTTCCGCCTGGTGGACCTGGCCCGGCTCCAGTGCCAGCGTCGCCGCGAAGAACGCGTTCTCCGCCTCGTCCGAGGACAGGTCCGATGCCGGGGCCGGCACGCCCTCCGTGACCCGCGCCAGCTCTCGCCCGGTCTCGTCAATGAGGCAGGCCTCCCCGATCGTCCCGGGATAGAGCTGTTCCAGGTACTCCAGCGCATGGTCGGCCGCGGCGTGGTCGAAGGGCACGTCCTCGCCCGGGGTGAAGGCAGGGTTCTGCGCAAGCAGCAGGTCCAGGCTGCGGGCGCGCTCGAAGTAGGAGCTGAACGCCAGCGCGACCTGCGTGGCGTCGCGCTGGATCGTCTCGTCCTGCTGCCGTTCCTGCGCCACGGCGCCTGCCGTCATCAGCAGGCCGGCCGCCATCAGGACGACCCCTGTCAGCAGGACGGCGAAAGAGCTACGGCGGTGCATCGCTCAGATCTCCGTTCCTGGTCGGTCCGCCGAGTTGTCGGCAGCCTGCGTCAGAGTTGTCGGCAACCTGCGTCACCGGCTTGCCCCCGAGCCACCCGGGGGCACCCGTTTGGGACACAACATCACCGGGGTGGCCCAGCGGTGCGATGCTGGGACGTCACCCCTGATAGGGCGCTTCCACGGAGGCAGACATGGCCGGTGGCGTCCACGCGCGGGCGGCCACCTGGCGGGCGTTGGCGAACCGAGCGGTCCTGCGCGGGTCGGTCAGCGAGAACAGGCCCGCGAGGGCGAGCTGGTCCAGCCCGCCCATCCGACGCGGGAAGCCAGGATCCTCACGCAGGGCTCCGTGCCAGCATCGGTCGGGCGTCGAGCCATGGGAACGGCCCGTCCAGCTCCCGCTGGCGCACTGCCTCTGCGCCAGCGGCGGGGGAGCCCTCCTCGATGAGCGCGGCCAGCCGGTGGAAGGCGGAGCGGTGCCCGGCCGCACGGCGCAGCGCGTAGTCGGCCGCCTGCGCCCGGGTCACCATGAAGGCCCAGTCGCTGGACAGCGCGAGCAGCGCCTGGCGCAGGAGCTGGTCGAGGTCGGGGCGTCTCAGACCTTCAGGACCGGTCCGGTCGAGCACGTCGAGCAGCCGGCGCTGCACCCAGTAGCCCTCGTCGACCAGGCCTCGCACGGCAGACCCGTCCCACACCGACCAATCCTTACCGGCTCCCCAGGAGCCGTCGGCGAGCTGTATCTCGCCGTCGACCAGCGGCGCGTGCCGGTCGTCGCCGTGCAGCGCCCTCGACAGGGTCGTCACACGCACCCCCGCGCCGGGCAGGGTCCGCAGCACCAGCTCGAGGAAGGCGGGGCCCTCGTGCCACCAGTGCCCGAAGAGCTCGGTGTCGTACGCGGCCACCACCAGACCAGGGCGGCCCTCGCACGCAGCCACCTCCCGAAGCCTGTGCCGTACCGCCTCGACGAACGCGGCCGCGTCACGCCTGACCTGTGCGGAGGCGAGACGCCGGTCGTACCAGCGCTTCTGGCCACCCAGCGCGGAGGTCACGGCATAGGGATTCAGGCCGGATCCGGCGTCGATGGCGTGGAAGTCGCGATAGGCCGCCCCGGTGGGATACCCGGTGCGCGAGGACCAGATGCGGTCCGTCACCCCCAGATCCCGCCCGACCGCGACGACGTCGGTGCCAGCCATCCGCCAGCCCCGTGACGTGCGCCGCCCGGACGCTGCCAGCGTCGCCTCGTCGTACACCGCGTGCCGCACCCCGACCGCGGCGTAGAGCAGCTCCAGCCCGGAGCTGTGCCCGCACTCCGGCGCCCAGATGCCCTGCGGCTCGGTCGAGCCGGGTCCCAGACGCCACCGCGCGTCGTCCAGGCCGACAGCGAGCGCCAGGCGGGCGACCTCCGGCTCCAGCAACGGCAGGAAGGGGTGCGTGGCAGGCCCCCCCAGCAGCTCGACGGCGCCTCGTTCAGCCAGGCTGCGCAGGACGGCGGAGCCACCGGAGCGCCAGGAACCGGCCAGCTGGTCCTGCGCCCAGGTCGCTGCCCGGAACTCGTCGGCCGCCAGCGACCGCAGGGCGGGCTCGGGCCGTGCCGCGGCGTCCTGCGCGCGCAGCGACCAGTCCGCCACCCATGCGCGTGCTCCCGCCAGGGCGAGCGGGGAGTCGAGCTGGTCGGCGAGCACGGGCGTCACGCCGAGCGTGAGGAGGTGGCGATGGCCCTGCGCGGCCAGCCTCCCGAGCACGTCGCTCACCCGCAGGTAGGAGCGGGTCCACGCCTGGAAGAGCCACTCCTCACCGACCGGCCAGCGGCCGTGCCCGAGCAGCCACGGCAGGTGCGAGTGCAGGACCAGGCAGAAGGTGCCGACCTCGGCCGCGGGGGTCGCTTCCGGCGCTGGCACGGTGGGCACTCTCGCACAGCGCTGCGCGCCTCAGGGTGTGCCCTGCATCACCCGGAGCCCGATGGCACACGGTATTACCCGCAGGTAACATCGAGTGTGCGTTCCCTCACCCGAGCACCGCACGACGAGGTGCAGATGGCAGGCTGAGCGCACACTGCTGCACAGAGCTCATCGGGGGCAACCCGCCCCGCACCGGAACACCGGTGCCACCCAGCACAGGAGGATCGAGCCCGCCATGAAGATCGTCGTCTGCGTGAAGCACGTCCCCGACGCCCAGGCCGAGCGCACCTTCGACTCCGACAGCACCACCGACCGCACCAACGTCGACGGTCTGCTGTCCGAGCTCGATGAGTACGCGGTCGAAGAGGCGCTCAAGATCGTGGAGTCCGTCGAGGGTGAGGTCATCGCGCTGACGATGGGCCCGGACCAGGCCAAGGACGCGGTGCGCAAGGCGCTGCAGATGGGCGCGACCTCAGGGGTGCACGTCCTCGACGACGCGATCGCCGGCTCTGACGCCCCCGCCACCTCGCTGGTGCTGAGCAAGGCCGTCGAGAAGATCGGCGGCGTCGACCTGGTTCTGACCGGCATGGCCTCGACCGACGGGGCGATGAGCGTCGTCCCGCCGATGCTGGCCGAGCGACTCGGTCTGCCCCAAGTGACCATGGCCTCGGAGCTGACCGTCGAGGCCGGTGCTGTCACGATCCGCCGCGACGGCGACGCCTCCACCGAGACCATCACCGCCTCGCTCCCTGCCCTGGTCAGCGTCACCGACCAGATCAACGAGCCGCGGTACCCCTCGTTCAAGGGGATCATGGCCGCCAAGAAGAAGCCAATGGAGACCTGGTCGCTCGCCGACCTCGGAGTGGACGCCGGCGAGGTCGGCCACGCCGCCGCGTGGACGAGCGTTGAGTCGTTCACAGCCCGACCTCCGCGCGCGGCCGGACACGTCGTCCCGGACGAGGGCGAGGGCGGGACGAAGCTCGCCGAGTTCCTCGTCTCACACAAGTTCGTCTGAACATCCCTACGGCAGAGCGCCAACCACACTCGAAGGAGTACTGAGTCTCCATGGCTGAAGTTCTCGTCCTCGTCGACCACGTCGACGGCGCCGTCCGCAAGACCACGGCCGAGCTGCTGACGATCGCCCGCCGCCTGGGCGAGCCGTCGGCGGTGTTCATAGGCCCCGGCTACGAGCAGGCCGCGGCCGTGCTGGCCGAGTTCGGAGCGGAGAAGGTGTACACCGTCGACGACGAGCAGGTGACCCGGTACCTGGTTGCCCCCAAGGCCGAGGTGCTGGCCCAGCTCGTGCAGCAGACCTCGCCGGCAGCCGTACTCATCCCCTCGAACGCCGAGGGAAAGGAGATCGCGGCGCGGCTCAGCATCAAGACCTCTTCCGGCCTGATCACCGACGCGGTGGACGTGCAGGCGGGCGAGGGTGGTCCGGTGACCACGCAGTCCGTCTTCGCCGGCTCGTACACCGTGCAGGCCCGGATCACCCAGGGCACGCCCATCATCACGGTGAAGCCCAACTCCGCTGCGCCGGAGGCGGTGGGCTCCAGCCCGAGCGTCGAGGCTGTCGCGGTCACGTTGTCCCAGGCCGCCACCACGGCTGAGGTCACCGAGCGCAAGCCGCGGCAGAAGAGCGGACGACCCGAGCTCAACGAGGCCGCGATCGTGGTCTCCGGTGGCCGCGGCACCAGCGGCGACTTCTCCGCGGTGGAGGCGTTCGCCGACTCTCTGGGTGCAGCGGTCGGGGCCTCCCGGGCCGCAGTCGACGCCGGCTGGTACCCGCACGCCAACCAGGTCGGTCAGACCGGCAAGCAGGTCTCTCCACAGCTCTACGTGGCCGCGGGCATCTCGGGCGCGATCCAGCACCGGGCCGGGATGCAGACGTCCAAGACGATCATCGCGGTCAACAAGGACGAGGAGGCGCCGATCTTCGAGCTCGTCGACTTCGGCGTCGTCGGCGACCTGTTCGCCGTTCTGGCCCAGGCCACCGAGAGCGTGCAGAAGGCCAAGGGCTGACCCAGCCCGGCTGAGGACCAACAGGCCCGCGCCCCGACCGGGGTGCGGGCCTGCAGGCTGGACCGGACGCGATCTAGGATCGGGTGCTGTGACGGTCTATCTCGACCATGCGGCGACCACGCCCATCCTCCCTGCGGCACTGAACACCCTCGCTGACGAGCTGGCGGCCGGCGGCAACGCGTCCTCGCTGCACACCTCCGGTCGGCGCGCCCGGCGCGTGGTGGAGGAGTCGCGGGAGCGGCTGGCGGCCGCCGTGGGTGCCGCGCCCAACGAGGTCGTCTTCACGGCCGGGGGCACCGAGGCGGACAACCTCGCAGTCAAGGGCCTCTACTGGCAGCGCCGCGCCACGGCCGGGCGCCCGCACCGCATCCTGCTCAGCGCCGTGGAGCACCACGCGGTCGTGGACCCGGCGGTGTGGCTGGCCGAGCACGAGGATGCCGAGCTCGTGTGGCTGCCCGTGGACCCCCAGGGGCGTCTGGACGTCGACGCCCTGACCCGGGAGCTGGACCGGGACCCCGGTTCGGTGGCACTGGTGTCGGTGATGTGGGCCAACAACGAGGTCGGAACGATCCAGCCGCTCGAGCAGGTCGTGGCCGCCGCAGCCAGGCACGGGGTGCCCGTGCACACCGACGCCGTGCAGGTGGTCGGGCACCTGCCGATGGATTTCGCCGCCAGCGGGGTGGACGCGCTGACCCTGTCCGGCCACAAGGTCGGAGGGCCGGTCGGCGCCGGTGCCCTCCTCGTGCGTCGTGGCCTGGACCTGGTTCCGGTCCTGCACGGGGGCGGCCAGGAGCGTGGCGTCCGCTCGGGCACCCTCGACACCCCCGCCGTGGCGGCCCTGTCTGTCGCCGCTGAGGCGTGCGTGGCAGACCTGGAGCACGAGCGGGCGCGGGTCACGGTGCTGCGCAACGAGCTGATGGCCGGGGTGCGGGCGGCTGTGCCCGACGCTGTCCTGCGCGGCCCCGAGCCCACCGGCTCGCCTGACGTCGGGCGGCTTCCGGGCAATGCGCACTTCACCTTCCCCGGCTGCGAAGGAGACTCGCTGCTGTACCTGCTCGACGCCCGCGGCATCGAGTGCTCCACCGGTTCGGCCTGCCAGGCGGGCGTGCCGCAGCCGAGCCACGTGCTCACCGCGATGGGTCTGAGCGACGAGGACTCTCACGGGGCCCTGCGCTTCAGCCTCGGGCGCACCTCCACCGAGGTCGACGTCAAGGCGCTGGTCGAGGAGATCGGGCCCGTCGTGGAGAGGGCACGCTCGGCCGGGCTGGCGGGCGGCGGATGAAGGTGCTGGCCGCCATGAGCGGCGGGGTGGACTCCGCGGTGGCCGCAGCCCGTGCCGTCGAGGCGGGTCATGACGTGGTCGGGGTGCACATGGCGCTCGCGCGCAATCCTTCTACCGGGCGCACCGGAGCACGAGGATGCTGCACGATCGAGGACGCCGGGGATGCCCGTCGTGCTGCCGACGTGATCGGGATCCCCTTCTACGTCTGGGATCTCGCCGAACGCTTCACCGCCGAGGTGATGGACGACTTCGTCTCCGAGTACGCCGCGGGCCGCACCCCGAACCCGTGCATACGCTGCAACGAGCGGATCAAGTTCTCGGCCCTGCTCGACAAGGCCCTCTCCCTGGGCTTCGACGCGGTGGCGACCGGGCACTACGCCCGGGTGCTGCCGGGGCCGCAGGGGAAGCCGCAGCTGCACCGCGCGGTGGACCGGACCAAGGACCAGTCGTACGTGTTGGCCGTGCTGCCCGGGCGGCGGCTGTCCCGCGCGATCTTCCCGCTGGGAGAGGCGCCGACCAAGCACGCGGTGCGCGCGGAGGCCCGGGACCGGGGCCTGATGGTGGCCTCCAAGCCGGACAGCCACGACATCTGCTTCATCCCGGACGGCGACACCAGGGCGTGGCTGGACGCCCGGGTGCACCGCCAGCCCGGCGAGATCCGCGACCTCTCCGGCGCGGTGGTGGGCAGCCACGACGGGGCGCAGGGGTACACGGTGGGGCAGCGGCACGGGCTGCGTCTCGGCACCCCCGCGGCGGACGGGCGACCCCGGTACGTGCTCGAGCTCTCGGTCGCCGAGAACACGATCACGGTAGGCCCGGCGCCTGCCCTGCAGGTGAAGGTGCTGCAGGCCGATCAGGGCGTGCTCTGGCTGGCGCCCCTGCCCGAGGTGGGTGCCCAGCTGGCCGTACAGGTGCGTGCGCACGGTGCTGCGCCGGCATGCACGGTGCTGAGCGCGGTACCGGACCAGGTCAGCCTCCGGGTGGATGCCCCGCTGCGCGGGGTGTCCGCAGGCCAGACGTTGGTGATGTACCAGGGGGACAGGGTTCTGGGGAGTGCGACCATCGGCTCGGCGTCTCGAGCGGCGCTACCGTGAGCGGGTGAACCAGGGCCCCGAGACCGCGTTCGAGCAGACCCATCCCCTCGCGACCGGTATCGGCTCCCTGCCCGGGGACGACCCGCTGGAGGCGGCACGGTCGGTGCTGGGCCTGCTGGCAGCCGAGCCCGGCCTGCCCTACCTGCCTGAGCTGCCGTCCCGCGGGCCAGGGGCAGACCTGACCGGTCGAGGCGCAGCCTTCTTGGTGGACCTGCCGGTCGACCTGCAGCCGAGCGGCTGGCGCCTGGTCGACAGGCCCGGTCGTGACCTGCGTCGCGCTCAGTCCTTCCTCAGCCACGACACCGACGCTCTCGCCGAGGCCGCCGACGGCTACCAGGGCCGGCTCAAGCTGCAGGTGGCCGGCCCCTGGACGTTGGGTGCCACCGTGTGGCTGCCCCGCGGGGACCGGCTGGTCACCGACCCCGGTGCGACGCGTGACCTGGTGGAGTCCCTGGCCGAGGGTCTGGCCAGGCACATCGAGGACGTGCGCCGCCTCCTGCCTGGGGCCGAGGTCGTCATCCAGCTCGACGAGCCCGCGCTGCCCGCCGTGCTGGCGGGCAGGCTGCCGACCATGAGCGGCTTCGGGCGCCTGCGTGCGGTGGAGCCGTCGGTGGCGCAGGATGCGCTGACGATGCTCGTCCGACGGGCACACCAGGCCGGGGCCGTTGCGACGGTCCTGCACTGCTGCGACGCCGACGTGCCGATCGCGCTCCTGCGCGGCACTGGCGTCACCGCGATCGCGCTGGACACGACGCTGCTCGGCGACAGGGGGTGGGAGTCGGTGGCGTTCGCCGTCGAGGGCGGCACGCAGCTGTGGGCCGGACTCGTCCCCGCGACCGGTGAGCCGGCCGCGCTGCCGGCGGTGTCCGATCTGGTGGAGCAGCTTCGCGCGCCCTGGCGCCGGGTCGGTCTGGAGCTGGAGCTGCTCGCCGGGGTCACGGTGACGCCGTCCTGCGGGATGACAGGGGCCAGCCCGGAGGGTGCGCGGCAGACGACCGTGCGCACCATGGAGGTGGCCCGGGAGCTGGCGGAGGTCTCCGCGAGCTGATCGCGCTGCATCGAACGCGGTTCATCGAGCAGCGAGGTTCATCGAGCACTGTCAGCCCGCTGCGGCAAGATGGTGTCGTGATCGAACCGACCGCGCTCCAGCAGGAGCCCGCCGAGGAGGTCCTGCACCGGTGGACCGCTCTGGCCGAGAAGGTCCGCGACGCGCAGTTCGCCTACTACGTGCGCGACGCCCCGATGATGACCGACGGTGAGTTCGACGCGCTGCTGCACGAGCTGGAGGCGCTGGAGGAACAGCACCCATCGCTGCGCACGCCGGCCTCCCCGACCCAGCGTGTGGGCGGCACATTCTCCACCGAGTTCACGGCCGTAGACCACGTGGAGCGGATGCTGAGCCTCGACAACGCCTTCAGCCCGCAGGAGCTGGTGGCTTGGGCCGAGAGGGTGGACCGTGCCAGCGCCGGCTCCACCGTCCACTTTCTCTGCGAGCTCAAGATCGACGGGCTCGCGATCAACCTGTTGTACGAGAACGGTCGGCTGACCCGTGCGCTGACGCGCGGCGATGGACGGACGGGGGAGGACGTCACCCTCAACGTGCGCACGATCAACGGGGTCCCGCACGTGCTGGCGGGCTCCCAGCAGGTGCCGGAGCAGGTCGAGGTCCGCGGCGAGGTGTTCTTCCCCATCGAGGCCTTTGCGGCCCTCAACGCCGCTCTGGTGGACGCAGGGAAGGCGCCGTTCGCGAACCCCCGCAACGCGGCCGCCGGGTCGCTGCGGCAGAAGGACCCCAAGGTCACCGCCACCCGCCCGCTGCGGATGATCGTGCACGGCGTCGGCGCACGCCGGGGGCTCGAGCTGGAGCGCCAGTCGCAGGCGTACGAGCTGCTGCAGGCGTGGGGGCTGCCGACCTCGAGGCACTACGAGGTCGTGGCGAGCCTGGACGAGGTGCAGGAGATCGTCACCCGATTCGGTGCGAACCGGCACAGCGTCGAGCATGAGATCGACGGTGTCGTGGTCAAGGTCGACGAGGTGTCGGTGCAACGTCGGCTGGGGAGCACGAGCCGGGCGCCGCGTTGGGCCATCGCCTACAAGTACCCACCCGAGGAGGTCACCACCACCCTGCTGGACATCCGCGTGAATGTCGGCCGCACAGGTCGCGTCACCCCGTACGCGGTGATGGAACCGGTGCTGGTCGCCGGCTCCACGGTGGAGATGGCCACCCTGCACAACGCGCAGGAGGTCAGGCGCAAGGGCGTGCTGATCGGCGACACCGTCGTCCTGCGCAAGGCCGGTGACGTCATCCCCGAGGTGCTCGGCCCTGTGCTGGGGCCGGACGGCAGTCACCCGCAGGGAGCTCGCGAGTTCGTGATGCCCACCGTGTGTCCGGTGGAGGTCGGCGGGTGCGGCACGCCGCTGGCTCCGCAGAAGGAGGGCGACGTCGACATCCGGTGCCCCAACAGCCGCAGCTGTCCCGCGCAGGTGCGTGAGCGCCTGTTCTACCTGGCCTCACGTGCGGCGTTCGACATCGAGGCGATGGGATGGGAGGCCGCAGCGGCCCTGCTCGAGTCCGGGGTCGTGCAGAACGAGGGCGACGTCTTCTCGCTGACCGAGGACGACCTGCTCAGGACGACGCTCTTCACCCGGCTGGATGCGGCCGACCGCAGCAGGACCGCCAGGGTCCTGTCCGGGAACGGCCGCAAGCTGCTGGACAACCTGGCCAAGGCCAAGGCACAGCCGTTCTGGCGGGTGCTGGTGGGATTGTCGATCCGGCGCGTGGGACCCACCGCGGCTCGCGCGCTGGCCACCGAGCTGGGGTCGATGGACGCGTTGCAGGAGGTGGCGGAAGGGGATCCCGTCGAGGCGGTAACCCGTCTGGCCGCGGTCGAGGGCGTCGGCCCGGTCATCGCAGCAGCCGTCGTCGAGTGGTTCGGGATCGATTGGCACCGGCGCATCGTGGCGTCCTGGCGAGCGGCCGGCGTGCTGATGGAGGACGAGCGCGACGAGTCCGTGCCCCGCACCCTGGAGGGCATGACGATCGTGGTCACCGGCTCGCTCGAGACGCTCAGCCGTGACGAGGCCAAGGAGGCGATCCTCGCCCGTGGCGGCAAGGCCTCCGGGAGCGTGTCGAAGAAGACGTCCTACGTCGTGGTGGGCGACTCTCCAGGGACCAAGGCGGACAAGGCGCGCGAGCTCGGGGTGTCCGTGCTGGACGAGGACGGTTTCCGCATGCTCCTGGAGCGTGGGCAGAGCGGGTGAACCTGGCCCGGGGTGCTCAAGTCGTCTCGGCGCGGCCCCGATGGCAGCGGTGAGGTCGCGCGATGCGGCCCCACCATGAAGCCCGGGGAGCCCATGTCCACCGCAACGCCTGACGAGCTGGTCGCTGTCAGCCGTGCTCGCAACCTTCCGGATCCACTGCAGCCGCTGCAATTCTGGGGGCTGGTCTGGGCGGTGCCGCTGCTGGCCGTCCCGCTGACCGTCTGGCTGGGTTTCCACGAGCCGTTGACACGGCTCGCCGACGTCTCGCGCGACTCGCTGGTGGCACTGTCCCTGGCTCTGCTGCTGATCCTCGGCGGCGAGGTGCTGCCGATGTTTGGGCGCCGGTTCAAGGACCCGACCGGTGTCTCCTGGGCGACGCCCTTCGCCTTTGCCGTCCTGATCGCCTTCGACGCGCTGTCGGCGGTGCTGCTCCTGGTCGTGGCGACGATCGTCTCCGGGCTGATCGACAGGCAGGGACTGTTCCGGCTGGCCTTCAACGCCGGCCAGTACACGCTCAGTCTGCTGGCCGCCCAGGCCGTGCTCAGCGCCTTTGGCGTCCGCGCCTCGCTGGCAGAGCCCTGGTATCCGCACTCCGTCGGCGAGGCAGCGGTCTGCCTGCTGGCCGGCGCGGCCTACTTCGTGGTCAACGAGACCCTGGTGAGCGCGGCGCTGGCCGCGCTGCGCGGTGACAGCCTGTTCACCGAGCTACGGCAGACCCTGAAGTTCGAGATCTCCGTCAACGGCGCCCAGCTGGCCCTCGGTCCTCTGGTCGCGACGCTCATGGTGGTCTCGCCCGTGCTGACCCTGCTGGCCGTGATCCCCGTCATCGCCATCCACCTGTCCGCCGCCGGGTCCATGGCAACCGCCTGGGCCGCCAGCCACGACGACCTGACGGGGCTCGCGAACCGGGCCGAGTTCAACGCCGTGACCAGCCGCGCCCTCCGCCAGCACCAGGAGCGAGAGAGGCAGGACACCAAGCTCGCGCTGCTGCTGCTCGACCTGGACGGTTTCAAGGAGGTCAACGACATCCTGGGGCACCCCACGGGCGACAGGGTCCTCAAGGAGGTGGCCGACCGGCTGCTCGCCACCATCCCCCAGGCGCAGGTCATCGCCAGGCCCGGCGGGGACGAGTTCACCATATTGCTGGAGGTCTCTGGCGCCGCGGAGGCGATGGAGGCGGGGGAGCGCATCGGAGAGTCGCTGCGCCAGCCCTATATGCACGAGAACGGACAGCTGGTCGACATCGACGCCAGCATCGGGATCGCTGTCTACCCCGACCACGGTGCCGACCTGGCGACGCTGTTCTCCCGGGCGGACGTGGCCATGTACGCCGCCAAGCGGGAGTCGGCCGGGTGCCTGGTGTTCGACCCGGCGTCGCCGGTGCACTCGATCAGCCGCTTGGGCATCCTCGGCTCCCTGCGCCGAGCCCTCGACGAGGGCGAGCTGTACCTGGACTACCAGCCGAAGATCGACCTCAAGGACCGCGCCCTCGTGGGCGTGGAGGCGCTGGTGCGCTGGCGCCACCCGTCCGGGGTGCTGATCCCACCCGACGAGTTCATCCCCGCCGCAGAGCAGTCCGGCCTGATGCCGCGCCTCACGGACGCCGTGCTGGAGATGGCGCTCACGCAGGGAAGCGCCTGGCGCCGGTCGGGCCTGGAGGTGCCGGTGGCCGTCAACGTCTCGCTCCGCGACCTGCTGGAACCGGGCTTCGTCGCCGGTGTAGCAGCCAAGCTGAAGAGGCATCGGATGCCGGCACGCAACCTGACCCTGGAGGTCACCGAGAGGGTGCTGGCCAACGACCTGGCCAGTGCACGCCGCTCGATGGTCCAGCTGAACAAGCTGGGCGTGGGGCTGTCCATGGACGACTTCGGCACCGGCTGGTCCTCGCTGCTGATGCTGCGCACGCTGCCCGTTACCGAGGTCAAGCTGGACCGGTCCTTCGTCACCCGCGCGGTGGACTCCGAGATGGATCAGGCGATCGTGGCGAAGGTGGCCGAGCTGTGCCACGCCCTCGGCCTGACCGTGGTCGCGGAGGGGGTCGAGACCCTGTCGGTGCTCGACAAGCTGGCGTCGCTGGGGTGCGACGAGGCACAGGGCTGGCACGTGGCCAGGCCCATGGCCGGGGATGCGATGGTGGCCTGGAGCAACGAGCTGAAGAACTCCACCACACCGATGCGCGCGGAGGACATGCTGCCGTCCCAGGGTGGGATGCGAGGCATCGCTGCCCATGCACCCGACATCGTGGTGCTGCCCACGTGAGCCGCGCTGCTGCTTGAGCGGCAGCGCCGACGACCAGGCGCACGCAGCCAGCGCCTAGACTCCCGGCCATGTCAGCCATCTCCCCCGACCAGGTTGCGCACCTGGCCCGACTGGCCAGGATCGACCTCACCGAGGACGAGCGCGCCCGCCTCGCGGGCCAGCTCGACCAGATCCTGGACGCCGTGGCCAAGGTCCAGCAGGCCGCTGGCGCGGACGTCCCGGCCACCTCGCACCCGTTGCCGCTGACGAACGTCTTCCGCACCGACGAGGTCCGTCCCTCGCTCGGAGCGCAGGCTGCCCTCGCCGGCGCACCCGCGAGCCAGCAGGACCGGTTCCGGGTGCCGCGCATCCTGGACCAGGAGTGAACCCCGAGATGGCTGCCGACATCATCCGTACCTGCGCCAGCGACCTCGGCGCGGCGATGGCCGCCGGGGAGCTCACCAGCGAGCAGGTCACCAGCGCTCACCTGGACCGCATCGCGGCCGTCGACCACGACCTTCCGGGCCGCGCGGGCGTGCACGCGTTCCTGCACGTCGCCGCCGACGCCGCGCTGGCGCAGGCCCGCGGGGTGGACGCGCGCCGGGCAGCCGGTGAGCACCTCGGCCCCCTCGCCGGCGTCCCGATCGCCGTCAAGGACGTGGTGGTCACGGCCGGGATGCCCACCACCTGTGGCTCGCGGATGCTGCAGGGCTGGGTGCCGCCGTACGACGCCACGCTGGTGACCCGCCTGCGCGAGGCAGGCCTGATCATCCTGGGCAAGACGAACATGGACGAGTTCGCGATGGGCTCCTCGACGGAGCACTCCGCGTACGGCCCGACGCGGAACCCGTGGGACCTGGACCGGATCCCAGGTGGTTCCGGAGGTGGCTCCGCGGCCGCGGTCGCCTCGTTCGAGGCGCCGCTGGCCATCGGCACCGACACCGGCGGGTCCATCCGGCAGCCGGCAGCGGTCACCGGGTCCGTCGGCGTCAAGCCGACCTACGGCGGGGTCTCCCGGTACGGACTGGTGGCGCTGGCGTCCAGCCTCGACCAGGCGGGGCCGTGCTCGCGCAACGTGCTGGACGCGGCACTGCTGCACCAGGTCATCGGCGGGCACGACCCGATGGACTCCACCTCGCTGCGGGACCCGTTGGGTGCACAGGGCCTGGAGTCGCTGGTGGCGGCAGCCCGGACCGGTGCGGCAGGTGACCTGTCCGGCGTCCGGGTCGGGGTGGTGCGCGAGCTCGACGGCGAGGGCTACCAGGCGGGGGTGCGAATCCGTTTCTCGCAGTCCCTGCAGCTCCTCGCCGACGCCGGTGCGGAGATCGTCCAGGTGTCGTGCCCGAACTTCGAGCACGCACTGGCGGCCTACTACCTGATCCTGCCCAGCGAGGCCTCGTCGAACCTGGCCAGGTTCGACGCTATGCGCTATGGCCTGCGGGTCGAACCGGGCCAGGGAGACGTGACGGCAGAACGCGTGATGGCCGCGACCCGGGCGTCGGGTTTCGGCGAGGAGGCGAAGCGCCGCATCATCCTGGGCACCTACGCGCTCTCCTCGGGGTACTACGACGCCTACTACGGCAGCGCCCAGAAGGTCCGCACCCTGGTCCAGCGCGACTTCGATGCCGCGTTCGGCCAGGTCGACGTGCTGGCCTCACCGACAGCCCCCACCACGGCGTTCCGGCTGGGGGAGAAGCTGGACGACCCCATGGCCATGTACCTCAATGACGTGGCCACGATCCCCGCCAACCTCGCCGGGGTACCGGGGATGAGCCTGCCCTCGGGACTGGCAGAGGAGGACGGGCTGCCGACGGGCATCCAGCTGTTGGCACCGGCGCGGGCCGACGCCCGGCTGTACCGGGTCGCCGCCGCCCTGGAGGCTTCGCTGCAGGCACGTTGGGGCGGGCCGCTGCTGGACCGCGCGCCCGCACTGGGCCCGCAGGCGCATGAGAGGGAGGCGTCCCGATGAGCGAGCCGGTGCTCGGGTACGACGACGTCGTGGCGCGCTATGACCCGGTCCTGGGGCTGGAGGTGCATGTCGAGCTCAGCACCGCGTCCAAGATGTTCTGCGGCTGTGCCACCGGCTTCGGGGCTGAGCCGAACTCGCAGGTCTGCCCCGTCTGCATGGCGCTGCCGGGGGCGCTGCCGGCGCTGAACGCCACGGCCGTGGAGTCGGCGGCCAAGATCGGCCTGGCGATGAACTGCACCATCGCGCGCACCTGCCGGTTCGCCCGCAAGAACTACTTCTACCCCGACATGCCGAAGAACTTCCAGACCTCGCAGTACGACGAGCCGATCGCCTACGAGGGATGGCTCGACGTCGAGGTGCCCGCCTCGGAGAAGGGGGAGGCGTTCAGCTTCCGGGTGCCGATCGAGCGTGCCCACATGGAGGAGGACACCGGCAAGTCCCTGCACGTGGGAGGCTCGACGGGGCGCATCCACGGCGCGGAGTACTCGCTGGTAGACTACAACCGGGCCGGCATCCCGCTGATCGAGATCGTCACCAAGCCCATCGAGGGCACCGGGCACCGCGCTCCCGAGGTGGCGAAGGCGTTCGTCTCCGCACTGCGTGACATCCTGCGCGGCCTGGGTGTCTCGGACGTGCGGATGGAGCAGGGGTCGCTGCGCTGCGACGCGAACGTCTCCCTGCGGGCCAAGACCGGGGACGACCCCGCGTCGGCCACCCAGCACGCGGTGCCGCTGGGCACCCGGTCCGAGACCAAGAACGTCAACTCGCTGCGCAGCGTCGAGCGTGCGGTGCGCTACGAGATGACCCGCCACGCAGCCCGGCTCGACGCCGGCGAACGGGTGGTGCAGGAGACCAGGCACTGGCACGAGGACACCGGCATCTCCACCTCGGGCAGGTCCAAGGAGCAGGCCGAGGACTACCGTTACTTCCCGGAGCCGGACCTGGTACCGATCGAGTGCACGCCGGGGTGGGTGGAGGCGCTGCGCGGTGCCATGCCGCAGACCCCCGCCGTCCGCCGTGCGCGGTGGTCGGCGGACTGGGGCCTGAGCGAGCTCGAGCTGCGCGACCTGGTGAACGCCGGTGCGGGGGACCTCATCGAGGCCACGGTGGCGGCGGGCGCCAGCCCGGCGGCCGCCCGCAAGTGGTGGATGGGTGACCTGGCTCGCCGGGCCAACAGCCAGGGCTGCGACCTCGCCTCGCTCCCAGTCACGGCGGCACAGGTCGCCGAGCTGGCCGGGCTGGTCGCGGCGGGGCGGCTCAACGACTCGCTCGGCCGCCAGGTGCTGGACGGTGTGCTGGCGGGGGAGGGCTCGCCCGAGGAGGTCGCGACGCAGCGTGGTATGGAGGTGGTCGCCGACGACGACGCCCTGGGTGCGGCGGTCGACCGTGCCATCGCCGCCAACCCCGGCGTGGCCGACAAGATCCGCAACGGCAAGCACGCTGCCGCCGGGGCGCTGATCGGTGCCGTGATGAAGGAGATGCGTGGGCAGGCGGACGCCGCTCGGGCCCGTGAGCTGGTCCTGGAGCGACTGTCCTGACGGGCTGACGCGCGGCGAAGGGTCCAGATCCTGACCCGTCGTGCCGATGTGCGGGTATGACCCACGCGGCGCCGGCACGAGGGACACTTCGTCGCGTCCTGCTCGGGACCGGCGTCGGCGTCCTCCTGGTGCTCGTCGTGCTGGTCGTCGTGCTGGGAGCCTCCGGCTCACGGTGGGCGCTACCTGCCGGCGCGGGCCTGGCCAGCCTTCCCGCCATCGTGGGCGGCATCCTCATCGTGCGCAGCGGGCTCGGTCAGGGGGGTCGCGCCCGGTTCCGGGTGCTGCTCGGTCTGGCCGCGACAGTATGGGGGGCGGGACAGCTGGTGCTGTGCCTGCAGCTGCTGCTCTCACGGCCCACCTTCCCGACGGCGGGGGACGCCATCTCGACCATCGCCGCTCCGTTGGCGCTGGCGGGTCTGGTGCTGGTGCCGCGGCGGGTCATCGAGCCCCTGCAGACCCTCCGGCTGGCCCTGGAGGCGCTGATGCTGGGGGGAGCCGCCACGGTGCTGGTCTGGCGACTGGTCTTCCGCGACGTCATGACCGGCTCCCCGGCCGCGGACGTGGGCGCGCTCGCGGTGATGACCTTGGACCTGACTTTGGTCGCACTGCTCTTCATCGCCGCCTCGCGAGAGGCGGACCGCGGGCTGCTGCTGGTGCTGGTCGGCGGCAGCCTCTATGTGGCTGCGGACCTGACCACCCTGCACGAGGTACTGCGCGACGGGATCTGGCCGTGGCAGGCGGCAGTCGTCGCGTGCGTGGCGTGGCTTCTCATCGCCATCGGCTTGCTGCAGGTCACCACGACGCCGCCCGACCAGCCCGACCGGCTCCAGCCGGCCGCGGAGTTCCGCCGCCTGGTGTCGGTGGGGGCAGTGCTCTTCCTGCTGCTCAGCGGCACCGTGCTGACCTTGGGACCCTCGACCCGGGTCGACACCATCGGCGGCGCCATGGTGCTGCTGCTGCTGATCGCGATGCTCTGCCGCGAGCTGGTGCGTGCATCCCAGGCGCGCCAGCTGATGGGCCGGATGAGCGCGCTCGCCTCCCAGGATCCGCTGACGGGTCTGCCGAACCGACGCGCCCTGGCGGAGGAGCTCGACGTCCTGGTGCACGCAGCGCCCTCGCCGTGGACCTTCTTGACCCTGGACCTCGACGGCTTCAAGGACGTCAACGAACTGCTGGGTCACGAGACCGGGGACGCCTTGCTGCAGCGGGTCGCCCGCGGCCTGGAAGGGGCGACCGCGCCTCACGGTGCGCGCGCCTACCGTCTGGGTGGGGACGAGTTCGCGGTGCTGGCCCCCGGGGACGACGACGCGGCCGAGCTCGCCCAGCAGCTGCTGACGGTGGTGGAGAGCAGTGCCCTGGCGGTGCCGGGGGTGGGGCGGGTCGACCTCGGCGTCAGCATCGGCACGGACCGGCTCGTGGTGGGCCCGCACGGCAGCGTCCCAACTGCCCTGGTGACGATGGCCCAGTCGGGTCAGGCCATGCGCCAGGCCAAGCGCGATGGTCGTGGCCGCGTCGTGCGCTTCAGCGAGCCGCTCGCGGCGCGGACCCGCCGGCGCGCCACGATGGCCGGGCGGCTGCGCGAGCAGGTTGACGCGGGCGGCGTGCAGGCCCACTTTCAACCGGTGCTGGATCTTGCGACCGGGTACCTGGTGGGCCTTGAGGCGCTGGCTCGGTGGACCGACCCGGCGCTCGGTCCGGTCAACCCGCAGGAGTTCATCGAGGTCGCCGAGGAGGCAGGGCTGATCACCAGGCTGGGTGAGCAGATGCTGCGGACCTCCCTGGCTGGGGGAGTGGCCAGCGGCGCCTTCGCCCGGGACGTCACGATGGGGGTCAACGTCTCGACGCTGCAGCTGCGTGACCCGGGCTTCGTGGCCATGGTGGGCCAGGTGCTGCAGGAGACCGGCGTACCACCGGCGAAGTGCGTCATCGAGGTCACGGAGTCGGTGTTCGTCCGCCCTGACGACCCGGCCGTGCAGGCGCTGTTCGCGCTGGCCGACATGGGGCTACCGATCGCCCTGGACGACTTCGGGACGGGCTACTCCTCGCTCGGGTACCTCAGCCGGCTGCCGGTCCGGATCCTGAAGGTCGACCGGTCGCTGACCAGCGGACTGGGACAGCCCAAGGTCGCGGCGATCGCCCGCAGCATCGTGCATCTGGCGAACGGCCTGGACCTGGACGTGCTGTTCGAGGGCGTGGAGACCGCCGCGGAAGAGAAGCTGGCCCGCGACGCCGGGGCGCAGTTCGTGCAGGGCTGGTACTACGCGCGGGCGATGCCGGTCGAGCAGCTGCCGGCCGCCCTCGCGAGGATGTGCGACCCCGCCACCGCCCCGGTACCGGCCCAAACCGGTGACCGCGTCGCGAACGGGTCCGCGCGCCCCCAGCTGGGCTCACTCAGCGCAGGCTGACGCGAAGCACCCGGTCGTCGTCCGGTCCGGGTGACCGCCCCCGGTTGTTGGTGAGCACCAGCAGGCTGTCGTCCTGCACGATGACGTCCCGCAGCCGCCCGTGCTCGCCCTGCAGGTAGGCCTGCGGCGGGCCTACCACCGCGGGGCCTTCGACCAGGGGGACCCGCCACAGCCGCTCACCGCGCAGAGCCGCGACGTAGACGGCGTCCGCCGTCACGGCCAGCCCCGACGGCGACGACTCGCTCGGGCTCCAAGTGACGAGCGGGTCGCGGTACCGGGGATCTCCGCCGGAGCCCTCGACGATGGGCCAGCCGTAGTTGGCCCCCGGCTCTATGAGGTTCAGCTCGTCGTAGGTGTTCTGACCGAACTCGCTGGCGAACATGCGCCCGTCAGCGTCCCAGCCCATGCCTTGCACGTTGCGGTGCCCGGTGGACCAGACCGGAGACCCCGGCACCGGGTTCCCCGGGGCGGGCTCGCCGGTCGCGGTCACACGCAAGATCTTGCCCCCCAGGCTGTCCGGGTCCTGGGACAACGCGGTGTCGCCGGCGTCGCCGGTGCTGACGTAGAGCATCCCGTCCGGACCGAATGCGAGCCGACCACCGTTGTGGTGCCCGGCTCCTGGGATACCGGTCACCACCGGCTGCGGGGCCCCCAGCGCCAGCGCCCCCGGGTCCCTGCCACCCAACGGCATTCGCACCACCTGGTTCTGCGTCTGGCCCGAGGTGGTGACCGTCTGGTAGGCGTAGAGCCAGGTCTGGCCCCCCTCCGAGAGCAGCGCGATCCCGAGCAGGCCCCCTTCGCCGTCGGGCGTGGTGGCCGGGACGGTGCCGTCGTCCTGCGTCGTGCTGAGCGCCGTGGTCACTCCGTCGTCGCTGATGTGAACGACCTTGGCCTCGTCGCGCAGCGACACGAACCAGCCCCCCACCGCTGCCGGACCGTCGTCCGGGGCGGCCGCGATGCTCCAGGGAAGCGGCAGATTGTCCGACACGACGGCGGCGGATCCCACCGGCGCCCCGCTGGGGAGATCGCTGGTGTCGGCGGCGGAGCTGGTCCCCGTGTTGGTTCCCGTACTGGTCCCGCTTGTCCTGGAGCTGCTGCCCGAGCTGATGGCAGGGGTGGTTCCTGGCGTCGCAGCGGTGCCGGTGGGCTCGGCGCCGCCGAGGGTGCACGCCGCAGCGCCGGTCACCACCAGCATGGCCATCGCGGTGCGCAAGCTCGTGCGCTTTCCGGCTGGACTGCTCATCGGACCAGTCTGCGGCACGACGAGGCGGTGACGCCCGCCGTACCGCGCCGACTCCTGCGGACGTGCGGTACGTGCCGAACGTGGTCGATGGGGAACGACCACCCATCGAGACGCCGTGCTCAGCACTCGGACGGGAGCTCTGCGCGGCGTCCTAGACTGGTCGCATGGCCACGACGCAGGACCCGCCGCACGACATCAAGCCCCGCAGCCGTGAGGTCACGGACGGGCTCGAGAAGGCCGCCTCGCGCGGGATGCTGCGCGCCGTCGGTATGGGCGACGAGGATTGGGTCAAGCCGCAGATCGGGGTGGCCTCGTCCTGGAACGAGATCACGCCGTGCAACCTGTCGCTGGACCGGCTGGCTAAGGCGGTCAAGGACGGTGTGCACGCCGGCGGCGGGTACCCGCTGGAGTTCGGCACCATCTCCGTCTCGGACGGGATCTCGATGGGTCACGAGGGGATGCACTTCTCCCTGGTCTCCCGCGAGGTCATCGCCGACAGCGTGGAGACCGTGATGCAGGCCGAGCGCCTCGACGGCTCGGTGCTGCTGGCGGGGTGCGACAAGTCGCTGCCCGGCATGCTGATGGCGGCCGCCCGGCTGGACCTGGCCAGCGTCTTTCTCTACGCCGGCTCGATCTTGCCCGGGTTGGCCAAGATGTCCGACGGCTCAGAGCGCGAGGTCACCATCATCGACGCGTTCGAGGCTGTGGGGGCGTGCTCGCGCGGTCTGATGAGCCGCCAGGACGTGGACGCCATCGAACGCGCGATCTGCCCTGGGGAGGGCGCCTGCGGCGGGATGTACACCGCGAACACGATGGCCAGCGCTGCGGAGGCGCTGGGGATGTCGCTGCCGGGCTCGGCCGCACCGCCGGCGACGGACCGCCGCCGTGACGGCTTCGCCCGGCGCAGCGGCCAGGCGGTCGTCGGGCTGCTGGAGAAGGGGATCACGGCGCGTCAGATCATGACCAAGGAGGCGTTCGAGAACGCCATCGCCGTGGTGATGGCCTTCGGTGGCTCCACCAACGCGGTTCTGCATCTTCTGGCCATCGCGCACGAGGCCGAGGTCGAGCTCACCCTGGACGACTTCGCCCGGGTGGGCGCGAGGGTGCCGCACCTGGCCGACGTCAAGCCGTTCGGCCGGCACGTGATGACCGATGTCGACCGCATCGGTGGCGTGCCGGTGGTGATGAAGGCGCTGCTCGAGGCGGGCCTGATGCACGGCGACGTCCTGACGGTCACCGGGCGGACCATGGCCGAGAACCTCGCCGAGCTCGACCCGCCCGCGCTCGACGGAACCGTGCTGCGCGCCATGAGCGAACCGATCCACCGCACCGGCGGTATCACGGTGCTGCACGGCTCGCTCGCGCCGGACGGGGCGGTGGTGAAGTCGGCCGGGTTCGATTCAGACGTGTTCGAGGGCAGCGCGAGGGTCTTCGACACCGAGCGGCCGGCCATGGACGCACTGACCGACGGCACGATCAGCGCCGCAGACGTGGTGGTCATCCGGTACGAGGGGCCCAAGGGTGGGCCGGGGATGCGCGAAATGCTCGCCATCACCGGGGCCATCAAGGGCGCCGGCCTGGGCAAGGACGTCCTGCTGCTGACCGACGGCCGGTTCTCCGGCGGTACCACGGGGCTGTGCGTCGGCCACGTGGCGCCAGAGGCGTTGGACGGTGGACCGATCGCGCTGGTGCGCGACGGGGACCGCATCCGGCTGGACGTGGCCGCGGGAACCCTCGACCTGCTGGTGGACGCCACCGAGCTCGCTTCGCGCCGAACGGATCTCGTCGTGCCCGCACCCCGGTACACCCGAGGCGTGCTGGCCAAGTACGCCCGGCTGGTGGGCTCCGCCTCCCGCGGCGCGGTCTGCGACTGAGTCGGTGTCGTGCGCAGCGCCGTCCCGATCAGCGCCGTCCCGATCAGCGCCCCGATCAACGCCGTCCGCATTTCGAGACGCGTCCGTCCGCGGATTGACACACCAGGACGAGCGGAGCACCGTGGTCCTGTGCCCGCAGCCTCAGCCCGTCCCGACGTCCAGAACCTTGGCGTCGTCGTACTCGTCCGGCGCACGTAGCCGGGTCGAGCCCCCGCTGCGTGCGCAACCCCTCAGGGCCCTGGGCCCGAGGGGTTCTTTTGTGCCCTGACACCGTCGAAGGAGCCCGACATGGCCACCACCCCCGAGGCCGCGCCCCGGCCGGCACCGCCGAGGGGCCCTGGCGTAGCCCGCGCCGCGCAGGCCGGCACCGGCGTCAGCACCGGCACCGGCACCGGCACCGGCACCGGCACCGGCACTGACGCTGGCGGCGGTCTGGTGCCCGAGACGATGACGGGCGCACAGAGCCTGGTCCGCTCGCTGGAGCACGCAGGGGTCGAGGTGGTCTTCGGCATCCCCGGGGGCGCCATCCTGCCCGCCTACGACCCGCTGCTGGACAGCACGAAGGTGCGACACATCCTGGTGCGGCACGAGCAGGGCGCAGGGCACGCCGCCCAAGGTTATGCCCAGGCCACCGGCCGGGTGGGCGTGTGCATGGCGACCTCCGGCCCCGGCGCCACGAATCTGGTCACCCCGATCGCTGACGCCTACATGGACTCGGTTCCGATGGTGGCCATCACGGGGCAGGTAGCGTCCGCCTCGATCGGCACCGACGCCTTCCAGGAGGCCGACATCGCGGGCATCACGATGCCCATCACCAAGCACAACTACCTGGTGACCGACCCCGCCGAGATCCCACGCGTGATCGCCGAGGCGTTCCACATCGCCGGCACCGGTCGCCCCGGCCCGGTGCTGGTGGACATCGCCAAGGACGCGCTCCAAGCCACCACGACGTTCGTATGGCCGGTCCGCGTGGACCTGCCCGGCTACCGACCGGTGACCCGCCCGCACGGCAAGCAGGTGCGCGAAGCGGCGCGGTTGATCCGCGTTGCCCGGCGGCCGGTGCTCTATGTGGGCGGCGGGGTGATCAAGGCGGATGCCAGCGACCAGCTGCGCCGCCTGGTCGACCTCACGGGGGCACCGGTGGTGACCACGCTGATGGCCCGCGGCGCCCTGCCCGACTCGCATCCTGCCAACCTCGGCATGCCCGGCATGCACGGCACGGTCGCGGCCGTGACGGCGCTGCAGAAGGCCGACCTGATCGTCAGCCTGGGCGCCCGTTTCGACGACCGGGTGACGGGCCAGCTCTCGAGCTTCGCGCCCGGCGCCCTGATCGTGCACGCCGACATCGACCCGGCGGAGATCTCGAAGAACCGGAGGGCCGACGTGCCTATCGTCGGCGACGCCAAGGAGGTCATCACCGAGCTGGTCGCGGCACTGGAGGCCGATGGCGCGGGCAGCGGGCGCGCAGGCCTCGCGCAGTGGTGGGCCAGGCTCGACAGCCTCCGCGAGACCTACCCCCTCGGCTACGTCGAGCCCGATGACGGCTCGCTGTCCCCGCAGCTGGTGATCGAGAGGCTGGGTCAGCTGGTGGGGCCGGAGGCGATCTACACCAGTGGGGTGGGCCAGCACCAGATGTGGGCCGCCCAGTTCATCCGGTACGAGCGGCCGAAGAGCTGGATCAACTCCGGGGGGCTAGGGACGATGGGCTTCGCCGTCCCCGCCGCGATGGGGGCGAAGGTCGGCGCCCCGGAGCGGGTGGTCTGGGCTGTCGACGGCGACGGCTGCTTCCAGATGACCAATCAGGAGCTCGCCACCTGCGCGATCAACGGCATCCCGATCAAGGTCGCCGTCATCAACAACTCCAGCCTCGGCATGGTGCGGCAGTGGCAGACCCTGTTCTACCAGGGGCGCTACTCCCATACCGACCTCAACACCGGCACGGGCGTTGACAGGGCGCAGCGCATCCCCGACTTCGTCAAGCTGGCCGACGCCTACGGCTGTGCCGGCCTGCGCTGCGAGCGCCCACAGGACCTGGACTCCGTCATCGAGCAGGCGATGGCGATCGACGACCGACCGGTGGTGGTCGACTTCGTCGTGCACCGTGACGCCATGGTGTGGCCGATGGTGCCCTCCGGGGTCAGCAACGACGCCATCCAGTTCGCGCGCGACTCGACGCCGGTGTGGGACCGCGAGGAGGAGTCCGCGTGAGCCGCCACACGCTGTCCGTGTTGGTCGAGAACCGTCCCGGTGTGCTGACTCGGGCCTCTGGGCTGTTCGCGCGCCGAGGCTTCAACATCCACTCGCTGGCGGTGGGCCCCACCGAGCACCCCGAGGTGTCCCGGATCACGGTCGTGGTGGACGTCGCCGAGCTGCCGCTGGAGCAGGTCACCAAGCAGCTCAACAAGCTCGTCAACGTGCTCAAGGTCGCCGAGCTGGAGCAGGGTGGGTCCGTCCAGCGTGAGCTCATCCTGGTCAAGGTCAGGGCCGAGGGCGCCCAGCGGTCCCAGGTGCTCGAGGTGGTCCAGCTGTTCCGTGCCAAGGTCGTGGACGTGGCGCCGGATGCGCTGACCATCGAGGCCACCGGCCATGCCGAGAAGATCGCCGCGCTGCTCAAGGTCCTGGAGCCCTACGGCATCCGCGAGCTCGTCCAGTCCGGGCTGGTGGCCCTGGGTCGCGGCTCGCGCTCCATGACAGACCGTTCCACCCGCTCCAGCTGAGAACCCCAGCAGAGAAACCGACGAAGGAGACCCCCGTGGCCGAGATGTTCTACGACGACGACGCCGACCTGTCCCTGATCCAGCAGCGCAACGTCGCCGTGCTCGGCTACGGCAGCCAGGGTCACGCGCACGCCCTGAGCCTGCGCGACTCCGGCGTCGACGTCCGCGTCGGCCTGCCGCAGGACTCACGGTCGCGCGCCAAGGCCGAGGCCGAGGGGTTGCGGGTCGTCACCCCGTTCGAAGCCTGCGAGGAGGCCGACCTGGTGATGGTCCTGGCTCCTGACCACGTGCAGCGACACGTGTACTCCGAGGCGGTCGAGCCGAACCTCGTCGACGGCGACGCCGTCCTGTTCGGGCACGGCTTCAACATCCGGTTCGGCTACATCACACCGCCGAAGGGCGTCGACGTCGCCATGGTCGCTCCCAAGGGACCCGGCCACCTGGTGCGGCGCGAGTACGTCGACGGCCGCGGGGTGCCGGTCCTGGTGGCGGTCGAGAACGACGCCACCGGCAACGCGTGGGCGCTGGCGCTCTCCTACGCCAAGGCCATCGGCGGCCTGCGCGCCGGTGGGATCAGGACCACGTTCACGGAGGAGACCGAGACCGACCTGTTCGGTGAGCAGGCGGTGCTGTGTGGCGGCATGAGCCAGCTCGTCCAGTACGGCTTCGAGACGCTGACCGAGGCCGGCTACCAGCCCGAGGTGGCGTACTTCGAGTGCCTGCACGAGCTCAAGCTCATCGTCGACCTCATGTACGAGGGCGGCATCGCCAAGCAGCGCTGGAGCGTCTCGGACACCGCGGAGTACGGCGACTACGTGTCCGGCCCGCGGGTCATCGACCCCAGCGTCAAGGACAACATGAAGGCGGTGCTGGATGACATCACGAACGGCGCGTTCGCCCAACGCTTCATCGACGACCAGGACAACGGCGGCAAGGAGTTCGCCGAGCTGCGGGCCAAGGGCGAGCAGCACCCGATCGAGGGGACCGGTCGCGAGCTGCGCAAGCTGATGAGCTGGGTCCGCTCCGGCGACGACTACACCGAGGGATCCGCCGCCCGCTGATGCTTGCGGCGAGTGCGGTCGAACTGGGGTTTCGAGGACCCTGATGCCCCCGTTCGGCCGCACTCGCCGCCGCTAGGCTCGCGCGGTGACCGAGTCCCCGCACGTCCGCGCCGAACCCGTCGTCCTGATCGCCGAGGAGCTCTCTCCGGCGACCATCGCCGCCCTGGGGCCGGGAGTCCACGTACGCACGGTTGACGGCACGGACCGGGCTGCGCTGCTCGCGGCCGTCCCCGGCGTCTCAGCCCTGCTGGTGCGTTCGGCCACCCAGGTGGACGCCGAGGTCTTCGCCGTCGCACAGGCACTGAAGATCGTGGCTCGCGCTGGTGTGGGGCTGGACAACGTCGACGTCGTCGCCGCGACGCAGGCCGGTGTCATGGTGGTCAACGCGCCCTCGGCCAACATCATCTCGGCGGCCGAGCACGCGGTCGCCCTGGTGCTGGCAGCGGCCCGCCACGTCGCCACCGCCAGCGCGTGCCTGAAGTCGGGGCGCTGGGAGCGCTCGCGTTTCACCGGCGTGGAGCTTGCCGGCAAGACGCTCGGAATCGTCGGCCTGGGGCGGATCGGGGTCCTCGTGGCGCAGCGGCTAGCCGCCTTCGACATGCAGGTGCTGGCCTACGACCCCTATGTTCCCGCGGCCAGGGCGGCGCAGCTGGGGGTGCGGCTGGTCGGGCTCGACGAGCTGCTGGCCGGCTCCGACGTGATCAGCGTCCACCTGCCCAGGACGCCGGAGACAGCAGGGCTCATCGGTGTGGACGCGCTGGCGCAAGTGCGCCGGGGCGTCATCCTGGTCAACGCCGCCCGCGGCGGGATCGTCGAGGAGAAGGCGCTCGCCGCTGCGCTGGCCGACGGCCGGGTGGCGGCTGCTGGGCTGGACGTCTACGCCATCGAGCCGTGCACCGACTCGCCGCTGTTCGGGTTCGACCAGGTGGTGGCCACCCCGCACCTGGGCGCCTCCACGCACGAAGCCCAGGAGAAGGCAGGCGTGGCCGTCGCGCGCTCGGTGCGTCAGGCCCTGGACGGAGACCTGGTGCCGGACGCAGTCAACGTGGCCGGGGGAGTGATCGCCGAGGTGGTGCGGCCGGGGATCGGCCTGGCTGAGCGACTGGGTCGCCTCCTTACCGGCTTGTGCGGCGCGGCCATCACCCAGCTGGACGTGCAGGTCAGCGGCGAGATCACCTCGCATGACGTGTCGGTGCTGCGGGTCGCGGCCCTGACCGGTGTCCTGACCGACCAGGTGGCCGTACCGGTGACCTACGTGAACGCCCCGGTCCTGGCACAGTCCCGGGGGATCGAGGTCCGGCTGATCACAGAGCCGGAGAGTCCGCGATTCCGCAACCTGGTGAGCCTGACTGCGGTACTGGAGGACGGCTCGCGGCTGTCTGTCGCGGGAACCCTCACCGGGCCCCAGCAGGTCGCCAAGCTGGTCGGCATCGACGGCTACCCGTTGGAGATCGCGCTCGCGGACCACCTGTTGGTGCTGCGCTATACGGATCGCCCGGGAGTGGTGGGCACGCTCGGAGGTCTGCTGGGCGAGGCGGAGGTCAACATCGCGGCCATGCAGGTCGGTCGCGATGAAGCGGGCGGCCGGGCCGTCGGGGTGCTGGCGCTGGACGGGCCGGTGCCGGTACCGCTCATCGAGCTCTTGCGTTCAGCCACGGGCGCCGAGAACCTTGCCGCGGTGGACCTCCGCCCTGCCTGAGCCCAGGGCAGGGACGGCGGATTCCTCGCGTCCCGGAAAGCTTGTGGGGAGAGCGCGTTGTGCCTCGTGTCGTACAGGTGTACGATCACGCTATGACCGCCGTGGTGCAGGAGCTCGTTCCGGACGAGCTGGATGATCTGGAGGATCTGGATGATCTGGACCTGTGTGCCGCGCGGGTCGCTGGTCGTCTGAACCGTGCTCATGCCGACCTGGTCGCGGTGACGGCGCGGTTGGTGGAAAGTGAGCTGTGGTTCGGGGGCGGGTTCCGCTCGCCCGAGCACTGGTTGGTGGTGCGGGTAGGGCTCTCACCGGCGCGGGCCCGTGAGGTGGTGCGCATCGCCCGGCGCCGCGCGGAGATCCCGGCCACCGTGGACCGGCTGGCGGCCGGGCTGGTGTCGGTGGACCACGCGGCCGTGGTGGCCCGGCTGGCCCCGGCCTGCCACCAGGCCTCGATCGCCGACCTGGCCGCCCAGACCACGGTGCCCTGAGGTGTGGGGCTCTCGACGGACAGTGTCCCTACAAGGGAGAATGCTCTCCTGATGAGAAAGGGTCACCATGTCGAAGTACAGGAAGTTCACGGTT